>Ga0100385_1000572_pt1 | contig 42452 bp, 42 predicted proteins | sample CryGeymeta201509_FD_81543 | JGI IMG/M metagenome (GOLD analysis project Ga0100385, IMG submission 81543) | Groundwater microbial communities from Crystal Geyser aquifers in Utah, USA - Crystal Geyser metaG 2015-09 | ecosystem: Environmental > Aquatic > Deep subsurface > Groundwater | place: USA... | reverse complement strand
TCCGGGCGCAGCTCCACATGCACGTCGAGCCGATCGAGACGGCCTTCGCGCGAGAGCCGTAGCTGGTAGTGCGGCGCGAGACTGGCGTGGCGCAGCAGCAGTTCCTCGATCTGGGTGGGAAAGACGTTGACTCCCCGGATGATCAGCATGTCGTCGGTGCGCCCCACCACCTTGGCCATGCGGCGCATGGTGCGCGCGGTTCCCGCGAGCAGCCGGGTGAGATCGCGCGTTCGGTAGCGGACGACCGGCATCGCCTCCTTGGTAAGCGAGGTGAAGACGAGCTCCCCCAGCTCGCCGTCGGGCAGCACCTTGCCGGTCGCCGGATCGATGATCTCGGGATAGAAATGATCCTCCCACACGGTCAGGCCGTCCCTGGTGTCGAGGCATTCGATCGCGACCCCCGGCCCGATCACCTCCGACAGTCCGAACAGGTCGAGCGCATCGACGCCGAGGCGCTTCTCGATCTCCTGGCGGAGCGCCACGGTCCACGGCTCCGCCCCGCAGATGCACAGCCGCAGCGCACTCGAGCGCGCGTCGAATCCCTGGCGCTCCATCTCGTCGGCGAGCGTCAGCACGTAGGAGGGCGTGCCGATCAGCACGGTGGCGCCGAAGTCGCGGATGAGCTGCACCTGGCGCTCGGTCTGGCCTCCCGAGATCGGGATCACGGTGGCGCCGAGCCGCTCGGCCCCGTAATGCACGCCCAGCCCGCCGGTGAACAGCCCGTAGCCGTGGGTGTTGTGGATGATATCGCCGGGCCCCGCGCCCGCCGCGCGCAGCCCGCGCGCCATGATGCCCGCCCAGGTATCGATGTCGCGCTGCGTGTAGCCGACCACGGTCGGCCGGCCGGTGGTGCCGCTCGAAGCATGCACGCGCACCACTTCGCGCATCGGCACCGCGAACATGCCCCAGGGATAGTTGCGGCGCAGATCTTCCTTCGCGGTGAAGGGAAAACGCGCGAGGTCGGAGAGGCTGCGCAGGTCCTCCGGCCTCACCCCGGCTTCGTCGAAGCTCTCGCGGTAATGCGCGACGTTCCGATAGGCGTGCTCCAGCGTCCACCTCAGCCGTTCGAGCTGCACGGCGGCGAGCTCGTCCCGGCCGGCGGTCTCGATCGGCTCGGAGGCAGTGCCGGGGCGCGGATCGGTGTTCATGCGAGGCTCCATTCCGCGGCCGGGCGCAGGCGCGCGTGCGGCCGGAATGCCGTGAAAAAATCCCGTCCGGCATGCACCGGACGGGACCGCGGAGAAGCTGCCTTACTTCGCCAGCGTGAATGCGCCGTTTCTCACCTCGAGCATGCGGAACGCATCCAGCCCGAGGCCCATGTGGTCGGTCGCCGACATGTTGACCATCCCGCCCGTGCCCATGTAGCCGCGGGTCTGCTCGATGGCGTCGCGCACCTTGGCCTTGTCGGTGCCGCCGGCGCGCTTGATCGCATCGACCGCGATCATGAGACCGTCATAGGCATGGCCGCCGAAGGTGGACACGTCCTGATTCCACTTGTCCTTGAACGCCTTCGTGTAGTCGGTGGTGACCTTCTTCTGCGGGTCGTTCGCGGGAAGCTGCTCGGCGACCACCAGGCCGGCGGCGGGCAGCCGCACGCCCTCGGCGGCCGGCCCCGACAGCGCGATGTACTGCTTGGAGGCCACGCCGTGGAGCTGATACAGCGGCATCGAACTCATGCCGAGCTGCCCGTAGTTCTTGGTGACGATGGACGGGCCCTGACCGAAGCCGGACACCAGCAGCGCCTGCGCGCCCGAACCCTTGATCTTGGTGAGCTGCGGAGTCATTTCCGTGTCCTTGGGTCCGTAGCTCTCCTGGGCGACCAGGGTGAGGCCGTACTTCGCTGCGTGGGCGCGGGCCTCCTTGCCTCCGCCCTGGCCGAACGCGCTGGTTTCCACCAGCAGCGCCACCTTGGTGAAGCCGCGCTTCTTCATGTCCTCGAACACCTTCTCCACCGCCATGCGGTCGGTGTGCGGGGTCTTGAACACCCACTTCTTCACCGGTTCGATGATCACCGCCGCGCCGGCCAGCGAGATGAACGGCACGCCCGCCTTCTCGACTTCCGGCGCCATGGCCATGGTCGATCCGGTGGTGGTGCCGCCGACGATGATATCGACCTTGTCGTCGGCGAGCAGCCGCTTGACGAAACCGTTTGCCTTGTTGGCGTCCGTGCCGTCGTCATAGGACACGAGCTCGATCTTCCGCCCCAGAACCCCGCCTTCGGCGTTGATCTTGTCCACGTACATCCGCATGGTCTTGACCTCGGGGTCGCCGAGGAAGGCGCCCGGACCGGTCGCCGAGAGCACCGAGCCGATCCTGATCGGATCGGCCGCCTGCACCCCCGCCGCGAACAATGCCGCACAGCCCATCGCCACCAGTGTCTTGCCTGCGATCTTCATCTCATCTCCTCCTTTGACAGGTTGAACGATCGAACCCTTTACGACCCCCGCGGCAATGACCACGCCGCGTTCAGGGATTCGGGCATGATGCCATGCAAACGTTGCCCGATCAAACGTTTCGTCCGCGCTTTCAAAGCGAGAACTCCCGCTCGAGCTCGGCCAGGCTCGTGGCCCGCGCCGGTCGCTCGTGCGCGTACGCGGGACGGCTGCCGCGGTAGAGCACCTTGCCGACGTTGAAGCCGTCGTCGGTCATCAGCCTGCGCGCCGCACGCGCGGCGTCCTCGGTGAAGTCCACCGGCGCGGTGCGAACCACCCTCTTCCACTCCATCTGCTCGGGGCGGAAGGTGATGCAGGGCGAGAGCACCTGGATGAGCGAGAAGCCTGGATGGCGGATGCCTTCGAGGAGGATCGCGGCCATGTTGTTGGGATCGCCCGAGAAGCAGCGGGCGACGAAGTTGGCCCCGGCGGCGAGCCCGATCGCCAGCGGCTGGAAGGGATTCACGCCGGTGCCCTCGGGCGTGAGTTTCGAGCCTTCCCAGTCGGGCGGGGTGGTCGGCGAGGCCTGGCCCTTGGTCATCCCGTAGACCTGGTTGTCCATCACGACGTAGGTCAGATCGACATTACGCCGGCAGGCATGCAGGAAGTGGTTGCCGCCGATCGAGAAACCGTCGCCGTCCCCGCCGGTGACGATGACGGTGAGATCGGGCCGCGCGAGCTTGAGCCCGGTGGCGAGCGGCAGGGCGCGCCCGTGCACGCCGTGGAAACCGTAGACGCTGGTGTAGGCGGGAATGCGCGAGGAGCAGCCGATCCCCGACACGATCGCGATTTCCTCGGGCGGCCTGCCGAGTTCCGCCAGCGCCTTGGCGAGTGCGTTGAGCACCGCGTAGTCCCCGCAGCCGGGGCACCAGATCGGCTTGACCGCGGACTTGAAGTCCTTCGCCGTGTAACGCTTCTGCGCGGCGACGCTCATGGCATCGCCCATCCCCGCACCGCATCGCACACCTCGGCCGGGCGGATCGGCAGCGGGCCCGGCCGGTGGAGGCTGCGCACCTCGCCGGGCAGATCGAAACTCCCGCGCAGGTAGCGGTGGAACTGGCCGCTGTGGCTCTGCTCGACCACCAGCACGCGCGTCACACCCGCGAGTGCGCGGGCGAGCTTCTCCGGCTGCGCCGGCGAGAGCAGCCGCATCGCCACCAGCCGCGCAGGCTTGCCGGCTTCGCGCAGCCGCTCGAGCGCCTCCCGGCACGGCGGAACGCTCGATCCCCAGGCGAGCAGCGCGAGTTCCCCCTCGCCCTCGATGACGGCCCAGTGCTCGCCGTAGTCGTGGCACTCCAGCTTGCGCGCCCGCTTGTCGAGCTGCGCGGCATGGTCGGCTGCGCGCGAGGAGGGAACACCGGCTTCGTCGTGCTCGAGGCCGTCGGCCGTGTATTGCCCGCCGGCGCCACCGGGCCGGGCCATCGGCGAGACGCCCGAGGCGGTGATCGCATAGCGCCGGTAGGCGGCCGCCTCCGCGCCGCCCTCGTACACCATCCGCCGCGCCGCGAACACGAAGTCTCCGGGACGCTCGATCACCGCGCGCGCCTGCCCGAGCCGCTGGTCGCCGAGCACGATGGCGGGAGCCTGCAGGGCTTCGGCCAGGGCCACCGCCCACTGGGTGGCGAACAGGCAGTCGCCGATCGACACCGGCGCCACGACCAGATGGGGCGCATCGCCGTGCAGGCCGTGGATCGCGATGTCGAGGTCGCTCTGCTCCGACTTGGTCGGAATTCCGGTGGACGGTCCGCCGCGCATGACGTCGACGATCACGACGGGAACCTCCGCCGCGACCGCCAGTCCGATCGACTCCGTCATCAGCGAAAGACCGGGGCCGGAAGTCGCAGTGAGCGCGGGGACCCCGCCCCAGGAAGCGCCGATGATCTGGTTGATCGAAGCGAGCTCGTCTTCGGCCTGCACCAGTGTCCCGCCGAGACCGGGCAGCGCCGCGGCCTCGCCGCCGCGGATCTGCGGTCCGGCACTGCGGCTCATGAGCGCATGCCAGCCGGCGCGGGCCGCCGCTTCCTGCAGAGCCGCCCCGGCGGTGACCACGCCCGCTCCGCCGCTGCCGGCGAGCGCAATCGAGACCGATCGCAGCGCCATCCTCCCATTCCCTTCCGGCCGGGCCGGAACCGTCACGGAAGCAGGCTAGCAGCGTTTTAGTTTGATGTCAAACTGTTGTGGCTCCTATAGTCATCCGGACGCCCGGCGCGGCCGCAAGGCAGGCGCGGCTATCGGGAAAGGACATGGACCAGCGCCAGGCTCAGCGTTGGAAACGAGACCACCAGCACGACCCGCAGCGCATCCGAGACCAGGAAGGGCACCACGCCGCGGAAGGTCACCGCCATCGGCACGCCGCGCGCGAGGCTGTTGATGATGTAGACGTTCATGCCCACCGGCGGCGTGATGAGTCCGATCTCCACCACCATCAGCGCGATGATGCCGAACCAGATCGCCTTGTCGGTCGCGCCCAGTCCCCAGTAGTCCAGACCCATGACGATGGGGAAGAAGATCGGGACGGTGAGCAGGATCATCGACAGGCTGTCCATGACGCAGCCGAGCGCGATGTAGAGCGCGATCATCGATGCCAGCACCATCATCGGCGGAAGTCCCGAGGCGCCGATCCAGTGCGCGAGTTCCGCCGGCATCTGGGTCAGCGCCAGGAACACGTTGAGCACGTCGGCGCCGAGCAGGATCAGGAAGATCATGCCGGTGGCCTCGGCGGCCCCGTAGATGCACTGCGCCAGGCCCGTCAGGCGCATGCCGCGGGCAGCAGCCAGCAGCCCCATCGCGAGCGTGCCCACCGCCGCGGCTTCGGTCGGCGTGAAGATGCCGCCGTAGATGCCGCCGATCACGACCACGAAGATCAGCACCACCGGCCACACATCGAGCAGTGCGCGCAGCCGCTCGGCCGTTGGCGCCCGCGGCGCGGCCGGCCCGGCGCCGGGGAACAGCCTCACGTAGATCGCGATCGCCGCGATGTAGCCCGCCGCGGCAATGCTGCCCGGAACGAAGGCCGCGATGAACAGGCGCGCGATGTTCTGTTCGGTGAGGATGGCGTAGATCACCAGCACGATCGAGGGCGGGATCAGCACGCCCAGCGTGCCGCCCGCGGCGAGCGTGCCGGTGGCAAGCGCGGGCGAGTAGTTCAGGCGGCGAAGCTCGGGCAGCGCCACCTGTCCCATCGTCGCCGCGGTCGCGAGCGACGAGCCGCAGATCGCGCCGAAGCCCGCGCACGCGCCCACTGCGGCCATCGCCACGCCACCGCGGTGATGTCCGATGAACGCGCCGGCCGCGCGGAACAGGGATCGCGAAAGGCCGCTTCCCGAGGCGAAATGGCCCATCAGCAGAAACAGCGGCACCACCGTCAGGTCGTAGACCGAATAGCGGCCATAGGCGGCGGTCTTCAGATAATTGGCGAGCGGTTCCCAGCCGGCCAGCGTGACATAGCCCGCGGCGCCGGTCGCGAACATCGCCACCGCGATCGGCACGCGCAGCGCGAGCAACGCGAACAGCGCCGACAGGAAGGCGACACCGGTCGCGGTGCCGCTCACTTCGCGGCGCCCCCGAACTCGCTCCAGGCGGTGTGCGCGGCGGTGAGCGCGAGCAGCGCGAAGGACGGCAGCATCAGCGCGTAGGCAATCCAGACCGGCACCCCGAGCAGCATGGTGCTCTCGGCGGCCTGGCGGATGCCGATTCCGCCCAGCGCGATGCGCCAGGTGAGGAGCGCCGCAACGGCCGCGAGCAGCGCGGCGCCCGCGCCGTCGAGCAGCGCGCGGTCGCGGGGCCGCAGCCCGGTGGTGAAGAAATCCACCAGCACATGGCCGCGGCGCATCTGGCACCAGGGCAGGAACGCGCTCACCGAAACCGCGCAGCCGAGCTGGACGAGTTCGAAATCGCCGAGCACCGGACGCCCGATCAGCCAGCGGCTCAGGATGCTCGCCACCGACATCGCCGAGATCGCCACCAGCACGGCGCCGCCGGCCAGCGCGAACCAGCGCGCGAGCTCGTACACGACGCGCCCGAACACATCGCGCGGCGCGCCGAGCTGCCGCCAGAGGGGCTCGGTCATCCTCCGCTCATCGCGCCGCGCAGCGCTCCAGCCGGCGCCGCGGACGGCGCCCGCGAATGCGCCTGCGATTCGCGCTGGCGGCGTCCGGCACTACTTCGTGTCGTACTTGTCGATGAGTTCCCGGGCACTGCGCAGGAGCGCCTTGCCGTCATGGCCCCTGGCCGAGACCTCCTTGATCCAGGAGTCATAGACCGCCTGGCCGGCGCGCTCCCAGTTCTTGAGTTCGGCCGCCGGAATCGTGTTGAACTGGTTGCCCCGCTTCACCGCGAGGTTGCGCGCCGCCGGGGCGGAGTCATCCCAGATCTTCCCGACCCAGGCGGAGGCCTCCGCGCCGCCGTTGGCATCGATCACCTTCTTCAGCTCGGGCGGCAGGCTGTCGTACTTCGCCCGGTTCATCGCGAAGATGAAGGCGGTCGTGTAGAGCGCACGCGAAGCCGGATCGGTCTCGCTGTGGTACTTCACCAGCTCCTGCACCTTGACCGCGGGCACCACTTCCCACGGCAGCATCGCGCCGTCGATCACGCCCTTGGAGAGCGCCTCGGAGACCTGCGGCACCGGCATGCCGACGGGGGTCGCGCCGAGCGCGGCCAGCAGCTTGTTGGTCTGGCGCGTGGGCGCGCGCAACTTCAGCCCCTTGAAATCGGCCAGCGTCCTGATCGGCCCCTTGCGCAGATGCAGATGGCCCTCGTCATGTACGTGGAACAGGATCGGGTGCACGTCCTTGAATTCGCTCTGGTCGAGCTTGTTCGCCCTGACGTATTCCCACAGCGCGCGGCTGGCACCCTGAGCGGTCCTGGTCATGAACGGCAGTTCGAAGGCTTCGACCGCCGGGAAGCGCCCGGCCGTATAGCCGGGCAGCGTCCAGACGATGTCGGCGACGCCGTCGCGCACCTGGTCGATGAGCTGGGGCGGCGTGCCGCCGAGCTGCATCGCGGGATAGATCTGGCACTTGAGCCGGCCCGCAGATTCCTTGTTGATCTTCTCGCACCACGGGGTAATAAATTTCGCATGCGCGGTGGAGGGCGGCGGAAGGAAGTGGTGCACCTTGAGGACGATCTCCTCGGCCGCGACCGCTCCCGCCGCAGCCATCAGCCCCACACCCGCCAGCGCCAGCCTGATCGTGCTTCGCATCGGTATTCCACCTTCGAGATCGTGGTGGTTCGAACGAGCGCGCCAACCGTGCTCGTTGCACCAGCCCACGCGGCCGTCATGGTAAGCCACGCGGCTGTATGACCGCAATCGCAATGCGCGTCCGCGCCCATGGACTTGATCCGAATCATTGAAGGCGCCCGCACATTCGCGTATCCAGGACTAGAATGTTGGCGATTCCAATCAGTTCGCCTCCGATCATGCCACGAAAGAAATCCGGCGCTCCCGCCGCCCGCAAGATCGAGCTCGGCCTCCTGCCGAGCCTGCTCGGCTACCAACTGCGCCTCGCGCAGATCGCCATCTTCCGAGATTTCGCCGCGAGCATCGGCGCCCATGGCGTCAGCCCCGGCCTGTTCGGCGTCCTGGTGATCATCGAAGCGAACCCGGGCATGAAGCAGACCGAGCTCGCGCGCGCCACTCACCTCGACCGTTCCACCGTGGTCTCGGTCATCGACAACCTGGAGCGGCGCGGGCTCGTCGTCCGCAGCGCGGAGACCGCGGACCGCCGCTCCAACGCCCTGCATGTCACCGCCGAGGGCGCCGCCCTGCTCAAGCAGCTCAAGCGGCAGGTCACCCAGCACGAGAAGCGCCTCGCCCATCAGCTCGACGCCGGCGAGCGCAACACGCTGATCGGGCTGCTCGCGAAGATCCTCCCCGAAAAGCGCTGACCGCACCCCGGCCGGGGCCGGCAGTAAGCTGGAACCTCAATTGTTTGACTACACACCATTTGTGCGCTACAGTGCGCGCATCGGTACGGCGGCGGGAGGGCGGAGATGGACATCCGGAGCAGGGTCGGGCGGCTCGCCGCGCGGATGTTCGATTCGCCCCGCTATCCGGGGCAGGGGGCGACGCTGTTCATCGACCTCGAGCGGCGCGAGACCCTCCGCAAGTATCTTCCGCGGGAAGTGCTGCTCGAGTTCCTGGGCGGGCGCGGCGCCAACATGTTCCTGCTCTACAACCTGCTGCAGGAAGACCGCGCGGCGCTCGATCCCGAAATCCCCCTGATCTTTGGCACCGGCGTGCTCACCGGCGACATGCCCTCGGCGACCCGCGGCAACTTCACCAGCCGCTCGCCCGACTCCTACGCCATTCTCGACTCGAACGCCGGCGACTACTTCCCCTCGTTCGTCAAGCGTCACGGCTACGACCACCTGGTGCTGTACGGGCGCTCGCCCGAATGGACGCTGCTCACCATCGCCCATGACAAGGTCGCATTCGTCGACGCCCGGCCCTACGTCGGGCTGGACAACCTCGACATGGCGCAGGCGATCGAGCGCGACTTCCGCTGCACCGAGCGCAAGGACATGGCGATGGCGCGCATCACCAGCGCCGGCGAGCACCTGGTGCTGTGCAGCGGCATCATGGGCGGGATCAAGTCGATCTGGGCGCGCGGAGGCGCAGGCGCCAAGATGGGTTCGCTGTGGCTCAAGGCGATCGTGGTGCTCGGCAAGCCGACCGAGCCCGCCGCGCACAAGAGCCTCAAGGACTACAACAAGGTCATCGGCAAGAAGATCACCTCCACCTCGGTGATCCGCAACGCGCTCAAGATGGTGGGCACGCCCTTCCTGTACAAGCCCTCGCGCGTGCTGGGTGCGATGGGCGCGCTCAACAACCAGCGCACCACCTGGCACGCAAGTCTGGATGCCGACAATTTCGATCCCTACCGGCCGGGGATGGACGGCTGTTTCAAGTGTCCCGTTCACTGCCGCAACCTCAACGACATGACCCCCGGGGGCAAGGGAGGCTGGGGCTCCCACGCGCTCAAGGGGCTCAAGGGCAACGCCAGCTACGACAAGGCGCAGGCCGAAATCGAGCACGGGCACCAGAAGACCTACCGCGGTGTCCGCGGCGACGGTGTCTTCGACCGCTACGACAAGGGCGACGGTCCCGAGTACGTCACGCTGGGCAAGTTCGGGCCGCTGATCGGCATGAAGGCGCCGGAACAGGTGCTGCGGCTGAACAACATCCTGAATGACCTCGGGCTCGATTCCGCCTCCACCGGAAGCGCGATCGCCTGGGCGATGGAGCTGTACCAGCGCGGCATCCTCACCCGCAGCCAGACGGGCGGGCTGGACCTCGCCTGGGGCAACTACGAGGTCGTGGAAAAGCTGCTGTTCATGACCGCGCGGCGCGAGGGCTTCGGCGACACCATCGCGGATTCCAATCGCGCGGTCGAGCGCGGCAAGTACCCGCGCGAGGCGCTCGACTACCAGATGGCGGTGAAGGGCCTGTTCCAGTCCGACCCGCACGATTCCCGCATCCTCAAGGCGTTCGCGCTCGGGCTCGCGGTCGCCACGCGCGGCATGGATCACCTGCGCAACCGTGCGACGCTGGAGATCAATGCGCGGATCAACGACGACGCGCCGTTCAAGACCGCGCTGTACGGAGGCCGGGTCGCGCCCGAGCCCAACGGCTACGACGGCAAGGAAATCGCGGTGCGCAAATGCGAGAACAACTACGCGGTCGGGGATTCCGTCGGCATGTGCCGCTTCAACACCAAGCTGTTCAATTCGCCGACCCTGCCCGATCCGAACGATTTCGCCGAACAGATCCACACGATGACCGGCATCGCGTTCGACGCCGCGGCTCTGGACGAAGTCGGGCGCAACATCACCGGGCTGGAACGCATGCTCAATTTCCGGCTGGGGTTGCGGGCGAGGGACGACACCCTGCCGCGGCGCTGGTTCGAGGAGGCGGTCGAAGCGGGGCCGTTCAAGGGCGAGCGGATCGATCGCGACGAATTCGAGAAACTCAAGGCGCGCTTCTATGCACTCACCGGACTGAATGCCGAGGGCATCCCGGCACCCGACTGGCACGAGAAGCTCTCGCGGTCCCTGACCGGATTCGCGCTGCGGGTGGAGCTGCCCGAGCCGCTTCCGGGGGCGCCCGACCAGGCCATCGTCATCGACGAGCCGGTTGGCAGCGTCGCCGAACTGCGCCAGGCGCTGCGCCGCAGGCTGCCCGAGGCGGCCGCGCAGCTCGACGACCCCTCCTGGAACATCGCGGTCAACGGCGAAATGCTGCTCGCCGGCGAGCGCACCGCGGCTGTGCGCAGCGGAGACCGGGTCGCGATCGTGCCGATGATCGCGGGGGGCTGAGTTCCAGGTTCCAGGTTGCCGGAGCCGAACCTGAAACTCGGAACCTGAAACCTGAATTTAGCGCGGCCGCGTGTCGACGACGCGCTTGGCCTTGCCGACCAGGGTGCGCTCGATGCCGCCCTCGTCGAGGACGCTCACCTGCGTGCTCACTCCGACGTAGGACTTGATCGCGTGCTGGAGCGCGGCCCCGATCTCGTCCTTCTGCGCGCGCGTGAGCCGCGCCGACTCCTCGCGGCGCAGCTCCACATGCACGTCGAGCTTGTCGAGCGGGCCGTCCTTGCCCACATGAAGCTGGTAGATGGAGTTGAGCTGCGGCACCTTGAAGATCAGCTCCTCGATCTGCGAGGGGAACACGTTGACCCCGCGGATGATGAGCATGTCGTCGGAGCGGCCGGTGAACTTCTCCACCCTGCGCATGGTGCGCGCGGTTCCCGCGAGCAGCCGGGTGAGGTCGCGCGTGCGGTAGCGGATCACCGGCATCGCCTCCTTGGTGAGCGAGGTGAAGACCAGTTCCCCCAGCTCGCCGTCGGGCAGCACCCTGCCGGTCGCCGGATCGATGATCTCGGGATAGAAATGATCCTCCCACACGGTCAGGCCGTCCTTGGTCTCGACGCATTCCTGCGCGACTCCGGGACCGATCACCTCGGAGAGCCCGTAAATGTCGAGCGCGTCGATGGCGAGGCGCTGCTCGATCTGGGCGCGCAGCTCGTTGGTCCACGGCTCGGCACCGTGGATGCCGATCTTCAGCGACGAGGTGCGCGGATCAATGCCCTGGCGCTCCATCTCCTCCGCGATCACCAGCATGTAGGAGGGCGTGACCATGATCACGGTGGGCTTGAAGTCCTGGATGAGCTGGACCTGCTTCTCGGTCTGGCCGCCGCCCATCGGGATCACCGTCGCGCCGAGCCGCTCGGCGCCATAGTGCGCGCCCAGCCCGCCGGTGAACAGGCCGTAGCCGTACGAGACCAGGACGATGTCGTCGGCGCGCCCCCCGGCGGCATGGATGGAGCGCGCCATCACCCCGGCCCACATGTCGATGTCGTTGCGGGTGTAGCCCACCACGGTCGGCTTTCCGGTCGTTCCGCTCGAAGCATGCACGCGCACCACGTCGCGCATCGGCACCGCGAACATGCCGTACGGATAGTTGTCGCGCAGATCCTGCTTCACCGTGAACGGGAATTTCGCCAGATCGCCGAGTGTCTTCAGGTCGTCCGGATGCACCCCCGCGGAATCGAACTTCTTGCGGTAGTGCGCGACATTCTCGTAGACATGCTTCAGCGACCACTTCAGGCGCTGCAACTGCAGTGTCTCGAGCTCGTCCCGGCTCGCGGTTTCGATCGCATCCCGTCCGACTTTCCCTGCCATTTCGTCCTCCTCGTGTGATTTCGCGGCCGCTGCCGCGTCCGCCTTCCTACATCCCCAGGTAGGCCTGCTTCACCTGTTCGTTCTGCAGCAACTCCTGGCCCGGCCCCGAGAGCACCGTGCGCCCGGTCTCCAGCACGTAGCCGACGTCGGCCACCGAGAGCGCCGCATAGGCATTCTGCTCGACCAGGAAGATCGTCATCCCGCGCCGCCGCAGCTCCACGATGGCGTTGAAGATCTCCTCCACCAGCAGCGGCGCGAGCCCCATCGAGGGCTCGTCGAGCAGCAGCAGCTTCGGCCGGCCCATCAGCGCACGGGCGATCGCCAGCATCTGCTGCTGCCCGCCCGAGAGCGTGCCGGCCGCCTGGCGGTGCTTCTGGCGGAGGATGGGGAACATCGAATACATGTGCTCCATGTCCTCCTCGACCCCATCGCGCGCTCGCGCGTAGGCGCCCAGCCGCAGATTGTCCTCCACCGAGAGCGGACCGAACATCTGGCGTCCCTCCGGAACCTGGCAGATGCCGGCGCGAACGCGCCTGTCCGCACGCATCCGCGTGATGTCCTCGCCCTGGAACCGAATCGAGCCGGCGCTCGCGCGCTGCACTCCCGAGACGGTGCGCAGCAGCGTCGTCTTGCCGGCGCCGTTCGCGCCCACCAGCGCGACCAGTTGCCCCGGCAGGATGCGCAGCGACACCTCTTCGAGTGCCTGGATGCGGCCGTAGTGGCTGCCGAGCCGATCCACCTCCAGAGCCGCGACGGCCGCGGCGGCGCCGAATTCCGGCCCACCCTCCACTCGCTTCAGCCCCAGGCCGATCGGGTCGGGGGCCAGGTTGACGATGCGCGTCCACAGCGCGCGGAACTCCGCCTGCGCCGCCACGCCGTAGAGCGGATGCGCAGGATCGAAGCAGCCGCGGTCGATGTCCTCCCAGTCGGCGGGCTTGAGGATGTGGCGCGCGGCGGGCATCAGCCGGCCCTCTTCCTTCTTGATGTGCTCCTGCGCATGGCGGACGAATTCCTCCAGGCGGGCCACGAACTCGTCGCGCCCGGCGGGGAAATCGCGCGAGAAGCGCAGCAGCGCGGCGCGCAGGCCCGCGAGCAGCTCGGGGCCGCGGCGATGCTCCGCCTCCAGTTCGTCGAGCACCGGCAGGCTCACCGCCGCGCGTTCGCGCAGCACCCGGTACAGGCAGTCCTCCTCCTTGGGCTGGTGGATGCGCGCGATGTAGCTGTCGAGATAGTCGAGCATCAGCCCCAGCAGGTCCGTGTCGGGCCGCTCGCCAGCGCGCTCGGCGCGCGCGCGCAGCACGTCGAGGGCCTCGAGCAGGCGCCACATGCTGCGGTGCTCGGCGGACAGGATGCGCAGCGCTTCCACCGCCTCAGGCCCCGCCCAGGTAGGCGACGATGACATCGGGATTGCTGCGCACCTCCGCTGCGCTGCCCTCGGCCAGCTTCTTGCCGTAGTCGAGCACCAGGATGCGCTCCGAGATGCCCATCACCAGTTTCATGTCGTGCTCCACCAGCACCACCGTGACGCCCGAGGCGGCGATCTTCTGGATCAGCGTGTCGATCTCGCGGGTCTCGGTGTTGTTCAGTCCCGCGGCCGGTTCGTCGAGCAGCAGCAGCTTCGGGCCCGCGGCGAGCGCGCGCGCGATCTCCATGCGCTTGAGCGCGCCGTAGGGCAGCGAGCTGGCATGGGCATGCACGTAGCGCCCGACGCCCACGAAGTGCATCAGCCGGGCCGCCTCCTCGCGGCAGGCATCGTCCGCCTTCGCCAGCCACGGCGCGTGCAGCATCGCGGGCAGCAGCCGCTGGCTGAGCTTCAGGTGGGCGCCCACCATGACGTTCTCGATCGCGCCGAGGTTCATGCAGACCTGGAGATTCTGGAAGGTGCGGCTCAAGCCGCGGCGGGCGAGCGCGTGGGGCGGCTTGCCGGTGATGTCCTCGCCGTCGAAAAAGATCCGGCCGCGGGTCGGCTTGTAGATGCCGCTCACCATGTTGAACAGGGTGGTCTTGCCGGCGCCGTTCGGGCCGATCACGGAGTAGACGGTGCCGGGCGCGACCTCGAACGAGAGTCCCTGCACGGCGTGTACGCCGCCGAACACCATGTCGAGATCGCGGACTTCGAGCAGCGCCATCTCAGCTCCTGCGCAGCCACCCGGCGAGATTCGGCACCAGTCCCTTCGGCATGAAGATCATGCTCAGCATCAGGATCAGCCCGAACACCACCAGCTCGTAGCCCTCGAAGGTCGAGAGCAGTTGCGGCAGCACGGTCAAGATCGCCGCACCCACCACCGCGCCGTAGGTGGAGGCCATCCCCCCCACCACCACCATGGTCACCAGCTCGATCGAGTGGAAGAACCCGGAGAGCTGGGGCGTGATGAAGCCGACATAGTGCGCGAGCAGGCTCCCAGTCAGGCTCGCGAACACCGCCGAGATTACGAACACCTTCACCTTGTAGCGCGCGGTGTCGATGCCGGCCACCTGGGCCGCGATCTCGGAACCGTGCAGGGCCTGGAGCGCGCGCCCGATCGGCGAGTCGACCAGGTTGCAGGCGATCCAGATGGTCGCGAGCAGACACGCCCCCGCGACCCAGTACCAGCGCCTCTCTCCGACGAGCTCGGCGCCGAAGGCGGGCACCGCCATGCCGTCCGGCCCGCCGGTCCACGCCGACTCGGTCACCAGGACGATGTAGACGATGATTCCCATGCCGAGCGTGGCCATGGCCAGGTAATGGCCCTTGAGCCTGAGGATGGGTCGGGCGACGACGAAGGCGAGCACGGCGACGCCGAGCGCGCCGACGAGCATCGCCGCCACCGGAGGCCAGCCGTAGCGGCTGGTCAGGATCGCCGAGGCATACGCGCCGATGCCCAGGAAGGCGGCATGCCCGAGGCTGATCTGCCCGGCGTAGCCGATCAGCAGGTTGAGCCCGACCGCGACCACCGCATTCAGGTAGATGCGGATCGCGACGTCGAAATAGAAGGTGTTGGGCAGCACCAGGGGCAGCGCCGCGACGATCATCGCGACGAGCAGGAGGGGGCCCTTGCGCGGATCGCCCCACATGCTCACACCCGTTCGGTGACGCGCGCCCCGAACAGCCCGCGCGGAAGGAAGAACAGCACCAGGATGATCAGCACGAACGGCACGGCGTCCTTGTATTCGGACGAAAGGTAGCCGGCCGCCATCGCCTCGGCGATTCCGAGCAGCACGCCGCCGGCCACCGCGCCGGCAAAGCTGCCCAGCCCGCCCAGGGTGGCGGCGACGAAGCCCTTGAGGCCGAGCATGATGCCGACGTCGTAGGAGGTGAGCGTGATCGGCGCGACGATGATGCCGGCCACCGCGCCGAGCACGGCGGCGAGCGCGAACGACAGCAGCAGGATGAAGCGGGTATCGATGCCGACGAGCTGGGCGGCGAGCGGATTCGCCGCGGTGGCCAGCATCGCCTTGCCGGTCAGTGTGCGGCTGAAGAACCACCACATCGCCGCCACGATCACCACGGTCACGCCGATCACCCACAGGCTCTGCGGCAGCAGCGTGGCGCCCATCATCCGCAGCGGCACATCGCCCGAAAAGGCCGGCAGCGCATGCTGGCCCTTGCCGAACAGCACCTGCGCGATCCCCTGCAGGAAGATCGAGGCGCCGATGGTGATGATGATGAGCGCGACCACCCCCGCGTTGCGTGCAGGTTCGATCGCGAGCTTGTCCAGCGCCAGGCCGACCGCCATCGCGGCGAGCACCGCGGCCGGCGCCGCGGCCCACACCGGAACCCCGAGCTTCACCAGGAAAACGGTCACCATGCCCCCGATCATGATGAACTCGCCCTGGGCGAAGTTGATCACGCCGCTGGCATTGAAGATGATGGAGAAGCCGAGCGCAGCCAGCGCGTAGATCGAGCCGCTGGTGATGCCCGAGAACAGGAACTGGAAGAACTCGGAGAGCATCGGGCGAAAAACCGGCTTCAGGTTTCAGGTTCCAGGCGCCGGCGGTTCAGCCACCGAAGGCCGCGATGCCGGTCTGGGCGCGGCCCAGGATCAGCGCGTGGATGTCGTGGGTGCCCTCGTAGGTGTTGACCGCCTCGAGGTTCATCATGTGGCGAACGACGTGGTACTCGTCGGCGATGCCGTTGCCGCCGTGCATGTCGCGCGCATTGCGGGCGATCTCCAACGCCTTTCCGCAGCAGTTGCGCTTGATGAGCGAGACCATTTCGGGAGCCGCCTTGCCTTCGTCGATCAGCCGGCCCACGCGCAGGCAGGCCTGCAGGCCGAGCGCGATCTCGGTCTGCATGTTGGCGAGCTTGAGCTGGATGAGCTGGTTGGCGGCGAGCGGCCGACCGAACTGCTTGCGATCCAGCGTGTACTGGCGCGCGGCGTGCCAGCAGAATTCGGCCGCGCCCATCACGCCCCATGCGATGCCGTAGCGCGCCTTGGTCAGGCAACCGAACGGGCCCTTGAGGCCGCTCACGTTGGGCAGCAGGTTCTCTTCCGGAACGAACACCTCGTCCATCACGATCTCGCCGGTGATCGAGGCACGCAGGCTGAACTTGCCCTCGATCTTCGGCGCCGACAGGCCCTTCATGCCGCGCTCGAGGACGAAGCCGCGGATGACGCCGTCGTCATCCTTCGCCCAGACCACGAACACGTCGGCGACCGGGGAATTGGTGATCCACATCTTCGAGCCCTGGAGCAGGTAGCCGCCCTCGACCTTGCGCGCGCGCGTCTGCATACTGCCCGGATCCGAGCCGTGGTTGGGCTCCGTCAGCCCGAAGCAGCCGACCCACTCGCCGCGCGCGAGCCGGGGCAGGTACTTCGCGCGCTGCGCCTCGCTGCCATAGGCGTGGATCGGGTGCATCACCAGCGAGGACTGCACGCTCATCATCGAGCGATAGCCGGAATCCACCCGCTCGACCTCGCGCGCGATCAGCCCGTAGCAGACGTGATTCACGCCGGCGCAGCCGTAGCCGTCGATGGTCGGGCCGAGGAAGCCGAGCGCGCCCATCTCGTTGAAGATCTCGCGATCGAACCGCTCGTGCCGGTTGGCCTCGACCACCCTGGGCATCAGCTTGCCCTGGCAGTATTCGTGCGCCGCATCGCGCACCATGCGCTCGTCCTCGCCGAGCTGGTCCTCGAGCAGGAACGGATCCTCCCAGCGGAAGCGCGATCCGTGTTCAGGCTTGCTCATCTCGCCAACCATCCTTTCCGCGCCCGTCGGTTCGCCACCCGCCGCCGGCCGGCGAAGTGTTACAGGGCTGATGCTTTATAACACATATGATGCATTATAAGTCATACGGCGATCCGGACAAGAACTCTCGAAACGCGACGCGAGATCCGGATCGAAGTGATACAGGATCGCCGGTGAGCGCCGCGGCGAATGTCAGTAGATCGTCATGCCGCCATCGGCCGCGAGCACCTGTCCGGTCACGTAGCCGGCGCCCTCGCTCGCGAAGAACACGAACACCGGCGCGATCTCGTGGGGCTGGGCCCAGCGGCCCATCGGAATGCGCTCGAGGTACTTGTCCCGGAAGCGCTCGTCGGTGCGGATCACCTCGGTCATCGGGGTCGCCGCGCCCGGCGCCACCGCATTGACCGTGATGTTGTATTTCGCCAGTTCCCGGGCCGCGGACTTGGTCAGGCCGAGAATGCCGGCCTTCGCGGCGCTGTAGTTGATTTGGCCGATCGTTCCGAGCACGCCCGCGGTCGAGGTGACGTTGATGATGCGCCCCCACCCGCGCTCCATCATCCCGGGTGCGAGCGCTTGCAGGCAGTTGAAGCTGCCGGTGAGATGCACCGCGAGCACCGCGTCCCACTGCTCGCGCGTCATCTTGTGCAACATCGCCGTTCGGATGATGCCGGCATTGTTCACGAGGATGTCGACATGCCCGTAGCGGCTGCGCATGCGCTCGGCCATGGCATCGACCCGCTCGCGCTCGGAGACATCGCACGAGATCGCCAGCGCATCGCCTCCCGCGGCGCGGATCGCCGCCGCCACTTCCTCGGCCGCCGCCTCGGAGAGATCGACGACCCCCACCGCCGCGCCTTCGCGGGCATACGCCAGCGCGATCGCCGCGCCGATCCCCTGCGCCGCGCCGGTCACCACCGCCACCTTGTGCTCGAGCATCATCTGCGGGCACCTCCCGGCACACTCGTCGTCACGATTCCTGTCCTCCTTCCGCGCCGGGATGGCGCTCGTTGAAGCGCGCGAGCGCCTCGAGAAATTCGGCCACCGCCTCGGCCGGGACCTCGGCGCCACACTCGTAGCAGGTGTTCGTCATGCGGTCGAACCAGCGGCAGCCGCATTGCTCGCAGGCAAGCTCCGGCGCACCGCCGGGATTCTGGAAGATCATGTCGAGCCGCTCCGTGCAATCCGCGTTCGGGCCTCGCGGTCTCCGCCCGTGCGCCGCGTGCGACAGTGTATTGGAGACGGCGACCGGATGGAACCCTGCCGGCCCGCAGTCGACTTCCCACGGCGGGAATTTTCTGGTCTCATGCGGGTGCAGGGAGGCGCAGCGGACGATGAACGCAGCCAAGGGAACCGATCAACTGGCGATAACCGCTTCGGGCGAGGACACCGTCGGCCTGGTCGATCGCTTCACGCGGCGCATCACCGAGGCGGGCTGCAACATCGAGGAAAGCCGAATGGCGGTGCTGGGCGGACAGTTCGCCATCCTGATGTTGCTGTCCGGGCCGTGGAATGCCCTGAGCCGCCTCGAGAGCCAGCTCGACGCGATCGGCAAGGAGCTCGAACTGACCATCGTCCACAAACGCACCCGGACGCGCGAGGCGGGCGACCCGCTGATCCCCTACCAGGTCGAAGCGATCTCGCTCGACCACCCCGGCATCGTGCAGAGCCTGGCAAGCTTCTTCGCCGCACGGCACATCAACATCGAGGAGATGGCGACCGACAGCTACTCGGCGCCGCACACCGGCACCGCGATGTTTTCCGTGCGCATCACCGTGGGCGTTCCGGCCTCGACCCACATCGCCAGCCTGCGCGGCGACTTCCTCGACTACTGCGACGAGCTGAACCTCGACGCCACGATCGAACCGGCGCGCGGATAGCCCGTCCGCTCAGCAGGTGCTCACCGCACCGCCCGAATACGTGTTGAGCAGGACGGCGGCGGAAGTCGCTCCTACCGGCTCCTTGTAGACACCGGCTCCATACTCCGCGATCAACTGGCGCCGGTAGCTCTTGAGGAAGCGATCGAGCAGCCAGGTGCCCGCCAGACCGGTGGCATAGATCGCATCCTCGGCCGGGTCGTACTCCAGCCGCACCGGCAGCAGCGGGTCGCGCGCCTCGCCGTGCAGTCGCGGCGCGCCGGCGGCGGGATCGAAGATGCTGTCATGCGCGCAGCACACGATCATGCCCGGCTTGCCCGAAAGCGGGCTGGCTTCGGCGGCGTAGCGGATCTCGCTGCCCTCCTTGCTCGGATAGCTCAGCTCGTGGGTACACACCGCCGAGTAGGAGACGATGTTCTTCTGTGTGCCCACCGCCCCCGGCCAGGTGTAGGCGAGTGCCTCGGAAGTCATTTCGCGGGGCTCGCCGGCCGGCTTGCGGAGATTGATGAGGAAGCACGGGAAGCTGCGCAGCGGGTAATGGAACACATAGGCGTCGTTGGTGGCGAGCGCCGCGGCCTTGAGCGGCGCGCCGGCGGCATCGACCAGGCGAACCTTGGGGAAATCGACAAAGGGCTCCGCCCGCACGCCGCGCAGTCCCGCGGCGAGCATCGCGACGCTGCCGCCGCACAGCGTGACGAATCTGCGTCTATGCATACGCTCCTCCAGAGGAGGCCGCCGGCCCCAGGCGCCGGCGGCCAGCCCGTCAGCCTTCGAACATCGCGCGGTACATTCCGCGCGCCCATTCCAGCGTGCCGCGTCCCTTGGCGGCGTCGCGCTTCTCGAACAGCTTGGTGTCGGGCGAGAAACCGCCGACCGCCGTGCCCTCCTTGTTGAGGACATAGCCGGCATCCACGCTGATCGCCTCGGGCGGATTGGCATTCACCATCGAGTAGCACACCGTGCGCGGGCTGTACCAGGTGATGTCCTTGCCCTGGGCGCGCGCGGCGAGCACCTTGGCCACGTACCTGCCTTCGGTGTTGGCGGTGTTGGCGCTCTTGGAATAGGGGTGCGGGCGCGAGTCTCCGGTCACATACACGCGCTCGTCGCCGATGTAGTTGTACTTGAGCTGGCTGATGAGCGCCTCCTTCTGCGGGCTCTTCGCATCCATCAACCCGAGGTGCTCGATCAGCGTGGAGGCGCGCACGCCGGGGTAGATCGACGCGTCCTCGAAACGGTAGCTGTCGAACTCGGTCTTGACGGTCTTCTTCGCCAGATCGACGCCGGTGATCGCACTGCCCGGCTTGTATTCCACGATGCCGTTGTACAGCTCCTTGAATGCGGCGTGGAAACCGTCCTTCTTGATCGTGATTTCCGGATTGGCGTCGAGCACCAGCACCTTGCCCTTCAGCTTGTTCTTCTTGATGTGCGAGGCGATCATGCAGGCGCGCTCGTAGGGCCCGGGCAGGCAGCGGTAGTTGCCGTTGGGCACGTACTGCAGGAACAGGCCGCCCTCGAATTCCTGTACCTTGCGCCGGATCGTCACGTGCTCGGTGGGCGAGATGAAGCCGCCCGGATAGCCCGTGCGCAGGGCATCGATGGTGTCCTCGTCCTTAACGCCGATGCGGTTGTAGTCGTACGAGATGCCCGGCGCGACGACGAGAAAGTCGTAGTCGATTTCCCCCTCGCTGGTGATGAGCTTGCGGCCGGCCCGGTCCAGACCGGTGGCAGTGGCGTTGAAGTAGATGTAATGGTTGTTGCGCGCGGCGTCGAGGAAGCTGTGGTCGGCGAGGAACTCCAGGTTGATGAGTCCCGCGTACCACAGGTTGCTGGAGAAGCACGAGGAATACATGTCACGCTTCTCGACCAGCACGATATCGAACTTCGGATACTCCTTCTTCGCGTGCTTGGCGATGGTCAGGCCCGAGGTGCCGCCGCCGACGATGACCAGCCGGGGCCCCTTGGCCTTGGGCAGCGCGGCCTTGAACCCCGCCGAAACTGCGGCGGGGCCCGCGCTCGCACAGCCGGCCGTCACGGCCGCACCGCCCACCACGGCGGCGCCGCCCATCTTCAGAAAGTCACGACGATTGATGCACTCACTCATGATGCTCCTCCTTGCGTTTTGGCTGAAAAATGGGCGGCAGGATCTCCGCCCGATGACGACGCTGCGTTCACTGCAGTTTCCGTATGCCCAGCACGCCGAGCAAATATTTTTCGTAGATCGGATCGGTGCTGCCCTTCCGGATCTTGCGCAGGAAATACTTTTCGAAGCCGACCTTGGCAAGATGCACCCACTTGCCCTGCCTGAACCAGCTCACGTTGCGCGGCGGGATCTGCGGCAGCGCGACGAAGGCGGCGCCGGTGTCGCCGAAATCCGCCAGGCACAGCGCGTTCCAGGTCGCCTTGCTGGCGGGCGGCCGGCCGGCGAGCGCATCGCAGATGTTGCCGACGCTCGCAGTGACCATGGTCTCGATCATGTAACCGGTCTTGGGCGCGCCGGTCGGCACCGGGGTCGGCTCCACCGGCGGAATCGCGACGCAGACTCCGACGGCATAGACATTGGGATGGCGCGGATTGCGCTGGAACTCGTCGATCAGGACGAAGCCGCGCGCATTGGTCAGTCCCGCGATGCCCGACACCGCCTGCACGCCCCTGAACGCGGGGAGCATCATCGAGAAGGCGAAGGGCAGTTCATGCTGCTTCTTCGCCCGCCCGTCCTCGTCGTGCTCGGTGACGAACATCCGCCCCGCCTCGACGCGGTCCACCTTCGCGTTGCAGATCCACTTGATGTGTCGGCTTCGCATCGCGGACTCGAGCAGGTGCCGCGAGTCCCCCACTCCGCCGAGTCCGAGGTGGCCGACATAGGGCTCGGCAGTGACGAAGGTCATCGGCACCTTGTTGCGCAGCCTGCGGCGGCGCAGGTCCGTCTCCATGATGAAGGCGAATTCGTAGGCCGGGCCGAAGCAGGAGGCGCCCTGCGCCGCCCCCACCACCACCGGGCCGGGCGCACCCAGGAAAGCCTCCCACGCCGCTCCCGTGGCCTCCGCATGGGCGACCGTGCACACGGAGTGGGTGTGGCCTCCGGGCCCCATGCCCGGGATCTCGTCGAAGGCGAGCTCGGGACCGGTCGCGATCACCAGGTAGTCGTAGGGCAGCAGGCTGCCGTCCCCGAGCTCGATGCGGTTGTCCTGCGGATGGACGCGCCGGACGCCGGTCGAAATGAAGCGGATGCCCTTCTTTTGCAGGCACGGGCCGACCGGAATCGTGACCTCGCCGCGGCTGCGCCAGTTGACGGCGACCCACGGATTGGAGGGAGTGAACTGGAAGCTCTCCGAATCTGAGACGACGGTGACGCTGTCGCCTGGGCGTACGCGCTCGCGCATCTCGTATGCGCACGACATGCCGCCGATTCCGGCCCCGATGATGACGATCGCAGCCATCCGTCCCTTTCCGACCGCCTCCAGCCCATGACGGTGTTTCGATCTGTAGCAAGACGCGGGCCATGGCCGCAACGCGATGATCCGATGGAGTTTCCCGTCCGGACAGCCCTCTTGTCTGACATGCTGTCATGACAGTGCTGGCAGCCGGTCCGCACGGCGCCAATGGCACGCCGCCGCTTGCGTCGCGGGCCGCACGGCGCGCATACTCGCGGACGCGTTGTCATGACAAGGATACCCCATGGGTGACAGGCTGGCGCTGGATTCGTTTTCCCTTCTCGATACGCATGAGACGCCGTTCGTGCTGATCGATGCGCAGTACCGCATCGTCGCTGCGAACGGAGCCTACTGCACGGGCCACGACATCACGCCCGAGGAGATCGTGGGGCGGCTCTGCCACGAGGTCTCCCATCACTCGTCCAAGCCCTGCTTCCAGCACGGGGAAGTCTGCCCCCACCAGCAGGTGTTCGCGACCGGACAGGCGTGCGAGGCCCTGCATGTTCACTACGACCCGCACGACCGGGTCGAGCGGGTGCGGCTGAAGGGTTACCCGGTCCGGGGCTCCGACGGCAGGCTCTACCTGGGAGAGCTGATCTCCTCGATCGGCCCGTGCGAGGATCCGGCCTGTTCGGGGATGCAGATGGCGGGGCGCTCGCCGGCGTTCCTGAAATGCGTCGACAAGCTCCTGCGGCTCGCCGAATCCGATGCGCCGATCCTGCTCTACGGCGAATCTGGAGTCGGCAAGGAACTCGCGGCGCATTTCGTCCACCAGCACTCCTCGCGCGCAGCGGGTCCGTTCGTGGCGGTGAATTGCGCGGCGATCCCCGAGACCATGTTCGAGAGCGAGTTCTTCGGTCACGAGAAGGGCGCCTTCACCGGCTGTCTGGGACGCAAGCCCGGCTTTCTCGAACAGGCCAACGGCGGGACGCTGTTCCTCGACGAGGTCGGGGACATTCCGCAGCCGATGCAGCCCAAGCTGCTGCGCGCGCTCGAATCCGGCGAGGTGCGCCGCCTCGGCGGCACCCGCGTGTCGAGCGTCGATGTGCGGCTGGTCTCGGCCACCAATCGCGACCTGCTCGCGCTGGCCGACGCGGGACGCTTTCGCCAGGATCTGTACTACCGCGTCGCCGGACTGGACGTGGTGCTGCCGACGCTGCGCGAGCGCCGCGAGGACATTCCGGAGCTCGCCCGCATCCTGCTGGAACAACTCTCCACCCAGGGCAGGCGCAGCTACCGCCTGGGACGCGACGCACTCGCACTCTTGATGGACTACGATTTTCCCGGCAACGTGCGCGAGCTGCGCAACATCCTCACCCGCGCGGCAGCGTTGTGCTCGAACGGAACGATCCGCGCCTCGCACATCCGCCTGCGCAGCGCTGCCGGCCGTGCGGCCACGCACCCGGTGCAGCCGCCAGCCGCGCCTCAGCCGCAGCGTCTGGCCGATCTCGAACGCCGCCAGATCGGCGAGTGCCTGACCCGCCACGGCGGCCACCGCCGCCGCGCGGCCGACGCGCTCGGGATCAGCGAGCGGACGCTTTACCGCAAGCTGCGCCGGTTCGGCCTGTAGCCGGTTTCGCATCCTCCGGCGTGCAGGACTCTGCGGCCGCGCAGGCACCGCAGCCGCCGGCGTCCTCCCCGCGCCAGGGTCCGCGCTCGGGGTGCCGTCGCGCGAAGCGCCGGTAGGCAGCCTGCACCGCAACCCAGCCGGCGAGCAGCGCGGCCACAACGAGTATGCTGAAAACATAGGTCAGCATCTCAGCCCCCCAGTCCCGCGAAGCCCATGAAGGCGAGCGAGAGCAGGCCCGCCAGGATCAGCGCGAGCGGCACACCCTGCACGACCGCCGGAACGTTCGCCAGAGCGAGGCGCTCGCGCAGCCCGCCCATCAGCACCAGCGCGAGGGTGAATCCGGCGCCGCCGCCGAAACTGAAGGCGATCGATTGCACGAAATCGTATTCCCTGGCGGTCTGGAACAGCGCGACCCCGAGCACCGCGCAATTGGTGGTGATGAGCGGCAGATAGATGCCGAGCGCCCGGAACAGCGCCGGCGAGTATTTCTTGATCACCATCTCGACCAGTTGCACCGCCGAGGCGATCACCGCGATGTAGGAGATCAGGCGCAGGAATTCCAGGTGCAGCGCGCCGAGCACGAGGTTCAGTCCGTACGCGCACAGGGACGCGATCAGCATCACGAAGGTCGTGGCGAGTCCCATCGGAAAGGCGGTCTCCAGCCTGCCGGACACGCCCAGGAAGGGGCACAGGCCGAGGAACATCGCCAGCACGAAGTTGTTGGCGAGGATCGTGGCAGCCAGGATCTGGAGCGCGGATTCAGGCGCCATGGACATGCTCCCCGCCCGCCACGGCGTGCGCGCCGCGCCGCCGCAGCCAGGCGAACAGCAGCAGCCAGCCGCCGAGCACGAAGAACCCGCCCGGCGGCAGCACCATCACCACCCAGGGCTGGAAATCCGGCCCGAACAGCGACACTCCGAACAGTGACCCCGCGCCGAGGATCTCGCGCACCGAGCCGAGCGCGAACAGTCCGAGCGTGAATCCCAGGCCCATGCCGAAAGCATTGAGCATGGCCGGGGCAGGCGGACGGCGCGAGGCATGGGCCTCCGCGCGCCCGAGGATGATGCAATTGACCACGATGAGCTGGATGAAGGCACCCAGCGCCTCGTAGAGCGCGAGGCTGATCGCCTGGATCAGGTAGTCGACCACGGTCACGAAGGTGGCGATGATGACGATGTAGGTCGCGATGCGTACCTGCTTCGGCACCATCCGGCGCAGCATCGAAACCAGGCCGCAGGAGCACACCAGCACGAAGGTGGTCGCGAGTCCCATGCTCAGGGCATTGACCGCGGACACGCTCACCGCGAGGGTCGGGCACATGCCCAGCACCATGACGAAGGTGGGGTTCTGGCGCCACAGTCCTTCGATGAACTCGTCCCAGTTCGCCGCAGTCGGCGCCGCGGATGCCTTCGACGCGCTCATGGCCGCCTCGCGAGCTCTTCGAGATGGGGCGCCAGGCGCGGCAGCAGGCGCTGCGCTCCGGCGTCGATCGCCCTTCCGACCGCGCGCGAGGTCACCGTCGCACCGGCGATGGCGTCGATTTCCCACGGGCGGGTCTTGGTGCCGTGCTTCACGGTTTGCACCGCATTCGCGAGCCCGCTCAGTTCGCGGTTCAATCGAACGTCGAGCGCCTGGAAGTTCGACAGGAACTCGCGGTCGGTGAGGATCCTGGTGCCGATGCCGGGCGTCTCGCGCATCGACACCACGGCGATGCCGGTGATGCAGGCGCAGCCGGGCACGTAGCCGAAGAGGATGCGCACCGTGTCCGCATAACCCTTCGCGGCGCCTTCAGCGGCGATGCCCGCGAGCGCCCCGCCACTGCCGTAGGCCGCGTAGAAGCGGATCGCGCCCTGCGGCAGCGCCTCGCCCGCCGGTTGAATGGTTCCATTCGGCAGGGCAATGAACGGCTCGATGCGGTGCGCGCTCGGGATCACCTTGAACACCGCGCGCTCGATCACGATGCGACGATTGGCCGCGATCGGCGCAAGGGTCCACTGGTAGGCCGCCACGATGATCACCCCGCACAAGGTGGCGACCACACCGAGGGTGCGGATCATCGCCCACGGGCTCTCCAGTGCCGCGGCTGCGGGAGCGTTCATCGTTTCCTCCGGCCGCCCTTCCCCGCGACGTCGTCCTCGCGCGAGATGTAGCGCGGATGCAGCGCATAGGAGGCGGCGCGGCGGGCACGGCGCGGCGCACCGACGCCGTAGGGCGTGGGCTGGGTGTAGCGCTCGATCAGCGGCGTGGCGGCGTTGCCGATGAGGATGGCATACATCACGCCTTCGGGCAGGCCCGCATAATAGCGGATGACGACGGTGAGCAGGCCGATTGCGCCGCCGTAGATCCACATGCCGCGCGGCGTCACCGGAGAAGTCGCCATGTCGCTCGCCATGTACACGGCGCCGAGCATGAGCCCTCCCGAGAACAGCATGAAAAAGGGATCGGGATAGTGCAGGGGGTCGAGCGCGTAGAGCGCCGAGGCGGTGAGCCCCGAGGCGCCCAGCACCGCGGCGGGAATGCGCCAGTCCATGAAACGGCGGGCAGCAAGATAGGCGCCGCAGGCGAGCACCAGCGCGGGCGACGGGCCGACCGCCATGTGGCCGGAGGCCGAGGTGAGCAGATCCCACGCCGAGGCGACGGTACCCTCGAACTTCCACAGCGCGAGCGGGGTGGCGCCGGTCAGGGCATCGAGGTGCATCGCCGCGAGCCAGTTCCCGGGTTCGACCGGGCTCATCAGCGGCATCGCCAGCGAGGAGGGAATGAACTCGGTGAAGCGCCCCGGGAGGAACGAGGGTGTGTAGGTCGCGATGGCCACCGGAAAGGCGGCCTGCACGAATGCGCGCCCGACCAGCGCCGGATTGAACACGTTGCAGCCGATCCCGCCGAACAGCGCCTTGCCCAGTCCGATCGCGCTGAAGCCGGCGACCGCGCCCATCCATAGCGGAAAGCCCGGCGGCAGCGTGAGCGCGAGCAGCAGCCCGGTGATGGTCGCGCTGAAATCCCGCAGGTCGCCCGCCTGGCCGCCCGCGCGCACGAACAGCCGCTCGGCGCCCAGGCAGGAGGCGGTCACCACCAGCAGGGAGGCGGCCGCCGAGAGCCCGTACTGGACGATGTAGAACACACAGATCGGCGCGAGCGACAGGACAACGTTGCGCATGATCTGCTCGACGCTGCGCGCGGCACGCACATGCGGCGCGCTGCGGATCTCGGCGTTCAGGCCCTCGGCCATGCTCAGGCGGCCGCCTCCGGACTCATTTCGCAGATCGACCCGCACGCCGTCGGCGACTGGACGGCGTTCGCGGGCGGTCGCATCCCCGCTGCGCGGGGCCCCTGCTCCCTGCTCACGCCGTCGCCTCCTTGCGCTCGTCGATGTCCGACGTTTCGGGGGGTCGGCGACTGGACGGCGTTCGCGGGCGGTCGCATCCCCGCTGCGCGGGGCCCCTGCTCCCTGCTCACGCCGTCACACGCGCCTGTTTTGCCATCTTGAGGCGGATGCGGGTCTGCTTGAGGCGGGAGAGGTAATCGACGAAGACCTTGCCCTGGAGGTGGTCGATCTCGTGCTGGATGCACACCGCGAGCATGCTCTCGGCATCGAGTTCGATGCGGCAGCCGTTCGTATCGAGCGCTTCGACGCGCACCTTGGCGAAACGCGGCACCTTGTCGAAGATGCCGGGCACCGAAAGGCAGCCTTCCTCTCCGAGCTGCTCGCCCTCGGCCGACAGGATGCGGGGATTGATCAGCGTGAGCAGGTGGCTGCGGTCCTCGCTGGCGTCGATGACGACGAGCTGGATGTGCACATCCACCTGGGTCGCGGCGAGCCCGATGCCGGGCGCGGCATACATGGTCTCGGCCATGTCGGCCGCGAGCCTGCGCACGGCCTCGTCGACCCGCTCGATCGGCGCGGCCTTCTTGTACAGGCGCGGATCGGGATATCTCAGAATGGGTAGCAGGGCCATGAAAAATCTTGCCGATTTAGATAATTACGGGCACAATCTCACGCGTTTCCGAGAAGTAGCGGTGCGCGTGCTACACTTCGACCGAACCTCGTGCCCCGAATTCCCGCGCACGCTTGACCGGGGCAGGATCACTGTCGAGAAAACGCTGGAGAGGACCAAATGATCGCCCGCATTATATCTGCGCTGATCCTGGGTTTCTCAAGCGCCTGCGCCGTCGTGCAGGCGGCCGACCCGATCCAGCTCGCCCCGCAGGCGCCGGATCGCTACACGGTCCAGCGCGGCGACACGCTCTGGGGCATCGCCGGAAAGTTCATGCAGCAGCCCTGGCGCTGGCCGGAGATCTGGCGGCTCAATCGCAGCGAAATCCGCAATCCGCACCGCATCTATCCCGGGCAGGTCGTGATCCTCGATGCGAGCGGCGGGGAGCCGCGCCTGAGGCTCGGCGAGCCACTCAGGCTGGAGCCGAAAGTCTATTCGGAACCCAGCGAGGAGCCGGTTCCAAGCATTCCGCCGCAGGCGATCGAACCGTTCCTGACGCAACCGCTGGTCGTCGAAGCCGGCGGGCTGGACAGCGCTCCGAAGATCGTCGCGACGCAGGAAGGCCGGCTCTATCTGGGCGAGGGCAACGTGGCCTATGTCAGCGGGATCAGGCAGCAAGCGCAGCAGTGGCAGGTCTATCGCCCGGCGAAACCGCTCGCCGATCCGGTCACCGGCGAGATCCTCGGCCATGAAGCGTTCTTCCTCGGTACCGCGCGCGTGGTTCGCCCGGGCGACCCGGCGACCGTGGAGATCACCTCGGCCCGCCAGGAGATCGGCGCTGGCGATCGCCTCGTTCCCCTCACCCGGCCGCAGCTCCCGACCTACGCGCCCCATGCGCCGGACAAGGCGGTGAGCGGGCGGATCGTCGCCATCTATGCCGGTGTCAATGTCGGCGAGACCGGCCGCAGCTATGTCGTCACCGTCAACCTCGGCCGCCGCGACGGCATGGAGATCGGGCACGTGCTCGCGCTGCACCGGAGCGCGCAGGACGTGACCTACAAGGCGGAAGAGGGCAATGAAGTGCATCGCCTGCCGCGCGAGCGCTATGGACTGGCGTTCGTGTTCCGCACCTTCGAGCGCCTGTCCTACGCGCTCGTCATGAACGCGTCGCGGCCGGTCCAGCCGGGCGACACCGTCACCCAGCCCTGAGTTTCAGGTTTCAAGTTCCAGGTTGCTCGCGCGCCACTTGGAACCTGGAACTTGGAACTTCGAACTGACGTCGTGGATGATCGTGCGCTCTGGCTGCGGCTGACGCTCACGCCCGGTCTGGGCGCAGAAGGCCAGCGGGCCCTGCTCAAGGCCTTCGGGCCGCCCGCGAACATCTATGCCGCATCGGCCGCGGCGCTCGGCCGCGTGGTGGCGCGCGCGCTGGCCGTGACGATCCTCTCGCACGATGCGCGCGAGAGAATCGAGGCTGCGCTCGCCTGGGGCGAGCAGCCGGGCAACCGGCTCGTCTGCCTCGGCGACGCCGAGTATCCTGCCGCGCTGCTCGAGATCCCGGATCCACCCACGCTGCTCTACGCGAGCGGGCGCAGCGAGCTGCTTACGCGCCCGGCGCTGGCGGTGGTCGGCTCGCGCAGCGCGACGCCCGGCGGCATCGAGAATGCGGAGCGCTTCGCGCGCGCACTCTCGGCTGCGGGACTCACCGTGGTGAGCGGTCTCGCGCTGGGCATCGATTCCGCCGCGCACCGCGGCGCGCTCGGGCAAGCCGGCTCCACGATCGCGGTGATGGGCACGGGGATCGACCGCGTCTATCCGGCCGCGAACCGCGCGCTCGCGCACCGCATCGCCGCGGAGGGCCTGATCCTGAGCGAGTTCCCGCTCGGAACCGCGGTGCGGCCGGCGAACTTCCCGCGCCGCAACCGGATCCTCTCGGGGCTCGCGCGCGGGGTGCTGGTGGTCGAGGCGGCGCTGGAGAGCGGTTCGCTCATCACCGCTCGGCTGGCCGGCGAACAGGGCCGCGAGGTGTTCGCCATGCCCGGCTCGATCCACTCGCCGCACTCGAAGGGATGCCACCGGCTGATCAAGCAGGGGGCGAAACTCGTCGAGGCGGTGAACGACATCCTGGAAGAGCTGCGCCTCGCACCCGCCGCCGCCCCCGTGCCGCCCGAGGGCGAGGACGCCGGGGATCCGCTGCTCGCGGCGCTGGGCTTCGATCCTTGCGATGCCGACACGCTGGCCGCACGCGCGGGGCTGCCGCCCGAGCAGCTCTCGGCACGGCTGCTGGAACTGGAGCTGGCGGGACGCGTGGCGAGCCTGCCGGGCGGGCGCTACCAGCGACTGCGCTAGCAGCCTGTCGGAGGGCGCGGCTTGCCAGCCGCATGCCTTGTGCTCTAGCATGCCGCGCTCGCGATTCGCAGCGGCCCGGCGGCGAATCGCGAGCATTCCGGACCCCGACCCATGAGCAAGCAACTCATCATCGCCGAAAAGCCTTCCGTCGCCCAGGACATCGCGCGCGTGCTTGGCGGCTTCACCCGGCACGATGAATATTTCGAAGCCGAGCGCTACGTGCTCTCTTCGGCCGTCGGGCATCTGCTCGAACTCACGGTGCCGGAGGAATTCGAGGTCAAGCGCGGCAAGTGGTCGCTCGCCCACCTGCCGGTCATTCCGCCGCATTTCACGCTGGTGCCGATCGAGAAGACGGCCGAGCGGCTGCGCCTGCTCTCGCGGCTGATCAGGCGCAAGGACGTCACCGGACTGATCAACGCCTGCGACGCCGGGCGCGAGGGCGAGCTGATCTTCAACTACATCGTGCAGCACGTGCGCAGCACGAAGCCGGTGCGCCGGCTGTGGTTGCAGTCGATGACGCCGCAATCCATCCGCGACGGCTTCGCGCGGCTGCGCGATGCCGAGGCGATGCGCGGGCTGGCCGAGGCTGCGGTGTGCCGCTCGGAGGCCGACTGGCTGATCGGCATCAACGGCACGCGCGCGATGACGGCGTTCAATTCGAAGGCGGGCGGCTTCCACCTCACCACGGTCGGGCGGGTGCAGACCCCGACGCTGGCCATCATGGTCGAGCGCGAGGAGCGCATCCGCCGCTTCGTGCCGCGCGCGTACTGGGAGGTGCAGGGCCGTTTCGCCGCCGCCGCGGGCGAGTACGCCGGGAAGTGGTTCGACGAGGCCTTCGAGCGCGCAGCCGCCGGCGAGCACGAGCGCCCCGAGCGGCTGTGGGACGAGGCGCGGGCGCAGGCGATCCGCGCGAAGTGTCTGGGCAGGCCGGGCAAGGTCGAGGAGGAGTCCAAGCCTTCGACCCAGGCGCCCCCGCTGCTCTTCGATCTCACCAGCCTGCAGCGGGAGGCGAACGGGCGTTTCGGCTTCTCGGCCAAGGCCACGCTCGGGCTCGCCCAGGCGCTCTACGAAAAGCACAAGGTCCTCACCTACCCGCGCACCGATTCGCGCGCGCTGCCCGAGGACTACCTGGGGGCGGTGAAGGCGACCCTCGGCGTGTTCGCCGGGCGCTCCGGTCTCAAGCCCGCCGAGCATGCGCCGCTCGATGCGTACGCAGGCTTCGCGGCCGCGATCCTCGAGGCGGGATGGGTGAAGCCGAACAAGCGCATCTTCGACAACGCGAAGATTTCGGATCACTTCGCGATCGTCCCGACTGGGCTTGCGCCCAGGCATCTGAGCGAGCCGGAAGCGAAGCTCTACGACATGGTCGCGCGCCGTTTCCTGGCGGTGTTCCATCCCGCGGCGGAATTCCGCATCACGACCCGGATCACCCGCGTCGCCCGCGAGGCTTTCCGCACCGAAGGCAAGGTGCTGGTGAACGCCGGCTGGCTCGCGGTCTATGGCAGGAAGGGCCAGGAAGGCGAGGAAGGCGAGCTCGTAGCGGTGCACTCGGGGGAGAAGGTGCAGACCCTGGACGTGGCGGTGCTCGCGAGTGAGACCCGGCCTCCGGCGCGCTTCAGCGACGCCACCCTGCTCACCGCGATGGAGGGCGCGGGCAAGCTGATCGAGGACGAGGAACTGCGCGAGGCGATGAGCGAGAAGGGCCTGGGCACCCCGGCCACGCGCGCGCAGATCATCGAGAACCTGATCTCCGAGAAATATGTCGTGCGCGAAGGCCGCGAGCTCGCGCCGACCGCCAAGGCCTTCCAGTTGCTCACCGCGCTGCGCGGCCTGAAGATCGACGAGCTGTGCTCGCCGGAGCTGACCGGGGACTGGGAGTTCAAGCTCAAGCAGATGGAGCACGGCCGGCTCCGCCGCCCGGCATTCATGCGCGAAATTTCCGACACGACGCGCCGTGTGGTCGAGACCATCAAGGCCCACCAGGACGACGACATCCTCGGCGATTTCGCCACGCTCGCCACACCCTGCCCGAAGTGCGGCGGCGAGATGAGGGAAAGCTACCGAAACTTCCAGTGCCAGTCCTGCGGTTATGCGTTGTGGAAGATCGTGGCCGGGCGCCAGTTCGAAGTGGGGGAGATGGAGACCCTGCTGCGCGAGCGGCGCGTCGGACCGCTCGCGGGCTTCCGCAACAAGATGGGGCGGCCGTTCGCGGCCGCGGTGCGGTTGAAGGAGGACTTGCAACCCGAATTCGATTTCGGACAGGATCGTGCCGACGAGGAAGGCGCCGAGCAACCCGACTTCTCGGGCAGGCAATCGCTCGGCGCCTGCCCGAAATGCGGCGCGGCGGTCTACGAGCACGGAAGGTTCTACGTCTGCGAACGCGCGGTGGGACTAGGGCGAAGCTGCGATTTCAAGACTGGCACGGTCATCCTCCAGCAGCCGGTCGATGCGGCGCAGATCCGGCGGCTGCTAGAGAACGGGCGCACCGACCTGCTGCGGGGCTTCGTCTCGGCGCGCACGCGCCGGCGCTTCTCCGCCTATCTCGTCCGCGGTGCCGACGGCAAGGTGGGCTTCGAGTTCGAGCCGCGCGCGAGCGCCAGGGCGAAGCCTGCGGCATCCCCGAAGCCCGGGAAGCCTGCCGCGCGCGGCAGGAAGAAAGCCTGAAGTTCTTCCGCGCCTTCGGTAGAATCCGCAGCGCGCGCGGGTGTAGTTCAATGGCAGAACGGCAGCTTCCCAAGCTGCATACGAGGGTTCGATTCCCTTCACCCGCTCCAGACTTTTCGAGGTTTCGGGCCGCGGCATGGCCCCGTTTATGGACGCCAGGCTCGACGAGCAGACCCTGAAGCAGGAGCGCAAGTACCTGCGCTACTACGCGCTCGCGCGGCTGCGCGATGCGGAGCTGGCCGAGGACGCGGTGCAGGAGACGCTCATCGCGGCCGTCCAGAACTTCGGCAGCTACGCCGGGCGCTCTTCGCTGCGCACCTGGCTGGTGGCGATCCTGCGCAACAAGATCGCCGATCAGTTGCGCGCCCGCGCGCGTGCGAACGAGGTCCAGATCGAGACGCTGGACGGCGAGACCGCGGACGAAGCCCTCGACGCCCTGTTCGCCCGCAACGGGCACTGGGGCGAGAACGCGCGGCCGCAGCGCTGGGGCGACCCGCGCGCCGCGCTCGAGGACCGCCAGTTCTGGGAGGTCATGGAGCTGTGCATGCAACGCCTGCCCGGACGCATCGCCGAGGCTTTCTACCTGCGCGAGGTGATGGGGGAGTCCATCGAAAGCATCTGTAATGGCCTGGAGATCACCGCGACCAATTGCTCGGTCATGCTTTTTCGCGCCCGCGCGCAGTTGCGCATCTGTCTGGAGGCGAAGTGGTTCGCCGGGACGGGGCGCGGCTGAGCAAGACCCATACAGGGGAGATGATGGACGACTGCAGGAAGATCACCGGCATGATCTCGGAAGGGCTGGACCGCGAGCTCACCTGGAGCGAGCGCATGCGCATCCGCGTTCATTTGCTGATGTGCTCGGGATGCAGCGCGTTCGAGAAGCAGATGATCTTCCTGCGCGAGGCGATGCGCACGCTCGCCGAGCGCATCGGCGGCCACGGCGATCACTGAGCCGCGATCGGTGCCTGACGGGCGCCGGAGAGTCGCAGCCAGCCGCGCGTGACCCGGTAGAGCACCCACAGCCCGGCGATCGCCGCCACCGCCCAGGCGAGCGGCAGCCCGACGATGGTGACCGCGAGCAGGCCGGCGACGGCGACCCAGAGCAGCGCAAACCAGAACGTGCGTATCTGCCAGCGGAAATGCGATTCGAGGTACGTCCCGCGCGCCTCGGATGCCTTGAGGTAATTCAGGATCACTGCGAGGATCGAGGGCCAGCCGGTCAGAAAGGCGGTGACGATCAGTGCCGAGGTCATCAGGCCGGCGATCACCGTGAGCGCATGCAGGGCGTAGATCGCGTGGGTGAGCGCCACCAGCCCCTGCTCGGGCAACTGGTTTCCCGATTGCCCATCGAAATCCGCCAATGCCGCCTCCTCCCTGTCGCCGCCTCACGTCCGATCGAGTATAGCGCCGTGGGCCGCCGGGCAGGCACCGGCGATGGCCGTGGATGACTTCGCGCGCAGGCTCGTCCGCTGGCAGCGGGCCGCCGGTCGCCACGATCTGCCCTGGCAGGGCACGCGCGATCCCTACCGGATCTGGGTGGCGGAGGTCATGCTGCAGCAGACCCGCGTCGATGCGGTGATCCCCTTTTACCGGCGGTTCCTGTCGCGTTTCCCCGACTTGGCATCGCTCGCGCAGGCACCGCTCGACAAAGTGCTGGGCCTGTGGAGCGGGCTCGGCTATTACGCGCGTGCGCGCAACCTGCACGAGGCCGCCCGCCGCATCGTCGAGCAGCACGGCGGGCGTTTTCCACGGGATGCCGGGAGCATCGCGGCGCTGCCGGGCCTGGGGCGCTCGAGCGCGGCGGCGATCGCCGCCTTCGCCTTCGGCAGCCGTGTCGCCATCCTCGATGGCAACGTCAGGCGCGTGCTGTGCCGCGCCTTCGGCGTCGAGGGCTTTCCGGGCCGGCCCGACGTGGAGCGGCGGCTCTGGAGTCTCGCCGAACGGCTGGTGCCGGCGCGCGGGATCCGCGTCTACACCCAGGCGCTGATGGATCTGGGCGCCACCGTATGCACGCGCGCGCGTCCGGCCTGCGGGCGCTGTCCGCTGGTCTCCGGTTGCGCCGCGGCCATCGAGCGGCGCACTCACGAGCTGCCAGCGCCGCGCCCGGCGGCCAGGCTTCCGGAGCGCACGTCGAGGATGCTGGTGCTGCTCGATCACGGCCGCGTGCTGCTCGAGCGCCGGCCGCCGGCCGGCATCTGGGGCGGGCTGCTGAGCCTGCCGGAGCTTCCCGAGGACGGCAGTCCGGAAGCGTTCTGCGTCGAGCGGCTCGGCTGCGAGCTCGGCGAGCTGGAGAGACTTCCCGCGATCCGCCACGGCTTCACCCATTTCCGTCTGGTGATCGAGCCGCTGCTGTGCCTGGTCCGGACGCGCGGAATGCGTTGCGCGCAGGACGGCTGCGTGTGGTTGTCGCGGGGCGAACTCGCCGCGGCGGCGTTGCCCGCTCCGGTCCGCCGGCTGCTCGAGACCCTGCCGGGCCTCAGCTCGGGTGCCGCACCTCGCCGGCCGCGTCGCCTTCCAGGAAGCGTGCCGCGGCAAGCCCATTGACGACGCCGAACAGCAGTGCCGCGGTCGCGAACAGCGGCGAGAGCAGGAACACGGCATCGTGCGGCACCAGCCACAGGCGTGCCAGCACGAGCTGGCCGCCGACATGCGCGAAGGCTGCGATGACGCTCATGCTCACCGGCCCGAACCAGCGCGAGGGCAGCCGCACGCAGGCGGCGAGCGCGGCGAGGCTCGCCAGCGCCCCGGCGAGGCTGAGGAAGAAGCCGGGAGCGAGGAACTGGCCGAGCAGCAGGCTTCCGGCCAGCACTCGCAGGCCGGTCACCCAGGCCGCCTCGCGCCAGCCGTGCCGCGCCAGCACCACCAGCGTCACGATGTTCGCGAGTCCCGGCTTGATGCCCGGCAGCGGAGAGGGAATCGCAGCCTCGGCGACACCGAGCGCGATCGCCGCCGCGGCGTAGCGTGCGATGCGCTGGTCCTGCTCGGTCGCGATCAGTTCAATAGTTGACCGTGTCATGGACGGAAGTTCCGGCGAGCGTCAGGCTGACCTCGTTCGGTGCGCAGATCGCGATCGCGTTTGGACGGTCGAGCCAGCCCTGCCGCACGCAGTACTGGCGCGGTCCGGGATCGGAGGCGACGCGCGCGCGGCCCGTTTCGACCTCGATCCGCGTGAGGCCGAGCGGCCCTGCGACTTCGACCGTCTTGCGGATCGTGAGCGGCAGCTCCGCAACCAGCCTGCCGCCCGCGCGGATCTGGGCACGCTGCGCCGGGCCCGAAGACCCGAGCGCGAGCCACAGGAGCGCTACGCCGGCGGCTGCGGAGCCGACGGTGAGCCAGTCGCCGGGGCGCAGCAGAGGCAGCCACGCGCGCAGCCCAGTGCGCTTCCCGGCGTCCCGCGGCGCGCCTGCCTGCGCGCGGGTCAAGCGAGCGCCCTGTGACGGACGATCACGTGCGTCGAGTGGCGGAAACGCTCGGCGAGCCATTCGGCGAAGTACACCGAGCGGTGCTGCCCGCCGGTGCAGCCGATCGCGACCGTCAGATAACTGCGGTTGTCGCGGATGAAGCACGGCAGCCATTCGTAGACGAAGCGGTGGATGTCCTCGCGCATGCGCTGGACTTCGTACTGCGCATCGAGAAAGGCGACGACCGCATCGTCGCGTCCGGTGAGCGGGCGCAACTGCGGATCGTAGTGGGGGTTGGGCAGGCAGCGCACGTCGAACACGAAATCCGCATCCAGCGGGATGCCGTTCTTGAAACCGAAGGACTCGAACAGCAGTGTGATCCCTTCCTGGCTCACCGACTCGACGAATTTCCGGACCCAGGCGCGCAGCGCGTTGGCCTGAAGATCGCTGGTGTCGATGCGGTGGCCGATCTCGGCGACCTCGGCGAGCGCATCGCGCTCGCGCTGGATCGCTTCCGCCAGCGTGACGTCGCGGCGCGCAAGCGGGTGCGCGCGGCGCGTCTCCGAGAATCGCGCGATCAGCGTGTCGTCGCGCGCATCGAGGAAGATGAAGCGCAGGTCGATGCCACCGGATTTCAGCTCGCGAACCTGCTCCGGCAGCGCCGCGATGCTCGCCCCCGAGCGCACATCGACCGCGACCGCGGCGCGCTCGTAGCCCGCACCGCGCAGGTGCCGGACGAGCTGCGGCAGGAGCGTAGCCGGGAGATTGTCGACGCAGAAGAAGCCGGCGTCCTCCAGCACGTTGAGCGCCACGCTCTTCCCGGAGCCGGACAGTCCGCTGATGAGGACGAGTTGCATGCGCTCGCGGGCGGAAGATGGAATCGGCGTCCAGCATAACCAAAGCCTTCCCGCTTGTCATCCGCGCCCGTGCAACGGTCAGCCCGTGCAATGCGCTTCGCTTGTTGCGCCGAGCGCCGAGGCCGACATCGCCGTAGGACCCAATAACCGCAGGGCATTGCGCCGAACGTGCAACCGCAAGGCAGTGCGCCGCATGTCCGCCTGCGATCTCGCACGGGGCGCATGAACTCTTTCGCCGCGGTGGCCCTCAAAAGGACATGCGGGCCGGCAGTGGCCCGGTTTGCGGAGATCGAGATCATGCGGTATCTGAGAATGCAACGCCCGCTCAGGCGAAAGGCCGTCACTCCCAGACCGGCGGATGCGCCGCCCGATCTGCGCCAGGAGGCCGGCTCCGAAGCTCGCGAAGTTCCGCGCGAGCAGCGCACGCAGACCACGACCCCGCGTTCCCGCTAGTCTGGCGCGGCGCGGGCCGCGCAGGCGGGCCGGTCAGTTTGGGTTTTTCGGGCCCGCCGCGTTAGTATGCGCGGCCTATGACCCCGCAACCGGCGAGCCGCGCCCGCGGCATCGTGCTGATGCTGTGCACCGGCCTGCTCTGGAGCACGGCCGGCGTCGTCACGCGCCACATCGATCGGGCGAGCGGGGCCGAGATCACCTTCTGGCGTTCCGCGTTCTGCGCGCTCGCCATGGTGGCGATCGTGACGATCCTGCACCGGGGCGAGGCGGCGGCCCGGTTGCTGCGCATCGGACGCGCGGGGGCACTCTCGGGGGCGATGTGGGCGGTAATGTTCACCTGCTTCATGCTCGCGCTCACCCGTACCAGCACCGCGAACACGCTGATCATCACCAGCCTCTCCCCGCTCGCCGCGGCGCTGTTCGGATGGCTGCTGCTCGGCGAACGGCTGGCGGCGCGCACCTGGGCGGCAACCGGGCTCGCGCTCGCGGGCATCGCCATCATGTTCGGCGGCGACCTGCATGCCGGAGGTGCCCGCATGACCGGCAACCTGATCGCCCTGCTGGTCCCGGTCGCCGCCGGGCTGAACTTCGCGCTGCTGCGCAGCGCGCGCACCCGGGTCGACCTGATCCCCGCCGTGCTCGTCGGCGGCGCGGTGTCCGCGGCTGCGATGCTGCCGCTTGCCCTGCCGCTGCGTGCGAGCGCGCAGGATCTCGCGCTGCTGGCGCTGCTCGGAGCGTTTCAGCTCGCGGCTCCGTGCGCGCTGGCAGTGGTTGCGGCGCGCCACATCAGCGCAGCGGAGGCGGCGCTGATCGGATTGTCCGAGAACGTGTTCGGACCGTTCTGGGCATGGCTGGGCGCCGGGGAGGTTCCGTCCCGCAACGCGATGCTCGGCGGCGCGGTGGTGCTGGCGGCGCTGATCGCCCAGGTGAGCGCCCGCCCGCGAAGGGTGGCCAGACGGGCCTGAGCGCGGATGCGGTGAAGGGGCCGGGTCAGTGCGCCGGCAGCGTTTCGCCAGACACCATCTTCCGGTGCCAGGCCGCCACATCGTCGATGGCCGCTTGCAGCGGCATGCCGGCCTCGACGCGATCCACGATCTGGCGCTGCAGGACGGCGCCGAGCATCGCGGCGTTTCCGGCCATCGGCTCCAGCATCTCGCGCAGGAACTGCACCGTGGGCGGATCGTAGGCATAGGCGCCGAGGTGGGCCTCGATGTCCTTGTCGGTGGCGAGCGCGTGGCACAGGTCGTAGAGCAGATGGAAGGTGCGGGCATGGCGCTGCGCGTCGCCGCCCGTGTTGGCCCGCACCTCCTCTGCCAGGTCGCGGCGGAACTCGGCCAGCCCGTAGGCCGAGCGGCCCTTGACGACGTCATCCGGTGTGAATTCCCATTCCATGCTGGTCAACCAAAGATGGCCGCGAAGGCGTCCTGGTCGTCGCGGCAGATCGGACAGACTTCCTCGGGGGAAGGGGACACGAACGAACGGTCGCAGCGCGCGCAACGCTGCTTGACCAGGCTATGCAGGACGCGTAGAGGCCGCTCCGGCCGGGCATCAAATTCGGCTTCGGCGTCGAGCACCCGCGGCTGGCACACTTCGAGGCAGACCGCGCAGCCCACGCAGCGGTCGGTCGCGAAAGTGAGCGCCCAGTCGCCGGGATTCTCGACGATCCCGATCGCCCCGGTCGGACAGGCGCGGAAGCAGGCCGCGCAGGCGGTGCAGCCGGTGTGCAGGCTGAGCTGCATGAGCGGGAGCGCCTCGTGCCAGCGCACGAGGAAGGGCTGGTCTTCCTTGCGCGAGCACACGATCTGGAGCAGCTCGCGCCGCTCGGTGCCCGCATAGGCACCCGGCCGGATGGCTTTTTCCGGTACGGGTGCGGCAGCGGTGGGCTTCCCGGCGCCGGAAACCGCATCGGCCCCTCGCCCGAGCAGGCGGCGGAAGAGCTGGCGCCGGCCCGCGGCGAAACCGGTGCGCGGCTTTGGCGGCGCATCCATGTCGGCAGGCACTTCGGTTTCCGCCCAGTCACCGCCACCTTCCGCCTCGCGCAACTGCCGCGCCGCATCCAGGTTGTCCGCGAGCTGCACGGCGCCCCGTGCACCGTGCGCGCAGGAGCCGCAATGCGCGCTGCCGAGCAGCGTGAGCGGGATGCGGCGTTTGGCGAGATAGGCGATGCTGCCGCCATCCACGGCGCCGAGGCAGGGGACGATGGCATCCGCCGCAAGGCCGGACGGCGTGCAGGCGATGCTGAAGCGCGGCTGCCTGATGGCCTGGCGCAGCAGCTCGATGGGTTTGAAGGCGTCGGCTGCCCATGCACCGGTCAGACAGGCGGTGACGCACAGCGCACAGTTCTGGCAGCGCGCGGCGTCGAGTTGCGCGCCGCTGTCGGTCAGCGTGACGGCCTCGTGCGGGCAGGCATCAAGGCAGCGCCGGCACTCGCTGTAGCGAAACCGGTAGCGCGTGCAGCGCTCGGCACGGAATTCCGGATAGGCGAGGCTCACCGCGTCGGACCGGACTGCAATTCCTGAAGGGTGGTGCCGGACTCGCAGGTGTTCCTGGGAATGACGAAGCTCTGTGCACTCCCGCCGGGCACGGCGCCGGCATTGGCCGCTGCGGCCGATGCCGCCTGCCAGGTCGCGAGGCCGCCCTTGACCGCGATGATGGTCTTGCCCGGATGCCAGCGCGCGAGGGTGTTCGCGATCGTCAGGCTATCCGCGTCCCGGTCGCCGACGATCACCGCCGCTGCGGTCGGCCGGATCTTCAGGTCGGCACGCCAGAGGAGCGCACCGGGCAGCGGTCTGCTCTTGCGGTTCGCGGCACTGCGAGCGTCGATGACGCAGCAGGGTTCGCCGGCGATCAATGCATCGCGCAACTGGTTCTGGTCCGCGAGCGTTGCGCCGGCCCGGGCCAAGCCGACGAGGCCGCCGAACAGGAGGACGAATGCGATGCCGTGCTTCATGCCGTGACGTCCGTGTCTGCGAGCAATTCGTCGCGCAGCGCGAAAACCCCTGCCGGCAGGGCGAGTCGCCTCGCGTGCCCGTAACGCACCCAGTCGGCGATCCGCGGTCGTTCGTGAGTGAGTGGGCCCAGCCAGAGCGCCTCGCCCAGGGTCTCGACGAGTCCTGCGCAGAGATTGAGATCGGTGTCGTCGACCACATCGACGCGCACGAGGAAGCGACTCGCGCCGAGATCGCGCATCGCGGGCAGCCACCACGCGGCGAGGGTCCCGGTGCCGTCGCCCTCGCCGTCGAGCACCTCCCACGCGGGCTCGCAGAGGGAAGGCGTGACGGTCTTGAAATCGGCGTTCGATGTGGTCTCCAGCGACCAGCTCACGCTCTGGCGTTTCACGCAAGCGTGGATGCCGATGCGCTCGGCGCCGTAGCCCGCGGCGAGGCGCTGCACCACCGTGCCGTCGCGCAGCGCCGCCTGTCCGATGAGAACGCAGGGCGCACCGGCCGCGAGCAGGGCTGCCGCGCGCGCCTCGTCGCCTGCTTCCAGCACGATGCCCGCGCATCGGGAGGCGATGGCTTCGACCCCGTGTGCGTCGAACACGAAATCCTCCGCGCCCGGATCGGCCGCAGCCGGGTCGAATGCGCGCAGGCACCGCATCGCCAGTGCCTGCGTTTCAGGGGATGCGCGGTCCATATGGCCCTACCCCGTGTATTCGAATTTCGGGTAGGTGAAAGGATACAGCGGACAAGGGTCGTCGGGTGCGAGACCGGCCAGCAGCGGGCGCAACTCCCGGAGTGCCCCGAGGATGGGTTCGACATGCACGCCGAGAAAGCGCGGACTGTACTTCGCAAGCGCCATCTGCGCGTCGTCGATCATCAGCAGCGCGCCCTCCTGGTTTGCGTTCTGGGTGAAGAACAGCGCCAGGGTGGCGAATGCGAGGCCCTGCAGGAACTCCGCCTCCGGGTCTTTCGTGCCGAGCAGGCTGTTGCGGATGAGCCGCGCCCAGCGCTCGTTGAGCCAGTCGTGGAGCTGGCCGAGCTGGTTGCCGTTCCACATCGCCGCGACCTCGCTCCAGTCGATCGCAGAGAGCACCCCCCGGTCGGGGGGCGGCAGCTTCCTGGGCGCGAGGTCGAGGATCTTCATCGCAGGTCGTGCAGTGTCTGTACCTTCTCCTGCGCGGCCAACGCCTCGCCGACGCAGCCGTTGCACACCGGCTCGTTCGGATCGAACTCGACTTTGATTTCGGCCTTGGGCACGACCAGCCGCGCCTGGTCGGCGTCCTCCACGGCGAGGCCCATCGCCGCGATCTCTTCCGCCGCGAATCCCTCGAGCAGGCGTGCCATTTCGCGATAGAAGGAGTGGTGGGCAGCCCGTTGCACCAGTCCCGCGTACCCGCGCACCCAGCGCCCGGGATGCTGGACCCAGAAACGCTTGATGTCCTTGTCGAGCCGGCGGCTCCCCTTCGCGTCTTCCCGATCCAGCGCCGCCGCCTGGCGCTCCAGCAGCTCGGCGACGAACATCAGCTCGACGCCGAGCTGGTCGGCGAAGACCTCGAAGCGCCCCGGTTGCAGCACGAATCCGTGGCGCTTGTAGAGCTGCATCGTGTCGAAATTCGGCTCCTGCTTGAATCGGCCATAGAGGCGGACGGACTCCACCGGCGGGAAGCCGCCGGAGGCGGCGAAGAGCGTCGTGT
>Ga0100385_1000553_pt1 | contig 43749 bp, 32 predicted proteins | sample CryGeymeta201509_FD_81543 | JGI IMG/M metagenome (GOLD analysis project Ga0100385, IMG submission 81543) | Groundwater microbial communities from Crystal Geyser aquifers in Utah, USA - Crystal Geyser metaG 2015-09 | ecosystem: Environmental > Aquatic > Deep subsurface > Groundwater | place: USA... | reverse complement strand
GGGACGGGAACAGAATTGGTACCATGAGCAATAACTACGCAAAATCCAAACCACTTCGGGCAGATGCCCAACGCAGCGAAGAAGCGTTGCTAGAGGCAGCTCTAGCCATTTTTGCCACATCGGGAGTGGACGCTCCTGTGCGGGAAATCGCAGAAAAAGCGGGTGTCGGCATAGCCACGTTGTATCGACGCTTCCCACAACGGTCCGACCTCATCGTGGCGGTCTTTCGTCGACAAGTGGATGCCTGTGCGGATGCTGCCGAAGTTCTAGCAGCTGAATATGGGCCATCCGAAGCGCTCGCCCGCTGGATGCACCGCTACGCCGACTTCATCGCGACCAAACGCGGGCTCGCAGCGGCTTTGCATTCTGGCGACCCCGCTTTCAGTACGTTGCCCGGTTATTTTGACGAACATCTTCTACCCGCACTCGAGAAATTGCTCGACGCGGCTGCAGCAGCAGGCGAAGTGCGAACCGACATCGAGCCCTACGACTTGTTGAGGGCCGTCGCGAATCTGTGCATGTCTGCGAGAGACGAGCAAAGCGATTACACCCGACGCATGGTTACGCTGCTCGTCGATGGATTGCGCTACGGCGCCTAGCCCTAACTCCCGCCTTCATTTGGTTTCACAAAAACCTGCCCTCAATTCCGCGAGGGTCACTTCATTTTGCCCGTTGAAAAACGGAACAACGATCCGTATACATTCGGAACACTGTTCCGCTTCAGACATGTTGCGGGTCGTCTTGCGGCGAAATAATTAGAACTCGAAGGTGATTCCATGAATAAGCTGATCCAGAAAGCGCAACATCTACCTGTCAACGAAGCCACTTCGGTAATCTCCGTAGCTCCCGTGATTGTGCCGTCTCCTGGCCGCGTCGTCGCCCTGGAGGTTCGCATCAGCGCACCGATCACAGGAGAGAATTTACCCATCATTATTCTCTCACACGGGCACGGCCCATCCTTATACATCCCCTCGCTCAACGGTTACGGCCCGCTGGCCAACTTTTGGGCTGCACATGGTTTTGTGGTGATTCAGCCCACCCATCTAAATGCCAAGATTTATGGACTCGGTCCCGAGATTTTACGTGGGCAAATGCTTTGGCGCTCTCGTGTCGAGGACATGTCACGCATTGTCGACCGCCTCGAACTTATCGAGGCATCAGTCCCAGGACTCATCGGACGCGTTGACCGCACGAAGATAGCCGCTGCCGGCCACTCCATGGGGGGACAAACCGTGGGCATGTTGCTCGGGGCACGCCTGAATGATCCGCTAGACAAAGACGCGACGGATGTGAACTTGATGGATAAACGCTTCAAGGCGGGCGTTCTCTTGGCAGCCCCGGGTAAAGGTGGGGATGATCTGAGCGAATTCACCGCCAAGAACTATTCGTTCCTGAATCCCGACTTCTCATACATGGCGACACCAACCCTTGTCGTGGCCGGTGAAAACGACGTAGCAGCGCATTTAACGACCAGAAGCGCTGATTGGTACGCCGATCCTTATAAACTCAGTCCAGGCAATAAGAGCCTGCTGACGGTGTTCGGAGCCAAACACGGACTAGGGGGAATCGCAGGATATGACGCCGCCGAGACGACGGATGAAGACCCCGACCGACTGGCGGTGGTTCAAAGGCTCACTTGGGCGTATCTGCACAGCGCGTTTTACCCAGACGAACACATGTGGAACGCAGCGTGTGAAGCTTTAGCGAAGAGCGTTGAACCACTGGCACGCATCGAATCTAAATAGCTTTTCCGATTTGTACCTGGTGTAAAAAATGCCGCGACAAACCGATGGTGATGAGTCGCGGCATGTTTTTTCACCGCTTAGCTCGCAGCGGCCTGATGCAGTGCAAATGCTCCGCCCTGAGGATCCGTGAATTGGGAAATTCGCCCGCCTGGCACGTCGTTCGGCCCGTTCAACACTTTACCTCCGTGCTGCTTGATTCGCGCAGTAGCAGCTTCCAAATCGAAGGTATTGGCATAATAAACCCAAGCCGACACTGGCATTTGGGTGGGTTTGGCAAAGATGCCACCAACCGAATTTTTGCCCTCTCCAAACATCGAGTATTTGCCAGCTTCGCCCATTTCTATTTCACCCGTTTTCGCCCAACCAAATAATGCTTGGTAAAAAGATATCGCCGCGGCTGGATCGGACGTGGCGAGCTCGCTCCAAACCATTGTCCCCTCTAGGTCGGCCGCTGGTGGCGTCTGGTTTCTTTCAGGATGAAACGCCGCAAATATCGCCCCCTGTGGGTCTTTGATGATGGCCACGCGCCCAATTCCAGAAATGTTGAACGGGGCCTTCAACACCGCGCCGCCCAACTCGCCGGCCTTAACGGCCACACCGTCGACATCATCGGTGGAGATATACGCAAGCCAATACGGCGTTGCGCCGCCTTTTGACGCCCCCTCAGGCAGATTTACCACGCCGCCAAAAGGCGCTTCTTTGACCAGCAACATGTTGTAGGGCCCGTCGGCCATCTGAATCGTTTGCGTCTTCCAACCGACCGCTTCGGAGTAGAACGCGAGCGCTTTGTGGGTGTCGTTTGCCATGTAATCGAACCAAATGAATTTACCGTTAGACATTGCCTTCTCCTTTGAGAGAAGCGGCTCTGAACCGCTCTCGTTGGGTTGAAAGTCGAAACTAGCGAAGCAGAGTGTCAACGTTATGTCAGGTTTGATTTCCAACAACTCGATTGGTCGCGACGCTCCACTTTAGCGCCGATCGTTTGTCCACTTTCTCCACTCGTTGGAGCAGCCGCACTCCATTCAGGACGAAGGAGTGCACCATTTTGCGTCGATTTGCAGTGGCACGCGTATTGCGAAGCTCGAAGTGTTGAAAGCTCCCCTCCCGCGATGCGACGTCCATGAAACTCACCAAACTCCTCTCGATTCTGTTTCTCCTGCACACCACAACCGCATGGGCCGCTTCGGACTCCCCCAATACGGAGTCTAATTCTGCGGCCGTTGCTGCCCAACCCGGTGACCTAGATCGCTTAGAAATTCGGGCGACCTCGATGCTCTTTATTGGAACCGCGCTCGGGCTCGCGGGCGTGGAAATTGGATGGGTCTCGGCCCAAGGTTATACGGCTGAATTGCAGGCATTTAGTTTAATTTCGTTGTCTGGTTCCGGCTGGCAAGCCACGGCACGAGTCGGCCGCAGGTGGGACGACACCGATAATCTGGTGCTTCATGAAAATCGGTTTTATTCGGGATTCACGCCGTTAGTTGGCCTGCGCTATGGGGAATTCCCATACGTTGGCACGACGGACGGTTATGACTACAAATCAACTGATCTGGGTGTGCAGGCCGGCTTGGCGTTTGATTGGGGCTATGGGTCGCTGAACGGCTTCGCGAGCCGAATCGAACCTGCTGATGACCTATAATTTTTACTCCGAGCCGAACTACGGCGGCGACTGGACCTACGCCGACGGAAATAACCCAACCGTTTCTTTGGACATTGGAATTCTATTTGGCGGCTTTTTCGCTGTGGAATAGTCAGCAGGCAATACTCATTTCGTGAATCCAGGTTTGTCGCCCGAACTCCATCGCGTCCACGCCTGTTCAAATAGCTCGTGCGGTGCAGAAACTGGATAATTCACCTGACATACGTCAGCGGCCATCTGAGGCATCAGCGACTCCTTCCAGGCTTCCATCGGGAAATGGGGCGATTTGAACTCCAGCCATGGCCCATCCAAAAAGAAGGTCCGCCCTGTCCTCGCCCGCTTAGCGTCGATCAGCAGTCCTTTTTCCACCAACGGCTCAAATGCCTTTTTATAGGCGGAAGCGCTCCATCCGTTCCATTGCCTGACCTGTTTGGTCGACGGATTTGGCATTGCCAAAGTCTGCAAAAACGCGATCGCTGAATCCTCAGAGACGTCCAACTCCTTTTGCACCTGAGCCACGGTTTCAGGGGCAGAATGTAGAGGATTGGCCTCATATCCCCCGTCGGGAATCGCTGATTTTTCGGCGCGTTCAACCAAGCCGTCCATCTGAACAAAAACCTGAAGAGCGACAGCCTCCCGGTTTTTCGGAACGATGTGCTCACTTGTTTTGCCTGCCAGCAATTGAGCTGGCCGGATCGCGGCCGCGAGTCCCCATTGGGCGGGCACAAGCACCAAAAATCCATCGTCGAAATAGGTAACCCCATTGAACGTTTGGTCGGCGCCAAGCCTTCCCAATCTGGCGGTCACCGCGCTTGGATAACCGACGTGATCAAACTGGGTGGACGTAGGCAACAAAAAGTCAGAATCAAAAATGACTTTTTTAAGCTCTGAATAATATTTAGAAATCTTCTGACGCGTCGGATGGCCCACCGGCAAGGTGTAGAACAAATAGGGCAAAACATGCAGGCTTTCGACAAGCGCGTCAGGGCTCGGGACGCCATCCTTCATCTCGAAAAAGAGACGCTCTTCAGTTTCGTGCGCCACGGTCCCACCGACTGTGAACGTCGGCGTATAAAACCTGAGCAACGCAGCTCGGGGATTATCAAGCGGCAGGTCCTTTTGCATCGCCTGAGCGACATCGTCAGGTATCGCGACGCGCTTACCGACATGTTTGTTCCACGCCTCAGCAAGACCGCGCGCAACCTCAAGCGGAGCGTTCCAAAAGTCTTCCACGTCTTCAGGAAATGCATCCATAAGTACAGCACATCGCTTTTCGCCAGGCACGTCACGCAAAGACTCCCGAGCGGCTTTGAGCTCGGCCGCCTTCAATTCGAATTCGTTGCGAAGTTCGGCCTCCATGATCGGTCCAGTCGAAGCGTGAATATTTGGGAACATCGCCCAAACCATGGCAGCTTCAGCGACCGACAAACCTGTTGCCTCGGCAATCGTCTGCGCAGCCTCACGCGACGCCAATGCAGGGCCGTGCTCCCCAAAGAGTTTCACAAATTCTTTTGCCGTCCCGGATGACCAAGGAACGCCTTCCATCAGGTCGGTCGCTGTCACTCCTGCAGGCAGGGTCATATTGTCGGTGCTGTAGGCCAATATCGAATAGACTTTGCACTCGTATCTGCCGCAATATCCATAAATACGAGTCGATTCAAACTCGATAAAAAACGTGCCTGTTCGCGGCTTAACGCCGTGTTGCACCCAACTAGCCTGCGATGTTTTGAACATCGTCATGTTGTCGGCGAGCTCAAAAAGCCCCGAATCTGCAACCGCGTCAATGCACTCCACAAGTTCCTGCCTGGAGTCCGAAATCCAAGGTGCAACGGCTACCCAAGACAACACTTTTGGAAAGCGAAAAGCCCAAGAAAAATCGAAAGAATAATCGTCGGAAACGTCCGGTTTAATTCCTTCCTTGAAGAACTCAACCAGCGATCCGATGGCCACATTCAGATCGCGTTCGGCCCCCCCGTAAAGCACGTTATCGAAAGAATATTCGCCATCACTCGTCACACATTCAAAATTCCCCCAAACGTTGGGGTCGCAAATCGGCCCTTTGAAACTCACAGCCACTGAAGGATTGGATTCGGCAATATGCGTTGCAAATTGAGTCAAGTGTTGAAGGTAAGAGTCCGCAACTCGCTCGACCCCTCGGACGAGCTCGGACTCACCGATCACCGCCTGGATACCATGGGGCGTCACATCGGGAACGCCTGCTGCCCAGGTTTCACGAAATACGGTCGCGTTTTCAGACGCTTGAATGGCGTGGGCCAAAACGGCGGCGGCCTGGTTTTTTTCTATCTTCCGCAGCTTGAGCGAGGCGGCCTCATCCACGACCGAAAAGTGAGCAAACGACGCAGGCGACAAATAAACCGTTGGGATCGGCATCAACGCATCGAGCACCGTTCCATCGGGCTGATGAAGCTCATAGAACTTTGCGAGAACGGCGAGTTCACCGCCCCGCAATGGCAAAAGCGATGGGACCGAACCTGACACAACCCCAAGCGGGGTCTTGGTCAAATACTCGTCTTCCTTTTTAAAGACCGCCTTAAAATAGACTCCTTCGTAAGTGCCCTGCAAAGACGAATCCGGCGTCGGGTAAACGCAAGAGAGTTTCGTTTGAAGTTCCCATCCCTCTTCAAGATGGTCTTCGATCGCCTTAGGCAGCGATGCGCGGCCGAGCTCCCCCGTGTCCGGATCAAACTCATACATGGTCGAGTCATTGCCGGCCCGGCGCCAAAACGTCTTTCCATCGCTCCAAAAGGCGCTGATGGAAGGAGGCGACTCTTCACCCACTTGAAACGCCCGGGCACCTTCGACCACTGAACCGTCATCGCGGTACACCGACCAACTTGGATTACAATTCAAAGCACCGGCGTCGAATCTATGTTCTGGGGTTCCACTCCAGTAACCAAGGCGATCGTAGTCGTCGTCCATAAACGTGATGAGCAATTGCCCACCAACGAAACGCATGCCCTGAATCTCGTCGTCCTCGGTCAGAGCTATGGCGTGGTCAAGAATGACGGATTCGCCATTGACCACCAAGGCCCGCTCTTCGTTATAAAAAACCGAATTGGGGAAAACGCCGGCAACCTCTACGGCAACACCCTTACCAAGACCAAGCTCTTCCGCGGCCTTGCGTGCAGTAGGCCAGTCAAACTCTCCTAAGAACCCGCGCTTTAATGTCGCGTAAAACGGGGCCGCCAAATCCAATTTTTGAATGCTCTCCCAAAGGTCTGGGAACTCCAGAAACGTCGACCCATCCGTGGCCGCCGTGAGGTCTTTTACAGCTTTACCAAAAGCAGCGACGGACCCTGATGAAAGATCGTCCAATCGACGCCGCAACCATCGTTTGCGTGAGCGAGTGAGCCCTGCTTTGCCCTGCGCCGCTGCCAAGAAGTCTTGATCAGCAATTTTGGCACCGACGGCTAGATCTAGGCGAGGCCCAAATATCGGGTGATCCGAAACGAAATCGAGACTTCGCTGATAAACCTCCGAGTCTGCAGGTGCATTCATCCAGTGCATCATCTCAAACTTGGCTGTGCCTGCGTCCACGGGAATCCCAAGTTCCAAAAGGTGATCCAGGAGGTCTAGATCGGCATCGTCGCACCACTCGTCGCCACCGATGACGACCGAAACTTGGTCTGCAACAAGGATCTCAGCGCACTCGGTCAACACCGGGAAACCCGCTTCAGGGAAGCACTTTCGGTCATCCCAAGACGTGGTTCTGCACGCGGAAATAAAGGTGGAAAACCAATTTGCAATCCCGCCAGATTTTCGCGTCTTCAATTTGGCAATCGCACCAACGTCGTGAAGCAACTCGAACCAAAACTGGCCAAACGAATCTTCAGATCTCAGAGCATGCGGAAAAAGGTTCAGCAGGTGATTTGGCAGGTCTGCCTCGGTCTTGGAAAGGCGCGATAAAGCAGGACCAATCGCGACCCAGACCGACGCAGCAGCACGAACCAACGAAGACGAATGCCAAATTTTTCCGAGCACCTCGTCTTCGGCGTCTTTGGGCTTCAACCCAGCCGATTTAGCGAGTCGCTTCAAATCCTTAAACATCGAAGGCGTCAGCGGATTCCCACCCAGTGTGCGCCGCACTAAAAGATCTGCCCAAGAGTCGTAGGCTTCCTTGTCGCCATGACGATGAGCCAAATCCTTGGAATACTCGGTCATCGCTTTGGCGCTTACGGCACCGGCCAGCGTGAACTCTAGGAAAACCGAGCGACGACGCTCTTCGTCAACATCCAAGCCGAATTTCTGTTCTACCTCTCGAGCCTTTCCAAAAAACATGGCTGCATGCGAGCTGTTGCCGCTCGCAAGAAACACCCTGCCCATTTCCTCACAAAGCGTGGGCAAAAAATGAGGCTTGAACTCTGAAACCTCGGCGATCTGTGCGTCGAATGCCGACTTCGCGGCTCCAGGCTTTATCAGTGCCTGACGGGCATTGCGGCGGAAAACCCGGGCAACCGAAAGAGCCTCTGCAGCATCCGACGGCATGTTCACCAAGACCCAGCTCGGAAAACCAAGCGACCTCTGTCGAACAACAGCCAACTCGCCCTGAACGTCTTGCAACGAAAAGCCCAGTGTTTCCATGGCCGCGTCTTCGCCCTGGGCAAGCGTGCTTGGCGTCAGCCGAACGACTTCACGTGATGGCAAACCCGCATGCGAAAAGGTCCGCGCGTCCAACGTATCCACCGGAATATCTTCTGAGATTTGGGCGCCCGGCAACACATAGCCACCGACCCGAAGTTGAGCATTCATCGCATCCATACAGTCCCCTACCTAGTCTTTCTCTTCAAATTCTTCATTCGTTCTCGATGCGTAGCTGCAGCTCCCACGCTCAACGCGTAGCCATCATCCGCTTGGTTCCAACCTGCCTTCAATCGCGCTCCGTTCATTGAATGAACGCACGGTAGAGCACACCAGTCTTCTCGCCAAGGTCAGACACCTCTCATACACGCCAATCCGGCTTGTTCACACCACGTCTGAGACGTTTCCCCTCAATTAATTCCCGTTTCGAAAGCACCAACAACAACGCCGATGGCGCACCTCACCATACGCCATCGCAACACAACACAAGCCCTTCATCGAACAAAAAGAGGCCCCCCACCAGAGCGATTAATCCTGTTCGCTAACGACTTAGGCCCTGCTGCTCCCCAGCGAATGCCGTCAGAGCTCGCCAGACAACAGGAAGTCGAAGTCGGCACGAGGTCCGGCGCCAAAGCAAGCCATCATGGATTATCAGGCACACACAATCGCGAACCAAACGTTCACGGCTCACGGCCTAGAATTTGGGTTTGTCGCCCGATTTCCAGCGGTCCCAGGCGCGTTGAAAAAGCGCAGGAACGGACTCCAACGGAAGCTCCAACGAAAAGGATTCGTTGAATTCGACACCATAGAATGGTTTCTTCCACCCTTCGACGGGCAGATGTGGTGCCTTCAAATCCAACCATGGGCCGTCCAGGAAGAACGTACGGCCCGCGCGCGACCGTTTAGCCTCCATAACCACGCCCTTGTCAACCAACTCCGCCAGCGCCTTCTTATACGCTCCGGTAGTCCATCCATTCCACGTCTTCACATTCGAAGTCGTGGGGTTTGGCAGCGCCAGAATCTGCAAGAAGGCGTTGGCAGCCGACGAAGAAACACCCAACGATTTTGAGACCTCAGCCACCAATTTCGGCACCGAGAGCTCCGCATTGGTTTCGTAATTTCCTTCGCCGACCGTGGGGTTAGAAATGTTGTTCATCAGCGCAGCAAAACGATCCGAAAAAATCTCGTTTATCTCGGGTAGCTCTTTCACGCCCGCAAAATGCGGACTGGTTTTACCCGCGAGCACGGGCGCCACATTGACCATCATGTCGAGGCTCCACCGCGAGGTTGAAAGGGTCACCACCTCGTCTTGGTAGTATTCAAAGCCCTTCAACGACTTGTTGGTGCCGATCTTGGCCAAAGTCTCTTTCAACTTGTCGTAATCCGGTTCGTAAGGGGAATTCCCAGAAACCTGAAATTTTGGATGAGCAAGGGTCTTCTTCCAGACCTCCCATGCTGCTGGAAGGCTCTTTCGAACCTCATCACCCACCGGCGCGTTAAGCGACAAATACCTGGAAATCTTCAAAAATGACCGAACGTTATCACTGCCATTAAATGTGTCGTCCTTGGCGATCATTTCCAAGTACTTGCCGTCGATGACCTTAAGTTCGAAGTCTGGGACCGCGCTGTAGATCGAATCCTTCGGACTCAAGATGGCTTTTACGTGTGGACGCGGATCCCAAATATTCAGATTCTTCTTAATTTCCGCCAACAAAGCCTCGGGCAACTGAACCCGCTGACCAAAATGAGTGTTCCAGGCCACCGCCAATTGATCTGCGACTTTTTCGGGCGCGTCCCACAAATCGGCAGCGTTCTCGGGGAAACCCGAAGAATATACGGCCAATTTCTTGTAGACCGAAAGGTTCTTCAACCCGTCCCGCGCGATGGCTGCCTCGGCCACCTTGGCCCCCATCGCCTCGCGAATCTCTTTGGGCAAGAAGTTCTTTTCGTACGAATTCATGTTGGGCATCGTTGCCCACAAGAGACCCGCCTCGGCGTTAGAAATTCCGATTTTTTCGGCTAAATAAGAAATAATATCGATATTTATTTCGTAAGGGCCACGTTCGTTGACAAGCTCCACGACGCGCTTGGCGGCCTCCCCTGACCAGGTCTGCGTCGACGATTCGGTCTGGACCACGACTCCCTTTGGCACCTTGAAGTCGCCTTTCTCGACGTACTCCAAGACCTGAAACTCCTCGTTCCCATAATAATTTGAGCGCCCCATGAATTTGTGTCCCTCATGCTCCAGCAGAAATGACTTTCTGCTTTCATTTGCAACACCGAGCGGAACCCAACCTTCGCGTGGAGACGTAAAGAGCCTGAACTTCCCAGACAAATCCAAAAGACCAGAAGCCGCGAGCACCTCAAGGAAACTCAACAAGACCTCGCGATCGCCTGTAAGACCGGGCGAAGCCGCCAACCATGCAATACTGGCGGGCGCCTTCATGACGAGAGTCATGTCGGTTGTTGTCCAGGAAAAGTCCTTGGGAATTTCTCCGGATTTCAGAAACCCAGCGAACTGATGAAGATACCGAGCCAGATCCGCCTGTTCACCCCAAGAGTAATTGTAGAAATCATAATCGGAGCCCGATGCGATTCCCGCAAAATTTCCCCAAAGAGCAGAATCCACGATCGCGCTTCCGACCGCGCCAGCCCGCGCCGGATCCGAGGCTTCGATATGCTGTGCCAGCGCCACCAACGCATCGGCGTATTCGTTGGCTAAAACAGCGATGGCGGCACGCAAATCCGCGTTGCAGCCGACCACTTCATCAATAATCCCGAACAACGACTGAGCCTGCGGAGTCTTACTTTTGCCCAACAAGAAGTCTTTGCCGGCCGCCATTAGCCCGGCAAGCGCGGACTTCGACGCCTTGTCCCCCTCTAACGAGCCCTTTCCTGCGGCGGCAAAAGCCGCCAACGATTTCGATGACTTCCCTGCCTTGGCGGCGATTTCGCCCAACCATTTAGCGGCCAATGCGCTGGGTACGTCGTCGTCGTGAGTTCTCGAAATAATCGCGGCCGCAATAATGGCAGCACTGGCGTCCTCTTTGAGCGAACGCAACTTTTTAGAGCCGGCTTCGTCAGATATTGTCAGAAAATGCGCGAAATTAATTCCGATCGGCAGGCCACCCAGCGTCGAGCGCGCGTCCAATATGGTGGATGAATCCGCCAGACGGAAACCCGAGGACAACGACAACACACGATCGGTTCCGGGCAAACGAATCATCGCTTCCACTTGACCGGCCTGCTCTCCCAATGGACTCACCGTCAAAAACTCCCCGTTGGACTGAAACACCATTTGCCCGTAAAGCCCGTCCTTGGTGCCAAGCGGCGAGTTTTTGAGTTCCGACGGAAGCGGATACAGAGTGCAAAAGTATTGCATGAGCTTCATATCGGGGCGCAGCGAATCCTCGAAGAATGCCGGCAACGAAGTACGGCCGTCTTTCCCCGTATTTGGATCGAATTCAGTGAGACGTGAATCATCCCCGTAACCGGTGCGGCTCCAGAATGACTCACCATCGCTTAGAAGATGGTTGTATTTCGGCATGACCTCATCGCCTGCACGAAACGCCACCTTGCCAGCCACCATCGAATGGTCTTCGCGCTCAACACTCACGACTCCAGACCAGATATATCCCCCCTCGAACGTGTGGTTCGGCTTCCCACTCCAATAGGCCACTTGACTCCAATTCTGGTCGTAATACACCACCAGCAACTGACCGCCCGCGTACGCTATTTGGTTGATCGTCCGCCCCTTCGGCAACTTAAAGTCGTGTTCGACGACACGGCCCTTGGGCCCGATCACAATGCCTTTGGTTGGCGAGTACAGGATCAAATACGGAAACACGCCGGCCACTTTGACTTCGACGTCGTGTTTTGGCCCCCTCAATTCGTCGTAGGCAGTTTTGGCTTCGACCCACTGGTATTCGTCCAAGAACCCACCATTCAACGTGCGGGTAAAAGGTGCTACCAATTCAAGGTCTTGAAGCCTTGTCCAAGCTTTGGGAAACTCCTTAAAGGTCGCAGCCGATGTGGCGTTTCTCAATTGCGTCACGTTTTCTTTGAACGACGGGGCCGCACCAAGTCCAATTTCATCAGCACGGCGTTCCAGCCATTTTTCGCGAGCGCGTTTCAACCCAGATTTCCCACGCGCGGCGGCCTCGAATTCGGCATTTCCAAAAACGCTACCCACTGCGCGATCGACGATTTCATCGAACCTGGTATCAGCCCCAAGGTATTTGAGGTCACGCAAGCGTTCGCTCATCCCCTCCATGGGCGTGGCCCATGTACTAAAGTCGATCGCGTCCGGCACCTTGACCGGAACACCAAGTTCCAAGAGCAAATCCAGAACATCGATGTCGACGACCCGCTGCCAACCCGAACCCGAAAATTCGAACTCAATCCCATCTGCCTTAAGGCGCGGAGCCATGCGGCGAATCAAGTCAAAACCCGCGTCGGGTGTCGTGGGTTTCCGGTAATAATTATAACCAGACGACATCCGATGAGCGACGAATTTGGCGATCCATTGCGCAGCGGAACCCTCGGGTTTGAGCGCGCCATCTACCTCGGCCTCAGGTTTGGTCAACGCTTGATCAGCACCAGTATCGTTTAGGAAACCAACCCAAAACGCCTTAAAATCATCCGCTTTGCCCGAGGGAACCGGAAAGGTGTTCAGCAAACGCCCGCGAATTCTGGGCTCTTTTTTAGCCAATTGGACAAAGGTCTTGGCGTAGGTTTCCCAAAATTTTGCGGCCGATCGTGTCAGCGAAGGCGCTTCCCAAATCTCCGAAATAAAATTCGCATCTTCCTCGGATTGTTTTTTATCCGCAGCCTTGGCCAATCGACGAAGCTCAGTGACCATCTGCGAATGAGGCGGGGTTCCGCCAAGCGTGCGACGAATGCAAAGGTCCGAGAAATACTCGTAGGCTTTTTCGGCGCCGTACCGTTTCGAGAGGTCCTTGGCGTACTCGGACATCACCTTATTTGTGAGCGCACCCGAAAGAGCAAATTCCACAAACGCATCGCGACGACGGTTCTCGTCCACGTCAAGCGCGTAGGTCTGCTCGGCCTCCCGAGCTTTGCCAAAGTAGGTCGCCGCATACGTCGTATTGCCGGATTCGACGAAGGCGCGGGCGACCTCTTCGTAGAACGGCGGCAAAAAGTGAGGCGTCTTTTTGGCAATATTTTTGCCCATCTCGTCGAACACGATTTTTGCGTTGCCTGGCTTAGACTTGGCCCGACGTGCTTCTTTTTTAAGATCACGTGAAATCGCCAAGGCTGACGCAGCATTCTTGGGGTCGTGGACCAAAACCCACTCAGGAAATCCAAGGGCCTGACGCATGCGTAGCGCAATCTTCGCGGAACTCGCCACAGGGGCGAATCCAAGGATATCCATCGCAGCATCTTCACCCACGGCCAGATTCGACGGGGTCAACCGAACGATCTCTCGATCCGGAATCCCAGGATGCGTGAAAATCCGCGCATCAATGGTATCGACGGGAACGTCTGTTGGCGCCTTCGTCTCAGGCAGAAGATAGCCGCCCGCGCGAAGCGTCGAATTAAGCTGTTCGGTATTCATCTTGGTGCTCATTTCGTGAATCCAGGTTTGTCGCCCGAACGCCATCGCGTCCACGCCTGTTCAAATAATTCGTGGGGTGCAGAAATAGGATAATTGACCTGACATTCGTCCGAGGCCAGCAGCGGCATCATCGGAACCTTCCATGCTTCCATGGGAATATGCGGTGCGCGAAACTCCAACCACGGACCGTCCAAAAAGAACGAACGGCCCGATCTGGCGCGTTTTGCTTCAATTAAAACGCCTCTCTCCAGCAAGGGTGCAAACGCCTTTTTGTAGGTCGCTGCACTCCAGCCGTTCCAGAGTCGAATTTGTTTTGTGGAAGGATTGGGCATCGCCAACGTTTGCAGAAAAGCCACCGCTGCATCTTCGCTGACGCCGAGCTCCTTTTTGACCTGCGCGACCGTCTCCAGACTGGAATGCGCCGGGTTTGCTTCGTATTCGCCGGCAGAAAGCGGCGACCCCTGCAGACGATCGACTAAGCTCTTCATACTCGAAAATGCCCGAAGAATTTGAGCTTCGGGATTGTCGGCCACAACATAGGGACTCGTCTTGCCAGCAATCAGCTGAGCGGGACGAATCGCAGCCTCAAGCCCCCAATCGCCAAGCAGGAAAACCACAAATCCGTCATCGTAATAAGACACTCCCTTTTTTGTCTTATTCGCACCAAGCTTGGCCATCATCGCTGCCGATTTCTTTTTATCGTCAATCCACTCCAAGTCGGTAGACGTGGGCAGGAGCGAATCCGCCGCAAATACAGTCTTTGCGAGGGCCTGATAATAGTCCGAAATTTTCTGCCGCGACGGATCGCCGACCGGTAAATTGTAGAAAAGATAGGGCAAAAGATGCAGGCTCTCGGTGATTAAATCGGAGTCAGGCACACCATCGTCCATCTCGAAGACCAGGTTTTTATCGTCCGAATCGTAAACAATTTCCCCACCGACCTTGAAGGCCGGCACCGAATAGAGGTTCAACAAAGACGTCCGTGCGTTGTCGACCGAAATCTCTTTTTGCAGCGCCAATAAAAGGTCTTCGGGAAGGGCTTGCCGTTTGCCGACATGTTGGTTCCATGAGGCCGCAAGCCGTTTGGCAAGTTCCTGCGGCGCGGCCCAAGGCTCCGCCAGATCGTCCGGCAACGCATCGGCATACACCGCGCAACGCTTCTCACCCGAGATTTCTTTCAGCGACTCCCGGGCGAGGTTCAGTTCAGCGGCCTTCAGCTTGAACGACTTGCGCAACTCGGTGTCCATCACAGGGCCGTACCACTCATTCACATTGGGCAGCATCGCCCAAAGCATCGAAGCCTCAGCCACAGACAGACCGGTCAAATCCGCGATCGTTTCGGCGGCCTCACGCGTCGGGACGTAAGGGCCATTCTCAGTGCTGAGTTCGACGAACCTCTTGGCCGCCTCGGCCGACCACGAGACGCCGGTCTTCGTATCTGTGGCCTTAACGCCTGCGGGCGTGGTCATTTTGGCCGTGCTGTAGGCCAAAATCGAGTAGGTTTCATCTTCGTACTCGCCACATTTTCCGTAAAAACGTGTCGATTCGTGTTCAACAAAAAACGCTCGTGTCTCGAGCGCGATTCCGTGTTTCACCCAGCTCTTTTGCGAGGACTCAAACATCATCATCTTATCGCCAAGCTCAAAAAGCCCCGCGTCTGCCACGGCATCGATGAATTTCAGCAATGCCTCTCGTGACCCCGAAATCCAAGGTCCACATGCCACCCAAGCCAGTACTTTCGGATGGCGAAAAACCCACGAGAAATCGCAAGAATAGTTGGCAAAAATTGCTGGTTTAATTCCGTTTTTAAAAAACTCGGCCAGGGCAATGATCCCCGTGCTGAGCTCCCGCTCGTCGTCGTATGTTTCATTGTCGAAACAATAATCTCCACCACTGGTCACGCTCTCAAAACTCGCCCAAACCTCAGAGTCTGGAATCGAATTCTCAGCACTGACGGCAAATCGCGGATCGGCGCCACGAATATGTCCAGCTAACGAGGCAATATGAACGACGTAGGACTCGACCAGACGCACCAGAGCAGGCTCAAGAGGCGAATCACCGAAGATGTTTTTAGTGACATCCATAAGCGGCAAGGTCGCCCCCATCATCCATTTTTCGGGCAAAATCGCTTTGGTTGGAGAGGCTTGAATTGCAGCCGCCAACAACGAAGAAACAGCGGCATTCTCGATATTTCTCAGAATCGACGACGCGCGCTCATCCGTGACTTGAAAATGATGAAAACACTCGAAACTCATTGGCAGTCCAGGCAGCGCCTCTGACGCATCTAGGAGCGCTCCGTCCAAGGCCAGGATTGCGAAATCACTGTCCAATTCAACAATCTCGCCGCCTGGCATACGAATCAACGACGACACCGACTTCGGCGCTTGGCCCAGCGGTGTCTTGGTCAGGTACTCGTCATCTTTTTTAAAGACGGCCTTAAAATACACGCCGTCAACGGCACCGTAGAGGGAAGTCGGCGGCACTGGATAAACCTTCGATGAATGAACTTGAAGTGCCCATCCATCCTCCAGAACATCTTCGATAACTTTGGGCAGCGACGCTCGCCCGTCTGCGCCCGTCTCCGGGTCAAATTCATAAACTCTCGGATCATCCCACGACTTGGTTGCCCAAAACGTCTCCCCGTCGCTCCAGAAATTATCAAGTAAAGGAATCGTCTCCTCACCGGCCCGATACGCGCGTTTGCCCTCAACGACCGAACCATCGGCACGATGCACCGCGAAATCCGTCCCGTACGACATGTATTGGCCTTCGAAGCGCTTTTTCGGATTGCCACTCCAATAAGAAACACGGTCGTAATCGTCGTCGTAAAGATTCACCCAAAGCTGTCCGTCCACGAAACGTAAATCCTGAACTTCGTCGCCTTTTTTCAGTTTAAAATCGTGTTCAAAGACGCGTTCTTGGCCATTAATGACGATCGCGCGCTTCTGATCATACAGAACAAGATTTGGAAACACGCCCGATACTGAATCTTCCTCCTCACCGATCGCCAGTTCTGATGCGGCTTTCCGTGCCTCTGGCCAATCGAATTCCCCCAAAAACCCGCGTTTCAAAGTCGCATGCAGAGGAGCAACCAAATCCAGGTTCTGAAGTGCATCCCAAACGACTGGAAATTCTAAAAAAGTCGAGGCATTTGTGGCATCGATGAGGTCCGAAACAACACGACCAAAGGCCGCCACCGAGCCGGTCGGCAAGGCAGCAAGCTTCCCCATCAACCAGCGTTCGCGCGCCTGCCCCAATCCGGCTTTCCCGTGGGCTGCGTCGTGAAACTCTTGGTCGTCGATGACGCTAGACACGGCCTCATCAAGCCGCGTGCCAAAGCTCGCGTGCGCTGCAACGAATGATAGATCCCGCAAATAGACCGTGGATTCCTCGGGTGCCTGCATCCATTGATTAAGATCAAACGAGGCCTTGCCCGGGTCGACCAAGATGCCCAACTCCAGCATGTAATCGAGCAAATCGAGGTCAGCATCTTCGCCCCAACCGTCCCCCCCAATCACGACCGGCATTTGTTCGCTAATTAGAGGTTTGGCGAGCCGAGCCAGGAGGGCAAAACCGGCCTCGGGAAAGCGTTGGCGGCCATACCAAGATGAGGACCTAGAGCCTGCGATATAAGCGGAAAACCATCGCGCAATCCCGCCATTCTTTCGGCCTTCCAGCACCCCAATCGCCCCTAATTCCTGAAGCAAGTCGAACCAGAAATCGCCAAATCCATCTTCCGAGCGAAGCGCGTGTGGAAACACCCCAAGCAGGTGGGTCGGCAGGTCTTTTTCTACCTTTGCGAGACGTACAAACGCTGCACGCAGGTCTTTCCAAACCGAGGCCGGCGCGCGGCCTAGCGACGGAGAAAGCCAAATTTGGGATAACACGGCGTCCTCGCCGACCTCTGGCTTCAAGCCCGCTGCCTTTGATAACCGCTTCAAGTCCTTAAACATCGCCGACGTCGGCGGATTGCCACCCAGCGTGCGTCGAACACAAATATCGACCCAAAAATCGTAGGCCGTCGAGTCGTCGTAGCGACGCGCCAAATCCTTGGCGTATTCGGTCATCGACTTGCCTGTCACTGCGCCAGCGAGCGTGAACTCCAAAAATACCGCGCGACGACGTTCTTCATCAATTTCCAGAGCGTATTTTTGCTCCGAATCGCGGGCCTTCCCGAAAAACATCGCCGCGTAGGACGTATTTCCCGTCTCCATGAACACTCGCCCCATTTCTTCGCATAGCGTGGGCAAAAAGTGTGGGGTGGACTCGGAAACGTCGGCAATCAGCGCATCAAAAGTTGATTTCGCGGCACCTGGTTTTGCAGACGCCTTGCGAGATTCTTTTCGGAACTTGCGCGCAACTGCCAAGGCCTGCCCGGCGTCCTTCGGGGCGTGCACCAAGACCCAATTCGGAAAGCCCAGTGACTTCTGTTGGGCGATCGCAATCCCCGTCGAGACGTTTTGCAGCGCAAAACCCAGAGTATCCATGGCCGCGTCTTCGCCCAAGGCCAGCGCGCGAGGTGTTAGACGCACGATTTCACGTCCAGGAAGACCCGGGTGAACAAACGCCCGCGCGTCCACAATGTCCACTGGGATGTCGGCCGAGACCTGGACATCGGGCAAAACAAAACCACCGACCCGAAGCTGAGCGTTCGTCGCGTCCATAAATCCCCTCAATCTTTTTCTTCCGTTTCCTCTTTCGATCTCGAGGCATAGATGCCGCTCGCCATGCGCATCCCTTCTGAGAACGCCACAGCCCCGACATTGGCAATCGGAATCTGTCGTTCGCGGGTATCAACCCAAATCAACTCCCCTGTGTAGGACTCGTAAAATGGGTCCTCAGAGCCAATCCAGAACCGAGCTTCGGCGTAGGCACCTTTTTCGAACACTGGGCAACACGCAAACCCACCTCGCACGGGGTACCCAAGCGTTCGGCAACGACCCAACGCAAAATTTAGTTGGTCGAATTTCCCGTCGGCAAAGGTCGAAATACTGGTCGCATTTTCATCGAATTCGGACGGCTTCACGTGAACTTCACGAAAAAGCTGCTGGATTCCCTGCTTGAAGTCGAGTTCTGCCGCCAACTCGCGGAAATCATCGAGTTCAGGAATCAAGACAGGATGAGGCAATTGAACCGCGTCGATCGAAAGCCAGATGGTCTCGCCGTCGATGTTCACAAGGCCCACGCCTTTTTCGGAATCGACACCCAGAAAAAAGCCCATCTCGGATTCATCCGTGGATCCTTCCGGTGCGACGATCGTGTGCTCCAAATGGGTTCGCCAGCCGGCATCCCGCCATACGTTTTCAAGGATGGCACGCGGCACGGACAAAGACCGCAACATCCAGGCATCAACCGTTTCTGCGCATTGTCGGTCGTGCTCCGAAAGCCACTCCAGGGCGAGTCGAAGTTGCTCGTAGGGCTCCGAGCTTTTGAGCTTGGATGGCACGGACTTGAGCACGTTGCCCTTCGCGTTCTTACACACGATTTTGCCGAGTTCCACGCTCAACGCGTAGCCGTCATCTGCTTGAATCCAACCTGCTTCCATCTGTCCTCCATTCTTTGAATGAAGGCACGGTAGAACACCCGGAACTTCCCGCCAAGGAGGCTGAATCAACCTTCAGGCTTTTTCAGATCGTCACAAAACGCCTTGACACCCCAAATGAAAATGATACTGATTCTCAAAATCACACAAGGACCCACTTGCTCGCACAAAAAGAAATGACACTCATTTTGACCGCCCTGCTGCTTCTGGTTGCCACATCAGCTTCAGCCAACGGCCGCAACTTCACCTACGCCTACCAAACTGGCGTGCTTCCCGTGAATGAACGAGAAATCGAAGTTTGGACGACAGCGCGATTAGGCCGCGACAACTACTACGCTCGATTCGACCACAAGCTTGAGTTCGAAGTCGGCGTCACCGAGAACCTCCAGACCGCATTCTACCTGAACTTCGGAGCCATTACGGCCGAGACCGAACCCGGTGTTAATGCGTCGGTGTTTCGTTACAGCGGTGTGGCAAACGAATGGAAGCTGCGCCTGAGCGACCCCGTGGCCGACGCGTTTGGTTTCGCCCTCTATGGCGAAGTCGGAGCTGCGACCGACGAACTGAAATTCGAAGCAAAATTGCTCTTCGACAAGAGAATCGGAAACGTTCTGCTCGCGGCGAATCTCATCGGCGAACACAAAATGGGCCTCGGCCAGGACGGTGAAGACGAACTTGAGCTTTCCGTTGTCGTGGGTGCCGCTTATTTCGTCTCAAGGAATTTCTCGTTGGGCATCGAGGCCCGCAACCAGAGTGCGCTGCCTGAATATGAGGATCTTGAGTATTCCGCGCTTTGGATTGGCCCCACAGTAGCCTATGCAGCCAAGGGGTGGTGGATGGCGTTTTCGGTGCTTCCGCAACTCCCTGCCCTTTCGAAGGAAGGCGTGGGGTCCGGTACGGATTTGGACCACAACGAAGCCGTCAGTGCTCGACTACTTTTTTCATTCGAGATCTGAAGATGAAATCCATGGCAATCGTAATGCTGCTGATCGGGTTGACGGCCTGTGCGACAATGGTGCCCGAACCCACGCCCGCGCAGCTCGAAATCGCCCAGAATCGCTGGCCAACCGCCACACTGGCGGAACTCACGGAGGGGCGACGCATTTTTGTGAACCAGTGCTCGGGATGCCATAATCTGCCGCCCCCATCTGAGCTGACGCCCGCAGAATGGCCTGCCACGATTCAGGAAATGGGCGCCGAGTACGCAAAGATCAGCGCAGCCGATATCGAACTCATAACAAAGTACGTCGTTTCAGCGCGCGAGACTCCGGAACCCAAGACAGATTAAAGTCCGAGCGCCGGGATCGCGTGGTTTTGTGGATCCCAGACCACTGGCAGGCTCAAATAGGCGGATCCGTCGATGCTGCCTGCTTTAAGCCCATCGATACCAAGCGCATCCAGACTCGCAAAAAAACGGGATGGCGCATCTGTACACTCCGAGCTTGCCTGGAATTCAGCCGCCCACGCCCTAAAGAAACCAAAGAGTGCAGTCCCAGGTTTGACAGATCTGCGCCAAAGCTGGGGCAAGTAGTCCCTGAATATCCATGGCCCAAAATCTCGAGAAAACGTGGTCATCAAGACCAACTCAGGACTGCGCCCCAGACAAAAGAAAGCGGCGAGTTCTCCATGTTTATCCGAGGTTCCCTCGACCAAAACACCTTGCGTAGACAAGTGCGTGGACCATTCTGAGAGCGCTGCCAGCGAGTCGTCGACATTATATTGCCTCAAGACATTCATGGCGCGGAGCACACCGATATCGACAACTTCTAACGCGGTGGAGGTCTGGATGCCGTCGACCGCTGGCAGCCGAGCCTCGTCCGCATCCACAGCCCAGATTTCCACGACCAAACCTGCTTGCTCGATCGCGGATTTGGACTCGATGGTGGTGAGTCCACCCACCCCACAACCGAGGTCCACAAATGGACCGGACTCCAACGCAGAGCGATGGCGTTCAAGCAGATACGCGTCCACCAGTCGCAGCCGACCTTCGGAGGTTTTCCCCCTTGTGATTTTTGGTTGGAAGGTCATACCAACAACGCCATTGGCGCACACATAAATACGCCAACGCAATACACCTTAGATCGCACCCTGAACGAAGAAAAATCCCTGTAGATCCGATTGGTCCTCGCCGTTAACGATTTGAGATGTCCTGCTAACACCGAGAGATGTCATTAAATCCCGCTCGGACCACAAAACGTTAACCAGAAGCTGAAGGCGATTTCGATCTTCGCGATCTTCCCCCGAAAACTCGTGATCAAATGCGATGGTGGGCTCCCAGGCAACAGCGGTTTTGGGATCGCCCACGACATACGAAGCAAGACCGTACACATTCCAAACCGTCTCATCGGCAATGATCGGATCGAAAGATATGAAAGCCTCGGCATGCAGTCGAAATCCTGCTTTTTCATAGCCAAGCGCAAGGTCGACCTGGTCCTCGAATGGCAGGTTTCGACCACCATTCGACAGGTCGTTGTCACCCATCACATGCGTGGCGTACGCCGCATGAAAAAAGAGGCCCTTAAATCCCAGTCTTAAGCGCTGACCAAGGACCTGCCCATCTTCGATTCGTGTACTCAGAGTTGGATTATAAAGTCCCACGTCCGCCCGAAACTCGACCTCGCCCAATTTGAAGTCGGCATACACATCAAGGCCGGTCGCGCGACCAAGCACGCGTTGAGCAATGAGCGTCCGCGAGGACGTAGGCAGGTCTTTCAGGCCGATCTGCCATTCGGCGCCGATCGGCGTACGAAAACGTCCAACACGAATTCCGACAGGTGAATTTCGCGAAATATCCACAAACGCGTCCAAAAACGTAGAGGAGACGGCGTCGTATTGAACCGCGACGTTTCCAACATCATGGTGCACTGCCGATACCTGCAGACGGCCGGTCATAAGATTGGAGCCGATCCGCGTTTCATCGTCCGCATTTTCGACTTCAAACTGATAGCGCGTCAGCGCCCCCACCGAGACCTCTGTTTTGCCTTCGTCCTGTACGATTGCCGCGTAGGCTGGCGAGCTCAGGGTTCCCAGAAGACAGAGGCCTGCAAGTGTTTTTAATGGCTTCATTCTTTCTTTCTCCAAACTCAAAAAATTATTCAGCTGGAAGACTTTACGTCTCGTCGTCCGCCGTGTGCAACGATACGTCCTCAGTTCCACTTAGATGCTGAGAAGCTCTCCACAGGTGGTACAGAATTCGGTCGGATCGCACGATAAACCGCAGCCTATCGGTCAGCTCTGTGGGCTCTGGAGTGCCGCGATGTGCCGCTGAGTCCAAAATATGGTCTCGCATCTGAGCACGCTGGCGCGCCGCTCCCTGTGAAAGCTCCCTCAATTCGGCGACAGCCGCGGACGACGGCGCTTTCGTGTTGATCACAATCTGCAGAGCGTCAGCCACGGAAACCCTGAATGGATCGTTTTCGTCCAAACCTCGTGCTTGCAGATAAAACGACGGTTTGACGATGATGTTCACCAATCGGTCGATGTGATCCATCGCATGGAGCGTATCGATATGTTGCTGATGAATCGCCTTCTGCGAGGGATCCGAGACGATCGAGAGCAAGAATTCACGCGCGCGGCCCAGTTCCTCTTCGAGCATTCCGAAATCCTGCCCATCAGGGCCAGATTTGATTCCCGCGAGCGTCATCTGCGCGGACCCCTTGAGAATTTCGAAAAGCGAACCGTGCACCGCAACGATGGCGACCGCCGGCACTTTCAAGGACGAGGAATCCAACCCCGACGTGTAGCGACGAGGTTTGCCAGGAATCAATCGCTCGACGGCCCGGCAAAACGGATCAAAAAACGGCAGAATAATCAGCAATCCCAGAACATTAAATGCCGTATGAAAGGCCGCGATCTGCGTGGCCGGTGAAGCCAACCCAGGAATCGTCGAGGCCTGCGTCATCGCGGTTTCAAAGAACGGGAAAATCGCAAACGCCACAACGCCAGCCACGACATTGAAGCCGATATGCGCCATGGCCGTGCGTCGCGCGGGGATATTGGCGCCGACCGAGCCGATGACCGCCGTAACAGTCGTTCCCAGATTCTGCCCGATCACAAGGGCCGCTGCGGCCCCAACCGTGATCGCCCCTGAATCCAAGGCGGCCAATGTAGAGGCGATCGCAGCACTTGAAGACTGCATAATGACCGTCATCAGAAGGCCCGCCCCCACCAAACCCAGGCGACCAAGGAAGGTCTCAGGATCGAGCGCTTCGGTGTTGATGACCGAGGCGAGCTCCGCCATACCTCCCTGCAAAAGGTCGATCCCGACAAAAAGCAGTCCAAATCCAGCTAGCGCCGCACCGAAATGGCGCCATCGTCCCTTTGCGAGCGTGCGAACCATCGCGCCCACCCCGACAAAGGGGTACGCGAACGCAGAGACTTTGAATTTCAGGCCCACGACCGCCACGATCCAAGACGTCATGGTCGTACCGATATTGGCCCCAAAAATGACGCCGACCGATTGCTGAAATGAAAGAACCCCGGCGCTGACCATTCCAATCGTCATCAGCGTCGTTGCGCTGGAACTCTGAACGATGGCCGTTGCAAACGCGCCAGACAAGATGCCCTGAAATGGGTTGCCCGTCAGGGACTTCATGCCCTTGACCAAGGCATCGCCAGCCGCAAGGCGCAGTCCATCGGTCATCAGGTCCATACCCAAAAGGAAGAGCCCGATCCCGCCAACAAGGAGTCCTATGCTTTCGAAGGTCAACATGGCGCGCACTATACGTGGCGAAACGGCCTTGGTAACTCATTAAATTCAAGGCTGTCCGTGTTAGGGACGCCCAATCGTGCCTTCCCTCAGCCGAAAACAGAAGAGGCACCCCGAAGGATGCCTCTCAAATATAACAAATCAGACTGAAATTAGTGCTGATGACGTTTTGCTGTATAGCGACTCAACTGCCGTTCCGCGGCTTCAAACGCGTCACGAATCGCAACGTATACGTCTTCATGTTCTGGCTTCTTGCCTGCATCCTTTGTGACCACGACGGTGTCGCCGGGCACGCTGATATCCAGACCTACATGGAACAAATTCCCTGAAGACTGGCTCTTATGCGACTGTTCGATGACAGCACGACATCTGGATACTGCGGGGAAGTGACGCTCAATCTTTTCAACATGTTTCTCTACGGATGCCTTCACGGCTTCTGATGAGTCCATGTCACGAAAGACAATGTCGGTTTCAATGCGCATTCTCGTTCCTCCTACACGGGGACAACTGGGTCTGGCGAATATGTTCACGCCGTTGCTCGCGTCCAGTAGAAATGGTTGCATGATCACGTGTCCTCGCCGTAGATTCCGCTAATGCTTGCTCTTCGACCATGGATCGCTCTCTTAACCATTCTCCTGGTACCTTGTTTGGCAGGATACCTTGTTCTGACGTCCAACGGAAAGCCCGAGAATCTGATTATCGTCGCTATTTTGGCGATGGTAGCCCTGATCCTCTTACGCCGCGCGGTATTCGACCCTCTGAGAACTCTTCGACATTGGCGAAGACTTGCCCACGACATGGGACTCCATTTCCAAGGCGACCTGAGTCATGAGCCTGTGGTTACAGGGGATTTCGACGGAATTCGCTTTGTGGCAGGAATCAGCGCCCACCAGGGCCCACGCGGAAAAAAAGGACGATATCGCACATTAATCTCCGCTCCGGTCTTCCTTGGCGTGCCGATCGGCTTGCGAGTCTATGGCGCTGACCTTGATGAATGGTCGAACGATTACTCAGACCGACGACGTGTTCCCACAGGCAACGAGACTCTTGAACGACACATGCACTGTGAGGGCGCGATCCCCAAGGACGTCCGCGAATTCGTAGATCGTCCGGGACAAAAAGAACTTCTGTTGGAGTTTCTTGAGCGCTGGCCTGGAATGTTGATTCACGGCGGCGAGAGCGCGGAACTGCCCGCGGAACCAGGTGGTGCGAGCGGTGTAGTGACCGTCGCGCTGGAAGGACGCATGAGCGATCAAGACACCCTTCAGCGATGCATCGGTGAAGTTTGCCATCTGGCTCAAGCACTCAACACATCGACTTAGTCGTCCCGACGCGGCTTGCAACGCATCTTCTTTTTGCAGCTGGTCTTGCGCTTGGCATCAATGCGCCGTTCCTTCGATGCGCGACTAGGCCTCGTCTTGACGCGTTTTTTCTGCACTTTCAGAGCACCGCGCACGATTTCAGCCAGCCGGCGGCGGGCCAACTCGCGATTTGCGTGCTGCGAACGAGACTCGTCCACGGACAACTGCAACACACCTTCGCTGTTGATACGCCCACCGAGGTGCTTGTAAATTCTCAATTTCTCGAGCTTTGTGATCGCCAGAGACATCTCGACGTCCCATTCAACGGTCACTCGAGAACTGGTCTTGTTGACGTGTTGGCCACCCGCCCCGCCGGCTCGGCTGGCTTTAAAACTCAACTCTGAAGCGGGAATGGTGACAGAGGCATTTACTTGAAGATCTTCATCCATAATCAGTCTTGGGCTTGACGCGGCGCACAGGGTTGCCATCTTGCCCGTCCCCGTCAAGACCGGAGCGAGATAATGGCACACTGGGAAGTCTATCCAACGCAACTCCAAGGCGAGTTGATTCTGATGTACGTCGACGTCGACTGGCACGACTCCAACGAAACCAAGGAACTCGGAACGATGAACTGGTTTCGAGTGGGCTTCGAGCCAGGCCCGCAGTCTGGCATGCCGCAAGAGGCCGACCGCGAGTTTTTAGAAACCTTCGGAGATTGGCTGGCAGACGAGTTCGATGGCCGTGGACACGTCGTTGCGCGCCTTACCGGACCTGGGCGTCGCGAGTTTTTCGTCTATTCGGGCGACGCTCTCGCGACCGGAATCGTCGATCGTGCGCGCTCGAAATTCCCGGACATCCATTTGGAAGGCCGCAGTAAACCCGATCCGGACTGGCAGCTCTATCGGGAGTTCCTTTTTCCCGACGCTGTGCAGCTGGTTCGAATGCGAGCCATGCAACGCACCCGAACCATGGAAAGCGACGGCGACATGCTCAGTGCACCGCGCCCAGTTGATCACATGGCGGGCTTTCTTTCGGTCGAAAGTCGGGCTGAGTTCAAGAAATTCGTCTTTGATCTGGGCTATGAACTGGTCGACGAACGCGACTCAGCTGACGACACGCTGGACCGCCCCTTCATTCTACGTGTCAAACGAACGCACGCGCTCGACCCCGTCGGCGTCGAGCACAATATCGTTCGGCTATTCTTGAAGGTGCGTGAACTTGGTGGCGAGTACGGGGGGTGGATTGCCCAGCCCGTGGTCGCACATTAGAGGCAGGCTTTGTAGGTCCCCGTGGTGCCGATGAGCCCATTGAATTGCTGGCAGGTGTAGCCGGGACGGCAATCACCGTCGGTGCTGCAGGCATCCACGCAATATCCAGAGGTGGCCAAAATGTTTTCGGGGTAACACCAGTTGCCATTGGCGCACAGATTCAACAATGAACACTCTTCGCTGCAATACCCGCCCGGCCAATCGTTCCCGGTAAGGCACATGGCGTCGATACCTCCGCCACACGTGTACACGGCCGAACATGAGGCGCCGATGGTGCCCATGCCAACCCCGGCTGGCATGCATTCTTTGCTGTTGTTGGAATCGCCATCTTGGTCGAAACACAGGTAACCCGCTCGGCAGTCTGCGTTTGAAGCGCAATTTTTAAGGCACGACCCGTTGCCGTTCGCGTCTTTTTGACCGCAATGGCTGCCCGAGGCGCAATCGTTGTCGAACTGGCATTGAGACGAACAATAACCGTCTTGGAAGTTCGGATTTGAGACACAAAATGGTGCAATCACACCCGCACACGTCGATTGCGCGGTGCAAGCGGATCCCGTGGCCAGTGGCCCACCCGTGGCCACACAGTTGAAATTCGAGCAAGTGAAACCGTTTTGGCACATGCCACAATTCAACGTTCCACCACACCCATTTGAAGGCGCACCGCATTGCCGCCCCGCCGCTCCGCAAGCGAGCGGCTGACAGGCGCAATCTTGATCGACTGCGTAGGTACATCCAGTTGGGCAACATCCGTCGCCCGACTGGCACGCGCTGATTGGGGCATTGGTGCATTGCAGATTGCACTGCGCCGCCGAGCCCGAAACCGAATCCGCAGTGCATGCGACGTTGTCATTGCAGCTCGCTGGGCAGTTACCGTCACAGGTCTCACCTTGTTCTACGATCGTGTTTCCACAGGTGGGCCCACAATCGTTGTCGACCGCAGACGTGCATCCCGTTGGGCAACAACCGTCGCCCGACGTGCAAGCGGTCACGGGCACATTGGCGCATTGTGCGCTGCAATTATTGGCGCTTCCCGTCAGCGTGTCGGCCGTGCAGGCATTGGAATCGTCACACGAGGTCGGGCAATTGCCGTCGCAAGTTTCTCCGGCATCCACCACGCCGTTATTGCAGGTGGCAGAGCAATCGTCGTCAGACGTGTAGTCGCACGCGGCCGGACAACAGCCGTCACCATCGGCGCAAGACGTCACCACCGCGTATTCGCATTGTGCCGAGCACGACGCTGCCGTTCCCGTCACCGTTCCAAGCGTGCAGGCTCCCTGCGGCGGACACGCGTTGGGGCAGGAACCATCGCCGGTTGGAATCCCCGAATCGCACCGTTCCGAGCCGTCGACACTTCCGTTGCCACACGTGGCTGGAATCGCGTTATTGGTCCCGGTCGTGGATCCATTCGTCGTATTATTCTGGTTATTGGCGGAATTATTCTGGGCAACATTCGACTTTTTTGCCGTCTCTCCGCATGCGGAGATTAAAAGAAGAAAAAAGAACAGGGGGAGACGCTTCATTCGGCCAACCTTGGTGGTCAAAATTTTTGGGCTTGGAGACGCGCCTAAGCGTTAACACTTGGACGTTCACCCAAGACAAAGCTTGGGCGTAAAAACGAATACACGCCCCTGAAAATACCTGAATGTTTGTAACAGGGCCTTTAATTTCGTTCCACTTTCCGTAATAAGTGCCGGCAAATGAACGTGAGGACGGAATGACCCGACGCTACTTCTACATATTTGCTCTCCTGCTTCTGAGCCTCGCCGCGTGCGGCGATTCGGTCAAAAAGGGGAAAGACGTTGAACCATCGAACAACACGACAGCCAACAACGCCGCAAATAACGGGACGACCAACAACACGGCGTCGAATAACGGGGCCAACAACACGGCGACGAACAACACCGCGACAAATAACACGACACTTACGTGCGGCGACGGCGTCGTGGATGCTGGCGAAAAGTGCGACTCAGGCATCGGCACGGGCGACGGTTCATGCCCCAATGCGTGTCCGCCTCAAGGCGCCTGCACGCTTGGAACGCTGAGCGGAAACGCTGCGACATGTTCAGCCCAATGCCAATACAGCGTCGTGACATCTTGTGTGAACAATGACGGATGCTGCCCGGCCAGCTGCGATTATCTGAGCGACTCAGACTGTTCGCCCACCTGCAATAACGGCGTGATCGACGCAGGCGAGACGTGCGACGGCAACTGCCCGACCTCATGCGGCGACAATAACGCCTGCACGACGGATACCCTGACAGGAAGCGCAGCCAACTGCAGCGCGCAATGTGCCAATGTGCCTGTGACCGCCTGCACGTCGGGCGATGGATGTTGTCCAGCGGGTTGCACTGCCGCCACGGACTCAGACTGCACCCCCGTATGTGGAAACCAGGTCGTCGAAGGAACCGAAGTATGCGACGGCAACTGCCCCGCATCGTGCAACGATAATATAGCCTGTACGTCAGATTCGGTTTCGGGTTCGGCCGCACAGTGCAACCTTCGGTGCACCAACACCCCAATCAGCGCGTGCCAATCGGGCGACGGATGCTGTCCAGCAGGATGCACCTATGCGGTCGACCAAGATTGCGCCTGCCAACCGCTCGTCTGTGGGGCCGCGGGCCGGCAATGTGGCGCACCTTCAAATGGATGTGGCGGAACCTTGAATTGTGGCATGTGCCAGAGTGGCTTCACGTGCTCGAACTTCAACTGTGTCGCGACGGGAGGTCCAGCAGCAATAGGCTCAGCGTGTACGGCGCAGACTTCGTGCGCCGGCGCCATCTCGCCATTTTGTGTCGCGAACGTGAACTTCAAAGACGGCTACTGTTCATCACAATGCCAGTTCGACAACGATTGCCCGTCAGGCAGCCACTGCGACCAGAAGAACACCAGTGGAACCGGCTCATGCCTGAAGAACTGTGTGTCGAACGCGGATTGTCGCACCGGATACCTTTGCTTCGACGGCGATGGCGACGGAACGGGCTCCAAAGAATGCCTCCCTGCGGGCACCGGTCCTGGCATGATTGGCGCGCCTTGTGTTGGCATTTACGATTGTGATGGTGGGACGAATGCCACTTGCCTCCCACCGTCTTCCGACTGGCCAGATGGATATTGCTCGCAGCCATGCACGGCGATTCTAGGCATTAGCACCTGCCCTACCGACAGCACATGTCACGGCGGAGGGCTTCTTGGAACCGAAGAAGGCTCGTGCCTCAAGAATTGCACAAACCCAAATCAGTGTCGTACAGGCTACACTTGCCAAACCTTCACGCCAGCCTCCCCGTTTGGAGGCACAACCCCATACAGCGTGTGTTACTGAACCGAAAACCACGACCGAGAAAAAACGCTCTCGTGTAAACGTTCGGATGTGGATATGATGCGTTCATAAGATCGATGAAGACCCGAAGGACGCACCTCTTCCAAACCGTTGAAAAATCAACAGTGTCTGGCGGAGCTGCGAAAGACGGTCGACATGGAACCCAGTTTAAGCTAGAAAGTCGGCCCCCGAATAACCCGGTGAGTCTGGGCAAAAAGGGGAGCACCTCAGGGACAGCGTGACGCACCACTTGGTCTAGCGCCCCCTGCAGCATGTGAGGATATGAGATGGCGAAGAATAAAGAATGGGATAACGACGAGCTTACCGAAGCTGACAAAAGTCATTTTCGGGAACGTTTGCTCGCAGAACGCGAGACGATACTCAGCAAGCTTAACAAGCACCTCAACGAGGCGATGGTCGACGACGATCGCCCCGCAGATGAGCTGGACCAAGCGGGCCGAATCTCGGATCAGGCTTACCTGATGCGACTCGCGGACAAAGAGCAAAAACTCATCAAACAAATTGACCGTGCACTCGAGAAATTCGAGAAAGGTGAATTTGGATTGTGCGAAGGTACGGGAGAACCGATCTCGCGCAAACGACTCGAAGTTCGCCCCTGGACTCGATACAGCATCGAGTACAAAGAACAACTCGAACGCGAAATGGGCAAGAGCCGCCGGCTCTAATCCAACCCATTCCTGTGACTTTCGGGCGGCGCAAAGGCGTCGCTTTTTTTTTGTGAATTATGGCTCGAAATACCGGACAAAAAGACGCGGTCAGACGAGTGATGAAGGCGGCCAAAAGGCCGTTGAACCCACAAGAAGTGCTCGAGCGCGCTCTGGCAGATATCCCCGGAATGGGTATCGCCACGGTCTACCGCCATCTGAAATCGCTCAACGAGACTGGATGGCTGGTTTGCGTGGATTTACCCGGCGAGGGCACCCGCTTCGAGCTCGCCTCGATTGCCCACCATCACCATTTCAAATGCGATACCTGCGAACGTGTTTTTGACGTTCCCGGATGTGCTCAAGATGTCGAGGGACTTGCGCCTGACGGCTTTGTCGTGGACCGCCACGAAGTACTGCTCTTTGGCGTGTGCCCGGACTGCTCAACACCTTAGTGGTCACAACCACAATCGCCGCATTTATCTTTGGTCGCGACGACTTTGAAGCGCGGTTTTGCACTGCCGTCGACGTCGCCATGGCCATGGGCGTGTCCATCATGGTCGTGGTGGTCGTGGTCACCGTGGTCGTGGTCGTGGTCACCGTGGTCGTGATCCTCGTGGCCAAAATTCAACACCGAAGAGACCCAGTCCTGCGGCCCTTTCCGAACGAACGACTCCAGAAAAACGAGTCCCATGACGATAAGCGACACCCAAGCCCACCACGTGTGGTCATGTGTCGGCGCCATCGCGGATCCATCCAACCCGATCGAGAACGTATTCAACAAGATCCCCGACGCCACGGATAGGCTGAGCACGACTGCAGCAAAGCCGACCGCGATTCGGCGGCCATGAAGCTGCGTCAACGTCGCAAATGTGGTGACGTTGGTGGCCGGTCCAGCCATCAGAAACGCAAGCGCTGCCCCGGGCGAAACACCGGCCCAGATGAACGCCGCGCCGAGCGGTGTCGCCCCCGAAGCACAGACGTAAATCGGAATTCCGGCCAGCGCGAAGAACAACACTTCCAGCGGCTCCGGCAAGCCAATCAACCCTTGCATGACTTGAGGATCGACGATCGCGGCCAAGATCAGCCCCGCCATCAGCCAGGGCGCAGTGTCATCCACAATGGCCCGCAATGACCGCCAGAAAGCAGCCAAAGATGCAGGTTCTCCAGTTGCTTCGCCGTTATCTGGCGTTGCACTCGGTACCACCAGCCGCCCAATCACGACTCCTGTGACCAACGCGATGATGGCCGCAGTAAGGAGCCGCCAGATGGTTATCTCGACACCAAGAAGAGGCACAGAAAGGATCAAAGATTCGATGCCAATCTCGGGCGTTGCCACAAGAAACGCCAGCGCTGCACTTGCCGGAACGCCCGCTCGAATCAACCCATGATACAGGGGCACGACACCGCACGAACAAATCGGAAGCGGCAACCCGACGGCCACACCACGCAACGACTGCGAAAAAGCGCCCCCACGGCTCAACCAGCGCGTCGGAGGGCGTCGGAAACGACTGCCGAGCAGCGATGCCAGAAAGAACCCCAGAAGCAGCGCAGGCGCGGTCTCAAGCGAGATGTCGAGCAAGCGACCCAAAATACTGGATTCGCCGTGGTCATGACCGTGGGCAACCAGATTGGGCACGATCAAGAGCAAGACTACTCCCAGCAGGCCACCGACCACCTCGGGCAACTTGGAACCACCGTGTTCGGCGTGGCGATGGACAACAACGTGCAGTAGCGATCCGGCAACCAGGGCCTGAAAGAACTGAAACGACGCACCTGTGCCAAAATCATGGAGTTCATGACCCAATCCCGCACCGGCCAGAGTTCCAATCGCGACCAGAAAAAGCACAAAACTGGCACCGCGTTTGCCGTAGCGAGGACGCACAATATTCCAAATCGCAATCGAGACCGGAATCTGATGCAGAATCACAGCGATGGCCAGCGCGGTGGATTCGGCTGAACGACCACCTTCAAAAAGTGCGGCGCCGTCCAGCATGGTGTGCAAGACCAGCCCAATAAGAGCCGACACCAAAACGATGGTGTGCGCCGTTCTAGAGGCAATCCCCAGCATCCGTTCCATGACGATCGGCAACGTCATGCCCACCAGCATCGCGATGACCGCCCATCCACCCGTCGCGGCCATGGCCGGAGGCAGAACAAAGAGCACGACCAGCCCGCCCACGCTGGTTAAAACGAAGCCATCGATACCGTCGAGCGCCCAACGCGTCTGGCGCGCCATGGCGTAGACCAGGGGGCCGACGAGCAGTGCGAAGATGCCCACAAGCGGCAAGATGTAGGATTGTTCATACATGGGCGCGAATTGATAAACGGTTCTCAGTGCCGAGTCAATTCAGAGTCTCACGGAGCAACCAGAGGAACGCTGTCATTGGTCACATCGACCGTCTCGGTGGGCTTCGCCTTCTCGATGGGCTTCGCCTTCTCGATGGGCTTCACCTTCGCGATGGGCTTCATCTTCTCGATCGGCTTTATCTTCTCGATCGGCTTCATCTTCTCGATCGGCTTCATCTTCTCGATCGGCTTCATCTTCTCGATCGGCTTCATCTTCTCGATGAACGGGATGATGACCTCGTTCTTCGACGCGGTGTCCTCGACATTTTCAGTGGCCGGTTCTTCGGTCGCCATCGCACCCGCCAACGGTTTCGGCACAACCGGAACCTCAACGTTTTCGACGGCAGGTACGACTTTTACAGAACCCGAGGCGTTATCAACGGACTCGAGCGGGGGCGATGAAGTTTCTGCGCCAAAATAAACGACAAGAAACGTCCCACCCATCAGGACCAAGACGACCAAGATGCCCAGGAGAATCCCTAATCGCGAGTCTGGAGCCATCGGCGCTTCGACGCTCGGGGCGTTGAAGGCCGGCGGGATCGACGCAAACGGCACCGAAATCACTTCAGAGACAAACGGGAGTGAAGGAGTATTATCCGATGTCTCCCCGAGCACATTGATCGAATCCAATCGCCCGCGATTGCCAAAACCAAGGGGCATCGTGCGACTTCCAACAAAAGGCAGGCCTGGCACTTCCACACGCCTAAGGGCATCGCAAAATTCCGTCGCGTTGGCATAACGTTGCTGGGGATCGAGTAGCGTCGCTTTGGTCAAAACCTCACCAAGCTGCGTGCACTTTAGCTCCTCGGGCATGCGCACATGCCCCTGACAGTGCGCAAGAAGGTAAGCCATGGAATTGCCGGCCGTCACTGCAGGAATAGCCGTCAGGGTTTCGATCAAGATCAGCCCCATTTGGTAGACATCCAAAGCAGGCGTCACAATCTGGTTCTCGATATATTCGGGAGCAAGATAGGCTGGCGTGCCGGCAAACGAGCCGGTCTGAGTCATCTGGCTCGACTTGTCGCCAAATACACGCGCGATCCCGAAATCCAGAATAATGAGGCGCTCGTCCTTTGTTCCGGGGGCGCTTAGGTACAAGTTCGACGGCTTCAGGTCTTTGTGCACGATGCCCAAAAGATGCCCGTCGCCGAGTGCGCTCAACGTATCGATGAAGAGCCCAATCGCGCGTTGGGGGTCCATTGGACCGCTGCGAACAAGCTCTTCCTCGAGGTCATGCCCAATCAGGTAGTCCATCGCGAGGTAGGGCTGTCCTAGGTCGTTTGCCACCCCAAAATCGAAGACATCGACCACATTTGGGTGTTTGATCTTGGCGGCGATTCGCGCCTCTTGAAGAAAACGCGCCTGAAACTGTTCAGTCCCAGGCCCGCTTGGAAACTCCAATATTTTCAAGGCGATTTCGCGATCGAGATGAACGTGCCTGGCCTTATAAACATGGGCAAATCCACCACGACCAAGATGACCGGTAATCTCGTAGCGGCCATCGATGATGGTGCCCTCCGCGAGTCGTTCATCGGTGTTTTCAATTTTGGAGTGCGTGGTCATGGTGCCGAATTACCCTCTTCCTTCCGTATCTTACCCAGTCGATCGTAATGACGATAGCCGAGTTGCTGCAATGCGGCCACAGGCGCCAATCCAATATCAACCAATGTCTTGGTTCCGTAGGTTCCCGCCAGGACCGGAGGGCTGTAAGCCTTGACCGAGTCGTCATTTCTAAACGGGGGCAACGGCGAAAGGATCTGATGAGCATGAAGATGAATAAAATGGGCCATCGCCACGCGAGAATACCCAGGTGAACCAGGCGCCTTGATGACGTGTGGCGTCGCGAGGAACCGCCCCGCTGTCAGGATCTCAAGCTCCTGTCCGACTTGAGCCACGATGCAACCCGCTGGAGCTGAACCGGCAACCATCGATCCCTTGGGTTGCTCGGGTGTGGGCCTGGTTCGCAGATAAAGGCCGCTGACTTCATCCGGCTTTTTGCAATAGTTGCCGTCGGGGTCCAAAAAACGCCCCCCTGGAAGCAAAGTGAGCAAATTGAAGTCGGTGTGTTCTTCCCCCCACAGAATTCCAGTATTCACCTGTTCGGGTTGAAGCGGCAGGTAATTCAAAGCACGAGTGACGTGTGGACCACCGTATATGCCGGCTTCGAAGCGATAGGGCTCCAACCCCAAAGCTCGGGCGGCTCCGCGCAAGAGAGCGAGGCCGATCTCGTGCATTTGATGGGCAATCAGTTCATATTTTGAGCGAAAAACCGGTGCATCAGCTGGCCAAACATTTTCGGCATAAATCTCGGGATATTCAAGCGCGGCCACGGCATCAAGTGGTTCGGGCGCCATGAAATAACACTCTTTGAAATCCGGCTGCCCGCCGGCCACGACAGCCTGTTCGGTGTTGGGTGGCGTCCAACCGCGCTGGTACCAAATCTCTGGTTTCGACATCGTCTGTTTTTCGTTCAACGGACGTCCGACGAACTCGCGAAACGCGTCGTAAAAACCAGTCAGGTCCGCTTCTTCGATGCCATGATTCCGGATGTAAACCAGTCCATAATGGCCAAATCCCTCGACGATCGACTCTACGGCTTGTTGCTGCCGCGCAAGGTTCGAACTTGAAAGGTCTGCAAGGTCTACAATGGGAATGGAATTCGATGTCATGGGTCTACTCCTTAAAACGACTCAGCGACTTATCTCAGATTTTCCAGCGATGCACATTACTTGGTTCGGCAAGGCTCGCATAGGCGACCAATAGGCAAAGACGATCCAACGAGGCTTCGACTATCACGCGGATTGCAAATGGAGCCAGTTCGTGAGGTCTGCGTGTTTTGACATTGCAGTATCGCACCGTGAGCGGATTTCAGCCAAGTCTCCCCAACATTCATCCCGCGCCAAGACAGGCAAAGCACCCGAGCCTGATCGTCAAGCTGCGCAAAGCCGTTGGCGTGTTCTGAAGACTCACTCATCTTAAGGCCGGTCCAAGAACTCTGTTGCTAGAACGTTTGGGCGATTCTCTTCAGGTCCGCTGGCGAGACAACGTATTTGGTGCGGCAAAACTCACAGACGACTTCAATGGGCTCACCGGCAGTGAGCATGTCGTCGACTTCGTGTTTGCCCGCCGCGACCATGGCTCGCTCGACGCTCGACGCTGAACACGTGCATCCGAACGACAGCTCCTCGTTGCTAAGCAGGCGGAAGGAATCCCCCAAGATCGCCAGACCAAGAAAAGTATCGTCGAGCTCTGGCCAATCTGGCTGCAGGTTTTCAAGGGCCAGCGTCACGGCTTCGAGGGCTTGCGCACTTGGATTGGGCAGCAGTTGCACCATGAAGCCACGCGCCCAAATCACTTCACCGTCAACGATCGAACAACTCACGCCCACCGTAGAGGTCGTCTGCTCCGAAGACATCATGTAGGTCGTCAAGGTTTCGGAGATGCTCGCTTCGGCTTCGATGGTTCCCTCATGAACTTGGCCAGACTCCAGCACTCGCGCGACTTGAAATTGGGGCTTCGAGAGCGAGTTTTCGCGCGCTGCGACCCAACCCCGCGCCTTGCCGTGCGGCAAAGCATCGGCATAAATCGAGAAGCCGGGGTACTTCAACGTCATCTGCAAGCGGTGGTCAGGAGCCATCGTGGATCGCACCAAAGTGGCGCCCATCAGAAGCTCACCAAGAGCTTCGCTGAGTTCGCCCGGCTCTTGAGCCTTGAGGATCTGCGAAACAGTCTCACGGGCATCGATCGTGACCGCTCGAATCGAACCGTCGGGCGTCATCAGGTGCTGAACCGTGTCATTCATCTTCTTCTTCCTTCGTCGGATCAAGCCGATAGAAACCGCATAACTGCTCGAAGAGGTCGGGAGCAACTCGTTTTAACGCGTTGGGGCGTTCAAAAAAGGACTCCGTCGCCACTGCAAAAAATTCCGCCTCATTGGTGGCACCGTAAGTGTCCATGACCTTTCGCATTTGATCTCCATTTTGAAGATCGGCGAAATATTTCCCCATCACGAGACCCCACGAATGGTAGTCCTTCCCGTCGTCGAGCAACGGCGTACCGTTGGCGACGCCGTCTTCAAAATCGAGGATGTGGGCAAATTCATGAATCGAGGTGTCGTTGCCGTCATGAGGCAGGTCGATCCCATGAGTCACCGCGTTCCAGCTCAGGACAACGGTTCCCCATTTATGCGCTAGGCCGTAGGCGCCGCGCCCCTCTTCGTGTTCGAAGGTGCGGGGGTAAATCACGATCGATTCAAGTCCATCATAGACTTCCAACGGAAGGCGACGCGCAATACGGGCGGCGGCCGCAGCAATAAGGACCTTCATCTCTTCGGTCACTTCGAGTCCGCCGGCACCCTCCCAGTTTTTCTTGAGTACAAAATGCTGAAGGCGCACTTCGAAGACCGTGCGGTCCTCAGCGCTCATCGCCAAATATGCCGGGTATCGCTCTTCGAGAATCGCTCGCCAGGGCACGGGAAATGGCGGCTCAGCAGCGCGCCAATTCAAAATCTGTTTCCACAGGCTCACGTGTCTTCTCGGGGTTTACGGGACGCAGAGCCTGCCGCTCAGACGCGAGTGCGTCAAGCAGACCATCATAGATAGGCGAATCAGTGGAGTCGCCTGAAGACTCCGACCACTTTGCCCAAGACCACGGTGTGTTTCCACTGAGACGCATCGATGTAGATCGGCTCCATGCTGGCGTTTGCGGGCTGCAATCGTATTCGGCCACTCTCGCGATAAAAACGTTTTACCGTAGCTTCGTCGTCGACCATCACTGCGACGATCTCGCCGTTTCGCGCGTCGTTTTGGGGTTTGATGAAGATATAATCACCATCGAAGATCCCATCTTCGATCATGCTCTCGCCTCTAACCACCAAACCAAAGACGCCCTGCGCTTTGCCAAGCAGGCCTTGACCAATGCTCACGTGGTCCTCAGCGTTCTCGATGGCCGAAATCGGCTCACCTGCAGCAATCCGACCCACGATCGGAATCGAATGAACGTCTTCCAGCACCCGAACATCGTCCGAGGACGGCATCGGCGACCCATCGGGCGCAAACACCGGACGAATGGCCCGCGACTTCGCGTCTTCGCGTGAAAGGTAGCCTTTTCGCTCAAGGGCTTTCAGATGGTCATTGACGCCGTTGGTCGACTTGATGCTCAGCTGCTCGCCGATTTCGCGGATCGTCGGAGGAAAGCCCGTCGATTGAATGTGCAGGATGATGTACTCCAACACCTCAACTTGTCGGTCCGTCAGCTCTTTTTCTGGCCTTTCCATGGTTGCCTTTGCCACCCGGATTGCGGATTGCATCGGCGGGTGAACAGATGTAACTTACTGAACATATGTAACCCGCGTCAAGAAAAGTCTTTCACACCGCGACAGACCCTGACGATTTTTGTAGTGTGGCCCTTCGACGGCGTCACGATGACGCTTCTTCAGGTTGCTGCCAGAGACGGCCATGAACCACCCCATCAAAATTCGCACGATTGCCAGCGGCTCCACCGGAAACACTGGCGTACTCAAGTTCGGCGAGTCTTCGATTCTCGTTGATGCAGGCGTTCCATTTCGTCGAATCTCAGCTGGACTCGAGGGACTCGGCGGAGTCGAAGGCCTACAAGCGATCGTGTTAACTCACGAACATCATGACCATATTCGTGGCCTTGAACTGCTCTTGAAGGCCCGGCCAGATCTTCCGGTATACGCCTCCGGTGGAACACTCAAGGCATTGGAGCTCTCGGACCGAGAAACCCATATCCTTCGCCCGGATGTTCCCATGACCATTGGCAGCGAGTCCGTGGAAATCACCGGTTTTCGAGTGTCGCACGACGCCACGGAAGTCATGGGCCTGCGCTTCGAAAGCCACGGACATGTTGCATGTTTTGTGACCGATCTGGGTACGTATTCAGACCAAACGGTCGAGGCCGTTCAAGGCGTTCATACGCTGATTCTCGAGTCAAATTACGACGCCGAGATGCTTCGAAGTGGGCCCTACCCCGTGTTTTTGAAGCGCCGAATCGGGGGGACACGCGGACACCTTTCAAATGACCAATCCCGCGCTCTGCTGGAACGTGTGGCCCATCATAACCTGCAACGCGTTGTCTTGGCTCATCTGAGCGAAACCAACAACACGCCCGAGAGAGCGCGTCGAACCGCCGAGGAATTCCTGGCAGGTTCGAACGTGTCGCTCCACGTGGCCGCTCCGAGCAGCCCATCGCCGATCTGGACACCAGCAGCGGGCGTGGCACGTTCTGCCCCACTCACTCAGCTTTCATTATTTTAGCTAATTAGATGGCTCGACGGCGCCTGTTTTAAGCCTTGGCGAGATCCGAGCACGTTGCGGCCCTATCTGTGGGCTGCGCAAAGAGATGGTCAACGCCCAAATACGCACCAAATTATGTTCATAGATTCGGTTTTAATATTTCGGGACTGTCCGCGATGAAGTTGCGAACACCGCTGTACAGCACCTCAAAATCATCAATTACAATAGCGTCTTGCAGGGCTTTGAAATTCTCGTCGCTCATTTCATTCATGGCTAATTTGTAATTCCTTTCACTCGATGCTGCCTTAACCTCCTTCAACCCTCGCAAAGCATCGCCCCATAAATATCTGTAATTATTCTCAAAAAAGACCTCCACCCCACTTCTTGTTGTTGTTCCAATCAGCATTTCCAACGCACCAACAATTTTCTGCTTCTCAGACAACAATTCATAGTCTTTCGGAGAAGCAGCTTTAATGATCAGTTTATCCAGCAAGATATTGAATTCATTTTGATTCATAAATGCCTTCTGAAAGTGGGGTTAATCAGAAACGCAACATCAGCTCGAGGGTGCATCTTAGCAGATCGCCCGAAGGCATCCTGCGACCACGTGACACGTGAACTCGTCATCATGCCAGTAGGTGTCCACCGCATCGGCGATATAACGAAGAATCGCATCTCGGTCCGACGAACGAATCACGCCCATCCAGTGAGGATAAAACGTTTCGCGAATCAGCGGCGACATCAGCAACTCTTGACCACTTGCAAACGACACATCCCAAGACAGTTCTTGAAACACAGTGTCGTGCAGTCCGGCGCTCTCAGCGATTTCGCTCAAGAGGCCCGGGGTCAGAAGGCTTTCCTGCATGTCATACATTCGGCCCAAAACATCATGCAGCTGATGGGCTCTCAACGCTTCGTCCAGAATATCGAAGAATTCGGGAAAACAGGTGTTGAGCGGGACTCCAAAAATAATCTGTCCCCCCGGACACGTGACCCGCGCCAATTCCTTGAGCGCTTCTTCGGCCTCACGCGCAGTCACCACACCGTTTAGACAAATAGACGCCTTGAAGACGTCGTCGGCGTAGGAGAGAGCCCCAACACGTTGAGGCACAAAAAACACGCGACGTTGGGCCGATTCGTCCATGCGCTGCCGCGCCAAATCCAGCATCGCCCGGGAGGGATCGAGCGCGATCACCCGGGTGTCCTCTGGAATCAACGACAGGATGCGCTCAGGGATATGACCACAGCGGGCTTCCGCAACGAGAAGCGAGGATGCCGAGGGCACCGAAATCTCGGTGACACACGCCTCGTAAACCGGAGCGGTCCAGAGTTTCTCCACGACGTCGCGATGCGACGACGCAGACTGATGTTCATTGCCGATATCTGCCATCAGAAATGCCGAAACCCTGGAAATGGCCGTGTAATCGGCGTGCCATCTGGTGCCAGAATTCGAAGCCCTTCGGTCGATGAACGAATTTCACCGATGTCGTAAACATCCCACCCGTAACGTCGGGCAAGGTCCCAAAGTTTGGTCATTCGAGCCGGCGGAGAAACAACGATCAGTTCGAAGTCCTCGCCTCCTGAAAGCAGAAAGTCGAGGATATCCAGACCGGTCTGCTCACAGAATTTCACAAGTTCCGGGTGGCGCGGCAAGTTATGAGTCTCGATCGATGCACCCATGCCGCTTCTTTTCAGAATATGCCACATGTCCTGAATCAAACCATCGCTGACATCGATCAAGGCCGAGGGCACGCCAAAAAGCCCCAGGAGGGCGCCTTCGTGGACTCTTGGAAGCGGGCGTCGATAAGCTGCCAGTAGGGCCGGAAAATCGTCGGGGTCAACATCGACATCCCCGCGCAGAATCCGGAGGCCTGCCTCGCTCAAACCAACGGGACCAAGCACCGCGATGCGGTCGCCTGGAAGCGCCCCTGAGCGGGTCACGGGCCCAGCTGGGCTGGCTTCACCCATAAGAGTGATCGAGATGACCGTGGGGCCGCTGGTGCGGGTCAGGTCGCCTCCGCCCACAGAAACCTCAAAACCATCCGGCGAGAGCTTCTGACTGGCTTCCAACATGCCTTCGATCAGTCCATCGACAAAAACTTTGTCGTCGTTCGGACCAAGCGTCAAATTCAGGAAAAAAGCCCCTGGGCCGCCGCCCATCGCCGCGATGTCGCTTAGCGAGACCGCAAGAGCCTTGTAGCCGATGTCCTGTGGCGTCATCCAGTCACGTCGGAAATGCACGCCTTCAACGAGCGTGTCCGTCGTCACCAAGTCGAAGCGACCCGGATCAAGAATCGCGCAATCATCGCCAATTCCGAGGGTAAGTCCTTCGGGCGTTGGGAACGCCGCGGCGATTTTTTCGATCAATTCAAATTCGTCGTACATCGATTCCTGCGCGCTAACACATGTAACGGGTGACGATGACCACTAGAATCATCAACCAGAAGAAGAACGCCCCCCATAATAGCACGTTGCGAGCCCTTTGCGTCACATCAGAAAAATCTGCGGTGTTCGCCTGAGCCTGTGCCTGCGCAACCATCATACGGGTGTGTACCGAACCGGCAATTTCTCGGAGCAAAGACAGTACATTTTCATCTGCCGGATGGTCGACCAGATAGAATCTGAGCAACCGAGCAGCCATGTCATGCAAATCATTTTCACGGACAAATTCGGCGAAGCGTGAAAAACGTTCTGTGTCGCCACTTTCCTCAAAGGCCCGCCAGAGCAGCTTGCCCTGCTCCCACTCTGACTCGTTGCCCGCCGGAGGTTGTTCCCATGGGGCTTCGCCTGGACCAAAACGATAGGCTCCCTTGAGACCCAATCCGCATCTGGCGCAATGCAGGTCCGATGGGGCAACTAAATGGGCGCATTTAGGGCACCGCTTTCCCTCACCTGCCATGGGACGAAATCGGTCAAACGCCTCATCGGCAAAAGTGGGCGCCGCCGCTTGGGGCGGCACGGGCAAAGAAGGCTCGCCGACCCGTGCCGGTCCGACCTCGAGTCGGTTGTCGTGACCGCAATTTGCACAGGTCAGTAAAATGCCGGATGGGTCAGATTTGGTGCCCGAAGCCGCCCCCACATGCCCACATTCCTCGCACCGAAATTCCATATCACCACCAGCCAAACATTTGTGGCAATCCCATGCCTTGGATGGGAGCAGGAGAAAAGGTGAGCACGAAGATCGCCAGACAAATCCAGCCGATCATGGCGCCGTTCTTACCAAGCGGTTCGTCTTTGATCATGTCAGGGTGTTTCAAGCCCATGGTTGCGACCAAGACCGCGATCATGATCCAACCCGGGAACGCGAAGAAACCGAGCAGAAGCACGCAGCCAAACACCCACAGCGCGACTCGATGGTACTTCTCGCCGAAAATCGAATACGCGATATGTCCGCCATCAAGTTGCCCCATCGGCACCAGATTCAGAGCGGTCAAAAAACAGCCGACCCACCCCGCCATCGCCATCGGATGAAGCCAGACATCGGACCCTGCTGGTATGGATGGATGAAAAATCTGATTCAACCCAAACATCAACAAGTTATCCCCCAACGTCAGCACGTCGGTGTCAGGTGGAATTGGGCGCACGTCGCTAAGCGCGATACCGATGATCAGGATCGGCAATGTCACGACAAATCCCGCGATCGGGCCGCCTGCGCCAATCGACAGCAGGTCGATCGCACGCATCTTACTCGCTCGCATCTTGATGAAGGCGCCGAAGGTCCCAATAAAGGGCAGCAGGCCTAGGCCTGGAATCGGCAAACCGGGCAAAAAATAGGGAGGGGTCGCTGGGACGTTACGCTTGAGGCATTGCAAGTAGTGACCAAGTTCATGAACGCCCAGAATCGCGAGCACTGAGACCGAATACGATAACGCGCCGCGCATCGTCGCGATGTCTCGCCATGAAGCCAGAACAAAAGGGTCGGCGCCCGCAAACGAAACGCCCGCAAACGTGGTCGTAACAAACGCCAGCGCGAGCAACGCCCAATGACGCCAGACACCATGCGAACTCATTTTTTCGTCATCTTCCATCAGCCCACCGGAACCACATGACCGTCGATATCAAAACGGTAGAGACGTCCAATACGTTTCATCGAACCGTCAGGTGTCTTTCCAACTTGTCCGGCGACGCCGGTCCAAGGAATCATTGACCGCAATGCCAGATGCGCCGCATCAGGGCGCTTTCGCGCAGCAGCGGCAGCAAGGTACACGGCATCAAAAACTTCGGCTTCGAACGAGGTGACTTGCCGCGAGGTCGCCGCTTCGAATGCGCGGTCAAACTCCTCGGCGCGGCCTCCGTCATCGACGCCACCAAACGTATCGAGAATCAACGCACCTGATGCTTTGGCGCCTGTGAGTTCCATCGTCTTGCCACGCCATCCGCCAAGCCCAAGCAACTGAACTGCCAGCCCGTCACCCCCGTCACCATCCTGGATGCCAACAGTTTGCAAATAGCCGAGGATCCGAGAGACGCGGGGGTGGAAATCAGGGATGAAAAGCGCGTCAAAGTCGACCCGACGTCGCTGCCCCGTCGTGACGTAACCAAACTTATCGGCCTTCTTGTCGGCCAGCGACTTGCCCACGCCCACGAATTTTCGCGTGCCGGTCAGTTCGTCGAGCGCACGACGGAAGTCAGGCTTTTCGGCGCTGTAAAACGCAGTGCACGAGACTTCTCGGCCCAACGACTTCCAAGCGGAGATAAATCCTTCCGTCGCACCGCGCCCATACTCGTTTTCAGGTGATAAGATTGCCGCTCGCTGGCCCCCCACAAGGCTCGCCAACTGCTCCG
>Ga0100385_1000522_pt1 | contig 45358 bp, 33 predicted proteins | sample CryGeymeta201509_FD_81543 | JGI IMG/M metagenome (GOLD analysis project Ga0100385, IMG submission 81543) | Groundwater microbial communities from Crystal Geyser aquifers in Utah, USA - Crystal Geyser metaG 2015-09 | ecosystem: Environmental > Aquatic > Deep subsurface > Groundwater | place: USA... | reverse complement strand
TCTGGGACTTCAATTTCACGGCACGTTTGGGGGATGGCGATTTCGTGACCTCGAAACGTGTCGAGGTTCTCCCGTGAATCCGCGTCGGGTTGCATGCGCTCATTGTGGCCTTCCAACCACTTCCGAAACCGAGCCAGCCTTCTGCTGCTCGGGTTGCGAAACTGTCTACCACGCCATTCATCACGCCGGACTTTCCCAGTATTACGATCTGGGAAACGGCGAGCGCACACCGCCCTCAAGCAAGACCGACGCGGCTTTTGACTCTTCCGCGTTTCAAGACTCCATCCGAATACTGCCCGATGGCACATGCGAAACGGCCCTCTTTATCGATGGGGTTCATTGCGCAGCCTGTGTTTGGTTGGTCGAACGTATGCCCACGGCTCTCGATGGGGTCGTTGAGTCACGTCTGAACCTGTCGCGAGGTCGACTTGAGATTCGGTGGAGCCCCGATCAGGTCTCGATGCCGACCGTGGCCCAATGGCTTTCTCAATTTGGGTATTCGGCCCATCCCATGCACCGCGCCGACGACGCCCGTGGCAGCGCGGAACGAAAATCGCTGTTCAAGATTGGCGCGGCGTGGGCGTTGGCTGCCAATGTGATGTTGTTGGCGATTTCCCTCTACGCGGGGCTCGACACGGGTGTCGAGGCGGACCTGGCCATGGCTGCTAGATGGGCTTCGATGCTCTTGACCGCCATCAGCGTCTTTTGGGCCGGCGGAGAATTCTATCGCCGAGCATGGGCCTCGTTGCGCCCCTTTCGCGGCCTTCATCATTTGTCGATCGATGTGCCGATCACCCTGGGGATCTGGGCCGGATTTACGCACAGCGTTTGGGTGACACTGTTTAGCACCGGTGAAATCTGGTTCGATTCGATCGCGGTGTTGATCGCGGCGTTGCTGACCGCAAGATGGTTGCAGCGCAGAGGCACGCGCATGGCCACGGAGTCGGCGCAGCGTTTGTTGTCGTTGTTGCCATCGACGGCGCGAAGACTCGCGGAGGGCAGTGTCGAGGAAGTCCCGGTGGCTTCTCTTTGTGTGAACGATTTGTTGGAGATTCGCGCAGGTGACGTGATTCCAGCTGATGCGATTGTGGTCGAAGGTCGTTCCGCTCTTCACCGGGCGATCATCACGGGCGAAAGCCGAGCTGAAGATGTCGAAGTTGGCGCCCCCGTGAGTGCCGGCGAAACCAATGTTTCTGCGCCAATCATTGTGCGTGTGACCGCGGCTGGGCAGGATTCGCGACTCGGCAAAATCCTGTCGTGGGTCGAATCCGCGACGATTCGACGCGCCCCGGTGGTGCAGAAGGCCGATCAGCTTTCGGGTTGGTTCGTCCTCGGTGTTTTGGTGGCAGCCGCCCTGACTTTTTTGGCCTGGTATCCGACCCATCCCGAATTGGCGCTCTCGCATACGATCGCGCTCCTTGTGATTTCGTGCCCTTGCGCGCTTGGGATGGCGACACCGCTCGCCCTGACCGTGGCGATGGGGAAGGCGGCGCGGAAAGGGATTTTTATCAAATACGATGACGTGCTCGAACGCCTGGAGGCCGTCGATGTGGTGGTCTTTGACAAGACCGGGACACTGACCCACGGCAAGCTGGAAGTCGCCTCGATCGTGGGTGAAAACACCGCGCTACGACTGGCGGCGGCCCTCGAGATTCAAAGCACCCATCCTGTGGCTCGAGCCATCTGCGACTGGGTACGCGTGCATCCAGCCGGCACACAACTCGACACGGACGCAGGCATCCCCGCAAACCGACCTCAGGTTGAGCGTGCCACAGATGTCACCGAGATCGCTGGCAACGGCATGCGTGGAATGGTCGAAGGCCACCTCGTGCAAGTTGGTAGGCCTGCGTGGCTTGGGGTGGACGACTCGGAGCTGGTCGCTTTTGTGGCAAACGGACAGTCGCCTGTCGCGGTGGCTGTCGACGGAAAGGTCGTCGCGCTCATTGGTGTGGGCGACGTGATTCGAACCGAGTCGTTGTCGGTCCTTGATGCTCTGCGCGCAGCGGGGCGTCGACCCGTGATTCTTTCGGGCGACCATTCCAAAATCGCAGCAGCAGTCGGCGGCGCGCTTGGCTTTGCTCCCGAAGATGTGCTCGGCGACCAGAGCCCAGAGGCAAAACTCGCCTATATTCAGGGCCTTCAAGCCTCAGGGGCGACCGTGGCCATGATTGGAGACGGCGTAAACGACGCGGCCTCGCTCAGTATTGCCGATGTCGGGATCGCGGTGGAGGGCGGCACGGACCTCAACTTGGTGGCCGCCGATGTATTCCTGACTCGCGCAGGACTGGAGCCACTCAACGGGCTTTTTGACGTCTCACGCGTCGCAATGAAGACGGTCCACAGAAATCTCGGAATTTCCCTCGTCTACAACGCCGTTACAATGACCATGGCCGCGTTCGGATTAGTCACTCCGCTCTTTGCTGCCATCCTCATGCCTCTTTCATCACTGGTCGTGGTATTCTCGTCGCTGGTTCAGACGACTTCGCCTCGCGAATCGTCCAAAGCTCCCGACACAACCGCTCTTGGGCGGCCTACGGCGCTTTTTCAGGCCAAGGAGTAATCCAATGGAGATTCTGTATTTACTGGTGCCGCTGGCTTTATCGCTGGCGTTGGCTTCGGTGGTCGCTTTTAGATGGGCGACCAAACATGATCAATTCGACGATTTGGAATCGCCAGCAGTGCGTATTCTGAACGACGACTAGATGCCAGGCACCTAGAAGCTGAAGGCGAGCTGCAGGCCCGGCGCTCGTTCAAGATCAGAGACTTTGAGCGCTCGGCGTAAATCCGAGTTGTAGTCCCGGACGCCCACAAAACTGGTGGTTGCGCCAACGATATACATCGATCCTCCAAGCACGGCGCCGGTTACCGTCCAATCGGTCTGATCGGTGGTGAGTCCAAAGACCAACGCCGTCACTCCAAAAACCACCCCCATTCCAACGACCGTTCCCGTGACGTATTGCTGGGCGTAATAGTTGCCCAGCCCGGGGAATATCAGAGTGTAGCCGATGGCCTTAGCCTCTGATTTCTTGGACTTCTGGTAGATTTCACTGCGATGCGAAGCATTAAAGAATTCGCCGTTTGCGACCGTTCGCTTATGCGTTGTGTCTTGGGCGAAGGCAGTGAAGGGAAGGGAAATGAGAATGAAGATTAGAAATCGCATGCCGCATGTAAACACAGGCGGCTAGGCGCGACAAGCCTTGGGCTTACTGGGCGACACACGCTGAGTTGCTTCCGCTGCGACCACAGAGCCCGGTGCAACAATCGCCATCATACGAGCAGCTTTCACCAATATTGGTACACATGCCGTTGGTTCCAGGGGTGTTATTCGGTCCGCCCGTGGTGTTGTTCGGTCCGCCTGAGGTGTTGTTCGGTTCACCAGGAAGTCCTGTGATGGTGCTGTCACCTGGGATCAGCGTTCCAGGCACCGCTGTGCCGTAGCCGTTATCACCGTTCGGGTCGCCGTACGCGCAAAGGAAGTTGCCTCCGACCTGCGCGTTGCCTCGTTGAATCGTGTCGCATGCCGTGCCTTTGAGCTCGACACATTGTTTCGCACCAAAGCAGATCTGTTCGTCTTGGTGGAATACCCAGCCGTTATCGCCATAAGGCAACGCGGTACCATTGACCTGAATGTCAGCATGGGTGGCCAGTTTCGGGTCCAGAATGGCTCCATCAAGTTGGAAGATGCATTCACGTGAGCCCACGATGATTTTTTCGAGGGTCGTCTTCAACTGATCGGGGTTCGTGGCCCGGAAGAAAGGTGAGGGCACGCCGCCCATGCCGGCAGTCGCCATGTCGTCGAGGTGTTTTTCTCCGACCTGATTGCCAACCGAAAGAACCACTGTCTCGACACCCCGGCTGTAGGCTTCTTCAACCGCCGAGATCGACTCCTGGCGCGCGATTTCGCGCTCATCTTCATTGCGTGGATCGGGGATATCGCAGGTGTCAGGCTCACCGTCGGTGGCGAGCAAGAGAATCTTGGGTCCACGAACCTCTTTGTCTTCAAACTGCCGCATGGTGCCGATGATCGACGCACCTGTTGGAGTGTCGTCTTCGGGTTTGGCGTTTGAGAACACGCGATCGATGGCGTCGAAGTTGTTAAAGTCGGGCCGTACGTCTCGCAAATTGGGGCAGGTCGGTCCGCCGTTAAAACTTGTGTACAGGGCGAATCCAAATCGAAAGCGCTCCTGAAGAGTCGAAACCAATCCGTTATTTGGATCCATCAACGACGAATGAGTAGCTTCCCAGCGATCTTGGTTCCCGCCGAAATCAGCGGTCATCGAACCCGATTGATCGACCAGGAGAACCACCGTTGGAATCGCTTCGGTAAGTTGAACAGCCAATTGCGCACATTGATCCTGAGGCCCAATGGGGCCCGGTACGCGATAAGGGTTACCGGCAGGTGTGCAATCGAAATCACAATCGCCACAGGGAGTTGGGTCGTTGCAGCTTCGACCTTCGCTGTCCTGATATCCGTCGTCGGTCTGGACGAGTCCGTCTGGAAGGGGATCGCCGTTGGGAAGGAGACCGTCCCCGGCAGAATCCGAAGGTCCGCATCCCATTGCAAGTAAAAGGGCCAAAGGCAAAATGAGATAATGTGGTTGCATCGCGTGTCTCCTGATCAACGTCCGCGATGAACTACTTCAACTTCTGTGCCACCTTTGCCTACATGTAGGTGTTTTGGCCTGATCCCCGCACACCTTATGCCTGAGCGGGCACAACCCTCGTGAAGTGTTTGAAAGGTCAGCGAAATGCAGGGGAGGGATCGGGGTCAATCGACTGAGGCGAATATGCCACACACGATTGCGTTATTCACCAGGAAGGTCAGGAACGACATCCCCATCGAGCGCGAAGTATTCGACCTGAATGAGCAGGTAGAACACGCGCTGCACAAAGTCAGACTCTTCGTGAGGCATTTTCGAGAGCAGGCGATCCAAGGCATCACCCGGCTCGTAAAGATTAATGACACGCAACGCTTTGGTCGGCAGTTTTAGGCGATCCAGATCGACGGGATTCTCGTGAATCCGCACAGGTAGATAGCGATACGTATTCGAACTTTCGCGAATACGCTCGATCGGCACGCGTTGCATGCACCCCTCAACAATCGTGCTGTAGGCATCGATTCCAAGCGGGTATCCATGGGTTTCTGGCTGTTGGTTCTCGAAATAACCGTAGACGCCAACCTCCCAAGTAAACACGTCCAGCAGTTTCTCGCGCATTTGCTCCGAGAGGTGCCTGAACACCTCGTGAGCTGGAATGGCGCCGATCGCGACAAGCGCATCACCCAGTCGTCCGCCCCATTCGTTGAGCCGAGTTAGGCCCTCCTCAAGTTGCGCTTGTGTGATGATCTTTCGTGAGATGAGGAAATATCCAAGCAACTCTTCTTCGCGGTTCGAATCCACGAGAATGGGCTCCCCATGGTCCAGGAAAATCGACTTCTCGATGTCATCGCGCTGGACACAAATACGGCCGGTCGCCTTCCCACGATGAAGTCGCGCCAATAATCGAGCGAAGGGGGCCGTCTTGAGTTCACCGTCGTAGCTGCTGTACAGGCCACGCATGTTTCGGATGATCTCTTTGCCCTCTTGGCCTGTCGGCATCACAGCGTCGGGTGCGTGTTGCTCCATGACAGGGCTTGAGGAGTCACCAAGTTCGCGGTTATTTGAAGCCAGTTGGGTGTCTTCGTCGCCAAGGGTCTTGGGTTTGTACGAGGGTTTGTACACCGCCGCACCGACAGGAACTGACTTGGCCGCGTTGCCCGAGGGTTTCTTGAGGTACTCGGATAAAAAAGCGAACTCGTCTGGATTCTGCCAGATCCCTCCGTCCGCCGAGATTCGATCCGCGCTCTCAGGCGGCCGGTCGGTGATGATCCGAACCAAGGTTTTTTCGCCCATCGGACCAAAAACAAGGCCTGCCTCGTCCCGGTAGCGATATTTGGTCGCCGCTTGAACCCGCTCGACAAACTCGTCGATATCATCGGAATCAAACGAATCCGCTGGAATGAAGTTTTTGGAAGGCGTCGCCTGCTGCTCTGGTGGAGGCTTTGGCACCGAAATCGCCTCCATCGGAGGCGGGGTCTCTATTCGATGACGCTCACTCGCGAGCACTGCTGCACGGTGTTTGCCACCGTCGCGTTCTTCCGAAATTCGCCGAGTCTTTTCGCGCTCGATTTCAGCCGCGAATAAACGTCGCATGAAGTTCGACAGCTCTGATCCGTTGACCTTGATTCTGTGTTGATAACAGAAGTCCATGATCGCCTGATAGAACTCACCGGCAGTCTGAAATCTTTCTTCGCGATGTTTTGCCATCGATTTGCGAATGATCTCGATCAGCTGCTGGGGCAGCGGTCCTGCCTTGTGAAGCGCGTCGTCGATGTCGGCGTCTCGGACCCGCAACATCACATCGAGGTCGGAGTTGCCAACAAAGAGGCGCTGCATCGAGATCGCTTCAAAAAACACGATTCCAGCAGAGAAAATATCGCTTCGCGAATCGATGTCCTCGCCGATCACCTGTTCGGGAGACATGTATCCGACTTTGCCCTTCAAGGTGCCAGATTCAGTCATGTTGCGCTGAATCGCGGCCTTGGCCACACCGAAGTCGCCGATCTTCACGTCGCCAGAATACGACATTAAGACGTTCGAGGGGCTCACATCACGATGAATGATGTTGAGCTCTTCGCCGTACGAATTCTTGGCACGATGAGCGAAGTCCAAACCCTTCAAGAACTCCATCGCAATGTGCAAAACAAGGTTGAACGGAATCTTCAGGTCGAGCTGTGCGCAGCGGGCAAGGACGTCTAGAAGGTCCTTTCCGTGCACAAATTCCATCGCAATATAATACTGTGCGTCCATCTCGCCGAGGTCAAAAACCTGAACGATATTGGCGTGATACAGTGACACTGCGATCTTCGCTTCGTTGATGAACATGCCAACAAATTCTTTGTCGTCGGCAAGAGCAGGCAGAATCATTTTGACGGCGAACTCTTTTTCAAAGCCCGCCGCACCAAATGTTTTGGCACGGTAGATCTCGGCCATACCGCCCGCACCGATCTTCTCGAGGAGGGCGTAACGACCGAAAGTGGTCCATGCAAGATTTCCGGATTTGTCGACCACTTCAGCTCACTGACGGCAAAGGGGGCTCGTCTGTTTATAGACTTCCACGCTCGCCTTCGTTGGACAAGAATTTTTCTGTATTCAGAGTAGCACAAGTCGACGATCAACCGATACACGGCGAGTGGATTCTATGGACTTTCGGGGCGTTGTGTGGTCTTAAAGCCAGCCAATAAATCTTCGTCCGGTGATCAGATGCAGGACACGTCCCTCGCAGTTACTTTTAACGCCCTTCTCTCCAAGGGCACGGATTCTCTCAGACTGGGTGTCGCAAAGGCGCTTTTTCGTGACGATATGTCCTTGGCACTCAAGGAGGCGAACGCGGAGTATGCCAATCGCGGTGCCCGTGATCTTGATGTCGCTTTGACCTATGCCATCCTGTTGACTCATCGGGAACTGACCGAAGAGGCCATCGGGGTGTTGAAAAAAGCGATCGAGTATCACTCTCATAATGCAGCGTTGCAGCTGGCTCAGATCGATTTGCTTTTGGCGCGCGGAGACATGGAAGCCGCCAAAGACTTGACCGAGGCGCTGTCAAACGTCTCGTTCAACGAGCCACGTCATATCGCATATTTGGGTGATGCCTACCTGAGCATGAACATGCTGCCGGAAGCTCTGGCCGCGTTCACATCGGCGCTAGACCTCGGCCTTAACGACGCAATGGTGGCCTCGAACGCCGCGCAATTGTTGGCGGAGCAGGGTGACGTTGTCGGTTGCGCGGAAATGTACGAGCGCGCGGGTCGAATCGCTGCAATTAACCCAGAATATTACCTTCGTGCCGCCGACGCTTGGCTCGATGCCGACGTCAACGATCGGGCGATCCTGGCCTATCGCCGCGTCGTGAAGATGATGCCGGACAACGCACACGCCTGGACCTTTCTGGGTTTTGCGTACCGCGAATCCGACGAGCTCGAAGACTCACTTGAGGCTTTCCAGCGCGCCTATAAACTCGAACCCGATGACATGGAGAGCCTGCTCAATGTAGCTCACGCTCTCTTGGAAGTTGGGCAGAGCGAGGAAGCGCGCCGTTTTTACGAGATGGCGTCGATTCGCGACCCAGAGGAAGTCGAGGCCGTAAACGGCATGGTCGCAGCGGCTTTTGAGCTCGGTGACATCGAAATGGCCGAACAGCTCGGACGTCGAGCCGTGGCGATGAATCCTGAGAATCCTGACAACCAGTACAATCTTGGTGTGATCCTGTTGTCGATCAATCGCAACACCGACGCCGAAACGCATTTCCAGGCCGCACTCGATCTCAGTCCTGACGAACCTCGCTATGCGATCGCTCTTGCACAAATCTTGTTGCGCAAAGGCGAAACGGAAGAGGCGATGAAAAGCGCGGCCTTGGTGACGCAGACAATCGTGGGTGATGCCACTGGGATCTTCGAGTTTTCTAGAGATCTCGTGCGATTAGGCGGAGCAGACCGCGTCTTGGAATTCATCAACGCCGTCGAGACTTTTGATCCACGATGGAAGCCGGTGAAATCTATAATCGAATATCTTGCCCACGGCCTTCGTCGAGAAGACAGCGCCTATGCAGCTTGTCTTGATGAATTCAGGGCAGCTGTCGAAGCGTCTCCCGAGATCATTCCGGTGATGTGGGATTTCGAAGAAATCGAGCGTTTAGCCCTTGGAATCGAGCCGGATCAAAAGAAGACCCTCGAAATCATGATCGCAGTGCTCGAAGGTAGGCGTGACCTCAAACACCTCGACCGAGTTGGAAAATGAGAAGATTTGCAATTGGCTTGATGCTCGCGGTTGTCGCTGTCTCGGCGTGTACTGAGGATAACCCGGCTTATAACCCCGACCCGCTCCTGCCAGGTGAATGCCGCGCCGGAACGGCCTCGACCGAGACGTTTCAGTCTTTCGAAAGGCCCGGGAAGCTTGATGTGCTCTTTGTTGTAGATAATTCGGGCGACGTCGAGGACCTGCAACAAGCCATGGCATTTGCCGCCGCTCAGTGGCTGCAAGGGCTTCAAGGCGACCTCGATATCAACGTTGCAGTCGCTACGGCCGATGGCACGGGACCACCTCGCCTCGCGCCTCCTGGGACTTTGGCCAGCGGATGTGAGGGAAACACCACTCAGATTGCGCGTTCTTCGCAAAGCAATTTCACGCGGCTGATCGCGTGCAACATCATTCAGGGTGAGGACGGAGACCCGTTTCAGCAGACTCTGGGCGTGTTAGACGGCTTGTTTTTTGACACCTCGCTCTCCGATTTAGGGTTCTTCCGAGCAGACGCACGCCTGCTGGTGATCGCCCTTAGCAACGAAGACGATTGCACTCATACCGAGACCTTGTCCGGAGACGGCCCGCCTCGTCAGATTTGCGTGGATAACGCCGAGAAACTCTCGGCGATCGGTGATTTTGTCGACAAGCTTGCCGACATCAGTGTGACGCCTCAGGGCTTTGCATTTGTCGCAATCGCTGGTCCTCCCTCGGCTTCCGACGCCGCCGAATTGCGACCTGTTTGTTCATCGAGCCTGGGCGCCTCGTACGCGTCGCCTCGTTTGTATGCCACGACACGCCTGCTCGGCGATCGCGGGCATTTCGTAAGTTCATGCGCCGAGGACTTCATCACCGTGCTCGGGGACCTCACCGAACGATTTGCCATCGCATCGCACGTGTCGCTTTGCCCTGCCAAGAAGCTTGCCCACGAACCCTTGGACGTCACCGGCTTTGATTCGGACGATGAAGCCAGCCCGATCAAGCTTGGAAGTGCCGGATTTCAATTTCTGGGACCCACAGCCTTCTGCCCAAATGGCGAGCTCGGATTCAACGCTGCAGCGCTGACTGATGTTGCACGTGTCGAAGTCACTTACTGCGTCGAGTAGCTTCTGCTACGAATACAGCCCCATGATCGAGGCGAGCGGTGAAGGAAAGACTGCATTTCGAAGACAACGGGGACGGTTGGCTCTTGGAGATCCGGCAATTCTGGAACCCTGAACACCTGGACACTTCTCGCCGTCCCATCGTCATGATTCCCGGCTACGGGATGAATACCTTCATCCTGAACTTCCATCCGCGCGGCGATTCGATGGTCAAGTTCCTGGCGGATCGCGGATTCGAAGTCTGGACGGCGAATCTTCGAGGCCAAGGTGGGGCGCGCTGCGTGGGAGGAACCCGCGATTTTGGATTCGCTGAATTGGCGTTGGTGGATTTGCCTGTCGTCTTCGACTTCGCTCAGCAAAATACACGCGTGAAAGGAACAGGAATATCGGCGATCGGGTGCTCTCTTGGAGCCACCTTCTTATACGCCTATCTGGCCCATCATCTCGACGATCATCCATTTGGCTCTTTGGTGGCGATGGGCGGGCCACTGCGCTGGGAAAAGGTCCATCCGCTGGCCAAAATCGCGTTTCATTCTCCGGCATTGGCTGGCGCAGTGCCTTTCTTTGGCACGCGGGAGCTGGCCCGGCGGGCTTTACCGATCGTGAAGTACATGCCCAAGGTGCTTGATCTCTACATGAACAAAGCGTCCATCGACTTGTCGCGCTCAGACGAACTGGTGCAAACCGTGGATGACCCTGTTCCGCACCTGAATCGCCAAATCGCACATTGGATCAAGAAGAAGGACCTCGTCGTTCGCGGCGTCAACGTTTCTGAACGACTTCGAGGTTTTGATTTGGCGACGCTCGCCGTGATTGCCAACGCTGATGGGGTTGTGCCGCCGGAAACGGCGCTTTCGGTGCGAGACCTCATGAAATCTGAAAGTGTCGATATTCTGGAAGTCGGTGATGCTCACCACTGGTTTGCTCACGCAGACCTCTTCATCAGTGACCACGCCCAAGCGCTCGTGTTCGCCCCATTATCGGATTGGCTCGAAAGCCGCCACTGATGGCAGTCATCCTCACCATCTTTATCGCGCTTTGTTCAGCGTGCATGGCGCTTGGAAGCATACGACTGCTCGGTGCGCCGCACGATATTCCCCTGACGATCCTCGTCTTCTTCGCCACCATCGTTATTTATACCGTCGATCGACTGCGCCCCAGCATCGAGGACCAAACCAACCCGGGGGAGCGACTCGTCGCCTATTTGAGAGAGCGAAAGGCCATCCAGACCCTCTTGGCACTCGGTTTGGTTGGGCTTGGGGTATCTGTATTCTTTCAACGGATTGAGGTGCTTGTTGCCTTGGTCCCGCTTGGTCTGCTCTCCGTTTGGTACACCGTGCCTTTGGGGATTCTCAGGCTCAAGGATATCCCCTACCTCAAAACGTTCATTGTGGCCGGTGTTTGGACGGTCGTGACAGCGTGGCTTCCCGTGTGGCGGCCTGGAACCGTGATCGACGTCTCGTTTGTCATTCATCTTTTGACCCGCTTTTTGTTCATGTCCGCGATCACCCTTCCTTTTGATTACCGCGATCGTGATCGCGACCTCGCCGCCGGCATCAAGACCTTGCCGCAACGGCTTGGAACCAACGGCACCAAGGCGATGAGCGTCGCGATGCTCGTCGGCTATGTCGTCTTGCATGCGCTCTACCATCCCTCCGGCACTTTTTGGGCCAGCGCGATCACCGCCGTGGTCACATCGGCGATCATTGCGGCGATGACTCCACGGCGTGGCGACATCTATTACTCCGTGGGAGTGGACGGCACGATGATGTTGCAGTACGCACTGCTCATGATTTTAACCCCTTGAGATGCCGATGAAAAAGCGCTGGTACAGCGAATTGCACTGGCAAATTGCCATCGGCCTTTTTGTGGCGCTGGCATTTTCGCTGGTGATGCGAGGGCTCTTTCTGCCCGCGGCCAACGCCACTCCCGAGGTCTGGGAAGCCGCTCGACACACTCTGAATTCGATTCGCGAGCCCTTTCAATTTGTGGGCGACGTCTTCATTCGCCTGCTCAAACTCATCGTGATTCCCTTGCTGGTTTTCTCGGTGATCTCCGGCATCCAGACGATGGGCGACGCCACACAGCTTGGGCGAGTGGGTTGGAGGACGATCCTTTATTATACGGTCACGACGCTGGTCGCAGTTTGCATCGGCCTGGTGGTCGTTAACGTGATTGAGCCCGGCATGGGGCTCGGCCTCAGTATCCCTGGAGAACCTCCGTCGGTCTCGCCCAAGCCTCTTCTGGAAGTCTTTCGCGAAATAGTGCCACCCAATTTTGTTGGCGCGCTGGCCGCGGGGGACATGTTGCCCACGATCTTTGCGTCGATCGTCATCGGTTTGGCTCTTCTGACTCTGGGCAGCGAAGGTGATTTCCTGCGCAAGCTGGTCGAATCCGGAAACGCCCTGATTTTCCGCGTGACAGACTGGGTCATGAAAACCGCCCCAGTTGGGGTGGCGGCGCTCTTCGTTCAGACCTTGCTCGACCCCAAGCTCCTTGATCTGGGCGCGTTTTTTGAAAGCCTGGGAAGCTATATGTTTGCGGTCGTCGCAGGCCTTGGGATTCATGGGTTTGTGTTCCTTCCGCTCTTGCTCTTCGTGACCACCCGTAGAAATCCATTCAAATTCGTCGCGGCGATGATGCCCAGCCTGCTTACTGCTTTTTCGACCGCATCAAGCTCGGCGACCTATCCCGTCACGCTCGAATGTGTGACTGAACGGGCCGGCGTTTCCAAACGTGTTTCGGATTTTGTGTTGCCTCTAGGGGCCACGATCAACATGGATGGAACCGCGCTTTACGAAGCTGTCGCGGCGGTCTTTATCGCCAACGCCCTTGGGGTCGACCTGAGTTTCACGCAGCAAATTATCATTGTCGTTACCGCGACCCTCGCGGCGATCGGTGCTGCGGGCGTACCCAGCGCTGGACTTGTGACGATGATTATCGTCCTGGAAAGCGTCGGTTTGCCGGCGAGCGCCTACGCATTGGTCATTCCAGTCGACCGAATACTCGACATGTGCCGAACGACGATTAACGTCTGGGGAGACAGTGTGGGTGCGGCAGTGGTGTCGCATTCGATTGGTGATGACTAGGTTTCATGCGTTCTGACCGATTAGCCAGTATTATCGCAGTTCTCGCGCTCGTTGTGGCCGCGATGTATCTGGTGCGAACGCCTCCGGTGATCGGCCACCAAGTTGCGTCGCTCGCACGAAAAGAGGCCAAGAAACGCGGCGCGGATCTGGTGATTCAGTCTTTGCGCCCACACGGGCTTATTGGCTTGAGCCTTAACGATGTGTGGCTGCGCGTGCCCCGTGGTGATTGGGCCCTCGAAATTCATTTCGACGAAGTCATCATAACGCCTTCGATTCTGTCGCTGTTGGTGGGCGAGGTCGACCTCGGTGATATCGAAGCCAGCCACGGCCGTGTTCGGCTGATTCCGCGGCCGGCGGCGGAAACCCCTAAGATCGAACCCGTCACCTCAGCCCCGCCCACATCGGACCCGTCCAAGCCGCCGACTCAAAGTATCCCACGAACGCGTCCAGAGCTTTCCGTCACGTTGATCGACGTGGTCGTTGACGCACAAGGGACCGTTGCCACGGCGCAACCCCTGAAGATTGGGCGTGCGGATTTTGTGATCCGAGATTCGCAGGTTCATGGTCTGAGCGGGTACGCGACTCTTCCCGACGGCGTCCAGGCGGCTGCAAAGAGCCATGACGATGGCCCAGGCTCACGCACGATCGTGAAACTGGATCGACCCACTCAGCTGAATTCGTGGTTGAAAAGAGAGACGCCGATTCGTGTGCTTGTGGGCGGCTTCGAGTTTTGTTCGACGTGTGCCGAAGTGTTGCGGGTGCGAGACCTCGTCATGTCGCCGCGTAAATACCGCGAAGATTTCAGCCTCAGCGCGACCTACGCCGCGTTGAACCGTGATCAAGATTCGGTCGAACTTTTATCTCCTGAAATGGAGTTGGAGCACGTCAACAAAGCAGGGTTTGGAGCCCGGATCATGCGAACGCGCGTTGGGTTTGACACCAAGACCGGCTACCTGCGTGTTCGCTCCCGGCTCGCCGACCCCCAAGGCGGAACCCTCGACATTGATGCGACTTGGGATGACTCGATTGAGGCCACCGTCTTTGGTGAGAATTTCGATTCAAGTTCGCTGGCTGATTTTGTTGAGATCAAGCGTTTTCATCCCGGAATTCTGGACGGGTCTATTCGAGTTGGCATCGATATCGAGGTCAAGGTGGTCGAGGTCGAGACCGCGATTCGTTTGCGTGATCCGATCGTGATGATCGCCCGGCTTAACTCGGAACCGCTGGATTTCCCGTCGGTCGGGCTGAACATGCACGCGTTGGCAGATTTCGGCGGTCGGGCCTTCTCGGTGTCGCAGGGGCATCTGGTGCTTGGAACGGCAGACGAGATCGACTTTTCGGGACAGTTGGTCGATGCCGGAAAAGGCTGGCGCTTCGGAGCGCATGTTCAGGCCGATAAACTGGATGCTGTTACTTTTCGTGACGCAATGCCCGCGGGCATCAGAGATGTGGCAGAGGGAGCAATCTTGGACGGAAGCTTCGGCTTTCGCCTCGATGTAGCGGGCCACACTGCCTACCCCAAAGGCCTCGTCCTCGACGGGGAACTTCATGGCGATGTCGCGGTCTTACGGGATGGCGCCATGGATGTTCATAGCCTCATCACCAATGGCCCGCCGCCCCAATTGGAAAAGGCCGATCTTGAGCATTGGCGAAGCTACGAAGATTTGCCGCCCCACGTCCCGCAGGTCTTGCTCGCCGCAGAGGACGCCGCGTTTTTTGGTCACCCAGGTTTTGATTGGGAAGGGCTCAAGGCCGCCATGATTCATAATTTGGAGGCCGGCAGTCTTGAACGCGGTGGGTCAACGATCTCGCAGCAAGTCTCGAAAAACCTCTTTTTGTCCCCCGAACGAACGGTGGCTCGAAAGCTGGAAGAAGCTTACCTGACGTGGCGCATGGAGGCCGAGGTTCCCAAGGAGCGCATCCTTGAGATCTACATGAATCTGGCAAATTGGGGTGGCGTGATTGGGATTGAGCGCGCTGCGCAGCGATATTTTGGTGTGGGTGCTGACGAACTCACCGTTCCCGAGGTCGCCATGCTCGCCGCGATCCTGCCCAACCCGTCTAGGTTTGGTGGCCGCATCCGCAAGGGAGTCATCGACCTGGGACGTGCTGAAAAAATCATCAGGATTTTGAACAACCTGCGCTTCCTAAAAATCATCGACGCCGCTCAATATCAGGTTTGGAGCGCCGAGGTGGCCGGTGGCAAGATTGGCCGACTGCAAGTCGAAGTCAAATGAGCCGAACAACCGGGGGCGGACCGGCAAGGGCATTGCGCCTCAAGCTCATCGCGAGTAGACTCCCGCGACTCTGAAAAATGCCTGACTTTTAGATGAAAACATGACTGACACGCCAAATATCATTCCGATTAACATTGAAGACGAGATTCGACACTCGTACCTCGATTACGCGATGAGCGTGATCATTGGGCGCGCGTTGCCCGATGTCCGTGACGGACTTAAGCCCGTCCATCGTCGAATTCTCTACGCGATGCACGAACTCGGCAATCGCTGGAACGCTTCGTACAAGAAGTCTGCACGTGTCGTCGGTGACACGATCGGTAAGTACCATCCGCATGGTGACTCGGCCGTTTACGACGCTCTCGTTCGTATGGCTCAAGATTTCAACATGCGCGTTCCGCTTGTTGATGGTCAGGGAAACTTCGGTTCCGTCGACGGCGATAGCGCTGCTGCGATGCGATACACCGAAGTCCGCATGGCGCGAATCGCTCAGGAATTCCTGGGAGATATCGATAAAGAAACCGTTAACTGGGGGCCAACTTACGACGATTCGTCGCTCGAGCCCCTGGTGCTGCCTACCAAGGTTCCGAACCTTCTGATCAACGGTTCGTCGGGCATCGCCGTCGGTATGGCGACCAATATTCCGCCGCATAATCCCGGCGAAATTGTTCGTGCCACGATCGCGTTGATCGACAACCCAGACATGACGATCGAAGAGATCATGGCGATCGTGCCAGGTCCCGACTTCCCGACTGCGGCCATGATTTATGGCGCCGCAGGTATTCGCGAAGCCTACGAAACCGGCCGCGGCATCATCCGCATGCGCGCTCGCGTGAACATTGAAGAAGACGAGCGTACCAACAAGTCGAGCATCATCGTGACGGAACTCCCGTTCCAGGTGAATAAGGCAAGACTTGTCGAGCGCATCGCCGAGCTGGCGCGTGACAAGAAGATCGACGGCATCACTGATCTCCGCGACGAGTCCGACCGTACCGGTATGCGTATGGTGATCGAGCTTCGCCGTGATGTCATGGCCGAGGTCGTTCTCAATCAGCTCTTCAAAATGACTGCGATGCAGTCCTCGTTTGGTATCTGCAACCTCGCGATCGTCAATAATCAGCCCAAGATCATGGGGATCATCGAGATCCTCAGCCACTTCTTGGATTTCCGTCGCGACGTGATCACCCGTCGAACGATCTTTGAGCTCCGACAAGCTGAAGCCCGCGAGCATATCCTCGAAGGCCTCAAGATTGCGCTCGACCATATCGACGCCATCATCGCCTTGATTCGCGCCAGCAAGAGCCGTGACGACGCCCGTGCCGGTCTGGTCGCTGGGTTCAACCTCAGTGAACGCCAGGCTCAGGCCATCCTCGAGATGCGACTCGCCAGCCTTACAGGTTTGGAACGAGACAAGATCCTCGAGGAATTGGACGCACTTCGCATCGAAATCGGTCGACTTCGCGGCATCCTTGCCGACGAAGGTAAGCTCATGAACGTGATTCGAGAAGAACTCGATCAAGTGCTTGAGCTCTACTCGGAAGAGCGCCGCACAGAAATCGTCTACGGCGTCAGCGACATCAGCATCGCCGACCTTATCGCCGAAGAAGCAGTCGTCGTGACGTTCACCCATCAGGGCTACGTTAAACGAACTCCAGTTCACGATTACCGCGCTCAAAAACGCGGTGGCCGTGGTCGCCGCGGCATGGGCACCAAAGACGAGGACTTTGTCCAAGACCTCTTTGTGGCCTCGACCCACACCGACGTGCTCATGTTCACGTCGACGGGCCGCGTCTACAAACGAGTCGTGTACGAACTTCCGGCCGGCAGCCCAACCACGAAGGGTAAGCCCATCGTGCAGCTTCTGAACCTCGGAGAAGGCGAGAAGATCAAGGCCGTCGTGCCGATCGACGACTTCGAAGAAGGCAAATACATCATCAGCGCCTCGCGCAACGGTGTGGTCAAGAAGAGCGAGCTCACGGCATACAAGAACGTTCATTCCGGCGGCATCATTGCCTTGGGTCTGAAAGACGGCGACGAACTCATCACGTGCCGCTTGGTCACCGAAGGCGACCATGTGCTGCTGGTAAGTAAGCAGGGGCAGTCGATTCGCTTTGACGAAGATGACGCCCGTCCGATGGGACGATCGGCTGCAGGTGTGTTCGGTATGCGCTTCCGCGATGACGACGAACTTGTCGGCATGGAAGTCCTTCCGAAAGACATCCCAGACGAATCCCCGCTCAAACTGCTCACCATGACCCGTCGTGGTTACGGTAAACGCACCGAGCTTGGCGAGTACCCCTTGCAAGGCCGTGGCGGTAAGGGAGTCATCACGATCAAGACGACGGAACGAAACGGCGAAGTCGTGGCGGTTCGTCTGGTCAACGACGGCGACCAAATCATCGTGATTACGGACAAGGGGCAACTCATCCGGACGAACGTCGAGGGTATCTCGGTCTACAGCCGTAATACTCAGGGCGTCCGCATCATGAATATCGACGACGATGAAACCATCGTCTCGGTGGCTCGCGTCAAAGAAGAAGACATCGACGAAGAGGCCGATGAAGTTGTGGTCGATGGTGAGGTCGTGGAAGGCGTTGCGCCAGCCGACGGCGTAGCCAGTGAGGCCATGAGTGAAGCGGTGGCTAAGTTCGCCGACGGTCTCCTTGAGGCCGAAGCCGACGAAGATGCCGACGACGAGTGATCTTTGACTCAACGCCCCAAACCACAAAACCCCTGGGTGCGCGCCGGTATCTTTGGCGCACTCGGGTTTGAGTTTGTAGCGTTTACCCTTGCAGGTGTTTGGGGCGGGAACCTCATCGACGACTACTTTCAGTCATCGCCTTGGGGTTTGCTCGCCTGCCTCCTGCTCGCCCTCCTGGGCGCGGGAGTCCATGTGGTTCAAATCACGCGTCGATTCTTGATCGACGAGTAGGTAAAACCCTCGAAAATTGACGCGATCAACGCTGATCCCGTGGGGCAGAGTGTTTGACCGGTCTCCTACCCCTTGCACCGAATAATTCACCGTGTTATGGAGCGGCCCCGGACGGTATAACGCCCGGAAACGGTTGCAGCGCGTGATGGCGGCGACCGAGGCGAGCAAAGTGATGGCAAACCGAGAAGACGGATTTATCCGCGGAGCGATGAGCAAAACGGCCGTCGTGGGTTGCCTGGCCTCAGTGGTCGCTTTTCTCGTCGAAGGCCCTTGGTTTGGAATGTCGGTGACGATCGGAATGGTCGTTGCGATTTCTAACCTCTGGGTGGTGATGTGGGTCTCACAGAAGGTGATCAAATCAGGCTTAGCAGGTCATACCAGCTCGGCACCTTGGTCTCTGCTGTTAGTCCTGAAGTTCTTTGCAATTTTTGGATTGATCGGGTTGCTTCTCGTGGTCGTCAAAATTGACGCCATCGGGTTTGTGACCGGATTCAGTAGTTTCCTGCCAGCGCTTACGTGGCAGGCAGTCATAGATAGGGACGACGATTCGTCCGACTCCGGGAACAGGGCCTAGACACATGTCAGATTACACGTATCTGGATTTGATTCCGCATTGGGCCGAGAAAGAGGCCGAACTTGCGCATCATCTTGGGCATCCACTGCTTAACCCCGCAGGACACGTTGTGTTGTCCCACGTGGTGTTCAGCGGTGTGGCGTCCGTGATCATCTTGGCGGTCGCTCTTGCCGTTCGAGGCAAGTTCACCAATCGCGAAACAGCCGTGGTTCCCGAAGGCGGAGTCACACTTCGTAACATGATTGAACTCATGCTTGGCTCCATCTACACGATGATGGCCGACATGATGGGCGCCAAGAAAGCCAAGCAGTTCTTTCCGTTGATTGCCACGCTTGGTTTTTGGGTTCTCTTTTCGAACTTGATGGGGCTTGTTCCTGGCTTTGCGCCACCAACAGGCAACCTGAATACCAATATCGCTCCGGCGATCGTGGTCTTCCTCGTCTACAATATCGCAGGCGTGGTCGAACACGGGCCGATCAAGTACTTCAAGCACTTCTTGGGACCCGTGTGGCCGCTCTATCCTCTTATGCTTGTCATTGAGGTTGTTGGACACGTGTTCCGACCCCTTAGTCTTGGCATTCGTCTTACAGGTAATATGACCGGTGACCACATGGTCCTCGGAGCATTTGGCGATTTGGCCACGGGGATCTTCGGATACCCACTCCTTCTCACACTTCCATTCTACGCCCTCGGGCTGATGGTGTGTGTGATTCAGACCTTGGTGTTTTGCCTGCTTTCGAGTGTTTACATCTCGTTGGCTGTTGAGCACACAGATCATTAATTAGAATTTTGTCCCTAACGTTTAAAAATAGCCTTGTTTCCATCGATTGGGTGCGTTATGTAGCGCCCCGTTTTGAGGAAGCAGTTCCGATTCAAGAGGATTTCAGATGAAGAAGCTTGTCGCATTCATGAGCACGTTCGGAATGGTTGCACTTTACGGTGCATCAGCATTCGCACAGGGCGCTGACGCCCCAGCTAACCATTTCTCGATGTACGCGATGTTCGCAATCGGTGCTGGTCTCGCCATTGGCGTTGCCGCACTCGGTGGTGCACTTGGACAGGGTCGCGCAGCAGCAGCTGCCCTTGAAGGTATCGCTCGTAATCCGGGCGCTTCAGGTAAACTGTTCACACCACTTATTCTTGGACTTGCGCTCATCGAGTCGCTTGTTATCTACGCATTCGTGATCGCGATCCTTATCGTGAACCGCATCGACCTTGCTGTTATCCCACAGTAAACAGTCGAACTCAGTAAACATCGAACTGTGTCGCTTTTGGACGGGTCGGATTTCCGACCCGTTTTTTTATGTTTGAAGCTCCTCAGACATCGCTTTCCAGACCACGAACCCGCCACCCCTCGGCGGCCGATGTCTTTGTTGAAAATTGGCCGAACCATGTTGGCCTGACCGCAACCCCCACACACAGATCTCTTCTTGAAGTCGCCGGCGAAGTCGTCGGCCTGGTTGGGTACGAGTCTGCCAGGATCGACGTCACTCGAGATCAGCGCGGCTACCATTGCGCAGGCATTCGAGCGCAAGCGCCTGATCCCAACGGAATCTGGATTCAAGAGGTCCGCATCCCCAGAGGCATCTGCGTCAACAGCGCTCAATCTCTGTTGCGCATTCCCCGTTTGGTCGCGATGGAGGAGGGGTTGGAGTGGGTCGCTTGCCGCGTTCATGGTCAGCATTGGCCAGAACGAGCATCGCAGGCCCGATGGCGTACCGATTGCGAGCCTTTTCTTTGGCTTTTCTGGCGAGAATCGTTCGTGGATGTGGCCGAAAACGATGGGTTAACGATGTTTTGGCGGAATCCAGCGTTTTGAGGCACACAATACTTGGACTCACGGCAGATCTGCTCTACGCTAACAGGCATGTACTTGCATGGAATTCGACTTGTGTGCTTAAATGCCGCGAGTTGTTATCCAACAAAATTAACTGCCGTAACCACACCGGTTGCCGAACGCCTTCCCGATGTTAATGGGAGAACAGTTCGCTCATGATCGTACAGTGCCCAGCATGTAATTCGCGTTACCGAATTCGCGACGCGAACATTCCACCTTCAGGTGGTAAAATTCGTTGTCCGTCGTGTGCGCACAGCTTCGTCGTCTATCCGGAACCCCCGGAAGAAGAGGACGATAGCGATCGCACATCCATCACCAATCCAAATGCACTGAGCAATCTTGTGAGTAAGATGTCTACGCCGGCGAAAAATGCGCCAGCGACGGACGACAATCACACGGCCACTTTGGACAAAGATGAGATGAATCGCATTCGTGCGTTTCAGGCCATGGCATCTGAGCTTGGTGATGCCGACGACGGCACACTTGAGATCAAGAACCCGATGGAGATTTGGCGCAACGCTCAGGCAGCGTTGGGTAATGTTGAAGAAAGCGAAGTCGACGAGTACGACGCGGCACCGACTGAAATCGTATCTGCGGATAATCTTCCCAATTTGCCCTTCCCTGGGATGAAGCAGAAGGTTCCCGCACCAAGCCTGCCCGCACCGCCGCCTATCGCTCAAAAGCCTTCCGCGAGTCCACCGACACCGTCGTTGCCACCGCTTAGGCCTCCGAGCCCAGAACCGGTTCGCGCAACGGCGCCGAGCGCGTCTCCGTTTGACGATCCTTTTGCTCGCCAGCCTTCAGCTAATTTTGCTGCTGCGCCCGCACCTGTAGCGCCCGCACCTGTAGCGCCCGCACCCGTAGCGCCCGCACCCGTAGCGCCCGCACCACAACAACATTACGGCGACTCGACGCAGCAACTTTCCAATCCGTTCACCGGTATGGATTCGGTTTCTTCGCCAGATGTGTCGGCCGATATTATGGCAGCGATCGAAGAAGTCAGCTTGGCGCATGAAGATCCGCCAAGCGTGACGCCCGACGGAGGCCACGAGGGTCCTTGGAAACTCAAGACCGATTTTGGCCTGACGTACGAGTTTCCAGACGTGAAGAGCCTGCGAAACTGGCTCTCAAGTCGGGACGAAATCGACGGGTTTAAACTTTCGGCGGATGGGATCAACTTCTTTTCGGTCCCCGAATTTCCTCAGTTCGCGCGACGCGCACAAGTCTCACAGGTCGGCCTGAGCCAACCCAGTGAGTTGGGCTCCATGCCGAGCGACGGATTTGCGCCTGCCGCGATGCCCAATTTCAATCAGCCTTCGTTCACGCCCCCCCCTTCGTCGGCGTCACAGTCTGGCAATTTCGGTGGTCCGGTGGTTCCGGGGCAATACGCTTCCTATCACGGTGGGCCATTGCCGCCTGTGCCAACAGGGGCGCCTGTCCAGACCTCTTATCGGCCACCCTCGCGTGCCGCCGGTGAGCACAAGATCTTATGGGCAGTTTTTGCGGTGCTTCTGGTCGTGTGTGTATTGGTGGGGCTGCAAACATTTGGATTTGTGGATTTGGTGACGATGGCTGGCCTCGGGAAGAAGGTCGTGCCGCTTCAACCTCCTCCAAAGATCGAACTCGTGCAGCCGATCAATACGCCAAAGATTGAGGACGTGAACGCCGATATTGAGGGTTTGCTCAAAGACGTTCGTCGGGATTTGAAAAATAAAAAAATCCAGACCGCTCTTGATCGCCTGAATACGGTAGAGACGCTGGCGCCCGAGCGTCCTGAAGTCTTCGAGTTAAGGGCCAAGGCCTTTGATGCACTAGGCGATACCGAGAAGGCAGAGGTCGCTCGTGAGCGCGGTAAAGAACTTAGGGAAAACGCCGTAGAGGCCGATCCAACGATCACGCCAGATGGTGGCGTAGACTCCAACTAAACAGCTTGAGGCCGGCTCGAATGGACGTTCGTTGTCCGAAGTGTCAAACGCTCTACGAACTGGATGACACCCAGGTCAAAGCTCCACTTGTCACGCTAAAATGCTCACAGTGTCAGTACGTGTTTCGCTTCGAATCACGGCAGGCGGTCGTTCAAGAGAACCACCGACGCTGGATGGTACGAAAGCGAAAGACGGGAGACATCCTGTATTTCAACGCCCTAGACGCGTTGCATCAATGGATCATGCAGGGGCAAGTGACCCATAAGGATGAGATTTCACGCACCGGCAAGACGTGGACCCTGCTCGGAGAGATCGGCGAGTTTGTCCCTGTATTTCAGGTGGTCGAGAGCATCTCAAGTCTTTCAGGGCAGCCAAAACCCGAAGATTCTTCGATCGCTGCACGGAAGATCAGCGAAGAACATGCGATCCCCGTGGCACCGCAAGAACCGCGTGAGCGCGTGCGAACAGAGATTCAGTTCGGCAAAGTCGAGGCTCCAGAGGAGGTCACTCAACGCGCCAGACCTTCACGAATGACCCCAAATTCGCTGCCGGCGCCTCTGCCTCCAAATCCACGAGTTCGACGAGACGAACGTTTTGTGACGCCGAATCCTCCAACCGAAAAATGGGAGTTGGGCGGAGACGTACCGCAAACTCATTTGACATCAGAAGTCACCTCACACACCGAACGCCCGCACAGTCGAGCTCCGCTTTTTGCGGTCATCGCCATCGTTGTTGCGGGTGCGGCGTACGTGTTTTTTTTCCAGCGGCCACTCCTCGATGGAATCATGGGGCAGGACGTTCCTCGGTCGGCGGTCTCACTGGGAAATACGCAAGGGGATGAGGGGCAAACCGCAGGAACAACGCAAGGAGCCGTTGAATCTGCTCAATCTGTCGAAGATGCGATCGCGGCCTCCGAAGCGGCCCAACACGCAGCCGCAGTTGCCAAATTTGAGGAGGCGCTCCAGGTCATCCATCCGAAAATGGATCAGGCGTTGGGAGTGGCGACCGAAGAGGCTGAACTCGCGGCAGAAAGCGAGAACGATCCCAAGGAAAAGCTCGCAAAGGCAAAACGCACTCTGGAAGGCGGCAGAGCGTCGCAGGCTCTTTCGATCTACAAGGATGTGCTCGACCAGGATGGTCGCAACGTCGAGGCGATCACTGGGGTGGCCTGGTGTTATATCGAGCTGGGACGGTTCAATGACGCTGCGAGCAATTTCCGTCGTGCGTTGGAAATCGATCCGAAAGAAGGCGATGCGTTGATCGGCCTTGGCACCGCTGAGCGGCAGCGAGGGAATCTTCGGGCTGCTTTTGACGCTTATGACCTGTACCTCGGTCGTCATCCCAAAGGGGCAAAATCCTCAATCGCTCGATATCAAATCGATGCACTTCGAAAGCAACTCGGGCTTTAGTCCGGTCGCCATCACCTCAAATAAACCGACATGAATCAGCGGATTGGGACATACGAACTCCAGCGCTTGGTCGCCACAGGCGGCATGGCTGAGATTTGGACGGCGCATGATGGCGACGGACACCTTGTTGCGATCAAACGGATTCTGCCGCACCTGGCTCGAGATGAACGCTTCACCGCCATGTTCATGGACGAGGCGCGCTTAGCTTCCGAACTTCAGCACCCAAATATCGCATCAATCCACGCGATCGGACATGACGGCGAGAATCAGTTCTTGGTCATGGAGTTCGTGGACGGTGTCGATTTGGCTGATTTGGTTCAGCTCGCCGAGCAGCAAAATCATTTTTTGCCGGTGCGTGAAGTCGTGTCGATTCTGGTCGATGTTTTGGTCGCCCTTGAGTTTGCACACGGGTTTCAGCGCGACGGCCAGCCCTTGTTGATCGTGCATCGCGATATCTCACCTCATAATATTTTGGTTTCCCGCGAAGGTTTGGTGAAGCTGGTGGACTTTGGAGTCGCAAAGGCAACAGAGCGACACCACAAAACCCAAACAGGAGTGGTCAAAGGAAAGCTCTCGTACATGGCTCCGGAGCAGATCCAACAAGGCGAAGTGGATTTGCGAGCCGATCTGTTTTCGTTGGGCGTGGTCGGTTTTGAACTTCTGGTGAACCAACCCCCCTTTGGTCGAGATCTGACCGCGATTTCTTCGATTCTGCATGATGAACCGACGTCGCTTTCCGAGTTACGCCCTGAATTGCCGCAAGAGCTGATCGACGTCTTTTTGCGAGCCTTAGACAAGGATCCCGCTCGTCGATTCCAAAGTGCAGAAGAGATGCGATTGGCGCTGACCCAGTGGCTTGCCACTCAACCGAAGGTCGACGTCACCGAGATCGCCCGGCTGGTGGTCGATATTCAAGGTGCCACGCACGATGCCGTTACGGTGCAGGGCATGGTGTCGCCGCCTCTTCGTGATCCAACCGCTTTTGTGGCGCTTCCACCTCGATCGAAGCCGACGACCGAGTTGCACCCTTCGAGCCCAGCCTGGTCGATGGGCGGGTTTTTAATACTCTTGGCGCTCGCCGCGTACGTGGTGTTTTCATGGGAGGGCGCCCCGGTCGACCAAGAAGCGACCCTATCGGTTCCACCCCCTCCAGTTCAAGGATTCGACTTCGCCGAAGAGTGGGTAGACGAATGGGGGCCATCGGACGAAGAGCTAACGCAGGCTGCCTTTGTCTGGCAAAACTGGGGGCCCGCCGACTTCATGACTCAAGACTGGATCGAGCGTTTTGTCGATCCGCCGCCGCGTCTGGATCCAGGTGACCCAGAAACGCTAGCCGAGCTCGATCTGCCCAAAGGGAAGAAACCCAGAAAGAAGCCGAAAAAGAAAAAGCGCCGTGTGAAAAAAAAAGTCGTTCGAGCAACGCCCAAACCCAAGCCCAAAACGGCACCTCGCAAGAAGGCATCGGCGCTTGAACGGGTGGATCGTGCGTTGCCAAGTTTCTGAGTCGCTTGGGTCGCACCAAATTGGTCGCTGAGTTAGATTAGCGAGAGCAATTCTTGTGAGCTGATATGCCTTGGTTTGATGATCCCGACCTTGAAGCGGCTTTTGACGACCTTCCACTCGACGAGTCGCACGCCGCCGCTGCCTCTTCGATTGTGTTCGCCGACTACGATCTGCTTGAAGTTGGGGACATTATCGGGGGACGGTACCGAGCAGAACGGCGCCTGAGCCCGGAACGGTTTTTCGTTCGCCACACCCGCCTTGATCACTGCTTTTTACTCCGTTTGCTCCCCGGTCTTTTTCCGGGGTCACAGATCCAAGATCGCCTCGCGTACGTGACCGATGTAGCAGGCCTCCTGAACAACGAGCTTCTGGGTTTTGTCGCTGAAATAGGCGTTTGTCCTCGTTTTGGAGGATTTGCGATTTGTGAGTGGGTCGAAGGGATATCTCTTTCCGAAATCTTCGTCTCAACTGATGTGCCTCAATTTGAGCTGGAAGAAGCGCTGGGCTTCATGGTCGATCTCGGTGGCGTCTTGGCTGAATTGCACGACGTTGGCGTATCCCATGGAATGCTCGACGGCGCAGACATCGTGCGCGATCGAGCGGGACGATGGAAGTTGCTGGCACCGGGACTTCCTGCCGAAAAGATTGATATCGGTCCTCCGCCCTACGTTGATTCTCAGATGGATGCGACCCCAGGCGGAGACCAATGGTCGCTTGCTTATGGCGTCTATGCGCTGCTTGTGGGCGAGGTTCCAGTGGGAGACTCACCGCTGCCGCCAAGCGATCTGCGCGTGGACATCCCGCAATCATTGGACGACGTGTTGTTGAGGGCCCTAGATCACCACGTGTCGAAGCAATGGCCTTCCATCGAGGATTTTGTCTCGGCGTTCCAGACCTCGGTCGTGCAGTGGCGCTCGGGTGTCGGTCATTCGGAACCCCTTTTAAGTCCAGATTCGCAGATCTCGTTGCATCCAGACGGTGAGGAGGAATCGACCGAAGTTTTTGCCAGATCACGCCTGGCGGCTCGCTCGGTCGTGATCGAGATGCTGCCTGAGCTGGTGCCTGCGATCAGCATGAATTTTCAGTCCATGGCGCGTCTACGCACTGAGCATCGAAATAACCTCATCGCGGGCGGTTTGTACGCGCCTGGCGTGTTGGGGTTGGCAAAGGGCAAAGACGTCTCGATCACCCCGCAATATCAGCCGACAGGGCAATCGATCACGATTCCGGCGACTGTGGCGCAGGCCTCCGACGGGGATTCAAATGGAACCGGTTTTGTGTTTGAGGCCAAGGCGCATGCTGAGGTTCTGAAGTTCACGGCCGCCGTGGATCCAGCAGCCGATCTCAAACCGAACGATTCGTTGAATGCCACGATCGTGCTCGACAAGGACTCCGAGGTCACGGCCGCAGAGGCGTTTCTTCTTTCACGGCTCAGCGGTCCCACACAGCTGGGTTATTTGCGGGCCTTTTTTAACGGCTTGCCCTTCGACTTTGAGGAGACCGCAGTTGGGCTGATCGATCGGGGTTTTGTCACCGTGACGCGCGCGGCGCCTCCTGTGACTCAAGCAGCCAGACGCTCGGACGTCTCGGCTCGAGTTGAGCAGCCAGCCGCAACCGTCCGGAAAGAGTTGGTCACTCCCAAAGCTCAGGCCCCGGTGGTCAGTGCCCAGAAGGTCACGTCGCAGGCGACCCTCAGGCAGGTCGAGCTGAGTAAAGACGAAGTCGAAATCGTGTTGGACAAGTCCACGGTCTTTGAGGGCAGGGGGAATTATCGTGCGGCGATAGAAATACTCCAAAACGCACTCGCGGCCCGCACGGATGCAAGGTTGTTGCACCGATTGGCCGTCGTTCGGGCGAAGTTTCAGGGAACTTACGGGCGGTCCATGCGGGAGCTCAAAAAAGCCCTGACCTTGCGACCCGAAGATCCAGATATCCTCGCTTCAAAGCGTTGGATTCAGGCGCTCATCGATACTGAATCGGTTCAGAATGTCTGGAAGCAGTCGATTGCTGGTGGGAGTTACCGACTTTTGCGCGTTGATTCCGACATCAATCGGGCTTGGATCGAAGTCGACGCGTCGTCGCCTACCGAACGCCGGATTATCAGTATCGATTACGTGCGTGGACAAGTTCTGTCGACTGTGCGCGCCAAAGATCCTCGAGAATACAGCGCCATTGCTGGTGATCATCCAAGTCTATCCGTCCTGGATGAACGCCTGAACTCGGAAAATCACGCCACCCGAACACGCAGAAAAAAGCTCGCAGCTGTGGCTCGAAATTCCAACGACTATGGGCCCTGGTTTCGTAAGGGCCCTGTCCCTCTTTTATCGTCGCCGGATTCTCGGTTTTTGATCTTTGACCGACACCCGACCACCCGCGCCGAAGGGCTGTATTTTGTTCAGGAAAATACGACGATGTCGGCGCTAAAGCTCGAGCGCGATGGAACCCGAGGCGAGCGTCCAAGTGTGGCGCCGGACGGCGCGGTGGTTTTCTCGACCGCAGGGCCGATTCAGGCGGTTTGGGTGGCGGAAGTCTATCAAGCTGCCCGAGACGTTATGCCTGTGCAGGGACCGTCCACTGCGCTGTGGAGCGGTGACGGCAACGACCTCTTTGTGCTGGAGCATCGCACAGGTGTTGTTTCCAAGACCGATCGCAAGGGAAGCGCTCCTCTGAAAATCGCCGAGGTTGGCGCGTGTCGGGCTTGGTTCGCCGATCTCGATGTCGCCCGGGTCGTTTGTCTTTCCAGCGATGAACGTAAGCTGACCTTGCTGAGCCTTGAGACCGGGGCCGTTGTGGGCGAAATGGCCCTCGATGACCGCGTTACCGACGTCTTGTTGCGCAACGATGGACTTGCGGCGGCGACGACAATTGCTGGCCTTGAATTTGTTGATTTTGGAGCCGGCCGTCGTCAGGTATTGCCAGTTTCTGTGCATCCGACGTCGTTCTCCCAGAATTATTGGCTGCCAAAACACCCGTTGATCATCTTGGGAGCGTCGCCGGCTTCCATCGAGTTGAGCGCCATCGATCCGGGGATTTTCCTGTGAAACACCTTTTATTGGCACTCGGATTTGGGCTCTCCCTTTGTGCATGCGAGGCGCCCGCGCCCGCGCCTGCGAGCGCTCCCACGACGGCTGCCCTCGCCCCCGACGAGGACGCTTCGGAGCTCGTCTTTTTTGATGAAAGCGAAATGTTGGCCGGGGCCGTTGAACTCACCGAGGCGGCGTGCGTGGGGACGGGCACGATTGAAATTCGCGGGCAGCTCGCTACGTTGAGTCCACAGGCCGTTTCACTGGCCGATGAACACGTCGTTTCGGGCATTCGAGTCGCGTTGGGCAAGACTTCGCAGAATTGGGATCTTGAGGAGGAATGGATGAACGTCACAACCGATGCTCTGGGTCGGTTTTGTTTTCGTTTGCCCGCTGAGCAGGAGTTGGGCGCAGGCGTGTTGCTCCAGTCCGCGACCACACCGGCTTTGCGAAGAGTCGTTCTGGATGCGCGTGATGTGAACATTCACCTGAGCTCCGAGGCCATCGTTCGGTTGGTCCAAAAAACAGGTGCCAAACCTTCAACGCACCAACGCGTTGGTCTCTTGAATCTCACTACAATGGTTGGAACGCGACTTGAGCTTCTTGAACCGGTAGCATTCGCTCCAGACACGAGCGCTGAGGCCGTATTGGACATGATTCTTGAGCGACTTGAGGGCGACGAGCGTATTCGTGCTGGTCTGGAGGCAATGCAATCCGGCCAGGAGCACTGATGTTTACGATTCCTTCAGTGGTGTCGCTAAACGTCGTGGTGCTGGCGTTTTTCATGGGTGCGCATAACCTTTGGATCGGTTGGACGCTGCGTCGGCCCCGCGAGACCTGGCAGGCAATGTTGGCATTTTCCGCGGCGGCATACGCAGCTTCGGAGGTGCCACTTACGCTTGGTGTGGACTCGTCTATCGTGGTTTGGGGCCTTCGAATTCAGATCATAGCGGCAGCATGCCATGTCGTGTCCTGGATGCGATTCGAACGCCTCCTTTCGCACTCCTCGGTCACGCTCTTCGAAAAAAGTGCAGAAAGAGGGATCTTGGCGTTGTCTGCCGCTTGCCTCATCCCTGGCCTGTCCTACCCGGGGGAGGTCAACGTGCGCGCAGTTGACTGGCTGGGCGTGTCCTTTCATGAGCCTGAATCGACGGTTTATGACTCGCTCATGTTCGCGTTCATGCTTTCGCTGCTCTGCTACGTCGTGTGGAAGCTGGCTCGCAGTGCTAAGCGCGGGGTTCCTGGCGCATGGCTGAATGCGGTCATTGTTGCGGTCCTCTTTCTTTGCGGACTTCTTGATGCAATTACGGTGAGCGGCTTCCTCAACGCCCCCTACCTGTTGACGATCGGACTTTTTGGCTCGGTGGTGGTGACTTGGACGCAGGTGACCCGCCAATTCGCTGATAATGCGCGCGCCCTCGAGAGAAACTCAGCGGACCTTTCGGCGACCATCGTTAAACGAACGGCGGCGCTGGATGTTTCACAAAAAGACCTCGCACGCGCTGAACGTCTGGCCGGTTTGGGGCAGATCGCTGCGGGCGTGGCCCATGAAATTAATAATCCATCGGCGGTTGTGATTGCGAACCTTGAGTACGTCTTGTCTGAATCCGTGGATTTTTCGGCTGCCAAAGATCCTGAGACACGCAGAGCATTGGAAAGATCTCTTGCGCAAATGCATCGAATCGCCGGCATCGTGCGTGACATGCTTTTAGCCGGTCGAATTGTCTCCACGCCGATTGGGTCTTCGAGGGTGGCGCTCAATGAGGTGGTGCAAGCCGCCCTTGAGGCCAACGATTGTTCAAACGCCGTGGTTGAGGTCTCGGTGGCTCCCGAACTTGTCGTTCATGGCGACGAAAACGCACTTTTTCCAGTGATCAGGAACCTGATTTCAAACGCTATTTACGCGTGTCGGGGCAAGGTGAGCATTCACGCGAGCAAGGCCGACGGGATGGTCGAATTGCGGGTGAGTGATGATGGCATCGGCATGGAGCCCGACCATGTGGCCAAGATTTTTGAGCCATTCTTTACGACAAAACCTCCTGGAGACGGCACAGGCCTTGGCCTTTCTGTGTCGCTTGGACTGGTGAAAAATCTGGGCGGAGACCTGATTTGTTCCTCCGAAGTTGGTCAAGGTACGACCATGCTCTTGCGCCTGAACGCGGTTGTCCGTCCGATATAGTTTTGTTAGTAAGTGTTCACTAACTTACGGAGCGTTCCATGTCTGAGAAAGTGATCCTGACCTGCGCACTCAATGGCGTGCTGACCAATCCTGCCCAACATCCGGTTCCCTATACTCCACAAGATATGGCTGTTTCGGCGAAGTCCGCCTATGACGCGGGCGCCGCGATTGTGCATATCCATTTTCGTGATCAAGAAAACGGCGTCTTTCCTTCATGGGATCCTGATCTGGCGGAGGACGTGGTGACCCGTATTCGGGCGGCATGCCCGGGCATGATCATCAACCTGACCACCGGGGTGTTCGGCGACGATATCAGCGGGCCAGTCGCCTGTTTGAACCGAGTTCGTCCAGAAATCGCGGCCATGAATTCCGGCTCTCTCAACTATCTCAAAATTCGAAAAAACGGCGAGTGGGCTTGGCCTCCGATGCTTTTCGACAACACCGTCGAGAAGATTACGTCGTTTTTAGATGCGATGCGCGAGTACGGAATCAAACCGGAGTGTGAGTGTTTTGACATCGGCATTCTGCGTTCGATTTCGATGTTCGAACAAAATGGGATCCTTCAAAAACCCTACACCGTTTCGTTGGTGCAGGGGGTGGCCAGCGGAATGCCGGCTCGTTTGGACCTGCTGCCGATTTTGGTCGATGAGTTGCCAAAAGACGCCCACTGGCAGTCGATCGTGATCGGCCGCGAAGAAGTTTGGCCCATCCATCGGCGCACGGCAGAACTAGGCGGCCATCTGCGTACCGGCGTCGAAGACACGTTTTATCTGGCGGACGGATCCAAGGTCGATGGCAACGGCCCATTGATCGCCGCGATGGCCAAATTAGCGCGCGAAGTTGGTCGTGAACCGGCGACTCCGGAAGAAGCCCGTCAGATTCTGGGTTTCTGATTCGTCTGCATCTGGCACACTCGTCGCCAATTCAACTTGCCTACGGAGCGACCATGACGCTGATTTGCGCGATCGACCAAGGAACGACCGGGACAACCGTCATCCTGCTGGACGAAGACCTCAATATCCGAGCCCGAATCAATCGGGAGTTTCCACAGATCTACCCGCAGCCAAGTTGGGTGGAACACGACCCTGAAGCGATCTGGAAGTCGACGCTGGATGCGCTCGCGCTCGCGGTTGTCGAGGCGGAAGCCAAGCCATCGGATATCAGCGTTGTCGGCATCACCAACCAGCGTGAAACCACGGTGGTTTGGGATCGCAAAACCGGCAAACCCATTCATAACGCCATTGTCTGGCAGGATCGTCGGACCGCTGGAACGATTCGACAGCTCAGGGACGAAGGCCACGAAAACAGCGTTCAGAAAAAAACTGGGCTGCTCTTGGATCCCTATTTTTCGGGCACCAAGATCGCGTGGATCCTTGATCAGGTCCCCGGCGCTCGCGCCCGCGCGATGAACGGCGAGTTGGCTTTCGGCACGATCGACACGTTTTTGCTGTGGCGACTGACGGGCGGGAAATCCCATAAAACCGACGTTTCAAATGCGTCGCGAACTCTGCTCATGGATTTGCATAAAGCCGATTGGGATGAAGACCTCTTGGAGCTTTTTCGTGTTCCTGATTCGTTGCTGCCCGAAATTATCGGAAATGCCGCCGAGTTTGGTCATGTCAAAGACATCCCGGGCCTCGCCGATGGCACGCCCATTTGCGGCATCGCTGGCGACCAGCAAGCAGCCCTTTTTGGCCAGGCCTGTTTTGACGTGGGCGATGCAAAATGCACCTACGGCACCGGCGCGTTTTTGCTCATGAACACAGGGTCAGAGGCTGTTTTTTCTCAACATCGAATGCTCACCACCGCCGCATGGAAGCTTAACGGACAGATGACCTACGCGCTGGAGGGCTCGGCGTTCATCGCAGGGGCCGTAGTGCAGTGGCTGCGCGACGGTTTGGAGTTCTTTGATTCTTCGGCCGAAATCGAGGAGCTCGCAGCAAAAGTCGGAACCTCCGAGGGTGTTGTTCTGGTTCCGGCGCTTGCGGGACTTGGCGCGCCGCATTGGAATCCTGATGCTCGCGGCGTGATGTGGGGCATGACCCGTGGCACCACGCGTGCGCATATTGCCTACGCCGCGTTGGAGGGCATCGCGCTTCAGAATGTCGACATCTTAAAGGCGATGGAAAACGACCTCGGCTGTCCGCTCAAGGAGCTCAAGGTTGATGGTGGGGCAAGTGCAAATAATCTACTGATGCAGATGCAGGCGGATTTCTTGGCTCGCCGGATCGTGCGGCCTGCGATGTTGGACACAACTGCCCTTGGCGCGGCGTTATTTGCCGGCCTTGGTGCTGGTATTTTTTCTGACCTCAGTGATATCCGGAAGACGTGGAAAGCCGATGCTACCTTTGAGCCCAAGATGGACGAAAAAGTCCGTGCCGACCATTTACGTCGATGGAATGAAGCCCTGAAGCGTGTTTAAGAATTTTTAGGAAAGACGATGCAAGAATTAACACTCGAAGTTAGCGACCATGTCGCAGTGGTCTCTTTGGCCGGCCCAGCACGCGGAAACGCACTGGGACCCGATGTCTGGGGCGAACTCGCCGCGACCTTTCATGAATTGGATCGTCGAGAAGACGTGCGCGCGGTTATTTTGCGTGGACGGGGTGAGCAATTCACCTACGGACTCGATCTGCAACGAAATGCCCCCCTTTTTATGGGTCTATCTCAGGGCGAAAACCTGGCGTCCGAGCGCATGGCTCTGAAACGACTGGTGTTGGAGTGGCAGGCCGGAATTACGGCGATCGAGACCTGCTCCAAGCCGGTGATTGCAGCCATTGATGGGTGGTGTATCGGTGGCGGAATCGACATCGTCGCCGCAGCGGATTGGCGGCTTTCAACCGCTGAGGCGCGCTTCTCGCTGCGCGAAGTCAAAATCGCCATCACCGCCGATCTTGGGGCACTTCAGCGCCTTCCGCATATCATCGGTCAGGCCTCAACCCGCAGGCTGGCGATGACCGGAAAAGACTTCACGGCAACGGAGGCCCATGCGATGGGCTTGGTGGATTCTGTCTATCTGGACAGCGAGTCACTTTTCGAGGCAGCGATGGCGGAGGCCATCGAGGTCGCCAAGAATCCGCCTTTTGTGGTTCAATCCATCAAACAGGTCCTGAACGCCGGTCGCGATATGACCGTGCAACAGGGCTTGGACTACGTCGCGACTTGGAATAGCGCGTATCTCGAATCGAACGACCTCAAGGAGGCGATTCTGGCGTATATGGAACGCCGTGAACCGACGTTCAAGGGAAATTGATGGATGTGAATCGCAGCGCAAAACCCTACGCAATAGCCGCCGTGGGTATCCTCGTCGTCACGACGATCGGATTGGTCGTTGTCTCGTCTGACAAAGAAGAGAAGCCGGTCGAACATGTTGAAGTCGATGACGTGTTGAACAAGGCTGTGATCAGCGCGGTGACGGCGATAGAGGCTCCCGAGGTGGGCCTGGATCATCAAACGGCAAATCAGGCGACTGAAGCTGCGCAAGACATCGAGGAAACGGCCAAATCGGTTTTGGGACCGAGTCCCTCAGAGCCCGCTGGGCGCGAAGATGCCGTGATGGCGAACCCAGGCCCGGATTGGGTCGCTTCTGTGCCTGAGCCGCCCGCTGCCGACGCAGGAGCAGAAGACGAAGAGCCCCTTGGCACTTTGGATCGAGAGGTCATTCGCGATGGCATCCAAGCCATGCGTCCAGTCGTCGAGTCGTGTTACCTCGAAACCCTCGCCGATTTTCCGGATGCAGAAGGTAGGGTTACGCTCGCCTTCACGATTGCCGCCGAAAACGACGAGGGCCGCGTGGAATTGGCCGAGCTGGACGACGAGACGTCGACCTTGATCGATGCCATGTTGCATGACTGCATGATCAAAGCCTTGGGCGACCTGAAGTTCCCCGCGCCCGACGGTAACGGCAAAGTCAACGTCCGATACCCCTTCAATTTTAGCCCAAAGTGAGCGGTGAGCGGTGAGCAGATTGGTTCGCGGCGCTGCGATTGGTACACAGGCATCCGATTGGTCCGCGGGCATCCTGCCCGCACGGGATTGGCAGTCGCCGAATGAAAGCCCAGCGTACCCTTCGCAAAGTTACAGTCGGTCGGAAATCTGTTCCAGGTTTAATCCGCCCGGATAGGCGTAGGACACGTGGCAATCGTAGCCGTAAGAAACCACGCCAAATGGGACTTCGGAGGTCACTTTGTGGAATCCGTCAGGCACCGGAACCTGCGCGGCTTCGTACCCACCGCTGCCCACCGGTTTGAATAGTTCACGCGGAATCGGCACGCCGTCGATAAGCACTTCGCGTCCGGCTGGTGCGGCAATATTCAAAAAATCGAGCTCGTAGGCCTCTGGTGTGAGCAACAAATAATCCTTGCGATACTGGTCGATCGGAACGGTTGTCGCCATCGCGGGATCGCCAATACCGGTGGGGTTTCCGGCATCGATGCCTTCGTTGCAGATCCGCGGAATGCCAAACCAGTTTGAACCCACCATGTATTGAGCGAGCGAAACGGGTTTGCTTGCGCCAAGTACAAAGGTTTGGGTCGATTCGAATTGCAACCAATCACCGGCGTTGATTCGCTTGCCATGAATTCCGTCGATCGGCGGAATCGTCTGTATCTGCGTATTATCCTCGGCCGCCACGACTCGCCACACATCAGGCTCAGGCGTGGCCTGGCCCGCACGTGGACTGAATTTGGTTCCGATGTAGTTTTTGCCCCAGGTGCTCACGGGGAAAAGAATGCTCTCGATATGGTCGCAGCGGTCGACGCCTTGCACTACGTTGGCGCACTGATGGCCTCCAAACACCGTCACCGGTTGTTCGGCGACGATATGAGTGCCCGTAAGGTCTGGACAAGGCAGGACGTTGACCGGCGGCCCCAAAGCGTCTTTCAAACACCCCGATTCCAAGGCCGAGTCGTATTCGACGCCAGACACGGTCAGGTTCAGTGAGTCACCTGGGGCGAGGTCGATTGTTCGGTCTGTGCCCGCCTCGATCGCAGGGATGTCAGGGCCAGCTAGGATTTCGGCATTTGGAGAAATAGTGACCCGATTCGGTTGCCCGCTCGAATTGACGATGGTCAAGAATCCGCGCAGGTTTGGGCCTTGTCGGTAGGGCCACGAAAGCCCCCAATATTCGGTGCCTACAGAATTAGTTGGCAATAAAAGTGTGCCATCATTCGAATAAACATCGACGTTATTTAACGGATTAAACTGGTAAGCAATAATCGGAATATTGGACGTAACTTTAATCGCTTTATTTTTGATGACGCGAGTGCCTGAATGGTCGTAGCCGACCGGAATCGCGTAGATTGCGGCCGCCCCTGGGGCGATCGTTAAATTGAACGGGGCTCCGTCCGCCCCAGTGAGCAGTTTTTCACCTGATTCGCCGAGCGTCAGTTCAATTCGTGCTTCGATCGTTTCGTTGACGTTCGAAACCACGATTGCGTGCGGTTGCGACAGGGCATCGTCGTAATTATCGAGATCCACTGACCAATACTCACACCCGATATAACTCGATATTTTTTGGTTCAGCTCGCAGAGCTCTTCGCAGGCCCCATTAAAACACTCGGTGCCGATGGGGCAACGCGCTCCCGGCACCCGTGCGCCGGCTTCATTGCAGATTTCGAGCTGGCTATTATCGATGCATCGCATTTCGCCTGGCGTGCATTCTGGGGCGGTGCAGGCGCCGTCTTCGCAGGGCGCATTGCCGGGGCAATTATCTTCGACAATCTGGGTTCCCGATTCGTTGCAATACGTCATCAGCCCTGTGTCGGTGCAGCCTTGAAATGCGCCTGGAATGCAGACTTCCGGCGCGCAGACGCCCGTGAAATCGTTGCAGCGCAATTCCGCCGAACACGCGCTCGGAAGGTAGGAGCCTCCGTCTTCGGCGCAAATCTGAGTCGTGACCAAGTCCTTGCAGATGCTCGTGCCAGGCTCACAAAACGTTGATGCGTCCTTGGCGTCCAATCCCGCATCTGCCGGACCGGTAGCCGTCGTGTCCGAGGAACACGAAAATGCACTGAGAATGAAAAGCAGAACTAGCGTTGAGCGCATTCGAGCCTCCTGAAGACGTGGACGTTAGCAGAAGCGGAGTCGCGGGTCAGCGGATTTCGGCGAACAGTGAGCGGTGGGCAGTGGGCAGTGGGCAGTGGGCAGTGAGCCGTGAGCCGTGAGCGGTGAGCAGGGCTCCCGCCGCATTGCGATTGGTCCGCCGGGCTTCAGCCCGGCATTGCGATTTGCGATTGGTACGCGGGCATCCTGCCCGCACTGCGATGAGTCCCCCGGGCTCCAGCCCGGCATTGCGATTTGCGATTGGTACGCGGGCATCCTGCCCGCTTGCGATGTACGCGGGCATCCTGCCCACATTGCGATTTGCGATTCGAAAACGGTTCGCCGGTACCGTTGATTCACGATTGGTGTGTGGATTGGGTCCTCGTCTGCGTCGGCCAGATTAGAGGGATGATGAAAAAGCACTCGGATTTGGTAATTTTGTCCGCGTTTTTGTTTGCTGCTTCCTGCGGATCCGAGGCTGAAAACGCCAACGACACTTGCGTGAGTTCGTCGTCAAGTTTCCGTGTATTTCCAAGCCTGTGTGAACTTGTCGATGTGAGTTGCGGCGGTGGTCAGATTTTGACGCATCAAAGCAATTCAACTGCTCAAGTTGGGGACAAAATAATCACAACCCACGTGTTTTTGGATGCCAATGGTGCTTCTGTGGAAGTCTTTGAGGAATGTGGCACGGTGTGTTCGGGCAACGGGGAGATGACGACAGTAGCTGGCGGATGCAAGTTGGAGGATGTGATTGAAGGAGACACCCCACGAACTTCACGGGGCTCTCGGATGTGCAGACAAGGTGGGCAACTACCAGTGGGGCGGTTGCAGCTGATTGCACTACACCGGTCGATTGGTGCACCGATGATTTCTCAATCTACGAAAAATGATTTATGACGTTATTCGACAAAAATGTCGCAAACTGTTGACTTCGGACTTTTGTTTTGGCATTTATGAGTCATGGAAGATGGCAACGACTCATTAAGTTTCATCCGGCGAGTGGTTTACTCGTTGGTTCGACCAGCAGCACGGGTGGCCGCAAAGGCAGGCCTGCCGCTCAAGGATTTTACGCAGCTGGCTCAGCTGTCGCTTTACGAAGTGAAGCGAACTCAAGGCCTGTCGCATAGAGAGATTGCCGAAGAACTTGATGTCTCAAGCCGTACGATTGACCGACTTTTGAAGGACCTGCGCGAAGGTTTTTTTGAGCCCGAAGTCGAACATGAATTACCCCGAAAAATTGAATTCATGTTGTGGGCGGAGCCCGCTGGAATCGCCCGAATCGCTCAGGTTTTGTCGAAACACGAACCTGACGATATCGAGCACGCGCTTGCGTTGCTTATTAAAGAAGGCCGCGTTGAAACCGTGCCTGGCCGGACGCTAAAATACGCCCCAACTCACCGCGCGAACCGTCTTATGGACACCGACTTGGCGTCTAGGATTGACGGCCTCAACAACGTTTTGTCGGTCCTGACTGCAGCGACACAGACTCGATTTATTGCAGACGACCGACGCGCTTCAGCGCGCTCCGTGAGCATGCGGGTTAGGCGTCAGGATTTGGAAGAATTCGAAAAAATTTACGAGGAAGCCGTCTGGCCACGACTCGTGGCTCTGGACGAAAAAGCCACAGATGCGGAAGACGTCGTAGACATGGGCCTCACCTTTGTTTGGACACCGTTCGAGGAGACAGAAGATGAATAAGATTAAATGGAATATCGGTCTATTGGCGTTGTTGATCGTGGGATGTGGCGACCCAAAAAATACCACATCAGCCGCTGATTGTTCCCCGGGCGACGCCGAAATACATGACGGGCAGACCTATTGCGTCTATCGCGGTTCGATCATCGAGACTCGATTCGATTGTCCGGATTTTGCACCCTTTCAGCACGAACTTAGAGACATGATTATCTGCAGTCCTAGTGAGAGTTTGCCGCCAATTGCCGGATGGGAAACCACGGAACCTGGTTTCTGTGACACATCGTCGGGAAGTTTCCGTGTATTTCCAAACCTGTGTGAACTTGTTGATGTGAGTTGCGGTGGTGGTCAAATATTGACGCATCAAAGCAATTCAACTGCTCAAGTTGGGGACAAAATAATCACAACCCACGTGTTCTTGGATGCCAATGGGGCTTCTGTGGAAGTCTTTGAGGAATGTGGCACGGTGTGTTCCGGCAACGAGGAGATGACGACAGTAGCTGGCGGATGCAGGCTGGAAGATGTGATTGAAGGAGACGCCTTTATTGTCTTCGAGGCAGATCCAAACAGTGCGTTTCCCAAATATTTGGTCGAGGTCTTCCGGACAGACCTCGTTGACGGGGTCGTCACAGATGCTTTTGGGGGACCAACAAAATTTGCGGATTTGGCGGATGTTCAGTCGAAGTGGGCAAGCACCAGCGAACCGTTTGCGCAGGGGTGCGGCGTGCCTGAGGGATGGTGCGCTGAGGATTTCATGATCTACGAATAGTGAGGTCTATTTTTGGGCACTGTAGTGCTTTCCATTTCTGCCAGTTGTTCAGTATTTGTAGAAAAGCTTGCGCGGGAACCCATCCAAATCGGTCAAAAACTGGGGTGGCACGCTAGTGTTTTTGGGCCGTCGAATTTACCGAAGAAACCCTCGGCGGATTTCACGCGGAATAACCCCAATCCTTGTCCTGTCGGCCGGTCTGCATTCTAGAGCCAACGGCAGCCGATAATTTCAGGTCCGGTCACACAAGAGCGGATGTTCAACTCGTAAAGCGGTCTGCCGGTTGCGTCTGATTGCAGCGTGCCCGATGATTGGTGCCCTGACGATTTTGCAATTTATGACCAATGACTTGGTTGGATGGCCTCAGCAATCGTTCGGCTAAGAGCCGTGACGTAGGAATTATAGGTGATTAAGTCTCCATGGAAAACCGGGTTGGTGGGCATCTTGATGGCCGTCGGTTGTGGTCAAACGCAAGAAGCCGAGCCAGCCGCTGATTGCTCTCCGGGTGTGGCAGAAGTGCACACTGGGCAGACCTATTGTGTGTACCGTGGGCCGATCATCGAAAGTCAATTCGACTGCCCTGCTTTTGCGCCCAATCAACACGTACTTGAGGGCGTGATTATTTGCAGTCCGGGCGAAACCTTGCCGCCTTTGCCGGGGTGGCAGACCGTCGAGCCCATCTGCGAATATGGCTTCGAAGAATCTTGTGCTGACACCTCCACCGGCTTCCGGCCAGCGACGGATATCGCCAACGATTTGGCCACATTGATCTGGCAGGATCTGCCGGACCAAACGTTGTTGAGTGCCGCCTCGAACGGCGCCTTGAACACACGCTCAGGTGTGGCCGAGCAGGTCTCCCGGATGTTGGCCGACCCGCGGTCCCAGGCAGGGCTTTCGCCCTTTTGGACCCAATATCTTCAATTGCAGCAACTCGAAGCCGGAGCACGCGGAGCCACAGCTTTTGACGCTGATCTTGCCGGAAAAATGCTGGTCTCGACGCTTGATACAATCCACCACATTACAATGACCAGCGCGGCCGACACACGTGATGTATTCACGTCGCGAGAGGTGATCGTCGAACAAGACGTCGGCGCGATCATGGGCCTCTCAGGATTGAGCGCGACTCCTACTCTGGCCACGATCCCGTTGACCGAAGACCGCGCTGGAGTCCTGAGCCATCCAGCATTTCTGGTGGGCCAAACCGACATGAATTACGCACGAATCGCTATCACCTGGCGTGGAATCGTCATCCGGTCGATGTTGTGTGAGGACCTGCCGCCTCCACCCGAAGTCGTGACGATTCCGCAAACCGCTGACGAGGGCTCGATGCGGTCTCGCCTGGCTCAGGTCACCGCGGACCCAGCTTGTATGGGTTGCCATACGCTGGTCGATTTCCCCTCGTTTGCGCTCGAAGGGTTTGATGCGAATGGGCAGGAACGAACCTTGGACAACGGTTTTGCGATCGATAAAAACGGTGAGCTTGATTCTGTCTTGCTATCTGGCGCCTCGGAGCTTGGGGCGGCGATGCACGACTCCGCCAAAATGCCGCCATGCATGACCAAAAAATGGCTGCGATTCATGGTCAATTCCGACACCGAAACGCCCATGCTCGACGAAGACAATTTGAGCCAAGCGCTCGTCGTTCGCTGGGAAGCCGCGGATTACCGCTTGAACAGTCTTATCAAGGATATCCTGACCTCTGACGCGTTCCTCTTGGCCCCGTAGACTCGGGGGTTTCGGGTCGTCGGGTTTCAGGTCGTCGGGTTTCGGGTCGCTCCGACGTGTGATTGGTCCGACGTGTGATTGGTCCGCAGCTTCAGTTGGGACGTGTGCCTATCACAACCTCGCGTACCAATTAGATGCGCGAGTGCAGGATGCCCGTAGCCCAAATCGCAGTGCCAGGCGGACCGGTCGCAGAATCTCAGAATCGCAAGCCAGGCTGGAGCCTGGCAGACCAATCGCATGCAGGCCATAGCCCCGCGTACCCGTCGCAAATCGCAGGCCTCGCGTACCAATCACCGTCTGTCCGCCTGAGACCTGACCCCTATCCGGGCTCCCAGCATCCAATTTTGGGTGAGATGTCCCATGGGTGGTCAGGATAAAAGACCTCAACGAGCGTGAGGCCTTGCGGCATTGCCGTCATCCCTGCGTGGTCCCGTCGGCCGGTCTTGACTGCTCTGGCCACTGCGTCTGGTTCCAAGAGTCCACACCCGACTTCGACCAGAGTTCCGGCGATAATACGGACCATGTTTTTCAAAAAAGCCGTGCCTTCGACCACGATTCGAATTTCGTGACCATCGCGATCGACTTCGACTTTCCAGACTTCGCGGATGCTGGTCGAGGACTGACAGTCAGCCGCTTGGAACGCCGAGAAATCGTGTTTTCCGATAAGAAATGCTGCAGCAATTTGCATGCGTTCTAGATCCAACGGCAGCCGATAATGCCAGGTTCGGTCACATAAAAGCGGATGTTCAAAACGATGGTTCCAAACCCGAAACTCGTAGCGTTTTCCACCGGTGTCATGCCGCGCATTAAAACGCCCCTCGATCAGTTGGCCGTAATTTACGCTGATTTGTTTTGGGGTCAGAGCGTTTAATCCGCGCACATAATCCCAAACGTCGCGTCGCTCATCGATGACGGTCGAAGCCACTTGCCCCAGCGCGTGCACGCCAGCGTCTGTCCGGCTTGCCCCTTGAAGCGCAACGTCGTCGATGTCTTTGTTCAAGATCTTCGCGAGCGCTTCAACCAGGAAACCTTGCACGGTGGGGATTCCACCGGGTTGCATCTGCCAGCCGTGAAACGGGGTTCCGTCGTAGGAAATATGAAGACGTAAAATCAAGGCTTAGTGCAGTGTGGTAGGGGCGTGTGAATCGGGCGAATCGTGGTGCTTCTTTGCAACGATGGGTTCGTGATTTGCCCAATACGATGGGTCTGGAAGCACCTCACGAGGGCGTTCGAAAATCTGCCGGACACCGCGGGCGAGGATCCCAATTTGAGCGCCGTCAAAACAGCGATGGTCAAAGGTCACGCCCATTTGCATGGAGCGGCAGACTTTGGCTTCACCATTCACCGGCATGACTGAGTCAAATATGGCGCCTGGAAGAGCCACCAGCGGGCAACGACTCGCCGGCACCAAGGGAGCAAACCCAAGACGAATATCGAATGGGGCCACGCTCGAGACCATAAACGAACCGAAGGGATCGCTGCGAACGCCAATACCATCAAGGTCGACCGGAACGTTGAAGGTCAAGAACTCCACGAAACGTAAGAGCGGCCGCATCATGATGATAGGGATCAGATTCAGCGACTTTTTCTGCTGTTCGATGTCTTTATCTTGACCCTTGCGAACTTTCATCGCTTTTTTGGTCAAAATCTCGGAAAGCTGAACGATATCAAGCTCGTTCGCCTGCCTTATCGTAACACCTGACAGGTCATCGCCTTTGTCGCCTTTCATCGCGACTTGCATGAAGGCGTCGACGGACTTTCGTTGTTGAAGGCGACGGTTAACCACCATCACATTCAGAGCAGGATTTTCGCCGAATAGTTTCGAGAACGCGTAGGTTGCGATCACCGCAGGTGATACCCGAACTCCGCTGACTTCCTCGACCTCTTGCAGGTAATCGAGCAGATCTTCGACGTTAAACGTCTCGAATCCGTAAATCGTCGGATTATCGGGCGGATCCCACATGCCCACAGAAATCTTGCGCCACGTGGACAGGTTTTTGAGCGGGTTCCAGTATTTTCCCATGTTCAACCTCCTTCAATCTCAGGAAGCGTGTTTAGCGGATTGGCGGCGGTGCCGCAACGCATATGGATTCTGTCACGTTTACGTCATTTGATTTTTCCCGGTGCGCTCATTATGGTCGCGCCCGTCCTCACTGAGGGAGCTTTGATGCGTCAGTTCGGTTTGTGGTTAATTCTCGGGATGCTTGGTGGCTGTGCGGCGGAAGGAGATTTGGTTCCCCGCACAAACAAGGTGCCGGTTGCGAACGCGGGCCCTGACCAGACGGTTGCCCAATTCGATCTTGTGTCGCTCACAGGTAAGCGAAGCGTCGACCTTGATGGCGACGAACTCACCTACCGTTGGACGCTGAAGGCACCCGTCGGAAGTGCAGCCCTGCTTAATAATACCAATGGTATCGATACTCAGTTCACCGCGGATGCCGCCGGGGACTACGCGATCACTCTGATTGTCTCGGATGGCACCGATGATTCTCCGATCGATTCGGTGATCGTGACGGCCACCCAGCGTGTGCCTGGCGCGAATACCGCTCCGGTTGCAGCGGCCGGGAATGACGTAAATGTGCAGCGGGGAATGACCGTTCAACTCGATGGTACGGGAAGCAGCGATGCTGATGGAGACCTCTTGACCTTCCTTTGGAAGATCGATGAGCGTCCTTCCGGCTCAACGGCCGTTCTGTCTTCAAATAGCGCCCCGAGACCCGCATTTATGGCGGACGTTGACGGTGATTATTCCGTCTCGCTCGTGGTCAGCGACGGCCAGTTGTCGAGTCCTGCAGACACGATTTTGATCTCGGCGTTTTCCGATAATACGCCGCCCGTGGCCAACGCTGGGCCTGACCAGACGGTCGCGCTTGGTTCCAAGGTTCAGCTGGATGCCAGCACTTCATACGATGCTGATGGGGATGAGATTTCGTTCGTCTGGCGCATCGTATCGAAGCCAAATGGGAGCGCCGCCACGTTATCCTCGACCACGGCTGCGACTCCAGATTTTAGCGCGGACCTTGAAGGCGCGTATGTGATCGAATTGATCGCGAACGACGGCGCTTTCGACAGCGCGCCAGACGCCTTGACGATCACGGCCACCAAGAACAATTTGCCGCCTGTCGCTCACGCGGGAACCAACACCACGGTTTCGGTCGGGACCCCGGTCGTGCTGAGTGGTTCGCAAAGTTACGACTCAAACGACGATCCACTGTCCTATCGTTGGAGTTGGGTGAATAAACCTGCGGGTTCGGCGATTGCGTTTTCTTCGGCAACAAGCATGACTCCGACCGTCACCCCTGACGTCGAAGGTACCTACATCGCGCAATTGATCGTCAACGATGGCGAAGTCGATAGCGCGTCGGATTCGGTGACGATCACGGCAACTTTGTCCAATGTGCCACCTGTTGCCAGAGCAGGTGCGGATCAGGCTGTGGCGACTGGCACTCTGGTGACTTTGGACGGCGCTACAAGCTCGGACGCGGACGCGAATCCCCTGACCTATGCGTGGACATTCACCAGCAGGCCGGTGGGCTCTGCGGCCGCTTTGACGGGAGCGACGACGGTCACACCCAGCTTCACGGCAGACCTCAACGGTACCTACGTGATTCAGCTGATCGTCCACGACGGTCGCGTGAACAGTGCACCTGATTCGGTCGTGGTTTCGGCTTCGACCTCGTCGCTGCCCGTGCCGGCCACTGAAGGCGACGTGATCATCACTGAAATCATGTCGAACCCGGTTTCGCTCGATGATTCAGTCGCTGAATGGTTCGAAATCTACAATCCCACCAACACAATGTGGGACTTGAAGAATTGCGTCCTGCAGGACCTTGGCACGAATACTCATACGATCGGCTCGTCGCTGCGGATCGGACCTGGTGAGTATCGCACCCTTGCTCGCAGCCAGAACCCTGGCTTCACCCCGTCGTACGTCTATACCCTTTTTGAACTCGGCAACTCTGGCGACGAAATCATCCTCACGTGTAATGGCGCGGAGATCGCCCAGGTCGCATACGTCGGTAATTTTTCGGTCAAGGACGAAGGCAAGAGTTCTCAGTTGTCCACCAACGCGTACGATGAGGTTCAAAACGACATCGCGACGAATTGGTGTGCCGGCACGATGATCTACACCACCCTCGGCACGAAGACCGACGCAGGCTCGCCTGGTTCCGCGAATTTCGTCTGCCCGTAGGCAGTGAGCGGCGAGCAGTTAGCGGTTTGGTTCGCGGCGCTGCGATTGGTACGCGGGCATCTTGAGGCTGTTGCAAAAGGGTGAGACGACGATAAGAGTTTGCGATCGGCTCCGTCGTGTCGATTCAAGCATTCAATGATGTTTTCGGAATTGCCTGCGGTAGGAGTCAGACGTCCACGACTCACAAAGAAGTTCGTACTTAAATGGCGCGCCTTATCATCCCGCTCACGGCTCACGGCTCACGGCTCACGGCTCACGGCTCACGGCTCACGGCTCACGGCTCACCGCTCACC
>Ga0100385_1000514_pt1 | contig 45835 bp, 36 predicted proteins | sample CryGeymeta201509_FD_81543 | JGI IMG/M metagenome (GOLD analysis project Ga0100385, IMG submission 81543) | Groundwater microbial communities from Crystal Geyser aquifers in Utah, USA - Crystal Geyser metaG 2015-09 | ecosystem: Environmental > Aquatic > Deep subsurface > Groundwater | place: USA... | reverse complement strand
TACAAAAGCGGCGAGCATTTCAGGGGGCGCTTGATTTCCAAGCCACTCGTTATGGGCGGCGAATTCGATTGATACAGCCTGGCTCGCCAATAATTCATCGCCACAAAAACATTGAATTAAAATGTGCCCGGGTTGGCGCTCGCTCAGGTTGGCTAGGCGCTCCGCCTTGAGCACGATCTTGAGCTGGTCCAAGGGAACAGAATACGCGGAAGCTTCGGCAATGCCCGAGATCTTGATGATCAGCGGTACCGCGAAATCGGGATCCATCGAAATTCGCAGTTCAAGGTCCCTGAGCGGTTCTTCGCCATCATGAATTAGGTCCAACCGCTGGATGACCTGACGGCCCAAATGCTGGGTCGCCAGCTGTATGCGGGTGTCGACTTCGACATCGAAACGTAACTTTGACATTCCTGAGCCCCATGGCTTGTGATGGGGCGATATTCAGCGACAGCGGTCGACATAACAAGCGCAAGTGACCGGAGATTCGTTCGGCAGGCTAAAAATCGCGGTGCTATTTATATGTTGAGATGTTTTCTTGATCGGGAAATTAGCCCACGTTGGCGAGCGCCAAGGCCGCTCGGGCGGCGTGGAAACACCTGCTGACATCCTTTCAACAAGTTCGCTAAAAGGTGCCACTTGGAGCTCGGCGACGCTGGACCGTCGATCATGATGGTGTGGATTTGGGCTGCGACAAGGACCTGCCGGCCCTGTGATTCGGGTCCGCCGGCGTCCTGCCACTGCGATTCTGCGCCTCAACCACCGCACTGAGCGTCTGACAGAACACCATCCAGTGTCGCCGCACAATAGCAATCATCGATGGTGCATTCGGCCGTGCCGGATACATGGCAAAGGTCACCGGTATGTTTGGTATAAACCAAACCTACGCGAACCGTAACGTCCCCGCGCGAGCGTATTCCTTCCTCAAAAAGAATCAGCGAGTCACCGTCGACACTGTACTCAAAAGCGGACGATTGTCCTGAGCTCATGAACTCGCTTCCCTCGGGCGCACACCCCTGGGTAGAGTTGAACGAGACCGTATTTCCGCTGGTCGAAAATGTACCAAGTGTGAAGTCGCCCGTGTTCCGGAAGGAGTTTCCATCGATCACCAAAAGTTGATGGCGTTCCCCGCCCCACACGATGTCCTTGGCGAGCACATCGTTTAGGATATAGGTCCCTGACGTGATCGTGCCCCCACTCGGTGTTGGTAAAGAATCGACGCTGGTACCGAAAATCCACCAGCTTGAACAGTATGCCCCTGAGCTACAGGACAACGAGCTGGTTCTGAGCGGTGTTGTTCTGAGCGGTGTTGTTATCGTCAGAACCACAGCCCGCTGCAAGGGAAAGTGCGATGATCAACGCCGTGAAGTTATTCATTTTTAATCCATCCTTTAATTAGCTAAATCGCTATCAATTCAGTGCCTAAGTAATATCGGATGTTATCAGTTGATACAAGTCATGTGACCCACCCTGCCGGCACAGCGATTCCCGAACCCCGATTTCCAAACGGCCGGCTACCCAAACCACCCAAGAATCTGCGAAATCAACCCCGGCTTTTCAGCGAACCCCATATTAATACTCCCCGGAAAAAATACGTGCCCACCCGTGTCTAACCACCGCGTCTCGATGTTATTCTGGTTCTTTTGCATCTGGTGGAACACCAATTAAACGCTCATCGGGTCAATATGGTCCCCCACATAAAGTGTAGGGATTTCAATCTGGTCCAGCACATTTTTACACTGGCCGTCTCATAATAATCCTCAAGGTCTTTAAAACCGAAACGGCGACCACCAACTAATCAAAATCACGAAGGCTGCGGGTTTCCCCACAGACGCAGTGGCGACTTGATGTCGACCCAGATTGCTTGCGCGTTGATGGCCTACCAAGAACCTGTTCGCGTGTTGCCGCCTACGAAAGGATGATTTTTGACGATCCCAGCTGTGTAAATGGCAGCCAACAGAATCACGTCTTGATCGTCGCCGTAGGATGCGTGCTGTTTTGGCCGAGCAAGAGCAGACTTCAGCAAACCTTCGTCTCTGAGGCAGGGTCTCGTTCCGCTCCACCTCAACCCGCGCGGCATCGGCCGCGGACTCGTAGGCCAGTCCCAAAGGCTCGTGCTGGTTTAGCAAGTGCTCAGCCAATTCACGTTCAGGAACCGGCGCCGCCGGGCGAAGAGCGCCGGCATGAGTCGCTCGGCGAGGTTGGTGTCGAGCCCGCTCGCGCAGGCCCGACGTCAGCGACGCTGGACCGTCGATCATGATGGCTCGGCGCCGTTGCGCGTGGGCTCAAATGGAGATGATGTAGGAGTTGCCCGTGTCGATCTCGTACTTGACCATGCCGTAGTCGATAATGAAGTAGAGGATGTTGGCGTCATCCGGGTCCTGTGCGACCGCGCCAAATCCGTTGAAGTTATTGTTGTCGAGCGCGCCCTTGGCGCCCTGGATTTGGCCGTACTTGCCTGAGATGACCGGCATTCCAGAACCAATCTGGAACAGACCCTGCGCGTTGTTGCCATTGTCGAGGTCGTGCACCGAACACTTGCGAGAGGACACGGTGCCACATGCGAAGAAGTGTTTGTTGGCCTCATCCACAAAGAAGTTGGTCTCGCCGATGCCGCCGATGCCGCTCACGTTCGAGAAGATGCCGCGATCGCCTGTGGCGGCATCGATGGTGAGCAGGGTGTCCTTCGTCTCGGCGTAGACAATGCCGTTACGGTACAGCATGCCGCTGATGGTGCCGTACTGCGGGGTGACGCCGCCGCCGATGTCGGGGAGCGGAGCCGTGGTGTTATTCGAGGCCCAGCGTGAGACGATGCTGCATGTGCTGCCGTCCGCGCTGATGTGGACTACGCCCACGCCGTCGTTTTTCCAGGCGAGGTAGAAGCCGCCGTCCGGAGCGAGCGCGAAGGCGCGCTCGGCGTTCTGCACCGGGGCGAAGCCGCCGATGTAGTTGGGGCTGACGCGCCCGCTGAAGCACTGGCCGAAGGGGAAGTTCGCGTTCATGCCCTCGGCATCTGTCTGGCGTCGCCAGACCAGCGTGCGCTCGCCGTTGGCCGGGTTGACACGTGTGATCTCGACGTTGTTGAGCGTGTCTGAGCCGTTGACATAGATGTTGCCGTCCGCCCCCAGCTTCGCGTTCACTGCGAAGGGCAGTGCTTCGCCCTCGGGTGTATAGCCCGAGCCCACGTCGTGGCGCCCAGTGTCGTCTACATAAGAGCCCGAGACGACGCGGCGATCGCCTGTCTCGTAGTTGAAGGCGTAGAGAGCGCCAGGTTTGATGTTGCCTGCGTTGCCGCCGACGTATTGTACGACTGCGAAGAGCTCCTTGCTGGACTTAGAGAGGAAGCCGCCGCCCCACTTCTGCAGGTTGATGCCGCGCGTGTTCGGCCCCGAGCCCAGCCGCAGTCCGAAGTTCCATGCGTCCGGCGCCGGGCGGCACTCTTGGAGCGCCATGTTTGAGCGGTTGCAACGACAGTCGATGGGCAGATCGGTCTGCGCGGCCATGTAGAGCGATGTGTCGCAGCCCATCGGGTAGAATGGCTCGCCGCGGTGGCGTGGGTTGATGGAGGTCGCACAGAACGGATCACTGATCGCCATGCCTTGGTCGTCGAAGTCCCACCAGCACCGCTCCCCCATCAGGCAGGTCTGCGTGATCTCGACGATCTGGTCGCAGGCGTCGATTGGCCCCAGCTCGGTGGGGTTGTCGATCTTCGCATAGCCTTCCGCAGCGCAACCCAACCTGGGCGACTCTGGTACGTCACACAGGCATCTCGCCTCGGTGGGTGAGATGGTGGTGCAGTGGATGTTGTCACCACTGCAGGTGCTGTCGACCTTCTTTTCACCGCAGGTGTCTACTCGGTAGACCTTCCGAGGTTCGGTCGGATCGCAGACGAGCGTGTCGGTCGCGGTACACTGGACACTGGTGTCGCCACAGTCGGCCTCAGTCGCCGAGCTGGCAATGCAGGTGTACTTGCCGATGCAGGACTCCGCGATCTCGTCGGCGTTGCCGCAGGTGTTCATATAGTACACCTTCTTGGCGTCCTTGCTGTCGCAGACGCGCGCCTCGCTGCGCTCACATGCTGTGTTCGCTTCGGACTCGCCGCCGCAGCCCAGGACGCTCATGCCGATGACGCCCAGCACGCCGAAGAAAGATAGTTTGGGGGAGGTCGCCATTATGTGCCTTTTCTGTTGATCTTACGGTTGATTTTTCAAATTAAGTCAGAAGATCTTCATCAACAAGCTGGGTTGTGCATGTTCGACATTTTGGAGTCAGATGGATGTCTTTCCTGTTGCCTTCAGGGCCTCCTCAACCCGCCACGGGTCGAGCGACGCGGTGAAACGACTTGTGCCGCCTAACCCAATCAGGCAGCGATCGTTGAGCTGTGTTTTCAATCTTGGGAGAGCGGGCATAGAATAGAAGAAGCGCTGTCTTTCGACCCCCGACCGCCTGAAACCTGACGGTCCCATGGCCTTGTGACAAGGCGATGCTCAGCGACAACCGACCACTTAACAAGCGAAAGAATTGGTGGCACCGACAGGTAGGGCGGGAAAAACTCGTAGTCAGTTGATATCTCTTGACGTGCATCGAAACCATATTTAAAAATCTTTCCGGATTCTAAATGGAGATTTTAAATGCGAACTTTTTTGTATGTTAATTTTTTGTTCATTCTGTTGACGATGGGTTGCGGTGGTGACGACGAGAAAAAAACAGTCACCGAGGAAGACTTGGCCACAACGTGCAGCGATGCATGTGTCATCATGGCTGAATGCGCAGGGCAGACACCGGCACAATGCGAAGAAAAGTGCGGGATATTTACCTCAACACAGCTCCAGTGTGTCGCTGGAACATCGACGTGCCCGGCCGCCGAGGCTTGTTTGACCTCGGATGAAAATAATTCGACCCAGAATAACTCGACTCAGAATAACTCGACTCAGAATAATTCGACGGCGGACTGTTCAAGTTCTCTTGGCGCCTGCGAAGCCGACGAGATTTGCGTCCGAAAAAGCAGTGTCTATGAGTGCGTGCAGACCAACCTTCAGTCCTGCAACGAAAACGCTTTTCCAGATATCTGTGACTGCCTTTTCCCATCATTCGGGGAAGTGCCTCCTGAAGCCGTCGCTCTTTGCTCAAGTGCGGGTATTTCGGGCTGCACACTCACTGGCGGCCGATTATCGGTCGACTGTCAGTAGCTCGCACTCTACCTGCGACTGTGCGACTTAGGGCGCTTGGTGATCGCAATAGCAAAATTGCTTCGTTACGTTTTCCAAGTCTTCCAAGCCTTCGGGGGACTCCACGTAATTCTTAAAGTAGATTCTTTCACCATCAAGAACCTCAAGCACGCCAGACGCAGTGCCTACCGTAACTTGGAAAGGTTCTTCGGGAGCGCCAGGAAACGGCCCCATAATATGAAATGCCTGAGGGCCGTCCTCACCGCAAACTTCGCTGCACGGCTGACCTATTTCCGCTTCTCGAGCGTCTGGAAGGGCCTCACAACCGTCGCTCGTACAAAATAACTCAAGTTCAGCCGGGCAGTCGTTTTTGGCGGACACGACTCCACTTTTGCACTCGGTGTACGCGTTGGCTTCACAATACCCGATTGGCCCGGCAGGATACTGTCCACAATAGCCGGCATCTTTGGTCATGCTGCAACCCACACCATATGGCTCGGTCAGACAATAAGGGTGCGTGCTTGGGCAGGTCGCTGAATGCACGATGTATGCATCGGAATAGTTTCTTTCGTCGGAGTGCTGCCTGCAGGAGTAGAAAACGTTTCTTTCGCAGTGCTCTTCGTAGATTTGGGGATCGCAGGCCACATCATCATCACAACCAAAAGTGAAGAATGCCGCGAAAACCAAAATGAAATTTCGCTTAGGTTTATGGTTTGTCATTGAGGGGCCGTAGTGTGAAAAATGCACTGGTTTAACTTATCTTTGGAGAAGAGATCTTTCGCAGTCAGCATCGGACTATAAAGGTGCGCACCAGCACGCCAGCGACATAAATTCCGAATCGCGATCCGGCGGCGGCTCCGAACAGCCGAGCTTCATCTCCGTGCCATCCTGATAAGTTGCGAGCCCACAGTAGTAGATCTTGCCGTGAACGGAGCCGGCTCAAACGACCATAGAAGGACGTGTTCAGTAGGAGGGGTGCAGACGTCATAACAGGTCAACTTCTCGTTTGAAACAGTGGGTTCAACATCCGGCTGACACCCCCGCTGCTCACAAATTTCTTCTGATGTGCAAATATCAGTGGATATGGGCAGGCCATTTGCGCAAGCAACATAGCTTTGGCCATCACACTGTCCGGATATGGATGGGGTACAGCCAAGGTTGTCCTCTTGCGTAATCGCACAACCCAAGCCCTGGCCAGGATTGGCTTCACGACACACCACACATTCTGTGATCTCAAGATGCCAACGTTCATCACGCTCATAATAATTGCACACATGAAGAGCATTGCCGTCGCAATATGCCGGCCCACCTGAACATTCATCGCCTTCGACACAATGAGACAATGCAAAAACGGCGAAAATAAGCGCAATAAAAACCATCTGTTTTGGAACACGAAAGTTCATGGGTTTCACACAACGGTTTTGGGATTTAGGGCTGCGGAACTGGCTCGGGTTTGCAAGTGGCCCTGTCGGTTGGCTCATCCACACAAAATCGTCCGAGATTTGAGCATGAGATTGTGGTTGTGGGGTAATTATATGTGCAACGCTGAATCGTTTCTTCTCCACTGCAGTAACCGCTGTAGGAGAGTGCTTCGGAGCAATTAGGGTCAGGCAAGGTGCTCGAGGAACAAACAGCGGTCCCTTGAGTCGAGACGCAATAAGGCGTATTGATCGGCGTACCGGTCGAGCACTTGCGCGTATACCAAGAAAGCGTGGCGCTGTCGTTACCAGGGCTCTCGATGTCGCAGACCGTGATATGCGACTCGTCCTTACAATAGGCAACGTACTGGGGGCCGCACTCGTCTTCTTCGGAACACCCCAGACTTCCAAAAACTATGAAAATAATCAGTATGAATCGCAATTCCCCCCCTCTTGGCCAAAAACGTTCGCAGGCGGCTCGGACAGCTTAACGGCATTAGGACCACTATGCGATAGGACGACGAATTTGCGACGCCAATGGACCAGCTTCGACGCTAGAGTAATCACCCAATTCAGACCGAGAGCTTGCACGGTAGGCGTCGCTCAGGCAGAAGCGAATCGTCAAAAAGTGAAGAGATGTGCTCATGCGAATTTTAGCTGAACTTATTCATCCGAATGTCCCCGCCGTCCCAACTGGTGTCGTGCACAGACGTGCGGCGCGGGGCATCGTGTTACGGGAGCAGAAGATATTATTGCTCTACACCGAGCGTTACGACGATTTTTCGTTGCCGGGTGGCGGAGTGGATGAAGGCGAAGACCTTCGCCAGGGTCTATGCCGTGAGCTTGAGGAAGAAACCGGGGCTCGAAACGTTCAAGTCTTGGCGGATTTCGGGCGAGTCGACGAAAAGCGCGCGCACCGTGACCCGGACAACAACACACTGCATATGCAATCGTTTGTTTATCATTGTGAAATTGACGATGAGCGGGGCGCTGTGAAGATGGAACACTACGAAAAGGCCAACGGCATGCGACCTTTATGGGTCGATATTCACGAAGCGCTTAAACATAATCGTGATGTGTTGGCGAGCGCGCCGAGCCATATGGGGCAAAGCATCCCGCGCGAGACGTTATTGCTGGAACGCATTATCGCCGAATTGCTTGAAAGCTGAGATTATTCCAGCAGCGGGAAGAGAATGTTGGCGTACCTGCGCTCAGTAGCAGGCGCAGAACATGGCTTCTACGGTGCAACCAAATTCAGTGGCAAAGCTCGCAGCTTCAGTTCCTCTCGACTCGCAAAAACCCAAGCCGGGGTATTGTTGTGGGTCGCCGAATGGACTTTCACCATTGCACTCACCACGAAAGAGTACGCCTTCACAACTCTTGAAATTACAAACACCGTAGCAGCTTTCAACAGAATTCAGTGCAAGCGGGAGAAGTTCGATATCGTTGTTATCTGGGATGCAAAAACCCTCAACACTTCGGAAATCTGTACCACATTCAATCATCCCGTCTTGGCAGGTCTGGTCTTGTCCGACGACGTTATCGCATGTCCCACAATGTTCGGAACTTGAACGTAGGTCGATACAATTCTGGGTTCCGCAGGTTTCGCAGGCGGTGGGTGTGAATTCGGCGACGATGGGATCGCCCGAGCCCACATAAATCAGACGGTCGGGCTCAGCTTCAACGTCGTTAAAATAGATTAGACATTGATGCGTTGCGCCAGCACTGATGAGGGCATCCGTTGGGCAGGTGGACTGCTCAAGATCGACGCTGGTGATTTCCAAACCGCCCACGCCGAGCCGGAAGAGCGATGGAGAAATTCCGATGCTTTCGGGCAAGCCATTCGCGATTTGAATATTGACCATAAAAGACGCCCCAGAAGTCTGCAGGGCCTGGGTGACCTTCAGGAGGACTTCGCCCTCCACTACAATGATCGTGGAATTATTGGTCGTGGAATTATTGGTCGTGGAATTATTGGTCGACGTATTATTCGTCGTGGTGTTGTTCGAGGTGTTTCCGGATTTTGATTTGGTGACATTTTCACCACATCCAAGTCCCAAAAGTGCCACAACGAGCAAAACGATCATGCTTCTCATGTCTATCTCCAACCCAGGTCGTTCAAGTTTCATCGGTGGCTAAATCGCAGGAATGACTGAGGAAGTCAATGTGAGAAGGAGTCCGTGGGGCCTTGGCGAGCGCGCCGATCCATGTGCGGCAGAGCATCCCACGAGGCGTTATTGCTGGAACGCATTATGAGTGAATTGCCCGGAAGCTAAGGCTCCTTCAGCACTCAAGCATCACATATGGCAAGTGCAGTAGATGGCTTCGATTGTGCAACCAAAAAGGGTTGCATCATGCGTAAAGTCAGCGTTGGTTGAGAAGCAATAGCCCGCACCTGGGTAAGTCTGTCCGCCCCCGAAGGGATCGCCTTCGGCGCAAGCGCCCCGGTAGATGAGTCCCATACATACGGCAGCATCCCCACACACATCGACACAAGTTTGGTTGTTGTCCAGAAGCGGCCGAAGCTCGACGGGGTCCTCATCGGGAATGCAGAATCCTTCGACTTCTCGCGATCCAAAATCACATTCAATTACGCCGTTGGTACAGGTCTCTCGCTCGACAATCGCGTTGCCGCACATTCCACAATTTTGAAGGTTTGACGTCAGGTCGACACAATTCTCGGTGCCGCACGTTTCACAGGCGTCGGGCGTGAATGTAGCTACGACAGGATCGCCGGAGCCCACATAAATCAGACGGTCGGGCTCAGCTTCGACGTTGTTAAAATAGATTAGACATTGATGCGTTGCGCCAGAACTGATGAGGGCATCCGTTGGGCAGGTGGACTGCTCAAGGTCGACGTTTGTGATTTCCAAACCGCCCACACCGAGCCGAAAGAACGATGGAGAAATCCCGATGCTTTCGGGCAAGCCATTCGCGATCTGAATATTGACCATGAAGGACGTCGCAGAAACCTGCTGGGCCTTGATGACCTTCAGGAGGACTTCGCCCTCCACTGGAATAATCGTGGAATTATTGGTGGAATTATTGGTCGTGGAATTATTGGTCGTAGAATTATTGGTCGAGGTGTTTCCGGATTTTGATGTGGTGACTTCTTCACCACATCCAAGTCCGGAAAGCGCCACAACGAGCAAAGCGATAATGCTTCTCATGTGTCTCCGAGCGTTTCTTCAAATTTTCTCATCGCCGGCTCATTCCCAGAAATACCTTAGGAAGTCAAATAAACGCAGCTTTCTGATCCTGGCAGTCTTGGTGGGGCTCTTGGATCTCCACTGCAACACGCGTATCCTCTTGAAAAGACTTTTAGGAGAACACATGCGTTGGACTCATTGGTCAAGGACGTTTTTGTTGGTTGCCTGCGGCCTATCTTGTGGAGACGACTCGTCTTCGGGCAAGGCACCTGCCGAAAATAACGTGGTTGCCGAAAATCCAGGGCCCGTTATCAACGTGGACAACCCGCTGGCAAATCCAGACGACGGTAAGCCCGCGGGAAATCCAGACGGAACTTGTGATATTCCGATGGCAGCAGGCCCTGCGGATTCGTCAAACCCTACGACGGTCGTCGGTGATGGTACGCCAACGTCGTGCACAGGTGATGCTGTGATTGCAGCGGTCGCCAAGGGCGGCATCATTACATTCAGCTGCGGACCGGACCCCATCGTGATCACGCTCGATCGACCCGCAAAGGTCGTGAACGACTCGTCCGACGATATCGTGATTGACGGTGGCGGGCTGGTGACGCTGAGCGGTGGCGGCTCTTCACGGATTTTGTACATGAATACGTGTGATGAGGCGCAGGTTTGGACGACCGACCACTGCAATAACCAAGAAACCCCGCGACTTACGGTTCAAAACCTGACTTTTGCAAATGGAAACTCCAAAAGCGAAACGGAATACGACGGTGGCGGCGCAATCTGGGTGCGCGGCGGCCGCTTTAAGATCGTGAACTCGAGGTTTTTTAATAATATTTGCGCGGATGAAGGACCCGATGTCGGGGGCGGGGGCGTAAGGGTTTTTAGCCAATTTGACGGCCAACCTGTTTACGTCGTGAACAGCACTTTTGGCGGGTCCGACGGATTTGGAAATATTTGCTCTAATGGCGGAGGTATAAGCAGCATCGGTGTTTCATGGACGATCATTAATTCGGTTTTTTCGTATAATCAGGCCGTTGGGAACGGCGGGAATCCAGCCCAAGAAGGGACGCCCGGTGGTGGAAGCGGCGGCGGGATTTACAACGACGGAAACACGATGACGCTTTCGTTATGTGGCACCACGATCGAGAATAATTCGGTGACCACACATGGAGCGGCGATCTTTTTTGTGACCAATGATCATTCGGGAAATATCGAGATCGAAAAGTCCATCATTCGAAATAACCAGGGTGGGTCTTGGTACGCGTTGCCTGGAATCTCGATGCACGATGACACTCGGACCTCGGTCGACGACGCCAGCGTCTTGGAATAGTGGCGACAAGCCGGACTCAGCAGCAGGATACCCATTTTGTTTTGGAACAAGAATATGACGACCGATGATCTGGTTGAGCGCCTTGATGGACTTGACCATAACGAGCGAATTCAGGCGTTGATTTCGCATGCGCGGTCGCTCGATCCGGACCAGCGCAAGGCGCTCTTGAACGACCTGAGCCTTGGCGATACCCACCGACGTTGGCTGCGGATTCAGGCTGCCGGTCATAGCGGAGACATCGATTCAATCTGGCAGGACCTGAAGGACCCTTCGGTGATGATTCGCTTTTCTGCAGCGGCGTTTATCGGCAGATTTGCCCCGGAAATTCCTGTGTCGGTGCTGGATGATGCCGATTCTGCGACGCTTCAGGTGCTTTTTTATAGGCTGATGCGTCGTCAAAACGCCCAGATTTCGGAGCCTTTAGTGCAGGCGCTGATCGCCCATGACAGGCTCGGCGAGGCGACTTCGCTTATTTGTTCGTGTTCGGACGAATTTATTTTGGCCCGATTAAAATCCGTAGCGTGGCCCGAGCATGCTTGGACCAAGCTCGCGAAAAATAGATCCCATTTATTTGTTCAGAAACTGGAAGCCGAATTTCCAATAAGTGATCGTGCCGAAGTCATCTGGCAGCGATATTCCTCGGAGGTCTGGTCGCTGCTTTGTAAACACCAACCGGCCGTCGTTTGTGACTGGGTGGATCGATACTCCGATGCGGACTCCTTGCCGAGTTCATTGAATGCCGGACTACCCGCGCTTCTGCGCCACGATGCCACGCGCGTGGTAAAATGGTTTGCCCAGAGGGGCCCTTGGTTTTCTAAGCAAAGGTTTCCGCAAGGGCTGTCCAGGGTCGCGAGGTCTGTGGACCTTGAAACCTTGTGCGCTCTTGGCGATGGACTCATTGTCGAGAACCCTGACCATTTCGAAAAACTCATTTGCCGTCTTCCCTATTCAATGCGCGCCAGCCTTTTCGAAAGCGCGACGCGGGAGCTTTCGACCGAACAAATCGAGTGGTCGGTTGGTCTTTTAGCGACGCTTCCACGCCATCTTCGGGATCGTGAAGCACTTCGGATGTTGGGATTACCTCGGGCAAATACCTACGGAATGTGGCGCCGAACCTTACTTGGAATGCGTGATATCGACTCGGTTCGTGAGGCCCTGAAGGTCGAAGCCTCTTCGGCCCAGGCCGAAGACCGTGGTTCTGCCCATGCGGCTTTGGTGCGCGCGACCTTTGGGTCTGGCAAGGGAGTCGACGAAACCTTGACCTGGCTCGCCCGGACCCGAAACGAACAAGACCCGGTTCGTGGCGCCTTTTTAGCGGCTTTGGCCGAGGTTCCCGGTCATTATTTTCAAAATCCAGAGGCGCTTGATGCGGTGATATCGCCGTCGTTCGAGGCGCGTGACGTGTCCTATGCGACCCGGGCATCGATTCTTCGAATTGCCCAACGCGTCATGACCTCGCAGGCAATCGCGCCCAGGGGACCGATGTTCCTTTTCGCCATAAGTCTGCTTGAGCGGCTCGCCGGGGCCCAAGGCACTCCGGATTTTCCGGCGCTTTATCCGAACCTGCCCAAAGGGGCCGAAAGTGCGATTTATCTTGCGCTCAAACCGTGGATTCAAGCCGCGCAATCAAGGCAGCAGGCGCAACATGTTTTTGCCCTGTGGCGCGCCCTGGGTAAGCGGGCGTGGAATATTGATGAGTTCGGAAAATTGATCGAAGACGCAATTTGGAGTGGCAATAAAAACCACGCCAGCATGGCCGCAAATTGTTGGCTGGAGGACCCCTCCAATCGCGACCAACGCATTGTTGGGATGGTCAAACGAGATGTTTCGGCGCTCTACCTTCAACCCGTGCTGAAGCACTGTCACCTGCGTCGTCAAACATTATTGGATAAGCGCTTTAGTGATCGCCCTCCAAAGGGACGTTTTCACGACGGTAAAGTGACTTTTATTCCTTATTTTTCGTCTGGTTTTTGGCGTTGGCCAACCGAATTGCAGCGCCTTTATGTGGACCAGATTCGCAGCGCAGAGGTCGAGGGAAAGCAATACTCAGCCACACGCGCATCGTTGATTCAGAGGCGTGCTCGAGTCCCCATCTCGACCGTTTCCGACTTTTCGGCGGAATTGGCATCAGGCGACGTTGTCATTCAGGAAGCGGCCTTAGGTGCGATCGTTTGGACAGATTCTCCCGCCAGTGCATTGCCAATACTGCTTCAAAACTTGGAAGGTGACCGCGCTAGAGTCGCCATGTACGCCATGCCACGCTTGGCGCGTCTGACTTTGCGTTCGGACTTTGTGAAGGCTTTAGCGGCGCTTCTAGAGGCCGACCACCTTAAGGTAACCGTTCACAAAGAAGTTCTTCGGTTATTGGGACAGGCAGGCTCAGCCGAAGCCGTGGTGCTGCTTGAACGCGAATGGGGCAAAAACTTACATCGTGATGTCAGAATCGCGGCACTTCATGCCGCGCGCTCACTTCTAGCGCAGCCCATCGCGTGGGAAATCTTGGGCGATGGCGCGCAAAGCGGGTCTGCGTCGGTGGCTAAGGCCGTCGTTCAAGTGCCTGTATTCACCGTGGCTTCGCGCTATCGCAGGCGATACCTCGATTTGATGATGGCCAGTGCCGACCATCAAGATCCAGAAGTTCGGGGCGCGTTTTTTGGCGCGCTGCGCTCGGGGTGGGGCCTTGTTGATTTGCCGATGTCGGTCGACGTGGCGGCACGTGTCATCGCGCGGCTTGATGAAGTCGATCCATGGCGCTTGGCCCTGGGAATGCTCTCGGAAGCAGGGCGGTCAGTCTCCGAACACCCACAGGTGCTCGCCTTGATCGAGGAGTTGCTGCTGATGGCGCAGGACGCGACCCCAGCCGGGGTGCGAGACCAAATAGCCCATCAGCGATTGGTGGCCGTATTAAGCACCGTCGAGGAAGGCCGACACCCAAACCAATTGGTGTTGATGAAAGAAGTCGCCACATGCCTGCGGGCGGACCGAGACTGGTGGGGGCAGGGTGCCGAAATAGGTATCTCAGGAGCCGAGAACTCGGAGGTCGCAGACGCGATGATTGAACTTGTCGTCGCACTCCCGACGGCTTTGAGCCTGGTTCATTTGGTCGACGCTGGACGTTGCGCCGCAGACTTATCCTCCAGATCATGGACGGTCGAAGAAGCACAGGTGGTGATTGGAGAGCTCTGCTCCCATTCGCCCGCGGCGCGTGTGGTTGCCGTAGCGATGCTCGCCATTTTCGCCGGAAAATTCGGATGGGGAGAATTCTGGATTGAGCACATCGGCACGCTCAGAGACGATGATGACCTCGACGTTCGAACTGCGGCGCGCTCCGTTTGGATCACCGAGGCTTAGTCGGCCAAACCCACAAAAAAAAGCGCGGTCTTTCGACCGCGCTTTTATCTTAAACTCTTCAAATTTAAAGACCTGTGATTCCCGAAACCTGACGCCTCAGGGGCGCTGCCAATCAAGTCGCATCTGATGAAGAATCGGACGGACATCGCGGTCCGTCGTCGTCATCAAGACTTCGACTTCGAACTTGCTTCCGCCCTGCAAGGGGTTTGGAAGGTTGGCTTGAAGCATCGCCGAACCCGGTGGGTAGAAGATGTATTGGGGTGAGCCATTGACGGTGGCTGGCTCCCAGTCGCCAAGTGGTGCGCCAGCGTTGTCGACAGCGCGCACGCGGATTCCCATCGTCGTTCCAGCCGGCACATAGGCTTCCATGTAGACGCCATCAACGCGTGCTCCTTCGAAGCTCGTGTCAAAGGTCATGCGCCAGAATCCACGAGGTGCAGTGAAGTTAAATGCCGCCGAACCGGTGAAGTCGGAGTACGTATAGTGACCGCCGCCGCCGACCGAGACACTATGTAAATAGGTGTTGGTCGTGACGTCGAACTTCAAAATATTGGCGGTTGGGATGCCCAGATGCCAAAGGTAGCCGTCGGAATCGAAGCCGACACCGCGCATGTCCCCGCTGCCGGTATTTGCCATGCGGTTGGCCGTATTGGCAGGATCACGCACGCCGCTTAGGAACGTGTAATGACTCAACATCGGGTCGACCGGGTCGAGCATTAATCGGCCAATGAATCCGTTGGTGAAGGTCACGTATGCATCGCCAGAAACAGGTTCAATCGTGATGGCCGAAGAATTCCATTTTACGTGGCTTGCGGCAGTTCCGATGGGCAATGTCGTTCCCGCAGCTGGGGTCCCAACGTTGGCTGGAACTCGGAAGTTGTAGGCTTTGTTGTTGGTCGGATCGACCATCGCCATTCCGCCGTCGCCATTCCAGCAACCAGCCCACGCACGGTTATAGCCGTCCACGGTGATGCCGTAAGGACCGCAATTCAAGCTCGTGTAAAAAGCATCCCACTGCAGAGTATTCGTGTTGAACCGCGCGATGCCCGAAAATGACCAAACTGCTGCGTAGAGGTAGCCGTTGGCGTCGATGGCGATGCCGTAGACTTGGTCGTCACTACGCGTTCCGCCCGTGGCCACCAGGTTGCCGTTGGCGTCTGGTTTGTACTCAGGAACGTTGATGATCGGGTAACGCACGCTTTCTGCGTAGTTGTTATTGGGGTCGATGGATTGAACGCCGCCGTTGCCAGCGCCGTCTACCGAATAACCGACCCAGATTTTCCCGCCCGGATCGACGGCAACACCACGGATGCTCGGCTGTGCCGGATTCAAAACCTTGGAGTACGCAACACATTCGTCTGCAAAATAGTCTGCCGTTGAGTTGACCAGATTGGTGCCAGTCGAGGTGTCGATGGTGCCGTTCATGTTCTTGTCAGGGCAAGACGACGAGTCCGAGATGATCTGCGTGAGTCGCCCATCGTTGCGGCCACCGACCCAGGCATTGCCGTTCAAGTCGATGGCGGTACGGCTTGGGTTTGCGCCCACGTAGTAGCGTCCGTCTTCGGTTTCGGTGACGCTGTTGAATTTCGAAACCGTGTTCTGTGCCGAGTTGGCCACCCAAAGGTAGGGCAAGAAGGATGTCGTTTTTGTCAGCGTCACACCGGCGCGGCCCGTCGGGTTATCAGGGTTGGCCGCGGTGATGATTTCGCCGCCGTCCAATATGTTGTCAAAGCCAGGATTTGTGGGGTCAAAACCGGTGTAGTAACAGGTCAGGCCACAGGTTCCGCAGGCGTTCAGAAGGCCGTCTTCGTCGGTGAGTCCGTCACAGTCGTTGTCGAGCCCGTCGCAAATTTCGGTTGCGGGTCCGGTGCCACCGGTGCAGGCGCCCCATTGGTGCGCGGCGCAGGTTTGAGTTCCGTAAGCACAGGTTCCCGACCCTTTGCCGCAAAGGCGTGTCGCGCCATCTACGCAGCCACAGCCCTCGTCAACTTGACCGTCACAGTCGTTGTCGATGCCGTCACCGAGTCCGGTTGGTCCACACTGTTCAAGCGCTGGAAGCGTGTAGCCGGTGCAAGCACCGTAGTACTCGCCGCTGCATTTCATCGTTCCGTAAGAGCAGGCTCCGACGCCGGCGCTTTCGTGGGCTCCGGGGAAACATTGAGTCGTGGCGGAAGTGCAGCCACAACCTTCGTCGATCTGGCCGTTGCAGTTGTTGTCGATGCCATCGCCGCAGGTTTCGTTATCGGCCACCGCGCCACATCCACCACAGGCGTTCCTGACGCCTTCGTCGATCACGCCATCGCAGTTGTTGTCGATACCGTCGCAAATTTCTGTCGAAGGTGTGCAGACAACACAGCCTTCGTCGACCAAGCCGTCGCAGTCGTTGTCGAGTTGGTCGCCGCAGACTTCTGTGACCGGTTTGACATCACCGGCGCACATTTCCCAGACGCCGTCTCCTCCGCAGCTTCGTGTGCCGCCTTTGCAAAGACCTACTCCAAGCGTTGCGGGGGTGCCGCTATAACAAGGTTGGTTTTTGCGTGGCAGGTCGGGGTCGTAAGCAGGAACGACGCATGAGCAGTCTTCGTCGACGAGTCCATCGCCGTCATCGTCCAAGCCGTTGCCTTCGCCCGTGGGCCCGCAATTTTCGGCTGGAACGGTCGGGAAGTCGGCCAGACATTGCCCAATCGGATTCAAGAGACCTTCGTCGACCGAACCATCGCAGTTGTTGTCGATGCCGTCACAAAGCTCGGTGTCAGGACCCACTTCGCCCACGCATTCGGTGTCCCATGCACCTGCAACGCAACCCTGAAGGCCTGGCCGACAAGGCATGTTTTCCGTCGAGGAATTGGGGTCGATGGTGGACGAACAAAGGCGGGTCGAGCCGGCAAGACAAGGACAGCCGTCATCGAGCACGCCGTCGCAATTATTGTCTTTACGGTCTCCGCACACTTCGGTTGCGCCGGGATAACGAGCGTTGTCGTTATCGTCGCAGTCCGTAGCCTCGGCACAATCCCCTGCCAACGCGCCATCGTTGTCCTTATCAACACACAAGACCGTGGTCATGTTGTTGGTGGCGTTATTGGTGGCGTTATTGGTCGTTACGTTATTTGTGGGCTGAGTGCTTGTGGTGTCGTCACTGCACGCTGCCAAGAGGGCTGTTAGGGCAATGATGCCCATCCCAAATCGTGTCATAGGGTTGCTCGGTTATTTTGTATCTTAAGTTCGCTGCCTCTAATTATAGAGGGTGTGGCCTGCGAAGCAATGACTTCCCGGCGCAATTCGTGTTACATTTTGTGACGTCTTCACGGAGAACCATGTGTCTAAAACGGCCGCTTTTTTGGCTATTATGTTGGTTTCTTCGAGTGCCTATGCCTCGGTGGGGCTCTTGCTATCACCCGCGATTCCAGAGGGAAGTCACACTCAGGTTCTGGTGGTTCGGTCCGGTAAAACTGCGACCGTTGCAGCCCGTTCCCTTGATGACCCTCAGGCGATTCGGATTTTTCCGATTTACCCGGACATGAAAAATATTCGAGTCGGCCTGATCCCTGTCGCCGCTTTCGACGCGTTGAATCAGGACACCTCGCCAATCCTGGAACGCTGGGAAGAAGCTGACCCATGTGGGCCGGCGCCGGTCGAGACCGTCCGAAAGCAACCGTCGCTTTCAACCCCTGAATTTGGGAACAACGGCAAAACCCTGAAAATGACGGACCTCAAAAAGGCGCTGGGTGATGTTGTTTTGAGTCAAGCCCAGCTCGACGGGCTAACTCATGAGTCGAAATTAGGGGCCAAATTTTTGATCCTTAAACCTAGCGATGGCGGAGTTCCGAGCGTCACTTATGACGCCGAGCTCTTGGAGTTGCCCACGCGTTTGGGCCAGCTTAATCAATCAAAGACCCAATATCTGCGCGTGTTTGTTGTGGGGGACGAACGCTTCGAAGTTTCGAATTTCTGGATGAGCTATTTGCCCACAAATATTGCGCTCAGGCCCGCTGCCAAGGACTTTGCGGCGATTCACCAGACCGTTGTTTCGAAATCCGACGAACAAAAACACAAGGCGTTTTGGGTCGAATTTGCAGGTGCGATTGAAGGGCTGAATGAACCCCGAATGATCACACGACTTTCGCATTCTTCGGCGTCCGGCAAATTGGACGATAACCTGACGTTGTCTCCAGCCAATCCTCTCGTGGGCGGAACCGATGATGATAAATCGGGCGCTTTTGGCGGAACAAAAAGCGATTTCAGAATCCGTTATTTTTCGAAAAAGAAATTCGAGGGAGCTGCCTCTTGCCCCCAACCAGTTCCTGAACGATGGGAAAAAAAGGGCACAGAATCTGCGGACGCGTGGCCGAACGGGCAGGCAGGGGTTGACCTGAGCCTGGTTTTGCTTGCCCCAATTCCAGAGATTTACGCTTCGCCGGCTGCGGAAAAAGTGATTCCGCCACCGACCGAGAAAGCAGCTGAGCCCATCAAAAAAGACCAAAAAGTCGCCACGAAGACAGGCTGTTCGTCGGTGTCGTCACCGGCAGAAGGTGTTGGTTTTTTTGCCATGTTATTGGGCTGGTTTTTTCTTCGCCGACGAAGATGAAATCACTCGGATAGACCGGCTTTGGCTCGCTGAAGGGCCAGATGTTCCCGGGAACCGCCGTTTTTTGCCAACCATTTCACGGCTCTTGCGTGGTGTGCTTTCGCTTGCTCAACAACCGTCGCTTCACGAATCACGTCGGCCCATTTAGGCTGCCGAAACCAAAGGCGTCCGTCGAGGTCTAGACGGAGCATTTCACGGCTCAGCAGGTCCGCCAGCGGTCGACTGGTCTGGGCCACAAAAACGACAAATTCCTGAGGACTTCCGTCGCCGCAAGCAACCAGCGCGGCCATTAGGCTGCGCGCCTCCGGTTCAAGCTGCGCATAACGGCTGAAAAGCATGTTGGCCAAACGTTTGGGCACAGGCAGCTCAGTGTGCAGCTCGATAAGACGTTCGTTCACCAGCTGCCAATCACCGTCAAATCGTTTCAAAATACCGGTATCAATCCCCCATCGCAGATATTCGGCGGCTACAAACGGGTTGCCCGCCGAGGTCTGGTGGAGCAGCTTTGTGTATTTTGGGGGTGCCCAGCTTAACGCCAACATCGACACCACGATTTCAGCCAACACTTCTTCGTTAAAGGGCCCCAGATGAATGTCCACGTCCACCGGCAGCGTCGCAAACAAATCCGTGCCGGGGTCTTCGCTTCGGAAAGCGATGATCAGGCTTGCGCCTGGAATCGGCGAACTCAAAAGGCGAGAAATCAAATTCAACGAAAAAACGTCGAGTTCCATCACGTCGTCGAGAATCACCAAAAAAGGCATATCGGCGGCGGCTTTTCGCATCCCCGCTTCCAAAATTGCGGCCGAGTCCGGGGAGTTGAACCTTGTATAGTCGAGCTCAGGAGTCGCTAGAGTCCGCCCTTGCGTCATACGCTCCCATGCACGCAGAACAGCGGGGCGATCGCCGCGCGCCGACACGTGCACGATTTGGACGTTGGGATCGGCCTCGATCAGTAATTCTAGCAAGAGCCGAGTTTTTCCGATGCCGGCTTCACCACGAACAATTCCGAGCATTGATTTTTGACGAGACGTGTCCTTCACAAGCTGTTTAAGGCCGGCGAGTTCGTGTTTTCGACCGACAAACTCGGCGTGATAGACGTACTGAGCCGTTGTATAACTTGGGGAAGGAAGTCCAAGCACGGCGCGCACGGCGGAATCGATATCAAAAATAAAACCCGGGCGGTGCTCAGGTCTCTTGGCCAACATCCGCTGGATCAGCTGATCGAGCTCAACCGGGACGTCGAGATTGAAGTCGCGCGCTGAGGGAATGGTCCCTCGGCTATGAGCTGTCAAAAGATCAAAAAAGTTCTCTCCGTGATAGGGCTGACGGCCCGTGACGATTTCGAATAAAAGGCAGCCAAACGCATAAACATCGGCCCGGGCATCCACTGTGTCGCCGCGCAATTGCTCGGCCGGGGCATAAGTCGGAGTTCCTGAGCCACCCAGATAATCACTGAGATGCTCGCGGCCGACCATTCCGCCAAGTTGGCCGGCGATCCCGAAGTCGATCAGTACCGGCGTGCCGTCCTGGCGAATCACGATATTCCCAGGTTTGATGTCGCGATGGACCACGCCCAGGCCATGTATCGCGTTCAGTCCACCGCACACCCCGAGGAGCAGCGAGACAAGTCCGCGCCAATGGCTCGAGGGTTCGACGCTTTTTTGGGGGGGAAATGCGTCGTGCATGTCCTGTTCGACGATCGTCGCGGAATGATCGCTACGAATCACTTCCTTGAGGGTCGGACCCGACACGTACTCCATCGCGTACCAAGGCAGCTCGTCACGAAGACCGCTGGTATCCAAAACGCGCACGACGCTTGAGTGAGCCACCCGTCGAATGATCTCGACCTCTCGACTAAACGACTCGATGTAGATGGGGTCGGTCGATGGCAAGATCTTGATCGCGACTTCGTGGCCTTGAGCATCTTGGCCAAGGAACACGGTGCCCATGCCGCCGGCGCCCAGGCGTCGAATAATGGTGTATTCCCCTATTTGAGACGGATCTTCCATGCCAAAAGAGTAACGCGACCCGGCTTGTTTTATAAGCGTTATCTTTGACTTACGCGTCGATTTGAGGCCGTGATTGGTACACAGGTCCTATGGTCTGCATTCCGACTCGGATTCTGGCCGGGCATATTTAGTCGCGAGTACGACATCGCCGCATTTATGCTCTTTTTTCATGAGATGTGTGACCAATACGCATGGTCGGCCGACTTGATTTACGTCGGCGACATGCGGAAATTGGACCAAAGAACATGTAACCGTAGTGATGCCGCGGGCGTTTGAGTTCCCACAACATCACTACATTACGGACTTTGATGTGAGCTGGTGTATGTCCTTTAGGATGGAAGGCGGCGTGGGTTTTGGATTCGCGTCGTAATGAGGGAAATGGGATTGGTAGACGAAATTAAATTCGGGTTTTCTTGTTTGAAATCGACGGTCGATGAGCCAGACGAGGCGTGTTTGCGAGCGATTCACAAAACATGTAAACGTCTCGCCGTGTTGCCACGAGCGTATTAAATGACCCGGCAAGCCGGGGCATTTTCTGACAGCGCAAGTCAGAGCTCACTTAGAGTAAGTGTAGAAGCCTTGTCCCGTGGCGACGCCAAGGTGTCCCTTGTCGATGTATTCGGTCTTAAGCCATTTCGCGATTTCCTTCAGGTCGTCATCGCCGTGGCTGAGGATGTTGTAGGGCGTCATTAGGCCGATGATATCAAAGATTTGGAACGGTCCCATTGGCGCGCCGGTGGCGATTCTCCAGGTCTTGTCCACATCAGCGGGCTCTGCGTAACCACCGGCTGCGAGGGCCGCCGCAGCGTTCAAAAAAGGCACGAGCAGTGAGTTGAGGACGTAACCGGCCTTTTCCTTGTGGATCGGAATCGGCACCATCCCGATTTCTTTCGAGAACTCGACAACCGTGTCAAAGACCGCGGGGTCGGTATCGCTTGTCCCCATGACCTCGGCCGTATTGAATTTCCAGATGCGATTGGCAAAGTGAAGAGCCAAAAACTGAGACGGGCGATTCGTCGAGTCCTTCATGTCGCTCGGCAACAACGTGGACGAGTTTGTCGCGAAGATCGTGTGTTTCGGGGCGAGCTCCCCCAATTTTTTATAGGTCGATTTCTTTAGCTCAAGGATCTCGGGAATGGCTTCGATGACCAGGTCGGCTTCCTTGACGGCGTCAGCGAGGTCGTGCGTGAGCCGCAGGCGGCCAAGTGCGGCCTTTGCTTTACCGTCTGCCGCGCCGTCCACCTTGTCTTCCACGTAGGTGTCCACAAGCCCCGCGAACCGCGCGTGTGCTTTCTCTAGCGCCTCTTCGTTGATGTCGTAGGCCACGACATCAAATCCGCTAAATGCCGTTTGGAATGCGATCTGTGATCCAAGCACCCCAGTCCCCAGAACAGTGACATGTTGAATTTTTTTCATAATTTTCTCCTTCTTCGTTTTATTTGCCCAATAATTCAAATTTCTACAGCTATGGATTAGATGGCTGTATTTCGTGTCGGTTTCGATGTTCCCAGAATCAGAGAGCCAATGGTCGCGGCGATGACTGACGCCAGCAGCACTGCAAGTTTGACCGCATTCAACGACTCGCCTTCAAAGGCCGCCGATGCGATGAAAATCGACATCGTGAAACCGACGCCGGCCAGACAACCTCCACCAATCATGTGTTTCCATGTCACGCCCTGCGGGAGGCGAGCGATGCCAAGCTTTATGGCCAACCAGCAGACAAAAACGATTCCGAGCGGCTTGCCAATAATAAGGCCCGCCATGACGCCCGAAATTTCTGGAGCACTCACATCGAAGGAGCCTGCATTGATAACGATACCGGTGTTGAAGAACGCGAAGAGCGGCAAGATCAAGAAGTTCGACCAGCCTTCAAGCGCCTTCTGAAGGTGATAGCCTGGCTCCCTCAGACGATCGAGTGCCTGCTGAAGTAGGTGCAAAGATTGAGCAGACACCGTTGCTTTCATCGCTTTGGCGTGGTGCAACTCGCGTTCGAATAGGGCGGATATTTGTGCCGCCGCGCCAGCAACACTCCCAGCACGCCGGGACGGAATCGCAACTGCGGTCAGCACCCCAGCCAGTGTCGCATGCAGGCCTGAGTCGTGTATGTAAAACCACAAAACCACGCCCAAAATCAGATACGGGGCGTGTGAGTAAATTTTGACTTTGTTCATGGCGAGCATGGTCGCAAAGACGCCGCCGGCGATGAGCAAGGGCGCCAATTGAATCCCGTCGCTGTAGAAAAATGCGATCACCACGATCGCGCCCAGGTCATCTACGATCGCAAGTGCCGCGATCAGCACCTTGAGGCCCGATGGCACACGATTTCCAAGCAGAGCCATGATCCCAAGCGTAAAGGCGATATCGGTCGCCATCGGCACCCCCCATCCATGCGCCGTCGGATGCCCCCAATTGAACGCCAGATAGATCAGAGCCGGGGTGGCCATACCGCCGATCGCTCCCAGCAGCGGCAGTGACGCTTTGGACAGGCTGGACAGCTCCCCGTCCACAAATTCTCGTTTGATTTCGATGCTGACCAATAAGAAGAACACCGCCATCAAGCCATCGTTGACCCACGCCTCGGCGGTCAAGGCAAAGGTCGCCTCGCCGACACCGATAGAGATCGGCAAGTCGCGCAGGCGCTCATAAACGGTCTTGAAACCGATATTGGTCATAGTCAGCGCGGCCAAAGTCGCAAGGATCAGCGCCAGTCCGGAAGAAGCTGCCCAATTTTGAAACTCAGTGTTCGCCCGATTCAGCCGTTGTCCCAGAGGCTTTTCGAGCGCTTCCACCAACGAGGCCTCGTCCCAAGCGCCTTGATAGACGTGCCCATCAATGACGACGCCACCATGATCCTCAAGGCCGTCCTGCACGGCATCGGCCCGATCTTGAGTGATACGGGCCCATGTCTGATCGGACCAAAGATCGATCTTGAACCGATCGACGTCGAGGCCGATATCTTGCGCAAATTGCTCGACACCACGCTCGTCTGGCGTGCCTGAATGCTCAAGCAATGCGCTGTGCATCCCCAGGTAATTGCCCTGCCAGCCCGCGGCGACGGCCGCACGCGCCATAAGGTCGCGTTGATCGGATTGGCTGGCGCCAGGGGCCTGACGAAATGCAATGACTGCCTGCCCCCCATAGTCTTGCGCGGCTGTCCGAATAATGTCGCGTACCACGGAGGTGTCGTGGAATGTGTAGTCGACATACCAAACGATTTTTGACTGGCCGGTTTCGTCGCCCGTGAGGAAATCACGACTCGGGTCACTTAGATTTTTTGCGATTCGCGTCATCAGTTCGTACCGACATAATTAGAGCGCATCATCAAAGAGCATTGCGACTGACCGATCGGTTGGGCATTCGTCAGCGGACATTTTAGTTACGTCTCGGGATCACGCGTGGCAGGGGTTTTTCCTCTTAATTACCTTGCTGCATCCGAAATGCTAATTTTTACGGCGAGGTAGGTGGATGGCAAAACCCATTGGCCTGCGTCCGTGGGCTGTTTGATGAATTCTACTTGATTTGGTTTCAGGGAATTGTTTGGGAGAATCGTCGGATTAAGGGTGCGTTTAAACCCTACCGCGAAAATGGGTAAAACCCACCCGTCGATTTAAATCAGGAAGGTCCACCCCATCGTAGTTTGCTGATTGTTGCCGGGACTTTATTTGATCCCAGTCTCATTAAATTGGTCGATCGCCTCGACCACATGAGTTGCGTACATAACGCTTGGGCCTCCGCCCATCATTATTGCGACCCCAAGGGCTTCCATAATTTCTGCTCGGGTGGCGCCGGCTTTAAGGCAGTCATGGGTATGATATGCAATGCAACCGTCGCAGCGTGCCGCGACACCGATGGCCAGAGCGATGAGTTCTTTGGTTTTGGTGTCAAGGGCGCCTGGCACCGTGCTCGCTTTGTGCAGTCCACCAAATCCCTGCATCACTCCCGGTAGCTCTTGGCCGAGAATGCCCATATTGCTGATGGTGATGTCGAGTTGTTGGGGGAAGGTTACGGTCTTTGGAATCTCTTGGCTCATGCAGCTTCTCCATTTCGGTTGAGGTGTGCTTTGGTGCCTGACGGCTTGTCGACACTTCGCCATGACCAGCGCACAATACGTGCCACCCACCTTCCGACGGCTCATATGGCCTATTTGGGCTGTTTTTGATCAATAAGGCGCACTCTCGGCCGCATTTTTTGCGCTCTGCGCATTTTTTGCATCAGCAGGTCGACTTCCAATTGAAGGTCAACAATTTCACCTGGTGTTTCGTTGGAAACTTCTAGGAGGTTTGTCGTTTGCGTCATGCAGGTCTGACCCAAAAGCAACAAAAAGAGGCGGGGAGGGCAAGAACGAAAAAGCGGCCCTCGTCTGAGGACCGCTGATTCATTGAGTGGGCGCAGCAGGGATTGAACCTGCGACCCCATCCGTGTGAGGGATGTGCTCTCCCACTGAGCTATGCGCCCCAAAGGGACGGGTGGAATAGCACCGTGGGCTCGACTGATCAAGGCCTAGACAAAAAAAAACGACAAACCCTCTACCCCCGACATAAGTCGCTTATGCGGCGCCACCGTTCATCCACTGAAAAGGCCGATGGAACACCCTTTTCGTTTTGAGTTGGAACAAGCTGGTCGATTGCTCTCGAGCAATTCTCGACCAAGTTGTGCGGCAATCTCGTTGGTCTGGGTCGAGACCGAGACGGCGTGGATGAAGTAGAGTTGACACCTTTTTACTAATTGAACACGTTCATCTTTGAGATTGACCCGCAAACCAGGACCGGCACTATGGCTGAACTTACCCCCAAAGCCGAGGAAACACGCCAACGCATCTTGAATTCTGCGCTTTCGCTCTTTGAAGAACAGGGCTTCGAGTCGACAACGCTGCGTCAAATCGCTGCTCGCGCCAAAGTCAGCCTGGGGCTGGTATACCGATATTTTGCGGCGAAAGAATCGTTCGTGCTCGCCTTGTACGAACGACTTTCTCATGATTTCGAAGACGCCGCTCGAGACCATATGCCCGAGGATCGTTGGCCTGAGCGTTTTCTATTTTGCCTGCGCACCAGCATTGCTGTGCTCGCTCCGCATCGTGACACACTGCGGATGATCACGGGCTTTCTGTTGAAAGACACGGCGGGTCTTTATCCGCCGGAAAACCCATATTCTCAACTCCATGTGCAATCGGTTTTTCGGGAAGCTGTGCTTTACGCACGTTTGGCACCGGATGAACCCCAGGCGACGCAACTTGGCCGCCACCTCTACGTGATCCACCTGGCGATTGTGTTCTTCTGGCTCGTCGATCGCTCGTCAGACCAAGAGGCGACCACGCGGCTGCTTGAGCAGATGGAGCGTTGGATGCCGATGCTCGCCGTTGCGGCATCGACTCCGGTATTTCGCGAGCTTGTGGACAGCATTGCCGATGCGGTGATTGGGCCCGTGCCTTAGCTTTAGCACTCAAACACATCTTCGGTCGGGGGCTCAATTCGACGAGGCACTCTTGACAACACTTGTGGAAATGAACATGTTCACTTTATGAAATGAACGTGTTCACTTTTGATTGAGCCGCGCCTTTCAGGAGGTCGATATGTCAGAATTAAATACCGCCCATGGCTACACACGCTTCGGTTGGACGAAAGTCGCTTGGCTTTACCTTATGCTCATTCCGTCTCTTGTGCTGGGATTCCACGCTCTAAACTTTGAGCGTGCGGCGATTGGGGCAACCTTTGGGTTGTTGACCTTGTGTCTTGGGCATTCCATCGGGCTGCACCGAGGCATCATTCATGAGGCTTTTGAAACCTCGAAGACCTTTCGAAACGTGCTTGTCACGCTCTTCATATTTACAGGATTGGGCGGTCCGCTGAGCTGGATTCGTGTGCACTACCTGCGTGATTACTGGCAAAACCAGCCCGAGAGCCCGGATTATTTTGCCTACCGCCACGGTCTTTTACGCGACTTCTACTGGAACCTGCATCTGACCTACGTGCCCACCCAGGCAGAGCTCGTCGAGATTCCACACGAACTGGCGGAAGACCGCTGGTTGCGCTTCTTTGAGCGCACGTGGCCTCTCTACACGATAGCACTTTCCGGTCTGTTCGCTCTTGTCGGAGGTTGGGAGCTGGTGGTTGTCGCCGTCTGTATGCGTGTCAGCGCCGGCATTCTTGGCCATTGGTTCATTGGCATCGTGGCCCATAAATGGGGTTATATGCGCTATGCCATCGAGGGCGCTGCCGAAGAGGGCCGCAACACCTTTGTGCTTGGGCTGATCTCGTTTGGTGAGGGTTTTCATAATAACCACCATGCCTTTCCAAGTTCGGCCCGCATGGGGCACGCCTGGTGGGAGCTCGATCTTGGCTGGTTAGCCATTCAAGTTTTCGAGCGTCTGGGACTTGTCTGGGACGTTCGGGCCATCGGCCGGCCTGATTCCGGCAAAAAGCCTAGTGCCCATGCGATCGGACTGCCGGTAGGAGTCTAAAATGGCGACTTTGTTGGTCCTCTTCATGGTACTGGCGGCCATCGGCGCGTTTGATGTCGGTTACTACCACCTCTATAAACTGCGCCTGTTTGAGCGCCCGGAGTGCAATCACGAGCAACTCGCCCACACCTGCCGCGGTCTCCTATTTTGCGGAATGCTCTCGCTCGTGGCCTTCGGCGAGCCACAGGGCGGGTTTGTGATGGCTCTGTTGGTGTTGTTTGCGTTCGATACCGTCAATACGATCGCGGACACCTTCGTTGAACAGGACTCGCGGGCTTCACTTGGCGGCTTGGAGCGCGGCGAATACATGACCCACGTGATGGGTAGCGTGTGTATTGGGGCAGCGGCCATGTTTGCGACGTTGACACTTTGGCCCAACATTGGCGCGGCCACCGAGATGGTCGGGTATTCGGGGTTAGAGGCGCGGCTCGCGATCGGCACGAAGGTGCTGTTGTTGCTTACGGGCGGTGTGGTGTCGGTAGAGCTTGGCCTGCATCTTTGGGCCCGGCGCCGGGCAACCAGACTCGTCTAGGAATTTAGTGAGCATCAAATGCGCCACGTATTCATCTTAGATCAGTCTCGCAGCATTCTTGTCGTCGAAACCGAATGCGCTTCCTGATTCGCGCCAGCGGTCAACGGCAATTCCGTATTGTGGGATTTGATATAGGAGATCTTTGTTTTGAAAAAGCGCAGTCGACTCGTCATAGTGCCCCGACTGAACGATGAGTTGGAGAACAAAATGAAATTTTTGGTTTTTATGGTGTCGGTTTCGAGTCTGATTGCCTGTGGGGATGCTCCCAAAAAGACAAAGGCTGAAACACCTTCGGACAATAATACGACGAATAATACGACGAATAATTCGACGAATAATTCGACGAATAACGTCACAGTCGCGACGAATAATTCGACGAATAACGCGACGAATAACGCGACGAATAACGCGACGAATAACGCGACGAATAACGCGACGAATAACATCACAGTGACGACGAATAACGCGACGAATAACGGACATACCCATAGCCTGCACGTTCAGTTGGTCTGGTCCACCGCTGCGGATCCCGACCCCAACGACTCCGTCGGTACGGACATGGACGTCCATGTCGCGCATCCCGATGGATCACTGGATCCCGGTCGAATGGACTTGGATAATGACGGGACCAGAGAACCTTGGGGGCACGAGGTGTACGATTGTTACTGGAAGAACCGGTCGCCTTCTTGGGGTGATGCTGCGTCGACCCTTGATGATCCGTCTCAGGATATCGATGATACCGACGGCGGCGGTCCAGAAAATATCAACCTGGAGCAGATGCAGGCGATCACCTATCGCGTGGGCGCCGCATATTATAAGGACGCTGGTTTTGGCGCCTCCACAGCACAGGTGAAGATATTTGTGGATGGAATATTGCAGTATGAGGGCTCGGTGGAAATGCAGGCTGAGGATGTACTTTGGGAGGTCGCTTGGGTTAACGGCGCGACCGGGGAAGTCACACCGCGAGACACCGCAGACGGCCCTTTGATTTTTTCTCCGATCCCTTAGGAAGCCTCGTGAAAATAGCCCTATTATTGGTGTTGGTTGGAATGGCGGGATGTGGCGAGGATCAAAGCGATCCATCGAGCGATCGGGCGACAGAAACGAATAATGCTACGAATGCCGCCACGAATAATTCGGTGACGAATAACACCACCAACAATTCCACCAACGCCAACAACGCAACGAATAATTCGACGTCGACCAACGGCTCCACCAATAACTCGACGACAGGCACGAATAACGGAACCACCGCGCCGTTGCCCCACAGCCTGCATGTCGAATTGACCTGGGATACACCGGGTGATTTTGATCAAACTGATACCGTGGGGGCGGATATGGACCTTCATCTGGCGCATCCAGAAGGTTCTCTTGGCACGGACCAGGAAGATCTGGACATGGACGGCATCCCCGAGCCGTGGGGGAGCATTCGTTACGATTGTTATGGACGAAATGCATCGCCGGATTGGGGCTTTTTATTCGATCCCATTGACGATCCAGTTCATGACAAAGACGACATCAATGGTCAGGGCCCCGAAAATATCCGGCTGGAACAGATGGAACCGGTAATTTACCGGGTAGGCGCGGCGTATTACAGCGCGGCGACCTTTGGCGAATCGACGGCAACGGTCCGAGTCTTTGTCGATGACGAATTGAAGTATGCAGCATCGATCACCCTGCCAGACCAAGGATACCTGTGGGAGGTCGCATGGGTTGACGGGAGAACCGGAGAAGTTGTGTCCAGAGATACGCCGAATGGCCCTTTGCTTTTCAGCCCAATTCCGTGATCCTGAGCACTCTAGATTTTTGGGCATACAGTTAGAGCCAGCCTCTTATGCAATACGGCAGCTTTGAGACAACGGGACTCTTGGGGAAAGGAGGAATGGGCGTCGTCTGGCGTGCCAGACACAGCGACGGAACCGAACTCGCGTTAAAAGTGGTGCGGCCATTTCGGGGGGATTCGACTAAGGCTCTGCGTGCGTTGCGCCGGGAAATTCAGGCCGTTGCCGCGTTGAATCATCGCGGGATTGTTCAGATTGTCGACGTCGGCGAGTTTGCTCAGAGCAATGATGTCCAGACTTGGTTTGCGATGGAGATCGCTGACGGTGGGACGTTCGAAGAGGTCAAGGTTTCGGATTTTTCTGAGTTATCGCGACTGCTTTTCGATATTCTTGACGCCCTGTCTTACGCCCATGCGCGTGGAATCATTCACCGCGACATCAAACCTTCCAACATCCTACTGGCTTCCCATCCAGAAGGCGGTTGGCGATGCCTGCTAACCGATTTTGGAATCGCGCACGTCTTGGCAAACGGTGGCGCGGGGTTGGATGAGGTCACCGAGGTGAACGCTGGGACGCCGTCGTACATGGCGCCGGAGCAATTTCACGGTGATTGGAGAAATTACGGCCCATGGACGGATCTCTACGCCTTGGGTTGCCTCGCCTTTGAAATGGTCACCGGTGCACCTCCGTTTCCTGCTGATTCTTCGTTGCAGATTGCGATGAGGCATCTTTACGACCCTTTGCCCAAGCCCGTTCCTACTTTTGCCATTCCCGATCTCTTCGCGGCGTGGCTTGAACGGATGACCGAAAAAGACCCCAATCGTCGGTATCGTAGCGCGGCCGACGCCGCCTGGGGCCTGGTGAAGATCGTTGAAGGGGCCGACGAATATGCTCCATCGGCATCGATCCTTGGAAAAACAACGCGCAGCGTGGATCGCACCACGATGGTGACGATGCAGACCAGCTTGCTGAATGCCGAGACTCTTGGAGCGAAGCTGGACCGCGATCGTCCCGCCCAAAAGGCTTTGCTGATCGGTGCGCCGCCTGTGCCGTATTTTGTGGTCGAAGCGACCGAAATGCATGACCGAGTCATGTTTGGGGTGGGGCTGAATCTTTTTGGCCTGCGGCAGACGCCATTTGTGGGTCGAATCGAGGAGCGCGAGTCGCTTTGGAGCGCGCTGCGAAGGGCCTGCAGCGGTGCTCTCCAGGTCGCGGTGATCACGGGTGAAAGCGGGAGTGGACGCTCAAGATTGATGCAGTGGGTGGCGATGCGCTCCGAAGAAGTCGGAGCCATGAATGTGGTCGACGTGCACCATAGCGAAACCGGCGCTGGAGCTCACGGTCTGGGGCCGGCGCTGGCCCGTGCGCTGGGCGTTCAAGGTCTGCGTGGTGGCGAATTGGTGGTGGCGGTCGAGGCCGCGTTGCGGGGCATGTTTGCCCGTTCGGGCCGACTCGCCCCGGACCTGATCGATCGCGCCGTGGAAATTGCGCAAATGTTGGTCCCAGAAGCGATTCCGAACTACGCCCACGTGGTTTTTGAGACGCCGCGACAGCGCCATGTTTTGGTCGCTTGGATGCTGGAATTGATGGCCTCAAGTCGTCCGGTGATGCTCGCGATCGACGAGGCACAATGGGGCTGGGATACCCTCGAAATGCTGATGTATTTGACCCAGCACAAGCCTGATCTACCGATTCTGGCGGTTGTGGTCGTCAGCGACATGGTGAACTGCCCCATCGCCAGAACCCATCGCCAGGAGCTCGCGCAATGGCCCCGCACGGTGTCGATGACCCTGGGACCCTTGTCTGAACGCGAGCATGAGTCACTGGTTCGAGCGGTAGCCCCGCTGGATGCGCCGACCATCAGCCGAGTGGTTGCGGCGACGACCGGACATCCCGGTCGCGTCATGCACGTGATTCGGGACCTGATCGATCGTGGCCTGCTGCAACCGGGCGCAAACGGCTTCGGCCTGCGCTCGGGATTTCAGGTCTCACACGGCATGAATTCGGTCTGGGCTCAGATGTTGAAGAGGCTGGAAATCGGCCTTGGAGATCCAAAACACGACGCGGCCTGGACGGTTCTGGAGATCGCGGTCGCGCTGGGCGGATCGGTGGACCCGGACCATCTGGAGGCCGTCGCTCGTGAACTCAACGTTCAAAAATATGTCGAATCCGTTTTGGTGACGGCATTTGAAGTCGGTTTGATGCGCTACGACGACACGGGTTGGGCGTTCACTGAGCGCGATTACGAAATCGAATTGCGCCATGAGAGTCAGGAGTCCGGACGTTGGGCGAAAGTTCACCGCGCATGCGCGGCGCTGGTGCCCGAGGCAGGATCACACGGCATGCCAGCGTCAGAACGCCGATTTGTGCATCTCGACCTGGGTGGGTTCGACGAAGAAGCCCTTGTCGAACTTATGGCGGCGCTTGAAGACCATCTGTTTCAAAGCTCATACCAACGGGCTGGCGCGATCGCGGACGACCTGGAACGCAGACTCGCGACTTCTGGGGCTGCCCCAGACGACGCACGACGAATCCGTGCCGCGACGGCCAGACTTGATGTCCTTCGGTTCGTGGGGCGACTGCAAGACGCCATTGATGCGGCTCATGGAATGGAGCAGCGCGTGACGACGTGTGCTGACTCCTATGCTCGTGCGGACGCGTTGCGTGCCATGGCAAATATTCGTTATTCCGCGGGTGATTATGAGACCGCTCGCTCGTTGAGCGATAAGGCCCTAGTTCTGGCTGCAGGCAACGATTTGCTCTTGGCGAAGCTTTATCACGGCGCCGCATGGTTTTTGAGTAATGGGCCTAGGGCACGGGCGGCGGCCCGAGCTTATGCCATCAGCGCTGAACATGCGCGCAAGGCCGGTTCAGACCGTGATATTGCGTGGGCATTGCACGGTTTGTCGGAACTGAAAGCTCGGCTCTTAGAAGAGGACGGGCGTGAATTGGCGGTAGAGGCGCGGGAAGTTTTTGCTGCCGCGGGTTCGCGCACGGGGTGGAGTCTCGCCCAAAACGTAATCGCCGAATTCGAGAGCATGAAAGGTAATTTCGCCGAGGCTGAACGACTTTTTCGCCTTTCTGCAGACACCCTTCAAAATGTGGGTTCCTTAGTCGAAGCCTTGGTTCGTGGTCGTTTCGCCGTATTCTATTTTTCCCGTGGCGATCACAAGAATGCATTGATTCAAGCCCTTCGCGGAAACGAAGTCGCGGGGCAGGTGATGTCGATGCCTGCGCGCTTGCACGCCGATTTGGTGCTGATGACCCTTCACCCTGATGAAACAAGGCGGAAAGCGCATCGGGAGATTGCGCGAGCTTTGATTGAACGCACTAAATTCGATCATCCTGACTTCGAATTATTTGGCGAAATATAACGCTTAACGGCCGACCGCTGCGCCCAAATATTCCCAACAGGCTTTTTGGGTTTTCATGAAGCCGTTGGCATCGGGAATCCAGGATAGAACCCCTTCGTAATGGCGTGTCCCCTTAAAATCCGAGGGCAATGGGGTGACCGAAAGGTGGTTGGTCTCCGCCAATTTCATGGCGCGACGCATATGAAACGCCGAAGTGATGACGCCGATTCGGGTCCAGCCTTTTGAGGTGGCCATTTGCGCAAAGGCCTCAATTTCTTCAGAGGTGTTTACCGGGGCGGGCACACGCACGATATCCGAATCAGGGATGCCCAGATCGTGCCAGATAATGCTCGTGGTTGCGGCCACATCTATTTGAGCATTGATTCCGGGAATGCTTGACCCGGATGTCACCAGCAGCCTGGCGAGTCCACGTTTATACATTCGTGCCGCCACAATGGGGCGGTCTCCGGACTCGGATAATTGCGCATAATTCCCCCCACCGCTGACGCCTCCTCCCAAGACTAGAATGGCATCGAACGGTGCCTCTGAATAAACGTCTATTTTGGCAAAGGGCGCCTCAAGACTCATGATCAGCCAACCCCCGATGAAGGGGCTTCCGGCCAGAGTGATCGAAATCCAAATCAGTGCGCTCATCAAAGCCATACGCCGATTTTTGTGGACAACACACCAGATCGCCGCCAAAAAAATTGCAGCCCAAAGCATTCCCATCGGCATCAATAATCTGCCGATGATTTTTTGGATGACGTACCCACCGGGCAAGAAAAATACTCCGCTTACACCCACAAAAAAAGCGGCGGCGGAGGATTTATATGCTCGTTTTCGGTCGGATAATCGCACGTTAAAAGCGTGCAAAAAAAGCCCGATTGAAAACCCGATAAGGAGGATCGAAATCAAGGCTTGGTGCCAACGACGATGTATTGGCGTGGTAGGGTTTCGGTCACGAGTTCCGCGCTGAATCCGCCTGCCTTCAGTTCGTCGATGATGACTTGCGGCTCAAGTCGCATGGCCACGGGTGGGCCTTCTGGGGCGTCTTTTGTGAAGTCGACGACGACGACGCGTCCGCCAGGTTTGATGACCGAAAACAAGTGCTTGGCATAAGCTTCGCGGTTTTCGATATGGTGCCAAGTATTGACCGTCAACAGGCGGTCCAAAGTATTTGGCTCAAGCCCGGTGGAGTCGAACGCAACCTTGTGGGTCTCCACATTTGTGAGGCCGTCTTTTTTGGAGTTGTCGGCAATCCAGGTCAGCATTGCGTCTTCGACATCAAGTGCATAGACCTTGCCCGTGGGGCCGGTTGCGGCGCTGAGGTAGGACTCAAAATATCCCGTACCGGCGCCAAGGTCGGCGACCGTTAGCCCTGGAGTAATGGCCATCAGCGCGATCACTTCGCCGGGTTTTTGCCATTCTGCGCGCTCGGGCGAATTCCAATTCTTTGCGTATTTTTCGGGGTTATCGAAATGATGCACGTGAGCCGGATCGTGTTTGGCGACTTCCGTGCCTTCGGCTTCGTGCTTTTCGTGATGTTGCGTTTCGTTCATTGGGGCCGTTTCAGTTTGCGTGGCACTTGACGATCCGCATGAGGCCAGAAGGCCCGCGGCGACGAGAATGCGTTTCATTTATTTTCCTTATTTTGAGAGGTTTCTAAAAAATTATCCATGGGCGCGTTACGGAACTCCAAAGAGCTGCACCCAGTATTTTTGACCGTCGGACGAAACCGCGTAACCCACACCGAGCTCCTTGTAGTCGTCGGTCATCATGTTTGTGCAGTGGCCGTCGGACTCAGTCCAGGCGATAACGGCTTCTTCAGGAGACGCCTGTCCGCGAGCGATGTTTTCGCCAGCTTGGCCCGGATATCCGGCATCAGTGGCGCGTTCACCTGGAGATCTGCCGTCTAGGCCTTCGTGTTCAAAATAGTTATTGGCAGCCATGTCTTCGGCGTGCCCTTGTGCGGCGATGCTGAGGTGTTCCTCAAGCTGGAGCGGGCCAACCGGACTCTTGAAACCGTAGATTCCGCAGTCCTGACGCAGCGCGCGAGCCTTATTTGTGAATTCCAAGACGCCTAGAACTTCTTGCCGGTCGTTCACAAAAACGCAGTTAGAGTCGACGCAGGCCTCAGAAGCCGAGCATTTGGTGTCGCATGAGCCGCAATGGTCGTGGGAGGAGGTCCAGTCATAACAGCGTGAGCCGCAGAGTTCCCTGCCGCTCAGGCACGCGCATGCGCCGTCACGGCAAGTCTGGGCGCCGATCTGGCACGAGTTCTCACACTCGCCGCAATGGTCCATCGAGATCTGACCGTTGATGCACCTTCCACCACAGAAGATCTCGCCTTCGTCCGGGCACATCAGCACAGCAGCAACGTCTGGCTCGGCGTCGACGCCCGCGTCGACCGTGGTGTTCGCGTTATTGACCTGCGGTTTCGTGTCTGAATCGTCACCGCAAGACACGAGTGCGAACATGAGCAGAATGTGGATTAGGCGCATAGTAACCTCCGGCGCGCACTCTACTTGGCGAGTTGGCGCCAAACAAGCCGGTTTGGGATCGCCGGCTCGGAAGTCGATGTTCAGGAATGCTCACGCATTAATTCGCAGACGAGCCAGAAGGGTAGCTCTCGATAATTGGCCATGTTAGAAGTGGCCAAGCACAGCTTATGCGAGGACTCTATGGGCGCCGACGGCCGAAAAATCATTATTAATGACTGCACCTTGCGTGATGGAATGCATGCCCTTGGGCATCAGTATTCCGTGGACCAAATGGTGGCCGTCGCCAAAAAGCTCGATGAAGCCAAAGTCGATATCGTCGAGGTCAGCCATGGCGATGGTTTGAACGGGAATTCATTTAATTACGGTTTTTCGGCGCATACCGAAACCGAGTATTTGCTTGCCGTGCGCGAGGTCCTGAAACACAGCAAATTGGCGGCATTATTGCTGCCCGGAATCGGCACGATCGAGGACATGAAACACGCGGTGGAATGTGGCATCGACACGATTCGAATTGCGACCCATTGCACTGAAGCTGACATCTCAAAACAGCATATTCAGGCCGGCCGGGAGCTCGGTCTGGACGTTGTCGGTTTTTTGATGATGGCGCACATGATCCCGACGAGCGAGCTTGTGAAACAGGCGAAGCTGATGGAGTCCTACGGCGCGCACTGCGTGTACGTGACCGATTCTGCGGGTGCGTTATTGATGGATGAAACCCGCGAAAAAGTTAGCGCATTAAGAGACGCGCTCGATTGTCAGGTCGGCTTTCATAACCATAATAATTTGGGCCTCGGGGTTGCCAACAGCGTCGTCGCGGTGGAGGCCGGTGCCGATCGAATCGATGGCTCGGTGGCGGGCATGGGTGCTGGGGCAGGCAACTGCGCACTCGAGGTCTTTATTGCCGTTTGCGACCGCATGGGCATTCGAACGGACATCGACCTTTACCCCTTGATGGACTGCGCCGATCAAATCATCCGCCCGCTGATGACTCGTCCGGTGCAAACTGATGGAAATGCTCTCATGTTGGGTTATGCCGGCGTTTATTCGTCGTTTTTAATTCATACGGAAAGAGCCGCAGAAAAATTCGGAGTCGATTCACGTGATGTGCTTGTCGAACTTGGAAAACGCCGCATGATTGGCGGTCAAGAAGACATGATTGTCGACGTTGCGCTCGACCTCGCCAAATCCAAGAAAAGTTAAAAATTATGCAGAAAACCACTGTCGAAATTCTGGCCCAGACCGTCGATGACGCGGCTCGTCACAGCAAACCCATCCCTATGTTGACGGCCCATCATCCCGAGATGACGATCGAGGATGCCTACCTGATTCAGCGTGAATCCATCGGACGTCGTCTCCAACGTGGTGAGGCTCTCGTCGGTTTGAAGATGGGGCTCACCTCTCAGGCCAAGATGGTCCAAATGGGCGTTCATAATCCGATTTACGGACACCTGACCGACGAGATGTCGCGAAATAGCGGCGCGACGCTGGTGATTTCTGAGCATTGCCATCCACGGGTGGAGCCCGAGATCGCGTTTTTATTAGAGAGTGACCTGAAAGGACGAGTTACGATTGCGCAGGCCAAAGCCGCGATCGGCGGTATTTGCGCGGCTTTGGAGGTCATCGATTCGCGTTTTCAGGACTTCAAATTTACGCTGATCGACGTCGTGGCAGATAACGCTTCATCCACGCGATACGTCTTGGGAGACGTCGTCGAGACTCGCGACCTCGATGTGAGCAATCTTGGCATGGTCATGAAAGTTGATGGCGAAGTCCGAGAGATTGGAAGCAGCGCCGCAATTTTGGAGCACCCACTCAAATCATTGGTGGCGTTGGTGCACATGCTCGACGAAGTCGGTGAAGGTCTGAAAGCAGGTCAGGTGATCCTGGCGGGCGGAGCCACCAAGGCCATCCCGTTGGAGCCCAATACCCAAGTCAGTCTCGAGGTGCAGAACCTTGGGACCGTCGAGTTTTTTGTGAAGCCCTGAGACAAGGTGGATCGCGATGATTGCAGGCGAGTTGCTTGAATCCCCTGAGGATATTTATGCCATCATCGAGGCGCGCGGGGAGGGCGGTTTTGCCGCGCTCTGGGTCGCTGAGAGGGCCTCGGATGGGCAGCGAGTCGTGGTCAAAGAACTGAGCTTGGAGAAGCTCAAGGACTGGAAAGCCCTTGAGCTTTTTGAGCGTGAAGCTCGTGCGTTGAAGGCGCTGGACCATCCCAATATCCCAAGCTACGTCGAGTTCTTTGCACGCACAGAAAACGGCGCGGTTGATCCGGGAGAATTATCTGAAAATCCTGGCGCGCGTCTTTACCTGGTGCAGGAACTTGTACCTGGTCGCGATATCGCCGAGATGATTCAGGCAGGGGCGTCGGTGACGACGCAAGAGGCGCACGAGATCCTGAGACAAGCTTTGACAGTCCTTGCGTATTTGCATGGGTTAAATCCGGCCTTGATTCATCGCGATATTCATCCGCGCAACCTGATCGTCTCAGATGACGGAACGGTCCATCTCATCGACTTTGGAGCCATTCAGCACCGGCTGAATTTTGCCGATGAATTCGGTTCAACGAGCGTTGGGACTTTTGGCTACATCCCGCTTGAACAATCGATGGGGCAGGCCAAGCCGGCCTCGGACCTTTATGCTTTGGGGATGACCATTTTGACTCTGCTCACCGGCAGAAACCCATCTGAGATGCCGATCGTCGAACATACCGGGGTGGTGAATCTTGGGGAGCTTGAAGTGCCGCTGAGCTTGAGGCCAGTGCTCTTGGGCATGGTTCAACCGATTGCGGGCCAGCGCTTTCAGAATGCAGCTGAGGCGCTTGGGGTGTTGGCCAATCCAAATCAGTCGATGGTTCGAGGTCAAAAAAGCCGGCTCGTGACGCCGAAAGTGCCGACCCCACTTTGGGCGCGGGGCCTTTTTCATACGTGCTTCTGGTTGAGCCTGGTGGCGGCGGTTTACATCTATGTCTTCAGCTTCGATGACTTTTCCGAGACCGAATTGGTACAAGTCTCGGGCATGTGGCTGCTGCCGATGACGTTCGGTTTGGCCGGGTTCTTTTTTTCGGGCTCTAAAAACCCGGTTTCAAAGTCGGTTCTTTTCACGTTTTTAGCTGCCGCTCTGTTGGTCTTCTTTTTCGCCGCAATTTTCCCGGCGCTCTGACGCACTTTTTGCATCATAGGGTTGTTGGCGAATATTATTCGTCTTGGCTTTTGAATTGGCCGCGCATCGACAGGTGTAACGTCTTGTTTTTAGTTCGATAAATTATTTTATTGTATATGGCACAACCATTGAAGAGAGTGTGGGCGTGATCTTCCACATGTTATCTCAGGACAAGCCATGAACTTCTTTGCCGTCAACGAACATAATTACGAACGTATCGCCCGCGTTGTTTTGGGCGTGGGATTGATCGCGTTCGCTCTTTATTCCGGTCAACTCTGGGCATGGATTGGCATCGTGCCACTGCTCACGGGTGTGGTTGGGTTTTGCCCGCTCTACCGAATCTTTGGTTTCAGCACCTGCAAAATGAAGAAAAAGATCGAAGGCTGAGCTCTCCCCTTGGGGCAAGCGGGCCGGATTTGACACAGGCGTGCATGCTGACTAGCTTTCCGCGCTATTGAACCTCATTTCCGCGGTCGGTTTCTGTATGAGCGTCGCCCCTGTCTTAGCCCCCATTCCTTATCCGTCCGCAAGCGTGAGCAGGCTCATTGAAAAAGCGGTTCGCGATTTTGGGTTGATCGAGCCCGGCGACCGCATTGCTGTTGGCATTTCGGGAGGGAAAGACTCGCTCTTGCTCTACTTGGCGTTAGACCAACTCAGGCAACGATCGGATTTTGACTTCGAGATTACGGGCCTTCATCTTGATCAACGTCAGCCAGGATTTGATCGCAAAGCGTTTGACGCGAATCTTGAGGCGCTTGGTATCGAGTGTTTGGTGATCGAAGAAGACACCCATTCGGTTGTTCAGGAAAACCTCAAACCCGGCCAGATTCCTTGCTCGATTTGTGGTCGTTTGCGTCGCGGTATTTTAAATAAATATTGCGATGAAAATGGGTTCACCAAGTTGGCCTTGGGTCACCATTTGGACGACGCGGTCGAGACGTTTTTTCTGAACCTTCTCTTTCAGCGACGCCTTGACCCTTTGAAGGCGCTGACTCCGTCGGAACGCGGTGTTTCGACGATTCGGCCTTTGATCTTGGTCGAAGAACGCAAGATCGTCGCGTGGGTGGCTCAACATGGGCTTGCGCCTGTCGCGTGCCCGATTTGCGACGAATATCCCGAATCCAAGCGTCGCGACTTGAAGACTTTGCTCACCCAATTTGAAAAGATCCAACCCGAATTTCGAGAATCAGTGCGCGCGGCCCTCTACGGAGGCGGGATTTGAACCGACTTTGGCCGTTGGCGTTCCTAGGTCTCAGCGCCTGTGTGCCCTTGCCCTTCGGGATACCGCCGACCAAGATCGAAGCCGGGGTAGCCGCTCGCCTGGGCGACGATGAGCCAGGCGCCGCAACGTTTCCGTTGCGCGCGAGCTTTCATTTGTTGCAGGCTTTCTTGGAACAACATGAACGATCATTTGATGTCGGACCCGGTTGGGGAGTCTACCCCACAACTTCGGGAAGCCTGACGCACGGTCCGTTTCTTGAGGCCGGCTGGCTTCACCCCACGAAATTTGGTGAAGACGGCTCGGGTTGGCGTTTCGGCGTTAACGGCAAGGGGCATTACCTTTTTGCGAGCGATCTGGACTCCGGGTTTGGCGTGACGCTGCAGGCGACGATGGAGTGGACCAGTTTTGTGACCGGCCCTTTTGCGGAATGCACCGTTAATTCAAGCTCGGATCCCTATGAACCTGAACCCTCGGGCAAGGATTCATGTTCGATTGGCGTGAGTGAAGGTGAGGGCGGAATCGGTTTTTTTGTTGAAACGAGTTACGCCAAACTTGGCGGCGCCGACGTTGGGTGGGTAGGTGGCGGATTGGTTTTTCGAATCCCCATGTCCGTTGGAATTGTGTTCGTGCCCCTTTGGGATTGAGTGGAGGAAGTATGAAAAAGATCGCAATATTATTGGCCTGTGGATTTGTGGCGTGTTCCGACGACAGCAATCCCAGTGTCACCCAAGACGCCGGGACCGACGTCAATACGCCCGACGCCGCAGACGTTGCGCCTGATGCCTCGATCACCACGGCTACGACTTTCAATTTTGACCCCGCGTTGGGTTCATTTTTCGACGTTCCTTTTCCCTCGGATGTGCGGCTGAAGCCTGACGGAACCGTCGGCTACCGGGACTATGAGTCGCTTTACGCGCTGCAGGTTGGCAAACTTTGGCTGGATGCAGGCGACGACCTCAAGACTGGTTTTGGGCTCACAAGCGCTGTGTTCATGCACTTTAACGGTGCGTTGGACCCCGACACGTTGCCGTCGACGTTCGAGATGTCGATGGAGCCCGCATCTACCGTGTTTTTGATCGATGTCGATGCGGATTCCGACAAGGTTGGCCAACGCATCCCGGTCAAATGTAAATTCACCGCCAACGCTGGGACCCATCATCCTGCCAATCAGCTGGCATGCGGCTCGCCATTTGGATTGCTGCGTGAACCCAACACAACCTACGCGTTGGTTGTGACACATGGCGTGCACGACGCCGCAGGTGAGCCTGTTGGGACTCCTGCCGTCATGTCGGCGCTGCTGGCCGGCACCGACCAAACCAGCAAGAACGGAACGATTCTGGCGAGTGACTACACGTCTGCAAAAGCGGCCATTATCGCAGCGGGCACGGCGGCGGAGGATATTGCCGGATTTACGCTCTTTACGACCTACGACCCGACCACGCGTCTGGTTCAGATCTACGACTTTTACGCGGCACTTCCCGAGCCCACTCTCGACACCACCAAGCCCATCGAAGAGCTGGCGGTTTATGATGATTATGTGGTCCTGAAGGCCTTCTACAACGTGCCCAATATTCAGGAAGGGCCACTGCCCTACGCCGCGCCGCCTGCGGGTCGCATCATTTTCGGGGCCGATGGCAAGCCGGTCATTCAGTACCAAGAGTCGATTCAGATCAACATTACGATTCCGCGTCGCGCCATGCCCGCGAAGGGCTATCCTCTCTTTTTCTACGCCCACGGATCGGGCGGCCAGGGCAAGGAGTTGATGGATCGAGGGCCACGGGCGGTCAAAACCGACGAGCCCGCCTTGGGAAGCGGTCCTGCCGCAAATATTGCGCAGTATGGGATTGCTGGCTTCTCGATGGATTTTGCCCTCCATGACACGCGATACCCGCAGGCCCCCGATACGACCGGGCTGAAGCTCTATAATATTTTGGGCAACCCTCGTGCGATGGTCGACAACTTCATCATCGCGTCGAACGAGCTTGGGCTTCATTCGCGATTGATGAAAAACATCACGATCGACCCTGCAGTATCGACATCGCTTGACCCTGCTTGGTTTCCTGACGGCGTCATCAAATTCGACTCCGATGCCATGGCGATCATGGGACAGTCGATGGGCTCGATGATTTCCATTCCCGCGATGTCGATCCCCAATGAAATCGATGCCCTCATCAACTCGGGTTCGGGCGGCACGTTGATTGAAATCGCGTTGGCGTCCAAAGACCCGATCGAGATCAAACCGATTTTGCGGCGTTTGTTGAAGCTGGGTGCAGAAGAGGAATTCGACGAATTTGATCCCGCGCTCAATGCGCTTCAGCACGTGTTCGATTGGATCGATCCGACTTTGCATGCGCAACACGTGATCCAGCGCCCGCATCGTGGTGCGGCCCCTCGTCATGTATTCAACCCATCTGGGCTTGAAGACCGCTACTTCTCGACCCGCGCCCGGGCATCGGTTTCGTTGGCGCTTGGAGTGCCCCTTGCCGATCCGGTACTGGAAGCGGTAGCGTTCGATTGGATGAAGTGGGCCGGAAACGGCGAGTCCGTCGCATTGCCCATTCAATCCAATATGCCGCAGGGAGTCACGGGATTTGCCCGTCAATACTCACCGGCATACCCTGATGCAGGCCATTACGTGATGTTCGACAAGCCCGAAGCCCGCGCCCAATACGCTTGTTTTGTCAGGTCCCTTGCTCAGGGAAATCCGATCCTGCGTACCCCCGAAGAATCTACACCCGAAAATTGTCCCTAAATAAATGGGCGCCGCCGATATTTGGCGGCCAAGAAAAATGGAAAAAACATGGCAAACTTGCCTTCAAATAACCCTAATATCGCGATTTTTTGCGACTACGAAAATGTGGCGATTGGTGCGCGTGACGCGAACTACCCGGTTTTCGACATCAACCTTGTGATCGAGCGATTGCTCGACAAAGGCTCGATCGTCGTCAAGCGAGCTTATTCCGATTGGGAGAGCTTCAAGGTGGCCAAAAAGCCAATGCACGAGGCCGCTTTCGAGATGATCGAAATTCCGCACGTATCGTATTCCGGCAAAAACTCCGCGGATATCCGTATGGTCGTTGATGCCCTCGACCTTTGTTACACCAAGCCTCACGTTCATATCTTCTGTTTGATCACGGGCGATTCGGACTTTTCGCCCTTGGTCTCGAAACTTCGCGAGAACAACAAGTTTGTGATCGGTGTTGGGGTGAAGTCGTCGACCTCTCGACTGCTTCTGGAAAACTGCGACGAGTACATCTTTTACGATGATCTGGTTCGTGAGCAGCGCAAGACTCAAAAGGCTCATGCCGCGGCGCGTCCAAAACGCCCGGTCAAGCCGAAAGACGCGAGTTCTCAGCATGCGGACGAGGTCGGCTCAAAAGAAGAGGCTCTCGAGCTGATCTTGGATACGGTCGATGGCTTGTTCCGAGAGCGGGACGAAAACGTCTGGGCCTCACATATCAAGCAGGTCATCAAGCGAAAGAAACCACAGTTCTCGGAGACGTTCTACGGCTACCGAAGCTTCAATGAAGTGGTGGAGGATGCGGCGAAACGTGGTCTTCTCGAGGTTCAGAAGGATGATAAATCGGGCGGATATGTGATCGTTGGTTTCGGTGAGAAGGCCTGAACGCCGTAAATCCTCGATTCTGTGCGTCATTTCTGTGACATTTTGATCTGAGACTTGAAAGAGGGGGCATCGGTGATTACATAACCCTCACTGATAACTTTCATTTGAGGCTCATATGTTCTCCAAACGCACACTTCCACTCATGATTTTGGTTCTCGCCGTTGCCTGCGGCGATGACGAAAACACCAAAACCAATAATTCGACGAACAATTCGACGAATAACACGACGAACAACTCGACGAACAACACGACGAATAATTCGACGAATAACACGACGAACAACACGACGAATAATTCGACGAACAACACGACGAATAATTCCACCAACAACAACACGAACAACATGACCGCGGCGGACATGGGTGACGACATGACCACCTCGGACATGGGCGACGACATGACCACTGCGGACATGGGCGACGACATGAACATGGCGGACATGGGCAGCGATATGGCTGTGGTGACCGAGCCTGATCCTGCCGCAGCTGCTCAGATCACAGCCGTGCGTGCCAACCTGACCGGTACAATCACTGGCGCGGTCGTGACCTATATCAAGAGCGGTCTTGGAAATGACCTTCAGGGCTTCTTTGTCCAAGCGACCGCCACGGGGCCAGCCCTTTTTGTGGAATCCACCGAAACGGTTGTGGTTGGCGACATCGTGTCGTTTGATGTGACTACGGCCGAAGTTGCGACCGAAGGTTTTCCGAAAGCCACTGCCATTGCGAACCTGACCGTACTTGGCTTCGGCTACGATGTGACTCTGTTCACTCAAGACGTATCTGCCAGCGCAGACTTGGTCTCAGCGGTTGGTGATTATGAGCTTGAGCTCATCGACACCGCGGTCACCCTCACATCTGATTTCTTCGGCGCGGGCACCGGTCATTCGGCCGCCATCGTCGACACGACGGGTGTGGTCGGGTCCAACGACCTTCGGTTGCGTCTGCCAACGACCCTTGTTGATGCTTACGGCTTCGAGAACGGTTGCACGATGAATGTGAACGACACCCCATTATGGCGATTCTCGGCTCAGGCTCAGATTTCGGCGTATTACGACACTGAACTCACCAACATCGTGTGCCCTGCACCTGTCGTGCAGAACGCTGCAGCAGCCAGCGAGACCTCGGTGGTCCTCACGTTCTCGCGCCCCGTTGATGCCGCAAGCATCACCGACGCCGCAGCGCAGTTCACCTTGGATAATGGCCTAACCGTTTCGGCCGCGGTCGTGAACGGCAACCAGGTGACCTTGACCACGAGCGCTCAGGTTGTGGGCACGACCTACACGATTACCGTCGCGGACACGGTCCTTGACGTCCTTGGAGCAGGAGTTTCGGCGACTGCTAACTCGGAAACATTCGTGGCGTATGAACTGATCGCCACGCTGCGTATCAACGAAATCGCTGCAGAACAACCAGATGGCTGCGATATTGTTGAGTTGCGTGTCGTGACTGGTGGAACGGTTCGAGACTTTAAATTCTACGAACGTACAGCAAGTGAATTCACGTTTCCTGATGTTTCGGTTGCCACGAATGACCTCATCGTTTTGCACTTCGACTCTGGTGATAGCAAATGTAATTATACGTCGATCGCCAATGAAACGGCCTCAATCACTGAGTTTCCGAATGCGACCCACGTGGCCAACTACGACACCGCTTGGGATTTTTACAGTGATGATAACGGGATAACTTCGACTGATAACGTCTTCACTGTGTATGACAACGTAGGAACGATTCAGGATGGGGTATTGGTTGGATGTATTACGGCATTGACCACTGCCAATGGGTCGGAGGCTGGAGCAGCGACTTTGGCAGCGGCTGGACAATGGCAAAACACCGATGGCACCGTGCCGGCGGGCGGATATGTTGATGCTGTTTTCTGTGCAAATGCAGTCTTAGGACTGGCAGATTCGACCCTTCCCGACTCTTTGCAGCGCATCAACGACGCCGACCTCAACGACAAGTCGGATTGGACGCTTCTGCAGACCACGGCGACCTTTGGTCTGTTGAACGTCGGTCAAACAGCATTCTAAGTGCTTCATGCCCGACGCGTCCTGCGTCGGGCCTCTCTTAAGTCCCACACATCGCGTGCCTTCTGCCGCCGGCTGTTGTAGTCTGCTCCAATAATTTTCTTGGAGCGGACATGTCTGATTGGCACGAATTACCGTCGCATCGTAACGACGACGAAACCCTTAGCGT
>Ga0100385_1000508_pt1 | contig 46065 bp, 40 predicted proteins | sample CryGeymeta201509_FD_81543 | JGI IMG/M metagenome (GOLD analysis project Ga0100385, IMG submission 81543) | Groundwater microbial communities from Crystal Geyser aquifers in Utah, USA - Crystal Geyser metaG 2015-09 | ecosystem: Environmental > Aquatic > Deep subsurface > Groundwater | place: USA... | reverse complement strand
GCCGGATGCAACGCCGATGAGGTCGAGGCGCGCTTCGCTTGGAAAGACCACCCGTCCGAGTCTCCCGGGAATCCTGCCGCGACCGCGCCTGTTCGCATTGCTGGATGCGGCGCGCGAGCGGCCCGTGGTCTGGGTGAGCGGGCCGCCCGGTTGCGGAAAGACCACGGCGGTGGCGAGTTACCTCGAGCACGCCGGGCTGCGCGGGCTGTGGTACCAGCTCGACGAGGGCGACGCGGACGTCGCGACCTTCTTCTACTATCTGAGGCTTGCGACGTCGGCGCTCGGCGACGAGCGCGACGAGCCGCTGCCGCTGCTGGCGCCCGAGTATCACGCCGGGCTGCCGGTGTTCGCGCGCCGCGTTTTCCAGTCCCTCTACGCGCGGATCGAGACGCCCTTCGCGATCGTCTTCGACGGCTACGAGGCAGTCTCGGCGTTCTCGCAGCTTCACGAGGTGATGAGAGATGCGCTCTGCGAGCTGCCGTGCGGCGGCTGCGTCATCCTAATCAGCCGCGGCGATCCGCCCGCGAGCTTCGCGCGCCTGCGCGCGAATCGTGCCATGGCGACTGTGGGCTGGGAGAGCCTGCGGCTGACGCGCGAGGAAACGGATTCCATCGTTCGCCGGCGCAGGCCGGGAGTGGAGCCCGATACGCTGGACGAACTCTACGAGAAGACGCAGGGCTGGGCCGCGGGGCTGGTGCTGTTGCTCGAACAGTCGAGGGTGCTCGGCTCGATCGCCGAACCGCCGGACCCGGCAGCCGGCCAGCCGGTGTTCGACTATCTGGCGAGCGAGATCTTCGACAGACGCGATGCGCGCACCCAGGACTTCCTCATGCGCACCGCCTTCCTCCCGCAGATGACCGCGGCACGGCGCGCGAGGTGAGCGGCGAGGAGTGGGCGGAGGAGATTCTGGCCGGACTGTACCGCGACAACCATTTCGTCACGCTGCGCCGCACCCAGCCGCAGCCCGTGTACCAGTATCACCCGATGTTCCGCGAGTTCCTGCTCGCGCGGGTGCGGGAAACGCTGCATGAGGATCGCCGCCGTGCGGCTCTGAGGACCGCGGCCGCAGCCATGGAAGCGACGGGTCAGGGGGAAGAGGCGGTCGCGCTGTACCGCGAAAGCCGGGACTGGGACGAGATGGCGCGGCTGATCGGCGCCCATGCGGAGGCGATGCTCGGCCAGGGCCGCGGGGAGACGCTCGCACACTGGGTGGAAGACCTGCCTCCCGAGGCGCGCGAGCGGCATCCCTGGGTCGAATTCTGGGCGGCGGCCAGCCGGGCGCAGATCGCGCCGCGCGAGGCGCGGGTGCGGTATGAAAAGGCCTTCGAGCGGTTTCGCGCCCTGCCGTCGCCCGACCGGACCGGAATGGCGCTTGCCGCCTCGGGCGCGATGGATGCGATCCTCTACGAGCTCGACGACTTCTCCTTGCTCGACCGATGGATCGCGATCCTCGACGAAGCGGAGAGCCGCGGCGTGAGCTACCCCTCCGCGGCGGTGGAGGCGCGCGTCGCCTGCGGCATGGTGTTCTCGCTCACGCTGCGCCAGCCGCAGCGGCGCGACATCGAACGGTGGATCGCTCGCGCGCTCGATCGTGCGCGCGAAGTGCCCGATCCCAACCTGAAGATGTTCGTCGGGCTCCTGTGCGCGCTGACGCTGATGTGGACCGGGGTCCATGCCAGGGCGCTCGAGCTGATCGAGGCGATGCGCGGGATCGCTGGATCGCCGGGCGTATCGCCGTTCTCGCGCATCACGCTGAAGAACGTCGAAGCGATGTATTACATGCTGACGGCGGACGGGAAACGATGCATGGAAGCGGCGCGCGAGGGCCTGGAACTCGCGCGAACGGCCGGCGTGACGACCTGGACCTTTCAGTTGCTGGTGCACGCGTACGGCGGGGCGCTGGGTGTGCAGGACCTGGCGACGGCGGCTGAATTTGCTGCGCAGCTCGACGCCCAGAGCGCACGCGCCGGCCGCCTCGACCAGTGCCTATATCACCACTTCCGGGCCTGGGAGGCGATGCTGCGCAAGGATCTGATGCGCGCGCTGCACTGCGAGCGCACGGCGCTGCGGATGGCGATCGAGGCCGGCTGCCCCTACTTCGAGGTGCTGTGCCGGCTCGCGCTCGCGGAGGCTCTCGCCGAATGCAACGACGAGCGCAGATGCATCGCACACCTGCAACAGTTGCGGCCGGTCGTGGAGGGCATCGGCAACCATCACCTCGAGTTCACCTGCCTCACGACGGCCGGCCGGATCGCGATCGAGCACGGCCGGGAACATCCCGGGCGCACCGCCCTGCGCCGCGGGCTGGCGCTCGCGCGCGAATACGGCTATGCGCATTTCCTGTGGTGGCGTCCCGAAGCGATGGCGCGCGCCTGTGCTCACGCGCTCGATGCGGGAATCGAAGTCGAAACCGTGCGCCACCTGATCGTGCGGCGAGGCCTGGTGCCCGCTCGGCCGCCCCTGCTGGTCGAGGCTTGGCCATGGATGTTCCGCGTCCGTTGCCTGGGCTCGTTCGAGCTGCTGCGGCACGACGCGCCGCTCGCCGCGGAAGGCAAGGCACAGCGCCGCCCGCTGGAGATGCTCAAGCTGCTGATCGCGCAGGGTGGCAGCCGCGTCCCCGAGGAGGCCGTGACCGATGCGCTGTGGCCACGCGTGGAAGGCGACTCGGCACACCGCTCGTTCACGAGCACGCTGCACCGGCTGCGCAAGCTCCTCGGCGAAGATCGGGCCGTCGTGTTGCACGAGGGCAGGGTGACGCTGGAGCGCCGCTACTTCTGGGTGGATGTCTGGGCGTTCGACGAAGTCTTCGCACAGATCGAGACGGCGTTTCGCGGATCGCGGGGGGAACCCGGCGCGAGCCGCATCGAGATGCTGGCCGAGCGGCTGCGCGCGCTCTACCGCGGGCCGTTCATGGCCGGGGAACGGGACGAGGCCGGGTACGTCCAGCCGCGCGACCGCATCCGCGCCCGCTTCGTCCGCGCGATCGGCGAGATCGGCCATCACTGGGAACGATCGGAGCAGTGGGAGCGGGCTCTCGCCTGCTACGAGAGCTGCCTGGAAGCCGATCCGGTGGCGGAGGCCTTCTACCGCAATCTCATGGTTTGCTACCGGCGCACGGGCCGGCGCGCAGAGGCGATCGAGACCTTCGACCGGCTGCGCAGGGCGCTTGCCGTGCTCGGCGTGAAACCTTCGTCCGAAACGCGCGCCCTGCTCGAGAAGCTGGCGTAGCCGGCACGCAGTGATGCAATCGGTAACCGGCGCGTAAGCGTAGCCCGCAGGGCCGTATCCGATCATGACCGTACGCGCAGGCCGTTCGCCTGCTGCGATGAAAGGAGAAGGTCATGAACGCGAAAATCAGGATCGCCGCGCTGCTGTCGGCCTCCGCGGCAGTGCTCTCCGGATGCTACATCGTCCCGGTCGTCGATGCCCAGGGGAACGTGCAGTATCAGCACTATCCGCTGGTGCCGCCGGCCGGCTACCCGGTTCCGCCGTCTGCCGGTCCGCAGCCGGTGGTGCTCCAGGCGCGCCTGTATCCCGCGAACGAACTCGCGTCGCGAACCGGAGTGCTGAGCGGCACCGTCACCAACATGATGACCGGCAAGGGCCGCTTCCAGTTGCAGTACAACGGCGAGGTGCTGACCGGCGAGGCGACGCGCGTGTCCAACGACCAGCGCAGGGGCGTGGCGAGCGCCTATGGCTCGAGCGGGACGACCATGAGCTGCGAGTACCAGATGAGCGGCCCGCGCCAGGGCGCCGGCACGTGCACGCTCTCGAACGGCGCGAAGTACCAGGTGCACATCGGCTCGTAGCGCAACGGCCGGTCGGTGTCGGGAAGCGGGCCGCCGCGTTCAGCCGAGGGCGATCCGGCGCGGTGCCGCGCAAACGGGCTCGAGATCGGGACCGCGCAAGATGCGCTGCCAGTAGGACTCGTGCGCCGGCGTTCCGGCCGGCCAGTCGGCGAGGAAGGCGCGTTCCCATGCGGGCGCGTCGTATTCCACGGGGATCGCCTCGATGCGCACGGTCGAGAGTTCTGCGCCATAGACTGCGGCCACAGGCGCGCGCGAGGCCGCGATCCGGGTGATCAGCCCGTGGCGCGTGGCGGCGAAGTTCGGCATGCCGGCCGCGCCGTTGTTGATCACCGCGCGTTCGCCGCCGCGGGTGTCGAAGATCCGGAAGACGGGAGCGCAGGTGTGACTGCTCGCGAAGACATCCACGAGGGAGTCGCGGAACACTGCGCGCAGCCAGTCCGCCTGGCCGGGATCGTCGAGCGCCTGCCGGTCGAAGCGCCAGCCGGCGAGATTGCCCGCGTCGCCATGCACCACGGCGATCCGGAGCCGGCCGACCTCGAACAGCGCGTGCATCGGCAGCCGCGCGAGGCGCGCGAGCAGGGCCGGGAAGCGCAGCGCGGTCTGGCGCAATCGCGCATGGATGCGATTCGAGCGCTCCACCGTCTCCGGCGCGACTTCCGGCGGATAGGCGCAGCCGCAGCCGATGCCTTCGTCATCGCCGGCGAGCGCGACCTCAACGTTGCCCGCAAGCGCGCAGTGCGCTGCTACGCCGCGGTCGATGCGCTCGAAGCTCTCGTCGTCGATGTCGAACCAGTGGAAATCGCCGTTGAAGGCGATCGTCACCGGCTGCGTTTCGCGCGCGGCGAGCGCGCTGATCGCCTCAAGCGCATGGACGTTGCCATAGAGTCCGCCGGCGACATAGAGCACTTCGGCGCGCCGCACGGGGGCCGAGGCGAAGATCGTGGCGGGGTACGACCAGCGCAGCGGGCAGGCGCGCCCGGGCGTCCGCAGCGACGCGATCGGTGCGGCGTTCAGCGGGCGAAGCGTGTCGCGTCCCATGGCGCGCACCCGATGCTTCACCGTCGCCCCGCCCTGGACGCGCGCCGGCGTCGCTCGCAAGCGCTCAGGCCGCGAGCGCGCCGCCGCAGCTCGACCCCTGCCCGGCCGTGCAGCCGTAGCAATGATTCATCACCGCGATCGGGTTTCCGGCGAGATCGCGGCCGACGAGGTCCGCGATCTTCACCCGCGCCCGCTCGGGCAGCCGCAGGGGCAGTCCCAGCATCTGGTTGAAGTCGCAGTCATACACCCAGCCCTGCCAGTCCACGCTCAGCAGGCTGCGGCACATCACGGCTTCGAGGTTCTCTTCGCGGTGCGCCTCGCGCAGCGTGCGCATGTAGGAACCGAACTGGCCCCTGGACACGAGCGTGCTGCCGAAGCGCTGGATCGGCATGTTGGCGAGCGTGAGCAGGCGGGTGAACTCGATGCCGTAGCCGGTCGCGAGCCGCTGCCGGTATTCCACCTCCAGCCGGTGCTGTTCCGGCGGCAGGCTGGGTCCCTGCGGGTTGTAGACGAGGCTGAGCTCGAGGTCCGAACCCGCGCGCCCGTAGCCGAGGCCGTTGAGCCGGCGCAGGACGGCGATGCTGCGCGCGAACACGCCTGCGCCGCGCTGGCGGTCGACGTTTTCCTCGAGGTAGCAGGGCAGCGAGGCGACGATCTCCACCCGGTGGGCGGCGAGGAATCCGGCCAGATCCTCCATCCCCGGCTCGAGCAGGATGGTGAGGTTGCAGCGGTCGATGACCTGCACGCCGAGCGCGTGCGCCTCTCGGACGAGATCGCGGAAGCCTTCGTTGAGCTCGGGCGCACCGCCGGTCAGATCGAGCCGTCCCACCCGCTGCTCGCGCACGAAGGCGAGCACGGCCGCCATGGTCTCGCGCGACATCGCCTCGGTGCGCTTCGGGCCGGCATTCACGTGGCAATGGAGGCAGGACTGGTTGCAGCGGTAGCCCAGGTTGGCCTGCACGGTCTCGATTCCGCGGCGGCGGATCGCGGGGAAGTCGGTGCTGCGCAGCAGGGCGACGGTGGCGTGCATGTTCGGCGTTCCGAAGGACGGCGGGCGAATTGTACCGACGCTCGCGGCGTCCGTTTTATTACAGCCGGTTTCCGCCCCGGCGCGGCCCGGTCGCGTGCTATGCTGGAATGCGGCAAGGCGAGGGAGGAGGCCATGGAACGCTTCACCATTTCGCTCGACGAGAATCTGGCGCGCGAGTTCGACGCGCTGATCCCCAGCCGCGGCTACGAAAACCGCTCCGAGGCGGTGCGCGACATCCTGCGGGCCAGGATCGAAGAGAGCCGCCTCGAGCGCAGGCAGGCGCCCTACTGCATCGCGGCGCTCTCCTACATCTACAACCATCACGAGCGCGATCTGGCCGAGCGCCTGACCTCGGCCCAGCACGCGCATCACGATCTCACCGTATCGACCATGCACGCGCATCTCGATCACGACAACTGCATGGAGACCGTGATCCTGCGCGGGTCGACCGGCGCGGTGCGCAAGTTCGCCGATGCGATGATGGCCGAGCGCGGGGTGCGCCACGGCGCGCTCAACCTGGTGCCGGCCGACCTCGATCCGGGGCGCCATCATCACCACCACGGTCCGGATCATCCCTACCACATGCACACCCGTCCGAAGTCCTGACCATGGCGAGGCGGCGCGATCCGGAAGGCGGAGAGGGCGCACGCGTGGTTGCCCCCGTGCTGCCCGCGCACGTGCTCGATCGTCCGCCCGAGGGCGTGGGCGAGGACGTGTGGATCGAGGTCATCCGCAAGATGGACGAGGTCTACAGCGACCTGCTCCAGTACGAGGTCGCGCTCGAGGAGAAGAACGCGGCGCTGGAAGAGACCCAGAAATTCATCTTTAGCGTGCTCGGCTCGATGTCGGACATCCTCGTCGTATGCGATCGCCATGGCGACATCCAGGAGGTCAACCACGCGCTGGCCGAACTCACCGGCCGGGACGAGGCCGGGCTGCGCGGCGCGCCGCTGCGCAGCCTGTTCGCCGACGAGGACTCGCGCGAGCGCGCCGAGCGCTTCCTGCGCGAGCTGCACGGGGAACGCATCCAGGACTGCGAGCTCCAATTCCGCTCCCGCGACGGGGCCGTGCCGGTCGCAGTGAACTGCACGCCGCGCCTGTCGCCGGTGGGGAAGTTCGTCGGCCTGGTGGTCACGGGCCGCCCGGTGGGCGAGCTGCGGCGCGCCTACGAGGCGCTGCGCCGGGCGCATGAAGAGCTCAAGCGCGCGCAGCAGCAGCTCATCCACTCCGAGAAGATGGCCTCGCTCGGGCGTCTGGTGGCGGGCGTCGCGCATGAACTCAACAACCCGATCGGCTTCGTGCTGGGGAACGTCCATGCGCTCCAGCGCTATGGCCGGCGCATGCGCGAATACATCGACGCCATCCACGCCGGCAGACCCGCGGACGAGATCGCGGAGCTTCGCGTTCGGCTTCGCATCGATCGGCTGATCGAGGATATGCAGCCGCTCATCGATGGAACGATGGAAGGCGCGGAGCGCACGCGCGACATCGTCGCCGGACTGCGGCGCTTCTCCGCAGCCGACCGCGGCGCGGAGGAGGTCTTCGATCTCGCGGCGGTCGTCGATCGCAGCGTGCACTGGGTGGTGAAGGCATCCGGCTCGAAGATTCGGATCGATCTGGACCTGAGCGGCGAGCTTCCGGTATCGGGCTCACCGGGGCAGATGCAACAGGTGCTGGTCAACCTGGTCCAGAACGCGATCGACAGCACCGAACAGCGGGAAGATGCGCGCCTCGCCATCCGCGGCGAGGCGGTCGGCGACCGCGTCGTCCTTCTCCTGCATGACAACGGGCCGGGCTTCAGGCAGGAGAGCCTGGACAGGGCGTTCGACCCGTTCTTCACCACGAAGCCGGTCGGCAAGGGCACCGGGCTGGGGCTGTCGATCAGCTACGGCATCGTGCAGCGTCACGGCGGAAGCCTCACCGCCGCCAACCACCCGGACGGCGGGGCGCTGATGTCCCTGAGCCTTCCGCTCGCGCGGCGCCCGGCGCCGTAGGCCGGGCGCTCAACCCGACTGCCGGCAGTGCGTCTCGCGCGCGATCGAGATCGCGACGAGCGACACGAGCACCCAGGCGACCATCAGCGCGAATCCGGCCTGGTAGGCGGCGGCATCGTAGATGCGCACACCGCCCGCCGTGGCTCCGTGCCAGGTGCGGTCGAGCATCCAGCCCACCGCCGGCTGGAGCACCATCCCGCCGCTCATCGTCCCCATGTTGTTCACACCCGAGGAGGTACCCGCGAGCGCGAGCGGAACGGATTCCTTGGCGAAGGCGAATCCGATGATGATGCAGCCCGAGACGAAACCCAGCAGCAGGAGCAGCGGCACGAGGACCGGCAGCGGAGCCGCAGGCACGAGCACGATCGTGCCCCAGCCCAGCGCCGCCGCGGCTGCGCAGCCGACGTAGAGCGGCTTGCGGGCCCCGATCCGCTCCGACCAGGTTCCGAGCACCGGCCCGCCCACGGCCCATGCGATCAGCATGGCGGAGGTGAGCGCCGCGGCCTCGCGCGCGCTCAGGCCATGGACCTGGCGCAGATAGGGCACGCCCCACAGGCCGGCGAACGTGAGCATGGCGCCGGCGATGCCGCCGGACGTGACGAGCAGCAGCCACGAGTTCCGGTAAGAGAGCACCTGCGTCAGGCCGCGCCAGATCGAGGGGCGGGCGCGGTCCTCGTGATGCCCGGCGAAGTGGCTTGCATAACCGAGCTCGGTCGGGTCGTCACGCACACGCAGCCAGATCGCAGCGCATAGAGCGGCAGTCACCACCGCCGAGGCACCCATCACTGCACGCCAGCCGAAGGCATCCACCAGCATGCGCAGGGGCACCCCGGCGACCACCCCGCCGATCACCCCGACCAGCAGCGCCATCCCGGAAGCCAGTGTGAACTGGCTCGGCGTGAACCAGTGGGTCGCGAGCTTTAGCATCGAGACGAAGGCCACCGCGACCGAGCCGCCGATCAGCAGGCGGCCGGCGTTGGCCCAGGCGGGATCGGGTGCCGCCGCGAACAGCGCGCTGCCCAGCGCGGCCACTCCCGCGCCCAGGGTCAGCAGCCGGCGCGGACCCCAGCGGTCGGCGATGATCCCGGTCGGGATCTGCATCGCCACGTAGGAATAGAAGTAGAACGCCGACAGGTTGCCGAGGGCGGCGGCGCCGATCGAGAAGTCGGTCATCAGCTTGTCGGTGATGACCGCCGGCGCGACGCGCTGGTAGAAGGCGATCAGGTAGAGCGCTGCGCCAAGGCCCCATACGGACCAGGACAGAACGATCGGCGGCGGCATCAATGGCTTCGCGGCCGTGGCGGGATACGCAACTTGCGAACCGTGACACGAGACCCGGAACCCGGAACCCGCAACGACGCAGTCAGCACTGCTCCCAGGGCAGCCCCTCGAAGCGCCAGCCGTTGAGGACGTTGCGGCGGTGGTCGTCGCTCAGGTCGCCTTCGAAGCCGTGCAGCACGTTGTAGACCTTGGTGAAACCGGCCTGCTCCAGGGCGTGCCCCGCTTCGCGCGAACGGTTGCCGCTGCGGCAGATCAGCACCACCGGCCGATCGACGCTGGTCGCCTTCTTCACATGCGCGATGAAGTCGGGATTGACGTCCCAGTTCGGACCGTCGTTCCACGGGATCATGATCGCGCCCACGGGATGCCCGACGAACAGGAATTCCATCTCGCTGCGCACGTCGATGAACACGGCGGTCGGACTCTGGTGCAGGAATTCGGAGGCTTCCTTGGGATTGAGATGCTTCATCGCAACAACCCGTGGTCTCGAAGTCGATCGACATGATACACGGCGGACCGCGGGCGGCGGGGGACAGGGGACGGCAAGCGCCCGGGCGACCGCTGCGCGTCGGAGCGCCGGCGCCGGGCCCGCCTCCATGCCATATAGTGCAGCGGAAGAAATATATTGCGTTCCGTGGAAACAGGGTTTATAGTGCATGCAACGAAATATAGTGCGTGTCCGTGCGTGGAATCGCGCTGCATGGGGTCGAGCCGGCGCCGGATGCGAGGCTCGTCCCGATGCTCACCCCTTCACCCGTTCCGGCGCGGCCGGTCAAGGAGGCTCACAGATGAATGACGGCTTGTTCGATCCGTTCAAGACCTGGTATGAGAAGCGCCACGACTACGCGCGTGACTGGAAGGCGCGCACCGGCGGACAGGTGGTGGCCACGATGTGCACCTATACGCCGGAGGAGCTGCTGATCGCGGCGGGCATGCTGCCGGTGCGGGTGCTCGGTGCCCACGAGCCGCAGAACGTCACCGAGCCGCATGTGTTCGGGATGTTCTGTCCGTTCTGCCGCGACTCGCTGGCCCAGGGGCTGCTGAACCGTTTCGATTATGCCGAAGGGGTGACGCTCACCCAGTCGTGCATCCAGTACCGCCAGAGCTTCGCCTCGTGGCGCATGCATGTTCCCACCGTCAAGTGGGACTACTACGTGCCGATGCCCAACGAGGTGCAGAGCCGCCACGCGCGACTCGCGCACTACGGCGAGGTCAAGAAGTTCCGCGACTTCCTCGGCAAGCTCACCGGCCAGCCGCTCTCCGAAGAGGCACTCGCCGAGGCGGTGGAGGTCGTGAACGAGAACCGCCGCCTGCTGCGCCAGTTGTTCGACTACCGCAAGCAGCCCAACCCCAACGTGACCGGCCTCGAGGCGCTCTACGCATCGCTCAGCGCCCAGTTCGTCGACAAGCGCGAGCACAACGCGCTGCTCCGGAAGGTGCTGGCCGCGCTGCCCTCGCGCCGGCTGGAGCGCCCCGAGGGCGTGCGCGTGATGACGATCGGATCGGAGAATGACGACTGCGGTTTCATGGCGATGATCGAGTCGGTCGGCGCCACCATCGTCATCGACGACCAGTGCTCGGGGACGCGTTACTTCTGGAACGAGGCCAAGCCCGACGGCGATCCCATCAAGGCGATCGCCGACCGCTACATCGATCGTCCGGCCTGCCCGACCAAGGACTACCCGGCCCACACCCGCTTCGACCACGTGCTGGGGCTCGCCAAGGACTACAACGCGCGGGCCGCGATCTTCCTCCAGCAGAAGTTCTGCGATCCGCACGAGGGCGACTACCCGGATCTCAAGCGCCACCTCGAGGCCAATGGCATTCCGACGCTGTTCCTCGAGTTCGACATCACCAATCCCCTGGGACCGTTCCGCATCCGGGTCGAGGCATTCCTGGAAACGCTGAGCGAAGAAGAACTGTTCTGAGCGAAGGAGACAAGCGATGAATGCACCGGCGAAATACCCGAGCGAGCCGCTGAAGCTCTGGAAGAAGGCCAAGGAACTGCGCGAGCAGTATTACCTCAACTACGCCAGGGCGAAGGAAAACGGCGGACTGCGCTGGTCGGGCTCGGCCTGGGCGCTGGATGCGATTCCCGCGGGTCTGGGCGACGACGTCTATTCGCTCACCGGTGAGCCCTATGCGGCTTCCATCGCGCATGATCGCAAGTTCGCCAAGTCCTGCATGGACGCGGCCGAATCCTACGGCTTCGCGCGCGACCTGTGCTCCTACATGCGCATCTACTGGGGCGGCCTGCATCTGAACAAGTACCTGTTCGGCGGCGAGTTCCCCAAGCCCGACTTCATCTTCCAGAGCCAGATCTGCTGCTCGCACTCGAAGTGGTACCAGCATGTGGCCAAGGTCGACAAGGTTCCGGATTTCTATCTCGACGTGGGGGTGGGACCGTACAAGGATCTCGACGCCTCGCGCGTCGCCTATGTCGCCAACCAGCTTCACGACGCGATCGAGTGGCTGGAGAAGGTCACCGGCAGGAAGTACGACGACGAGAAGATGATCGCGGCGGTGAAGAACGAGATGCGCTCGACCAGCCGCTGGGCCGACATCTGCGCGCTGAACAAGGCCATCCCCGCGCCGCTCGACGAGAAGACGATGTACTCGCTGTACTGTCTCGCCACGCTCCAGAAGTCCGCGAAGTGGTGCGCAGATTTCTACGACGAGCTCTACGACGAGGTGAAGGATCGCGTCGCCCGCGGCATCGCGGCGGTGGCGAACGAGCGCTGCCGGGTGATCTCGGACACCCAGCCGCCGTGGGGCTTTCTCAAGGTGTTCCGCTACCTCGAGACCTACGGCGCGGTATCGGTCGGATCGCTCTACACCTTCGGGCTGGAAGGCATCTGGGAAGACAAGCCGGACGGAAGCTGGGGCGGGCGCACGACGCCGATGGAAAAGGGCATCGAGATCCGCGACCGCGACACCGCGCTACGCCTGTACGCGGAATGGAACCTCTCCAAGCCGCAGTGGCAGCACTTCTACGATCCGCAGCTCAAGACCGACATGATGCTGCGCATCGTGAAGGAGTGGAAGTGCGACGGCGTCATGCTGCACCTGAACCGCGGCTGCGAGGGGCTGTCGCTGGGCATCATGGAGAACCGCCTCGGACTGTCGAAGGCGGGGGTGCCGGTGATGACCTTCGAGGGCAACATGGGGGACGAACGCGAGTTCGACGAGGTGCGCACCCAGGCGCGCGTTGACGGATTCATGGAACAGCTCGGCCTGCGCAAGCTGGCCGCCTGATGCGAAGGAGAATGAAGAGATGATCACTGCCGGAATCGACATGGGTTCGCGCACCATCAAGGTGGTGCTGCTCGAGGACCTCAAGGTGGAAGGCGCGCCGCAGCTCAATTACGCGGTGCGCAAGGCGCAGATCATGTTCCCGGGCGAGCTCGATCAGGATCAGGCCGCCGAACGGGTCTATGACGACGTGCTGGCCGCGGCCGGCCTCAAGCGCGAGGATGTCGCCGCGGTGTATGCGACCGGGGCGGGCCGCAAGCAGGTGAAGTTCGCGGCCGATGCGGTGACCGAAATGACCGCGGGCGCGCGCGGTGCGGTGTTCTTCTTTCCGAGCGTGCGCACCGTCGTCGATGTGGGCGCCGAGGAGGGCCGCGGGATCAAGACCGACGAGGCCGGCAAGCCGACCGACTTCGCCGGCAACGAGAAATGCGCGGCAGGGGCGGGTTCGTTCGCCGAGGCGATGTCGCGCGCCCTGCAGCTCTCGCTGCAGGACTTCGGCGAGGCGAGCCTGAAGTCGGACAAGACCATTCCGATGAACGCGCAATGCACGGTGTTCGCCGAGTCCGAGGTGGTCTCGCTGATCCACGCCTCGACGCCGAAGGAGGACATCGCGAAGGCGGTGCTCGACGCGGTGGCGAGCCGGGTGTGCGCGATGGTGCGCCGGGTCGGCATCGAGAACGACGTCGCACTGATCGGGGGCATGGTGCATAACGCCGGCTTCGTCGCCTCGCTCAAGGCGGCGATGGGAGTCGACGAGCTGAAGCTTCCCGAGATGCCGGAATACGTGAGCGCGGTGGGCTGCGCGCTGCTCGCGGCCGAGACCCGCCACTGAACCGATCAACGAGAGGACCACGATCATGACCGAGCTTTCCGCATTCAACGCCCCTTCGTCGGGCGAGAAAAAGGAGTTCTGGCGCTGGGACGAAACCGCCTGGGTGGATGAATCCAGGGACTGGCGCAGCGCCAAGGTGCTGACCTGCGGCATCGACGTCGGATCGGTGTCCTCGCAGTGCGTGATCTGCGCCGACGGCGAGCTGTATGCCTACAACTCGATGCGCACCGGCAGCAACAGCCCGGACTCGGCGACGAACGCCTTCGCCGGCGTCACCGCCAGGACCGGCCTCACCGTCCCTGACGTGCAGTTCGTCGTCGGCACCGGCTACGGGCGGGTGAACGTGCCGTTCTCCCACAAGGCCATCACCGAGATCGCCTGCCACGCGCGCGGCGCCAACAAGATGGGCGGCAACAGCGTGCGCACCATCCTCGACATGGGCGGCCAGGACTGCAAGGCCATCCACTGCGACGAGAAGGGCAAGGTCACCAACTTCCTGATGAACGACAAGTGCGCGGCGGGCACCGGCCGCGGCATGGAGGTGATCTCGGACCTGATGCAGATCCCGATCGCCGAGCTGGGGCAGCGCTCGTTCGAGGTCGATGTGGAGCCGGAGGCGGTGAGCTCGGTGTGCGTGGTGTTCGCCAAGTCGGAGGCCCTGGCGATGCTCAAGGCCGGCTACACGAAGAACAAGGTGGTCGCCGCCTACTGCCAGGCGATGGCCGAACGGGTGGTGTCGCTGCTCGGTCGCATCGGCGTCGAGGAGGGCTTCTTCATCACCGGCGGCATCGCCAAGAATCCCGGCGTGGTCAAGCGCATCGAGCGCCTGCTCGGCATCAAGGCGATGGAGACGAAGATCGACAGCCAGATCGCCGGGGCGTACGGCGCCGCGCTGTTTGCCCACACCCTGGTCCTCAAGCAGGGTGCCGCCAAGCCGCTCGCGGCCGCGGCCTGAGGACGAGGCGATGATCGCCAACTACGGCTACAAGGACGGCTCCGGCGAGTATTACATCAGCATCGACACGGACAAGTGCATCGAATGCCCAGTGGGCCGGGCCTGCCTCGCCGCCTGCCCCAAGGCGATGTTCGAGACCCTGGTCGATGACTACGACGACGAGGTGGTCTGCATCAAGGCGCAGTTCAGGAAGAGCCTGGCGTACGACTGCGTGCAGTGCAAGCCTGCAGGAGGCCACACGCGGCTGCCGTGCACGGATGCGTGTGCGCCGGGGGCGATCCGGCATTCGTGGTGAGCGCGGGAGCGGCGATCATGGCCAGGGTGATACCGCTGCGGCCGCTGGGCGATGCGGGCGAGGAGGAGCTGATCCGGGCCGGGTGGCGCAAGCAGAGCACGCTCTCGGAGCCGCGGCTCTCGGAAGTGGCCGAAGGCTACCGCAGCATGGGCTACGAGGTCCATCTCCAGCCGTATCGCGCGGGGCCCGGCTGCAACACCTGCTTCGATGCCGGCGAGGCGCTCGGCCAGAAGCATGCGACGGTGTGGATCCGCGGCGGGGGATCCGCGCGCGGCGACGACGAACTGTTCGACTGACGGGCGCGGCCCGCGAAGAGGAGACGATCATGGCTGAAGAACGGGTGATGCGGCTGATCCGGCGCGAGGATCTGGATGCCATCGTGGCGATCGACGAACTGGCCTCGAAGCAGAACCGGCGCGACTACTACGAGCACAAGCTCGCCGGCATCCTGAGTCCGGGGCGCTCGATCAACACCTCGCTCGTGTGCGAGATCGGCGGCAGGATCGCCGGCTTCATCATGGGCGACGTGTATTTCGGCGAGTTCGGCATCCCCGACACCACCGCGACCATCGACACCATCGGCGTGCATCCGGACTGGCAGAACAAGGGCGTGGCGAGCGAGCTGCTCGACCAGTTCTTCATGAACATGAAGGTGGCCGGCGTGCGCAAGGTCTACACGCTGGTCAATTGGGACGACTTCGCGCTGGAGCGCTTCTTCTCCCACCACAAGTTCGTGCCCTCGAAGCGCATCAACCTCGAATATCAAGTTCAATGAAACGGTTTCAGGTTTCACGTTGCGCGTCGCGGCGAGCGCTGCCAACGTCGCAAACCACTGGAACCTGAAACCTGAAATGCAATGTGGATCGACTGCCATTGCCACACGCGGTACTCCTACGACAACTGGCTCGATCCCGTGGACCTGGTGAAGAGGGCGAGGGAGCTCGCGCTCGATGCGGTGTGCGTGACCGAACACTACTCGTATGAAGCCTCGGCACCGGTCGAGCGCATCGGGCGCGAGGAGGGCGTGCTGGTGCTGCGCGGGGTGGAGATCGCGACCGACCGCGGCCACCTGCTCGCCTACGGCGTCGAGGACGACTCCTGGAACCGCTGGGGCCAGGACAACTACCTGCCGATCGCCGAAGTGATCGAGCGCATCGATGTGCTGGGCGGCATCTGCGTGCCCGCACACCCGTATCGGGAGATCGGGGTCGCGAGCCTGCTCGATGCGCTGCTGGAACTCCAGGGCATCGCGGCGGTGGAGACCCACAACGGCGCCAACCTGGAATCCGACAACGAACTGGCGCTGCGTGCGGCCCGGCACCGCAAGTTGCCCGGGCTCGGCGGCAGCGACTGCCACAAGGCGTCCGCCGTCGGGCGCTGCGCGACCGAGTTCTCGACGCCGGTCGCCGACATGCGGGATTTCGTTGCGGCGGTGCGCGCGGGTGCCTGCCGTGGCGCCTACTATGCGCCGTACGCGCATCGGCATGCGGAGAGCGGGAGATGAGTGCACAGGTTCAGGGAATCGGCTGGTGGAAGGCGAGCCGGGCGAAGGGGCTCGAAGCCTTCGGCAAGCCGGTGGCGATTTCGATCGACGGGCGCGAAGTGCTGGCGCCGGCCGGAGCCTCGGTGCTCAACGCGGCCACGGTGGCCGGGATCTACATCCCTGCGCTGTGCGCGCACCCCGACCTTCCGCCGGCGGCTGCCCGTGGCGCGGGCGATTCCGGCTGCAACCTGTGCCTGATCGAAGTGGAAGGCGAACCGGGGCTGCGCAAGGCCTGCGCGACGCCGGTCGCCGCGGGCCTCGCGCTGGTTACGGCCTCGCCCGCGATCGAGGCGGCGCGCAGTGCGAATCTCGCGCGCGTGCTCGGCAGTCACCCGCACGTGTGCCTGACCTGCCCGCAGCGCGAGGGGTGCAGCCGCACCCAGTGCTCCTACGGCAACCCGCCCGAGGCCCGCTGCTGCTCCATCTTCAACCATTGCGAGCTGCGCAAGATCTCCGACTACATCGGCATCCCGAACAACACGCCCGCCTACAAGCCCGCGCGACTGCCGGCGCACACCGACGATCCGTTCTTCGATCGCGACTACAACCTGTGCATCGACTGCCGCCGCTGCCTCGCCGCCTGCAACGACATCCGCGGCGTCGGCTGCCTCGAGGTGAAGGAAGTCGACACCGCCCAGGGCAGGCGGACCTATGTGGGCACGATCCGGGAGAGCCTCGTCGATTCGGGCTGCAAGTTCTGCCAGGCGTGCGTTACGGTGTGTCCGACCGGAGCGCTCACCGACCGCACGCTCGATCCGGCGCGGCGCGAACAGTCCATGGTGCCGTGCAGGGCCGCCTGCCCGGCCGGCATCGACGTGCCGCGCTACGTCCAGCTCGCGGCGCTGGGGCGCTACGGGGAGGCGGTCGCGGTGGTGCGCGAGAAGCTGCCCTTTCCCGGCATCCTCGGGCGCGCCTGCTTCGCGATGTGCGAGAGCGCGTGCCGGCGCGGCCAGCTCGACGATCCGCTCTCGATCCGAACCCTCAAGCGTGTGGCCGACGACAACGACACCGGAGTGTGGCGGCAGTATTCGAGGCAGGCGCCGCCCACCGGCAGGAAGGTGGCGGTGATCGGAGCCGGGCCGGCCGGGCTGACCGTCGCCTACTACCTCGCCAAGAAGGGCCACGCGGTGACGGTCTTCGATGCGCAGCCGGCTGCGGGCGGCATGGCGCGCTACGGCATTCCCTCCTACCGCGTGCCGATCGAGGTGATCGACCGCGAGGTGGCCGAGGTCGAGAAGCTCGGCGTGATGTTCCGCTTCGGGACCCGGGTGGAGGGCATCGACGATCTGTTCGCGCAGGGCCACGAGGCGGTATTCATCGGCATCGGCTGCCAGGGCGGCGACCGGCTCGGGATCCCCGGCGACGATTCTCCGGGGGTCATCGACAGTCCCGCCTATCTGCGTGCGGCGACCATGGGTCTCGTCAACGCACCCGGCTCCGGCATCGCCACCGGGGAACGTGTTGCCGTCATCGGCGGCGGCAATGTCGCCACCGACAACGCGCGCTCCTCGCGCAGGGTGGGAGTGCAGGCGGTCGACATGGTGTATCGGCGCACACGCGACGAGATGCCCGCCCGCGAAGAGGAGGTCGAAGGCTGCATCGACGAGGGCGTCAAGCTCCGCTTCCTGCTCTCGCCCAAGCGCATCGAGCCGGCCGGCGCGCGTCTGAAGGTCACCTGGGCGAAGATGGAGCTCGGCGAGCCGGATGCCTCGGGCCGGCGGCGTCCGGTCGAGGTGCCCGGCGCGGAGATTCAGGAGGAGGTCGATCTGGTGATCGCGGCGGTCGGCCAGCACCCGGTGAGGCACGAAGGCTTCGGTGTCGTGACCGACGCCAGGGGGCGCATCACGGTGCGCGAGGACAGCATGCTCACCAGCCGCCCCGGCGTCTATGCGGGCGGCGACTGCGTGCTCGGCCCGTCCACGCTGATCGAGTCGGTGGCGCACGGGCGCATCGCCGCGGCCGCGATCGACCGCGAACTGGGCGGCGACGGCGACATCGAGGAGAAGCTCCTACCCGACTGGGACACCGATCCGCGGATCGGCCGCGAGGAAGGCTTCAACCGGCGCCGGAAGATCCACCCGATCCTGCTCGCCCCGCAGCGGCGGCAGAACTGGGACGAGGTCGAGCGGGGATACGACGACGCGTCGGCGCGCGCGGAAGCTTCGCGCTGCCTGAAGTGCAACCTGGCGCCGAAGATCCTCGACGCGCCGCTGCCGCCCGAGTCGTGGCTCGACTTCGACGCGGATGCGATCGCCGGCGTGCCGGCTGCGCCGGGCGTGTTCCAGCTCCTCGATGCCGACCGGAACGTGCTCATGATCAAGGGCGTGGAGAACCTGCGCGCCGGCCTCAACGAACAGTTCGGCGGCGGCGGGGCGGCGAGGTTCTTCGTCTTCGAGGAAGCGGCGCTCTACACTTCGCGCGAGAGCCAGTTGATCCAGGCCTATCTCCAGCAGTACGGAAAGATGCCGGGCGGCGGCGCGGGCGAACTCGACGATCTGTTCTGAACTACGAGGGAGGAATCGTGGCCGAATCCGGAACCGTACGCTATGCGCTGTTCGACGCGCTGGTCACCGTGACCATCGATCGTCCGCCGCACAACGTGCTCGACATCGCGCTGATGCAAGAGCTGAACGGGGCGCTGGATCGCGCCTCGCGCGAGAGTACCGCGAAAGTGCTGATGATCACCGCCGCGGGCGGCAAGGTGTTCTCGGCCGGAGTCGACGTGATGGATCACACGCCCGACAAGGTGGTGCAGATGATCGAGGTGTTCCACGGCATCCTCAAGCGCCTGATGGTGTTCCCGCTGCCGACGGTGGCCGCGGTCAACGGCTCGGCCTTCGGCGGCGGCTGCGAGCTTGCGATCGCCTGCGACATGGTGGTGGCGGCGGAGGGCGCGAAGCTGGGCCAGCCCGAGATCAAGCTGGGCGTGTTCCCGCCGATCGCAGCGATCCTGATGCCCAGGATCCTGCCCCTGCCGCGCGTGATGGAGATGCTGCTCGGCGGCAACCCGATCGGGGCGCGCGAAGCCTTCGAGCTGGGGATGGTGAACCGCGTGTTCGCGCGCGAAGCCTTCGAGCGCGAGTGCCGCGAATTCGTTGCCCAGTTCCTGTCGCTGAGCCGCGTGGCGCTGCTCTACACCAAGAAGGCGATCCGCGAAGCCGCGGGCAAGCCCTTCTTCGAGGCGCTGTTCAACGTGGAGCAGATCTACCTCAAGGAACTCATGGCCACCCACGACGCGGTCGAGGGACTCAATTCGTTCATGGAAAAACGCAAACCGGTCTGGCTCGACAGGTGACAGACCGTACGGTGCAATGAGCGAAGCGCATTGCACCAAGCATGACGGACAGGTTTCGGGTTTCAAGTTGCGCCGCGCCGCCGGTCGCACCCATGCAACCTGGAGCGTGAAACTTGAAACTTGAAACTTGAAACTGCTCATCGAGAGGGGAAATGCTGGTGGAATTCATCGATACGTGGCAGATGACGGAGCCGGGGCGGCTCGCGCGGACCCGGGTCCCGATGCCGGAACTCGCGCCGGGCGAGGTGGTGGTGGAGATCCGGGGGTGCGGGGTCTGCCACACCGACCTTTCGTATTTCTACCTGGGCGTGCCCACGGTGCAGAAGCCGCCGCTCTCGCTCGGCCACGAGATCGCGGGCGTGGTGGTCGCGGGGGATGCGGCGCTGGCGGGGCGCGAGGTGATCGTCCCCGCGGTCATCCCCTGCGGCGAGTGCGAGATCTGCAAGGCGGGGCGCGGCAACCGCTGCCTCGCGCAGAAGATGCCGGGCAATTCCATGGGCATCCATGGCGGGTTTGCGAGCCACATCGTCGTGCCCGGGAGGTTCCTGTGCGTGGTGGGAGAACGGGGTGCGATCCCGCTCGAGCATCTCGCGGTGGTGGCCGACGCGGTCACCACACCCTACCAGGCGGCGGTGCGCGCCGGGCTCGTGCCGGGCGACCGGGTGATCGTGATCGGCGCAGCCGGCGGGGTGGGCTCCTTCATGACCCAGACCGCCAAGGCGATGGGCGCGCGCGCGGTGATCGGCATCGACCTCAACGAGGCGAAGCTCAAGCGCATGGAGGGCTTCGGCGCCGACTTCACCATCAACCCGAAGGGACTCTCCACGAAGGACGTGAAGGAAGCGATCAAGGGCTTCTGCAAGGCGCACGGTCTGCCCGCGAACTTCGGCTGGAAGATCTTCGAGGTGACCGGCAGCCGCCCCGGCCAGGAGCTGGCGCTCGCGCTGCTGTCCTTCCTCGGCACCCTGGTGGTGGTGGGCTACGGCACCGAAGAGACGAGCTACATGCTCTCCAGGCTGATGGCCTTCGACGCCCAGATCATCGGCACCTGGGGCTGCACGCCGGACAAGTATGCCGACGTGCTCGCGATGTGTCTGGACGGGCGCATCCGGCTCGAGCCCTTCGTGGAAGTGCAGCCGATGAGCCGCATCGCGCAGGTGTTCGACGATGCGCATCACGGACGCCTCGATCGGCGCGTGGTGCTGACCCCCGATTTCGACTGAACCCCGACCGGAGAGACGAACATGGCACTCGAATTCCTGCGCAGGGACGACGCGCTGAAGGACCACCAACTGATCGGCGAGGGCCACTTCGGCACCGAGGCGCCCTGCGTGATCTACGAGAAACGCCCGGTGCGCGATCCCTCGGGCGGCGCAGTCGAAGGGCTGTACTCGGCCTGGATCACGCTCAACAATCCGGCCCAGTACAACTCGTACACGACCGAGATGGTGAAGGGCGTGATCGCCGGCTTCCAGGCCGCTTCCTCCGATCGCAGCGTGGTCGCGGCGGTTTTCACCGGCGCCGGCGACAAGGCCTTCTGCACCGGCGGCAACACCGCGGAGTACGCTGCCTATTACTCGAAGCGGCCGAACGAATACGGCGAGTACATGGATCTGTTCAATGCCATGGTGGATGGCATCCTCAACTGCAAGAAGCCGGTACTGTGCCGGGTGAACGGCATGCGGGTCGCAGGCGGCCAAGAGATCGGCATGGCGACCGACCTCACCCTCTCCTCCGACCTCGCCATCTACGGCCAGGCCGGCCCGCGGCACGGCAGCGCCCCGGTGGGCGGGTCCACGGACTTCCTGCCGTGGTACCTGTCGATGGAGGACGCGCTCTACAACTGCGTGTCCTGCGAGATGTGGAGCGCCTACAAGATGAAGGCCAAGGGTGTGGTCACCAGGGTCGTGCCGGTGCTGAAGAAGGACGGCCGCTGGGTGCGCAATCCGCTGGTGCGCACCGACGCCTGGGTGGAAGACGGCGAGATCGTCTATGGCGAGCCGGTCGCCGCCGAGCGGGCGAAGGCGGCGAAGGCGCTGATCGCGGAATGCACGACGGATTTCGAACTGCTCGATGCCGAAGTCGATCGCCTGCTGTGGAAATTCACCAACCTCTTTCCCCACTGCCTGATGAATTCCATCGACGGCATCCGCGCCAAGAAGAAGTTCTTCTGGGACCAGTCGAAGCTGCCCCAACGCCACTGGCTCGCCGCCAACATGAACTTCGAGGCCTGGATGGGCTTCAACGCCTTCGATACCAAGAAGATCACCGGCATGGACACGATCGACTTCGTGAAGTACCGCCAGCTCACCGCGCAGGGGGCGCTCATCGACGAGGCGTTCGCCGCACGGGTGTTCGGAAGGCCGAAGGGTTGAATTGAGTTTCAGGTTCCAGGTTCCAGGTTTCGGGTCGTGCAGGTCGGGTCGGGCGCGATGCGGAGCCGATCCGGCGGGGCGGTGCTGCACGCTGCGATGAGCGAAGCGCAATCGGAGAGACGAGGGTGAAGCCAGGCGAAGCGAAGCTGAAGCACCTGTTCCAGCCGGGGCGGCTCGGCAGGTTCGAGACGAAGAACCGCATCAAGTACGGTGCCTGCTGCGTGTCGAACTACAACACGCGCGACGGCTTCATCACCGAGCGCGAGCTCGCCCGCATGCGCGTGATCGCTCGCACCGGCTGCGGCATGATCACCAACCAGGGCGCGTATCCCGACCCGCTTGGCGAGGGCAAGGCGTACTTCCGCCAGGTCGCGATCTACGACGACAAGTTCCTGCCCCAGTTCGAGGAGATCGCCCGCTACATCCACGACGCCGGCGCGGTCGCGATCCAGCAGATTCTGCATGCCGGCCGCTACGGCGGCATCGATCTGGGCTACTGCGTCCAGCCCTCGGTGGTGCCCCAGACGCTGCCGCATTTCCGCCCGCCGCGCGAGATGACGAAGGAGCAGATCCGCGAGTGCGTTCGCCAGCATGCGGAGGCGGCGCGGCGCGCGGTGCACGCCGGCTTCGACGGCACCGAGGTCACCAGCTTCATGGGCTACCTGCTGGCGAGCTTCAATTCGCGCTTCACCAACCGGCGCAGCGACGAGTACGGCGGCGGAATCGAGAACCGCGGCCGCTTCATGCGCGAGCTGATCGACGCGATCAAGCAAGCGACCCCCGACAATCCGCTGGTGGTGCGGCTGAACGGCGCCGAGCTGATGGACCGCTGGGGCGGCAACACCGAGGACGAATGCTTCGAGCTGATGGGGCAGGCGGTCGCGGCCGGCGTCGACATGATCAGCGTCACGGTGGGCTGGCAGGAGGCGCCCGAATCCTCGATCGGCCGCGACATTCCGCCGGGATACTGGAACCATCTCTCGGAGCGCGCCAAGAAGACCTTCCCGGACACCCTCATCACCTTCGGCAACCGGCTGCCCGACCCGCGCATGGCGAACGACTGCATCCGCGACGGCGTGTTCGACTTCTGGGAAGTGTGCCGGCCGCTGCTCGCCGACCCCGACCTCGTGCACAAGGCGGCCGAGGACCGGCTCGACGAGGTGCGCCGCTGCGTGGGCTCGCTCAACTGTCTCTCGCGCCTGTTCCGCGACCTGCCCTACACCTGCACCATGAATCCCGCGCTCGGCCACGAGGTCGAGCCCGAATACCACGTCACGCCGGCGGCGGTGAAGAAGAAGGTGATGGTGATCGGCGCCGGGCCGGCCGGAATGGAATGCGCGATCACGTGCGCGAAGCGCGGCCACCAGGTCACGGTGTTCGAGCGCTCGCAGCGCATCGGCGGGAACCTGCTGGCCTACGCCAACAACGATCTGGCGCGCCCCGACGACCTGCTTTCGATCATCTCGCACTACGAGGTGATGGCGGGCAAGCTCGGCGTCGAGATCCGTCTGAACACCGAGGTCCATGCCAAGTTCATGCGCAGCATCCTGCACCAGTACGATGCGGCGGTCATCGCGGGCGGGGCGCGCATCGACCACGAGTGCATGCAGGCGGTGGAGGGGCACGAGCGGCTGCTCGATGCGCTCGATGTGGCGCACGGGCGCGCTGTTCCGGGCAGGCGGGTGGTGGTGATCGGTGCGGGCAAGATCGGACTCACGGTGGCGGAAAAGCTGCGCTCGGGCGGCGCCGATGTCACGGTGGTGGAGCGCGAGCGGCGCATCGCGGGAGACGTGAAGCCCTCGTTCAAGTGGCGCCATGCCTCGTGGGTCGAGGAGCTGGGGGTGCGCTGCCTGACCTCCAGCCGCATCACGCGCATCGCGGCGGAGGGGGCGAGCGTCGTCGATGACAAGGGGGTCGAAACCTTCGTGCCCGCGGACAGCGTCATCCTCGCCGCGCCGCGCAAGCCCAACCACGAGCTCTTCCACGAATTCGAGTGGATGATCGACGAGCTGCACGGAGCGGGCGATGCGCTCATTCCGCGCGGCCTGGAACAGGCGATCGCCGACGGCTTCCGGCTCGGAGTGAGGCTGTAAGCGCGACGATGGGGTCAGGTCTTGACATTCATGTCAAGACCTGACGTTCCCGGTTCGAGAACGCAAGGATCGACGTGACCGCAAACGCCGCGTGGCCGACCCCGAAGCTGCTCCCTGGCCGTTGCGCGATGTCGTGCGCGAAATAGGGGGCAGCCCACGGTTTCGTGGCGCATGACGCGCCGCTGGCAGGATTCCCATCGAAAAATGCGGTCTGTCCCCGATTTCCCCGTCAGCTCGGCGCCGACACCGGGGGCTTCAGGCCGAGGCGGCGCGCGGCCTTCGAGAGCCGCTTGTCGAAAGTTGCCAGGCCGGTGCATAGACCGGATTGAGCCAGATGCAGGGCGTCGGAGAAATCGAGCCCTTGGCGATACCATGCGATGGCCTGAATGACCGCGGCAACGCGGTCAACCGTCAGATTCTCGACGGCGACCAGATCCTCGAACAGGGCAGCGATTTCATCGGGCAACATCCCGTAGGCGCCCCGCAGCACCCATTCCAGTTCCTCGATCACCGTGATCGGTACAAAGAGCCGACGGCCCGACGACAACAGGGTCTGTGCTCGCTTTCGTTGCGCCGTCGTGGTTGCGTCGGCATCGGTCTCGGCCGCAATGGCGCGGGCGAGAACGTTGGTGTCGAGGGAGATCATGACCTGCCCTGCTTCTTCACTATCGCCAGCCCCTGCAACTCTTCGACAACAAGAGGTTTGCCGCGGTGGGCGATCCGGTCGAACAGCACGGAGGCCGGTTTCTTTTTTCCGGCAAGGTCCGAGCGCACCAGAATCCCGTCCCCATCCGGGGCCAGCTCGACGCGCACGCGGGTGCCCGGCGCAAGAGCAACCTGCCGGCAAAGCTCGGCGGGCAATACCACTTGCCGTTTGCCTGAAAGAATCACCGTGCTCATGGGGCACCTCCGGATGTTCGCGAGGCAACAGTATAGCCCGATTGCGATAGCCGTTCAACTGCGTTGAACGATGTCTGTCGCGAGTTCGTGAGTAATTGCGAAGCAGCGGGATCGCGTCTTGCGTCGTAGTGTTGCCGTCGCCTCGAACGGACAGTATCGGGTCAGGTCTCAACACGGGTCGGTTCGATGTTTTTGTGCCATGGTTCAAGCCTCGTCCCGGCGGAGCAAGTCATGGCGCGGAGCAAGGCGGTGCCGGGTTGCGGGCTGCGGCTGAGCGACTGCCTCGGGATCAGCTTGCTGGCAATAGTGGGGATTGCTGGTCGTCCGCCATTGCCTGGCAACTTCCGTTCGCTCCGGAGTCGGACCGCCGGCCGGCCCGTCGCCCCGAATTCGCGCGAGCGAGACCGCGCCGGTCGCCCACGGATGCCATCCCGGGCCGAGACGTTCGTCAGGTACGGAAATTCACGAACAGCGGCTGGTGGTCGGAGGCCTGCGTATCGGAATTGACCCTGACCTCCTGCGCCTTTCGAGCCAGGCCGGCAGTGGCGAACACGAAATCACAACAATAGGGCGCAGGCCATTGGCTGCGATCATGCACGCCGACCGTATTCGGGTGTGGTTCTTCAGGGTGACGCTTCACCCATACGTCGGCGAGGCGCGGTGTAGCGCGGGCGCCCACGAAAGGGGCCTGCAGCCTCGCGTGCAGCGGGTCATCCGGTCGGATGTTGAAATCACCGGTGAGAATCGCTGCACGGGGTCGGGGAAACCAGCGATACGTGCCATCGCTCCTGTCGCGCGCACCGCCGGTCCGATCGCACTGGCAGGCTTCCGCGTGATGCGCGCGAATCGCCTCGACCTGGGACGCGCGCTGAAGCGCCGAGTAGTATTCGAGGTGCGTGGTCATGACGCGCACCGGCCCTCCGGGTGCGTCCAGCGTGGCCTCGATCAGCACACGCGGCATGCTGCGTGTAGGCGACGGATCGCCCGGCCAGGGAAGTTGATGGCGAAGAACCTGCAACACCGGGTAGCGGCTGAGAATCATGTTGCCGAAAGCGCGGCGGCTGCCGTCCGGCGCGAGGGCATCGACCGCGGGGCAGGGAATCGGGGTGTAGTCGGGTAGCCACCGTGCAATTTCCTCGAACTGGTTCTCGCCGTGACTGCCGGGCAGGGACGGAAAATTCGCCGCCACCTCCTGCACGCACAGCACGTCGAAGTCGGCCACACGCTTCGCGTGCTCGACGATGCGCTGGGGATCGACGTGCCCGTCGCATCCGCGACACCATTGAATGTTCCAGGTGACGAGCTTCATGAGGCCGTTTCCTCAGCGAATGCCGGCACGCATGAAGGACTGCACGAACTGCCGCTGGAACAGCAGAAAGCCGACCAGCAGCGGCGCGGAGGTCATCAGAGTGGCGGCCGTGATGATCGACCAATCGACGCCCTGGTCGGTGGACGAAAACACTTGCAGGCCCACGGTCAGCGGCCGTGTTTCCACCGAGTTGGTAATAATGAGCGGCCACAGGAAGTTGTTCCAGTGGTGACTCACCGATACCAGTGCATAGGCCAGATACACGGGTCTGGCCAGGGGCACGTAGACCTTCATCAGCACCTGTAGCGCGCTTGCGCCCTCCACGCGGGCGGCTTCGTCGAGTTCCCTGGGCACCGTCTTGAAGGTCTGCCGCAGCAGAAAAATGCCGAAAGCCGATGCGAAGTAGGGCAGGCCGACGGCCACGATCGTGTCGCGCAAGCCGAGTGAATTCATCGTCGCGTAGTTTTCGACGATCAGCACGTCGGGCATGATCATGAGCTGAAGCAGCACCAGAAAAAACACGACATCGCGCCCGCGAAATTCGAAACGGGCGAAGGCGTACGCGGCCAGCGTGACCAGGATCAGCTGCGCGCACAGAATCATCGTCACCAGCAGGAAGGTATTGAGGAAGTAGCGTGCGAACGGCGCCGCATGCCAGGCATTGACGAAGTTCTGCAGCGTGAGCGGCGCCGAGAGCTCCAGCCGTGTCGAGAACTCCGGCGGATGAAAGGCCGTCCACGCCGCATAGGCCAGCGGCAGCAGCCACAACAGGCCGAGCAGCCATGCGGCGAGCGGTTCGAGCATCCGCCCCGCGGTGTTCCGGCCGGCCTCCGTGCTCATTGGTAGTGTGTCCTGCGGTCCAGAAAGCGGAACTTGACGAAAGCGGTGAGCCCGAGAACGAAGAGCAGGACCACGGTCAGGGCGGCGGCGTAGGCGGAATCCCAGAACGCGAATCCGACCTGGTAGATGTAGTAGAGAAGCAGCGCGCTGGCGTTGTCCGGCCCGCCCCGGGTCATCACGACGATATGATCCACCATCCGGAAGGCGTCGATCAGCGCATTGATCAGCACGAAGAGCGTGGTCGGCATCAGGAGTGGAAACAGGACTTTCCAGAAGTACTGCCGGCGCGAGGCGCCCTCGAGTGCCGCGGCTTCGGCGAGCGAAGGCGACACTTGCTGCAAGGCGGCGAGATAGAAGATCATGAAGAATCCGGCTTCCTTCCAGATCGCGACGATCATCATCGCCCCGAGCACCGTCTGACGGTTGCCCAGCCAGTTGTGACTCGGCAGGCCCATCGCGCCGGTGATCTGTTCGAGCAGGCCGTATTGCGGCGTATAGAAGAAGAGCCAGATGTTGGCGACCGCGATCATCGGCAATACCGTGGGGGTGAAGTAGGCAAGGCGGAGGAAGCCGCGCCCGGCGATGCGGCCATTGACCCACAACGCCATCTGCAGGGCCAGCGCGATGGAGATCGGAATGGTGCCGAGCGCGAACCAGAGGTTGTTCCACAGTGCCTGCCAGAACACCGGATCGTCGATCATCAACCGGTAGTTCTCCAGCCCGACGAACGACGCGGGGACGGCGCCCTTGGGGGTCGAGAAGAAACTGTGCCAGATCGTCGCCACCGCCGGGTAATGCGTAAAGGCGATCAGCAGGAGCAACGACGGCAACAGCAGCAGCCAGCCGGTGACCTGGGGCGATGTGCGTGACATGCTCGGCAGGAGCCGGCCCGGCGGAAGGGAAGCCGCCGGGCACGTGTCGCCTAACGCTTGTAGGCCCGCAGGATCCGCTGCGCTTCGCGCTGCGAATCCCTCATCGCCTGCTCGGGAGTCTTCGCGCCGGTCAGAGCTGCCTGCAGGCCGTCGTTGAGCGCCTTGGTGACGCGCTGGTTGTCATGCGTCGACAGCTCGGCGACCGAATACTGCAATTGGTCGCGGGCGACGGTTGCGGCGGGAACCTCCCGCGCATACTTCTTCATCTCGGGGGTGTCCCATGCCGCCGCACTCACCGCGACATATCCGGTGGCGATGCTCCACTGGGCGGCCCGGGCGGGCGCGGTGGCCCACTTGATGAATCGGAGCGCAGCCTTCTGTTCCTCGGGCGAGGTCTTCTTGAATACGTAGAAGTTGCCGCCGCCGGTCGGGCTGCCCCGGTGCTTCTTCGCCGGCAGCATCGTCACGCCGAAGGGAAAACGGGCGTTGGCGCGAATGTTGGTCAGATTGCCCGTGGTGGTCCAGATCATGGCCACTTTCTTCTCGAGGAAGTCCTTGGGCGTGGTTCCCCATTCGATGACGCCACCGGGCATGACCTTGTGCCGGGCAGACAGGTCGACCCAGAACTGCAAGGCTTCGACGACCGCAGGCTTGTCGAAATACGTCTCGGTGCCCGCCTCGTTCATCAGGACGACATCATTGGGCGTGGTCAGTCCCTGGAACAGCCAGTAGGGGAAACCCGAGGACGGAATCTTCAGCCCCCACTGGGCGACGTTGCCGCTGGCCTCGGTCTTGGTCAGCTTCCTGGCAAACGCGACCATCTCGTCCCAGTTGGCCGGCCCCTTTTCGGGATCGAGCCCCGCTTCCTTGAACAGGTTCTTGTTCCAGTACAGCACGATGGTCGAACGCTGGAAAGGCGCACCCCATGTCTTGTCGCCGATGCGGCTGTTGAGCATGAAGCTCTTGTAGAAGCCGTCGAGCCACTTCCTGTCGTCGGCGCTGTTCGCAAGGCTGCTGATCGGCACGATGGCATCTTCATCGATCAGGGTGAACATGTCCGTCGACAGCAGCACCGCGAGATGCGGCGGCTGGCCGCTCTTGTACGCGGTCAGCGCCTTGACGATGCTGTCCTGATAAGTCCCCGAGTACACCGGTTTGATCCGGATTCCCGGGTTGTCCTTTTCGAAACTGGCCGCCATCTGGTCGATGGTCTTGGTGACCGGCCCGCCTACGGCCACCGGATAATAAAGTGTCAGCTCGACGACCTTCTGTGCCAGCGCCGATGAGGCGCTCAGAATCAGGGCGACCGCGACCGCTGCCAAGGTGATCATATTGCGTCTCATGCTCTCGTCTCCTCTGTTGTGGTTGGACTGCGCTGCAAAATCCGGCATGCCACTTCGTCCGTGCGTTTCCCGCTGATCGCATCGAAGTAATGCTGGGCGGAAGTGTCCCAGGTCAGCGGAAGCTGCGTGCCCGCTGCGACCACGTGTTTCCCCGGAACGCGGGCGGCGATGCTGTTGGTGCCCAGGCTGCTCGTGATGACCGTATCCGCGCCGAAATACTCGACCGACCGGACCGTCGCGCGTATCCCGCTGTCGGGGTCGATGCGAATGTGTTCCGGACGAACTCCGAGCTTGATGTCCTGCGGAAGCCGCCCGCGATAAACCAATCTCTGGCTGCCTGCGATGACAAGGCCGTTCCCGCCCGGAGCGAGGTCGAGGATGTTCATCGGTGGCGTGCCGATGAAGCGGGCGACGAAAATGGATGCCGGCTCGGCATACAGGGTGCCAGGAGCGGCATCCTGCTCGACCGACCCGTCCCGCAGCAGGATGACCTGATCTGCCATGCTCATCGCCTCGGTCTGGTCGTGGGTGACGTAGATCATGGTGATGCCGAGGCTCTGCTGGAGTCCGCGAATCTCGCGCCGCATCTCCTGGCGCAACTGGGCGTCGAGATTGGACAGCGGCTCGTCCATCAGGCACACCGGTTTTTCTGCAATGATCGCGCGGGCCAGGGCGACCCGCTGTTGCTGCCCGCCGGAGAGCTGGGAGGGCTTGCGGTCCAGCAGACCGGAAAGGCCGAGCAGTTCGGCTACGCGCGCCAGACGGCGCGGGCGATCGGCTTCAGGCTCCTTGCGCACCTTGATGCCGAACAGGATGTTCTCGCGCACGTCGAGATGGGGAAACAGCGCATAGGACTGGAACACCATCGAGAGGCGGCGGCTGGCCGGGGGAAGATCGGTGATGTCGTCTGCGCCGATCCGGATGCGGCCGGAACTGGGAGAATCCAGGCCGGCGATCATGCGCAGCGTGGTCGACTTGCCGCAGCCGGATGGCCCCAGCAGCACGACGAACGAGCCCGCCGGCGCCGCGAAACTCAGCTCGTGCACCGCAAACTGCGCTCCCCATTTCTTGCTTACGTGTTCAAGCGCGATGGCGGACATCCCGCATCCTCCCGGTCCCGTTCTTCCCCGATTCCTTCACGAATCTATACAGACAATGTTGCGGCAACGTGACGACCGCCGGCCCGTCGCTCAAGGGACTCATGTCGGCATGATCCTGAATTCCAGCACCGTGTCATTGAGACTCCACACCTGCGCGAGACGGCTGGCGTTGTCCCGGTCCTTCGACCGGATCACCATCCGGTACTCGAAGGTGTTGCCCTTCTTGTCGAGTCGATAGCTGAGATTGCTGACGCTGAAGCCCTGTCTGGAAATGATGTCCAGCACTGCGGTTTCCGGCAGCGTCTTGTCGCGGGGGAAGCGGACCATGTGATGTGCATAGTAGAAGGACGGAAAGATGTTCTCGATCCAGCGGAAGAAGGACAGAGTGCAGATCGTCAGAAGTGTCGAGACGATCAGCGGGAAATAGAAGCCGATGCCGGCGAGAATACCGATGCCCGCGGTGATCCAGATCGATGCCGCCGTGGTCAGGCCGCGCACCGACAGGCCCTCTTTCATGATCACGCCGGCACCCAGAAAGCCGATGCCGGTCATGATGCCCTGCGCCATGCGGGTCGGATCGACGCGCACGGTGTCGATGTTGCCGGGGAACCAGGTGCCCTGGTAGGTCGTGACCAGCATCAACAGCGCCGAAGACACGCAGACGAGCACATGCGTGCGGAATCCCGCCGGGCGCCCATGGTAGCTGCGCTCGATCCCGATCAGGCCGCCGGCGAAGGCCGCGAGCAGCAGATGCGCGAGAATGTCGATGTCGTCCGCCTTCATGCCGCTGCCTCCAGGGTGCCGTCGAACCAGGCGGCGAAGCGTTCCCGCTGCGCTGGCGACATTCCCAGGCCGCACTTGGTACGGCGCCACAGGATGTCGTCCGCCGTCATCGCCCATTCGTGGGCGATGGCGTGCTCGGCTTCGCGCCGATACAGGCCGCCACCGAAATCCGTGCCCAGATCGTCGAGGCTCCGGGCATCGGCGAGCACGTCGGTGACGGACAGCCCGTATCTGCCGAACAGGCGGCGCACGAGCGCGTCCGGCAGCCCCGGATAGCGCGCGCACAGGCGCTGCGATGTGGCCTCGCGTGCGGCCGAATCGAATGCCCCGCCCGGCAGCGCTTCGTCGTGCGTCCATGGCCCGCGCCGATCGGCGAGCCAGGGCGACAGCCGGTCGAGGACCGTTTCGGCGAGCCTGCGATAGGTGGTCAGTTTTCCGCCGAACACGGCGAGCTGCACCGCGCCGTCGCGCTCGTCGGTGACCAGTGTGTAGTCGCGGGTGACGGCCGCAGGATCGGACTTGCCGTCGTCGTAGAGCGGGCGCACGCCGGTGTAGCTCCAGACCACGTCGCGACCGGACAGTGGTCTGAGCAGGTAGCGGTTGACGGCGTCCAGCAGATAACGCGTTTCCTCCTCGTCGATCGCCTGCGCCTCGGCGATGGTCCGGACGGTGACGTCCGTGGTGCCGATCAGCGTATAGGCCTCCTGCCAGGGGATCATGAACACCACCCTCCGGTCGGTGTTCTGGAGCAGGTAGGCATGCTCTCCGGGGTGAATCCGCGGTACGACGATATGACTGCCCTTGACCAGGCGCAGGCCCGCCTTCTCGATCGGCCCGCCGGTACTCTCGATGACCTTCCTGACCCAGGGCCCTGCCGCGTTCACGAGCACCCGCGCGCCCAACTCGAAACGACGACCGTCGCGCACGGCCTCGAGCGTCGCGCGCCATCGCCCCTGCTCGCGCACGGCACGGACGAGACGTGTGCGCGGCATGACGGATGCGCCGTGCTCGACCGCCGATCTCAGGTTGAGAATCACCAGCCGGGCATCATCGACGCGGGCATCCGAATACAGGAAACCTCGGCTCAGTTCCGGCTTGAGGCCGGCGCCATAGCCGCCGGCGCGCAACGCGACACCGCGCGATCCCGGCAGGCTGCGCCCGCCTCCGATGTGGTCGTAGAGCCAGAGCCCGGCGCGAATCATCCAGGCCGGGCGGAGCGTGGAGACATGGGGCATGACGAAGGTCAGGGGCGAGACGATGTGCGGCGCGATGCGCAGAAGCACTTCGCGTTCGGCGAGCGATTCCGCGACCAGACGGTATGCGAAGTATTCGAGATAGCGCAGGCCGCCGTGGATGAGCTTGGTGCTCGCCGAGGAGGTCGCGCCGCCGAAGTCGCCCTGTTCGACCAGCACCGTCCTGAGGCCGCGCCCGGCCGCGTCGCGGGCGATGCCGGCGCCGTTGATACCGCCGCCGATGACGAGCAGGTCGCAGTTCGTGTCGATGGCGGCCATGGATCAGCTCGCTCGCGCCCGCCGCGCAGCCGGTGCACCGTCCTCGATCAGCAGGCGGGCGGTGGGTTCGTCGAGGATCAGCTCGTTGATGTATCCGCCTCGCAACGCGGCGCGGATTCCGGGCACCTTGCCGGTGCCGGAGGCGACGCAGATCGAGTGGCGCGCGCGCCGCAGCAGGCGGAGCGACGGCCCGCTGGAGCGGGCATTGAGCGCCACATCTTCATAGCTGCCATCGGCGCGAAAGAACACGGTGGCGATATCACCCACCACGCCGTCGCGCTGGAGGCGGCGGATATCGGCCTCGCCGAGGAAGCCGCCGCTGTGGACCTGGCTCGGCACCTGGCCGGAAAAGGCGCCGATGCTGAAGAGCATGATCCGGGCGCGGCGCTGAAGGCCGATCAGTTCTTTCACGCTGCGCTCCCGCCACAGCGCGGCCCGCGTCTCGGCGTAATCGAAGAACGCCGGAACGGGGAAGGAATGGGGCCGGGCGTTGTAGTTGGAGGCGAAGCGCAGCACGATGTCGGCTCCGATTGAGTTGTCGATGCTTCGCGCCGTGCCCGAGCCGTTGAGCTGAACGACATCGACATTGACGGTGTGCTTGGGGATGAGACGTTCCGCGATCGCGCGCAGGGTGTTTCCCCAGGCGATTCCGATCACGACATCGGCGGAGATGAGCGTGTTCAGATACCCGGCCGCATGGGTCGCGACGCGATCGAGCCATGCGCGCTCGCCCGCGGTCTCTGGAACGGACACCACTTTCGCGATCGGCAGGCCGAACCGCTCCCTGATCCGCGTCTCGATGCTTTCCGCGTGCGCCAGCGGGTCGTGAATATGGATCTCGACCAGGCCGTTCTCGCGGGCATAGGTCAGCAGGCGCGACACGGTGGAACGCGAGGTGCCGAGCTCGTCGGCGATGGCAGAGGTTGTCAGTCCCTGGTAATAGTAGAGCTGGGCCACCTGAAGGGCCTGTGTGTGCTGGGGGGCGGATGCGGCTGCGCGCATGCGGTGCGATGACCCGTGGGCAAATGTGCATGAGGCGTGCACGTTTGTAATCTATCAGCGCGCAGCCGCGATTGCAACTTCGCCGTGAAACTCCGCCGGAAGCATGGATAGCTTGAGGCGACCGGTGCGGCGCGTGCGCCCGGGCCGGAAATTCCGCGCTCCCCGCCCGCGTGCGCCGTGCGCGGGCGCGACGGCCCGCCTGGCGGCAGGCTAAAGTCTCTCTCGTCCATGGCCGTTACCGCGTGCATGAGGCGTCGCAGCCGGCCGGCCTGTACGGGCGGGCCGGAGCTCGGCGCCTGCGAATCATCGGACAGGAGACCACCCATGACCTTGCGTGCCCGGCTCATCGCCGTGCTGGCGGTGCTGGCGATCGCGACCCTCGTCGCGAACGGCTACAGCCTCATCATGTTCTCGCGCCTCGGCAACAGCGCGGTCTCGAATCTGCAGGAGACCAAGACCTGGTCGCGGGCGATCTATGTCGCCGCAGGCATGAACCGCCATCTGCTCCTGGAGGAGCGCACATGGAAGGATCTCCTGCTTCGCGGTGCCGAGCCCGCGGAGCGCCGCAGCTATCTGTCCGCGCTGGAAACGGAGAGCGCGGAAGTGCGCAAATACCTGGGCGAACTCGAGCAGCTCGCCCCGGTGCTCGGCCTCAACGCGGACGCCATCCGGTCGCTGATCCAGGGCCATGCGGCGCTCACCGAGCGCTACCGGAGCGCCTTGCGGCCCTACGAGGGCACGCGGCTCAACGCCCAGGCGATCGAGCACCTGGCCGGAGTCGGGGACGCGGAGGCCGGGGACGCGAGCGTGCAGGACTCCATGAACGCCCTGCGCAAGGCCATCACCGGGCAATCGCGGGAGCGCGCCGACGAGGCGATTGCGGCCACCGGGAAGAGCGAACGCACCGCCGGCTGGAGCATGCTCGCCATCGTCGCCGTGTCTGCGCTGGGCGGGCTGCTCGCCTTCGTCCTGTTCGCGCGCAACCTGTTGCGCATGCTCGGGGGCGAACCGCAATACGCCCTCGAGGTGGTCAAGCGTGTGGCGACCGGCGATCTCGCCTTCGAAGTGAAGACGCGCGCCGGCGACAGCGAGAGTCTGCTCGGGGCCATCGCGGGAATGCAGGCGCGCCTGCGCGAGATGGTGACGCAGATCCGCGCCGCGGCCGCCCAGCTCAGCGGGAGCGCGGCGCAGTTCTCCAGCATGACGTCGTCCCTGAGCGCCGGCAGCGCCACGCAGAACGACGCCGCCGTGCATGCCGCGGCTGCGGTCGAGGGCATGTCGGCTGCCATCGAGAAGGTTTCGGAGAGCGCCGGCGAAGTCGACCGGCAGTCGGCCGCGAGCCTGGAGAAGACCCGCGAGGGCAACGAGAGCCTGTCCTCCATGATCGGAGAGCTCGACGAGGTGAAATCGGCGGTGGGTGACGTTGCAGTCGCGGCGGAAGCGTTCATCGGCAGCGCACAGGCGATCATGACGATGACGCGCCAGGTGCGCGACATCGCGGACCAGACGAATCTGCTCGCACTCAACGCGGCGATCGAGGCCGCGCGCGCCGGCGAGCAGGGTCGCGGCTTCGCCGTGGTCGCCGACGAGGTGCGCAAGCTCGCGGAGAAGTCGGCGGTCGCGGCAGCCGAGATCGACAAGGTCACCCAGTCCCTGGCCGAGAAGTCCGAGAAGGTCGAGGGCGCGATCCAGCACGGGAGGTCCGCGCTGGATTCCAGCGAGGCTTATTTGAACCGCATGGGCGAGGTGCTCGGAGCGGCGACCGGGGAAGTCTCGCACACACGCGCGGGAATGGGCGAGATCGCCTCTTCGGTGCGCCAGCAGACGATCGCCAGCAACGACATCGCCCGCAATGTGGAGCGCTTCGCGCGCATGGTCGGCGAGAACAGCGCGGCGGTCGCGCAGGCCGCCGAGGAAGCCCGCCGGCTGGAAGAGCTTGCCGGAAATCTCAACCAGGTCGCGAACCGCTTCACCGTGTAATCGCGCTTCCCGGAAAGACTCGTCCGGGGGATAATCCGGCCATGCCGAAGCTCGCGGCGTGACCGATGCGGTACAAGGACTATTACAAGGTGCTTGGCGTTGCGCGCGACGCCCGGCCCGAGGAAATCAAGAAGGCCTACCGGCTGCTGGCGCGCAAGTTTCATCCCGACGTGTCCCGGGAGCCGAATGCCGAGGATCGCTTCAAGGAGGTCCAGGAGGCCTACGAAGTCCTCAAGGATCGCGAGAAGCGCGTCGCCTATGACCAGCTCGGGGCATGGCGGCCCGGCCAGGATTTCCGGCCGCCGCCCGAGTGGGGCGAGCGTTTCGGCCGGACCCGATCCGGATTCGGCCCCGAGGCGGCGGGTTTCAGCGACTTCTTCGCGGAGCTGTTCGGCGGCGGTCGCGGGCACGCAGGCGGCGGCTTCGCGATGCGTGGTCAGGACATCGACGCCACGGTGGAGCTTCCTCTCCGGCAGGCACTGACCGGGACGGAAGCGAGTTTCCGCCTGGCGATCCCGGAATGGGACGCGAGCGGGCGCATGACTGCGGTCGAGCGGTCCGTCAAGGTGCGCATTCCGCGCGGCGTGACCGACGGCGAGAAGCTGCGCGTGCCCGGCAAGGGCGGGCACGGCGCGGGGGGAGGTCCCGCGGGAGACCTGTATCTGACGGTCGTGTTCCTCCCCGATCCGCTGTTCCGGACCAGCGGCCACGATGCCTGGCTGGAAGTTCCGATCGCTCCCTGGGAAGCCGCGCTGGGCGCCGACATCGAGATCCCCACGCTCGAAGGCAAGGCGCGCCTCAAGATTCCGGCCGGCAGTCGTGCCGGGCAGAAGCTGCGCCTGGCCGGCAAGGGCCTGCCGCGGCCCGGTGGCAGGGGTCACGGCGATCTCTATGCGGTGATTCAGATCGCGGTGCCGCCGTCACCGAGCGAGCGCGAGCGTTCCCTGTTCGAGGAACTGGCGCGGAGCTCCAGTTTCGACCCGCGCCGCCATTTCCGCGGAGCCTGAGATGCGAATCGAGGAAGAATTCGACGCCTGGATTGCGTCTTTCGAGGAGGGTCCGATCGGGCTGCCCGAGCTGATGGGTCTCTCGGGCCTGCCCAGGGACTCACTGCGTGTGCTGGTCGAATCCGGGCTGGTCGAGCTTCGCCCCGAGGGGCGCGGCTGGCGGTGCAGCCTGCGCGCGATCGAGAAGGTGCGCAGGGCGGGCCGGCTTCGCTCAGATTTCGCGCTCAACGACGCGGGCATGCTGCTTGCGTTCACCCTGTTCGAGCGCATCGAGGCGCTGGAGGAGGAACTCAGGCGCTTGCGCTGCCAGTTGCCGCGAACGTGAAGCGGCGGCATTTGATTCGCATCAAGAGGTGTTATCCTCTCGTCGGTAAAGTTGATGGTGCAGTGCGGCGAGCGGAGAACGCGCCCGTCGCCATGAAAAAGAACCATTGAACGGACCGCGACCGGAACGGTCGCAAAAGCCGGAGGGAAGAGTCCATGTCGGGCGCAGCCTTGCTCGGGCCGCCGCAGTCTGGCGCGCAGCCCACGGAGGCGCGGGAGGAGATCGTTTCGGTCGACCCGCGCGACATCGCCTGGGTACACCAGAACGTACCGTGCCAGAGCGCCTGTCCGGCCGGCACCAACGTCCCGGCCTACATCCGCCAGATCGTCGAGGAGCACTACGGCCGCTCCTACGAGACGAACCGCGAGGCCAATGTGCTGCCGGGCGTGCTCGGGCGCATCTGCTCGCGGCCGTGCGAGGCCGCGTGCCGGCACGGTTGGCCGGGCAACGGCGAGCCGGTCGCGATCTGCCACCTGAAGCGGGTGGCGGCCGACATGAAGGACTCAGGGCACCGCATCACCGAGAGGCTCTACGCCCCCACCGGCAAGCGGGTGGCGATCGTCGGCGCGGGACCGGCCGGGATCGCCGCCGCGCATGACCTCTCGCTGCTCGGCCACGACGTGACGATCCTGGAACGCGAGGAGCGCGCGGGCGGCATGCTGCGCTACGGCATCCCGGAGTTCCGCCTGCCGCGCGGCGTCCTCGACGTCGAGCTTCACAACGCGCTGCGGCTGGGCGCGCAGATGCACACCGGCGTGGAAGTGGGCAAGGAACACGGGCAGACGCCGATCGCGCAGCTCCTCCGCGAATATGACGCGGTCCTGCTCGCGACCGGCTGCATGGCGGCCAGTCCGCTTCCGCTTCGCGGCCGCTGGGAGAAGGAGGATCTCGCGGGCGCCTGCGCAGACGTCGAATACGGTCTCGATTTTCTGATGGATCTGCACCGCGGTCGCAAGAAGCGGGTGGGCAAGCGCGTCGCGGTAGTCGGCGCGGGTTTCACCGCGCTCGACTGCGCGCGGATGGCGGTTCGCCTCGGGGGCAAGGAGGTCGTCATCCACATCCGCACCGCCGAGGAGTACATTCCGGTCGCGAAGGAGGAGATCTTCGAGGCCAAGCGCGAAGGCATCCGCATCCGCGGCCTGCGCACGCCGGTGGGGCTCCAGGTCGACGAGACGGGACGGCTCACCGGCGTCGAGTTCGTCCAGAACCGGCTCGGCGGCTGGCGCGCCAAGGGCCGGCGGCAGGCGATTCCGATCGAGGGCTCGGAATTCGTCGAGCCCTGCGACACGATCATCGTCGCGATCGGCCAGCAGACCGTGAACGACCATCTCGACGTCAAGCTCGATCTCGACCGCTGGGGCAACGTCCGGATCGGCGAGAACGGCATGACCTCGAACGCCGGATTGTTCGCGGCCGGCGACTATGTGCGCGGCGCTTCCACCGCGATCGAGGCGGTCGGGCACGGGCGCGAGCTCGCGCGGAAGATGGACGCCTGGCTGATGGGCCGCGAGCGGCGCAGGACGGTGGTGCGCATCACGCCGGTCGAGCGCCCGTTGCGCAGCCGCGCGTTCGATTTCATCGTCCGGCAGCACATGCCCACGGCGGCGCTCGCCGCACGCGATCAGCGGCGCGAGGTCGAACTCGGCTACGCGCCGACCGACGCGCTCGAAGAGGCCAAGCGCTGTTACCTCTGCAACCTGCGCTACGAGATCGACGTGGATCGCTGCATCTTCTGCCGCGCGTGCATCGATGTCGCGCCGCGCAACTGCATCAAGATGGTCGACGGCGTGGAGCGGGGCGAGGACGCGTCGATCCGCAAGCTCACCGAGACGCGTGACTGGAGCCAGGTCGCGGCGATCTGGATCGACAACAACGAGTGCATCCGCTGCGGGCAGTGCTATACCGCCTGCCCGGTGAAGTGCATCTCGATCTCACGCTGCGAACTGGTCGACGCGGACGTCTGAATCATGGGAAACCCATCACGCCATCACATCGTCATCGGCAGCGGAGTGGCGGGCAGCCAGGCCGCGGCCACCCTGCGCGAACGCGAACCCGACAGCCGAATCTCCATCCTGACGCTCTCCAGCCTGCTCTTCTACAACCGCTACGACCTGCCCAAGGTGTTCCGCGGGGTGCGCGACTGGCGCGAGTTCCTGGTGCAGTCGCCGGAGTATTACGAGAACAACCGGATCGGCGTGCGGCGTCTGAACCGCGTCGCGGCCGTGGACTCCGCGCGGCGGGTGATCGTCCTCGACCACAAGGAGGAGGTTGCCTTCGACACGCTGCTGGTGGCTTCCGGCGGGCGCGGCTACGTTCCCGAGGAGCTCACCGACTATCGTGCGCTGATGCATCCATTCTCCAGCTATACCGAGGCGCTGCGCACGGCCAACGCGCTGCCCGAGGGCGGGCATGCGATCCTGCTGGGGGGAGACATGATCGGCCTGGACCTCGCCCGCACGCTGATCGACACCGGTCACCAGGTCACGCTCATCGCGGACGATCACGCCTTCTGGCCGCATGAGGTCGAGGACGCGGAGCGCGCCGGTTTCCTCGCCGCGCTCGACCACATGGGCATGCGTGTCATCGACGGGCGTGCGGCCGGCGGCATCGCGGCCGTCGAGGCCGGCGCGAAGGGACTTTCGGCGCGCCGCGTCGCGCTCGCAGACGGCAGCGAGGTTCGCGGCGATGTCGTCATGCCCTTTTTCGGGCTCACGCCCTCGGTGGAGTTCATGCTCGGATCGGGAGTGGACATCGAGCGCGGGCTGCTGGTCACGCCGGGGCTGCGCACCACCGACGAGGCGATCTGGGCCGCCGGCGACGTCTGCCAGATCTGGTCGGACGAGGTGCACCGCTACCGCTTCTTCTACGGGTGGAAGAATGTCCGTGCGATGGGCGAGCTGGCGGCGCGCAACATGACTGGCGCGGACGACCCCTGGGTGAGCGTGCAGGACGAGCATCTGCGCCTGACGCCCGAGGGCGCGATCCATTCTCCGTTCTGGGAATACCAATGAAGGCCATGAGCACCGATATCCAGATTGCGATCTGCGGGAGCGCGGGAGACGGGACGATCGCCGCCGGCGAGATCCTGCGCAACGTGATGGCCGGTCTCGGCTACAAGGTCATCGCGTTCGACGTCTATCCGCCCGAGATTCGCGGCTTCGGCAAGTGCATCGCGCGCATGCGCGTCACCACCGAGCAGGCCTACTCGCTCAAGCCGCAATCGGACGTCCTGATCTCGCTCGACGACAGCCATGCGATTCCCCATGTCGGCGAAGTCCGCGACTACGGCGCCGTGATCTACGAACGCGGCTCGATCGTGCAACTCGCCGAGGGCGGCCACATCAGCGCACATGTGCGCCCGGCCCAGTTGCCCTATGCGGTGCCGCTGCGCGAGCTGTCCGAGAAATCCACCAGCTCCAACCGCTCGCGCAACATCGTCGCTCTCGGTTTCCTGGCCGGTCTGTGCGGGCTGCAGGAAGACACCTTTCTGAACGCGCTTTCGCGCAAGTTCAAGAAGAAGCCGGAAGTCGCAGAGAGCGCGCAGAGCGCGTTCCGCGCAGGCTATGCGGAGAGCGCGGACACGTTCAAGCTCGACGACGTGGTGTTCGGTCCGGTGCCGAAGGCCCCGGTTGCGGCCGGCTCGGCGGTGGAGATGATGAACGGCAACGCAGCGGTCGTACGCGGCTGCCTCGATGCCGGCATCGAGAACTACTTCGGCTACCCGATCACCCCCGCGACCTCGATCATGGAGCGACTCGCGCTGGAGATGCCGAAGCGCGGCGCGCGCCTGCTGCAGACCGAGGACGAGATCGCTGCGATCTCGGCCACCGTGGGCGCCGGCTTCGCGGGTGCACGCGCCGCCACCGCAACCTCCGGTCCGGGGTTCTCGCTGATGACCGAGATGCTCGGGCTCGGGGTCATCGCCGAGGTGCCCTGCGTGATCTTCGTCTCCCAGCGCGGGGGGCCCTCCACCGGCATGCCGACCAAGACCGAGCAGTCCGACCTGCACATCGCGGTGTACGGCGGCCATGGCGACGCCCAGCGGATCGTCATCGCGCCCACCAATGTCGAAGGCTGCTACCGTTGCGCGGGCAAGGCGTTCGAGATGGCGGAGCGCTACCAGACGCCGGTCGTCGTGCTGCTCGATCTCTACCTCTCGAACCGTTACGAGACGGTCGTCTTCCCGGCGCGCCCGCCGTTCGCTCCCAACCAGTCGAAGGCGCCCGAGAAGGACCAGCTCGGCGACGCCTACCGCCGCTATGCCCTGACCGGCGACCTGATCAGCCCCCGCACCGTGCCCGGCGACAAGGACGGCATGTACGTCGCCACCGGGCTCGAGCACAACGAGCTGGGCCGGCCGAATGATCAGCCGCAGAACCACGAGGCGCAGAGCCGCAAGCGGCACGAGAAGCTCAAGGCCGCGCTCGCCCATCCCGACTTCACCCACTACAAGCGCTTCGGCGAAGAGGGCGCGGTCGATGTCGGCATCATCGGCTGGGGCTCGAATTTCGGGGAGTGCCTGGAGGCGATGATCAAGGCGCGTGCCGAAGGCATCCGCTGCGCGGCGATGAAGGTCGTCATGATCTCGCCCTTCCCGGTCGCGGGAGTGACCGGATTCATGGACCAGTGCCGCGAGGTGCTCGTGCCGGAGGTCAATTACGAGGGCCAGTTCGCCAATGTGCTCCAGGCCAATGTCGGCCGGCCGGTGGCGCGGCTCAACCGGGTGCCCGGCGCCCCGATGGCGGTCGGCGACATCCTCGAAGAAGTACGCCGGCTGGCTGCACGCGCGCGGCGCGGGCACGAGAAGGCGGCGGCGTGAGCAGGGAGCAGGGGCCCCGCGTAGCGGGGATGCGACCGCCCGCGAGCGCCGCCGAGCCGCCGACGGTGCGCGGGTCGATCTGCGAAGTGGGTTCGGAGGCGGCAGCATGATGGAGGAATTGCGATGAGTACCGTGATGAAGCCGATCTACGTCGAAGACAAGCTCAGGGAAGTGCGCGAGAGCGGGCGGCTCGCTTTCCGTTCGCGGACGCTGCCCACCTGGTGTCCGGGCTGCGGCTATTTCTCCATCGAGGAAGGGCTGACCTGGGCGCTCAACGACCTGGGCGTCGCCAACAAGGACATCGTGGTGGTGTCGGGGATCGGCTGCGCTTCGCGTTTTCCCTTCTTCGTGAATGCGTACGGGTTTCACACCCTGCACGGGCGGGCGTTGCCCACCGCCACCGGGGTCAAGCTGGCCAACGAGGCGCTCACCGTCGTCGCCGTGGGCGGCGACGGGGACGGCTTCGCGATCGGCGGCGCGCATCTCTCGCATGCCGCGCGGCGCAACGTCGACATCACCTACCTGCTGATGGATAACGGCATCTACGGCCTGACCAAGGGGCAGACCTCGCCCACCTCCGTGGTCGGTTTCCGCACATCGACCTCGCCCTATGAAAACCTGGACCGCCCGCTCAACCCGCTGTTGATGATGTTGTCCTACGGTGCGAGCTGGGTCGGCAGGTCCTACGCGGGCGAGCCGAATCACCTGCGCGGCATGATCCGCGAGGCGCTCGCCCACCGCGGATTCTCCTATCTGCACATCCTTTCGCCGTGCGTGACCTTCGACAAGACCAGCAAGACCTACGTCAATCTGGGCATGCAGGTCGAGGCGCTGCCCGAGACGCACGATCCCGCCGATCTCGCCGGAGCGATGCGCATCGCGATGGACACCGAGCGGCTCGCGCTCGGCCTGTTTTATAGCGAGCTGCGCCCGACGCTCGGCGACAACATGGACGAGCTCGTGGCGCGGGCGAGCGGCCCGCCGGCGGCCAGGCCGAAGAAGGCCGCCGGCGGAAGGCGCTGAGCGCAGGCGCCGCCCGCATCAGATCTGCTCCGCGACCATGCGGATCGCGCCGCACGGACACTCGGCGGCGCAGATCCCGCAACCCTTGCAGTAGTCGTAGTTGAAGCGGAAGCGCTTGCCCGGCCCGAGCTTGATCACCGCGTTGTCCGGGCACACGCCGTAGCAGTTGTCGCACTCGAAGCAGTTGCCGCAGGACAGGCAGCGGCGCGCCTCGAACAGCGCATTGCCCTCGTCCAGCCCGCCGACCACCTCGTCGAAGGTGGACTTGCGCCGCAGGATGTCGAGCACCGGGCGCACGGTCTTGGGCGCGTCCGAGTAGTACCAGGTGTTGAGCTTGTCGAAGCTCGCCAGTTCGTGTCGGGGCGCGAGCTGGCGGGCGGTGCCGCGCAGCCATGCGTCGATGTTGCGGGCCGCCTTTTTTCCGTGGCCGATCGCGACGGTGACGGTGCGCTCCGAAGGCACCATGTCGCCGCCTGCGAACACCCCCGGATAGCCGGTCATCAGGTGGGAGTCCACCTTGACGACGCCGTCCCGGATCTCGAGGTCCGGAACGCCCTGGAGCAGCGACAGGTCGACGTCCTGGCCGAGTGCCAGCACCAGCGAATCGGCCTCCAGGGTCTCGAATTCCCCGGTCGGCTGCGGGAATCCCTTGTCGTCGAGGCGCATCTTCTCGACCACGATGCGGCCCTCGTCGGCCTGCCGGATCGTCGACAGCCATTTCATCATCACGCCCTCCTGGAGCGCCTCCTCGACCTCGAAGTCGTGGGCCGGCATGCGCTCGCGGGTGCGGCGATAGACCAGGATCGCCTCCTCGGCGCCGAGCCGCCGTGCGGTGCGGGCGACGTCGATTGCGGTGTTGCCGCCGCCGTAGACCACGACCCGCCGCCCGAGCAGCGGCTGGTCCTCGCCCTCCATGCTGCGCAGGACCGAGACCGCGTCGAGGATGCGCGAGGAGTCGCCCGCCGGAATGTAGGCGCGCTTCGCGATGTGGGCGCCGACCGCGAGGAAGGCCGCGTCGAAGCGGCCCGCGCGCATCGTCTCCAGCAGGTCGTCCACCTTGGCGTTCAGTACGAGCTTCACGCCGAGGTCGAGAATGCGGGCGATCTCCGCGTCCAGCACCTCGCGCGGCAGCCGGTATTGCGGGATGCCGAAGCGCATCATGCCGCCGGCAAGCGGACCCGCCTCGTGGATCTCGACCGCGTGCCCGAGCGTGCGCAGGTGGTAGGCCGCGGAGAGCCCGGAAGGGCCCGCGCCCACCACGAGCACACGCCTGCCGCTCGTCGGCGCACCGTGTGCGAAGCGCCAGCCGCGCCGGATCGCCTCGTCGCCCAGGAATCTCTCCACCGCGTTGATGGCGACGGATTCGTCCAGCCGGCCGCGGTTGCAGGCGCCCTCGCAGGGGTGGTAGCAGACGCGGCCCATGATCGCGGGCAGGGGATTGTTCTTCACCAGCTCGCGCCAGGCCGCCTCGTAGTCGCCGGACTCGGCGTGGTAGAGCCAGCCCTGGATGTTCTCTCCGGCGGGACAGGCGTGGTTGCACGGCGGCAGCCGATCGACATATTCCGGCCGCGAGGTGCGCCACGACCCGGTGCGGTTGGCGAGCGAGGAACCGGGGTCCAGCGTGATCGCGAACGGTTTTTCCATGGCTCGGGTTCCCGTGCTCAGTCGGTCGAATCGAGCAGGCCGTAGCGGCGGATGTTGCGATCGGCGATTTCCTGAAGCCCCGCGATGATGTCGATGCGCGGGGGCCTGCCGAACAGATGGGCGAAGCGCTTCTGCGGCCGGAGGTACTCCTCCACCGGAACCGGCTTGCGGATTTTCGACACGCCGGTGACCTCCCCATCCTCGGCCTCGAACACCGGGAACAGGCCGGTTTCCCTGGCGAGCCGCGCGATGCGGATGGTCTCGTGCGAGCCATGGCCCCAGCCGACCGGGCAGGGCACCAGGATGTGCAGGTAGCGTGCGCCGTGGAAGCTCATGGCGCGCGCGACCTTGTATTCGAGATCGCGCAGGTCGGCCACCGTCGCGGTGGCGACATAGGGGATCCCGTGCGCCATCGCGATCCGGGGCAGATCCTTGCCCTGGCCGAAGCAGTTGCCCGGCTGCGGGCCGACCGCCATCGTGGTCGCGGTGCGCGCGCCGGGCGGGGTCGCCGAGGAGCGCTGCACGCCGGTGTTCATGTAGGCTTCGTTGTCGTAGCAGATGTACAGGACATCGTCATTGCGCTCGAACATCCCCGACAGGCAGCCGAAGCCGATGTCGGTGGTGCCGCCGTCGCCGCCCTGCGCCACCACGCGGACCTCGGCATGGCCCTTCACCTTCAGCGCGGCGGCGATGCCGGTCGCGACCGCCGCGGCGTTTCCGAACACCGAGTGGATCCAGGGAATCTGCCACGAGGTCTCCGGATACGGCGTCGAGAACACCTCGAGGCAGCCGGTCGCGTTCGCAGCGATCAGGCGGTTGCCGGTCGAGCGCATCGCGGCGTCGATCGCGTAGCGCGCGCCGAGCGCCTCGCCGCAACCCTGGCAGGCGCGGTGTCCGGAGTTGAGCGAGTTGATCCGGGCCATGTCGGCCTGGACGCTGCGCTCCTCGGGCGCGAGCAGGCGATTGCCGACGGTGAAGGTGCCGGTCTGGTAGAACTTGACGGGTTGAAACGCCATCCTCGCCTCCGAGAATTTGGGGTCAGTTCTTTACTTTATAGTTTTTCCGAAACCGGCATATGCTGAAGGCATCGAGACTATAAAGTAAAGAACTGACCCCGCTGTCGGGCCGCCTACGCGATGCGCGCGGCGACCACGCCGATGTCGCGCAGCACGTTCTCTGCGATCGGGCCGCTGCGCCGGGTGCGCCGCTCGCGCTCGAGCGCGCGCTCGACCACGGCACGGTCCAGGTCGAGGAAGCCGAGGGCCGGCAGACTGCCGTCGACGCCCGCGCGCACCATCGCGGCGAGCGAGCTGCGCGTGATCGCGCGCCCGCCCAGACCGGCGATCACGGCATGCACGGCGACGGCGAACCCGGCGAGCGCGGTGCGCACGTTGGTGGCCACGATGCCGCCGATGCCCACCGCGAGGCTCTTCTCCAGCACCACCACGCAGCGGGCGTCCCGCAATGCCTCGCGCACCGCTTCCATCGGCCACGGGCGGAAGCAGCAGATGCCGAGCACGCCGGCGCGAATTCCGGCCTCGCGCAGTTCGTCGATCACGTCCTTGATCGTGCCGAGCACGGAGCCGAGGGCCACCACGACGATCTCCGCATCCTCGCTGCGATAGCCGCGCACGAGCCCGCCGGCATCGCGACCGAAGATCTCGCGGAACCCCAGCGCATACTCCGGGATGCGCTCCAGTGCCATCATCTGTTTCGCGTGGGCGAGGTAGCGCACTTCCATGAACGCCTCGGGGCCGACCATTGCGCCGATCGACACCGGCTCGTGCACGTCGAGCACCTGGCGCGGCTCGTAGG
>Ga0100385_1000493_pt1 | contig 46721 bp, 46 predicted proteins | sample CryGeymeta201509_FD_81543 | JGI IMG/M metagenome (GOLD analysis project Ga0100385, IMG submission 81543) | Groundwater microbial communities from Crystal Geyser aquifers in Utah, USA - Crystal Geyser metaG 2015-09 | ecosystem: Environmental > Aquatic > Deep subsurface > Groundwater | place: USA... | reverse complement strand
GTGGCGATCATGTGATGTTCATGGGACTGACCGAGCCCTTCGCGCAGGACAAGACCATTCCGCTCACGCTCAGCTTCGAGAAATCCGGCGACATCACCCTCGAGATCCCGGTCGATCTCACCCCCAAGCCCGCCGAGGACCATGGCGCGGCTTATGGTCAAGGCACCGGCAACTGAGCTTTGGCGCGGGTTTGACCGACACCGCCGGTCAGCCCAGCGCCGCCCAGACATAGATCGCATACCCCGTGAGCAGCGCCACACCCGCCCCGCGCCCGATCACCGGACGGTTGAGCAGCAGCACAACCAGCACCAGCGTGACCGCAATCATCACCGGCAGATCGAACCGCAGAAAGCGGGACGCGACCGGTATCGGCGCGATGAGCGCGGTCACGCCGAGAATACCCAGCACGTTGAAGATGTTGGAGCCCAGAATGTTGCCAATGGCGATTTCCGACTGACGGCGAAAGGCGGCGATCAGCGAGGTGGCAAGCTCTGGCAACGAGGTGCCGACAGCGACGATGGTCAGGCCGATGAACGCTTCGGAAATGCCATGGTCCCGCGCGATCGAGACCGCGCCATCGACCAGAAACCGCGCACCCGCCATCAGCGCGACGAGCCCCCCGATGACCCAGAGACCCGATACGAGCGAAGACGCCGGGGCGTCCATGCCAAGCTCCTCCTCTACACGTGCGCCAGGTTGACAGCAGGCCCAGACCAGATAGCCCGCAAGACCCGCAACCAAAATGAACCCGGCAGGTCGCCCGACATCCCCCATGGCAAATACCGGCACCAGAACCAGCGCCGCCGCCATCATCACGGCGGTATCGCGGCGCAGCGTTGCCCCCATGACCCTGATCGGCCAGACCAGAGCAGACAGACCGATGATCAGCAGGATATTGGCGATGTTCGAGCCAACGATGTTTCCAAGCGCAATGTCAGGCACACCGCGCCACGCCGCATCGACAGAGACCAGCAACTCCGGCGTCGAGGTGCCAAAGCCCACGACGGTCAATCCGATCAGCAGAGGCGGGATCGCCATGCGCCGGGCGATGCCCACGCTCCCGCGCACAAGGGCCTCGCCCCCAAGGAACAACCCGATCAATCCGGCAAAGAGATAAATGTAATCCACGTCAACAGCCCTCGTGGGCGGTTGATCCGTCCCTCGGGTGAATCTGTGCATGCCAAGAGAGCGCGACAAGGCGGCGCGCCGGCGCCGGTCGGGTTTATTTTGACGCTGCCGCGCCCGGAATCGGCCACCCGCAAGGACAATCTTCCCCCAGACCCAGGCTTCGGCTATCCTGCGCGAAAGGAGCGGCGATGCCCACACGCATCCTCTTTGTCTGCCTTGGCAATATCTGCCGGTCTCCGGCGGCCGAAGGCGTCGTGCGCTCCCTCGCGCCGCATCTCGTGACCGACAGTGCCGGAACCGGCGGCTGGCATGTGGGCGAGGCCCCCTATGCGCCGATGCAGACCGCCGCGCGCGCCCGCGGCTATGACATCTCCGATCTGCGTGCGCGCCAGTTCAGCCCGATGGATTTCACGCTCTTCGATCTCATCCTCGCCATGGACGAGGAGGTCCTGCGCGATATCGAAGCCTTGCGTCCTTCGGATGCGGCAACGCCGGTGCAGCTTTTCAGTGATTACGCGCCGGATACAGGGATCCGTGATATCCCGGACCCCTACCATACGCAGGATTTCGACGGCGCGCTCGGCCTGATCGAGCACTGCGCGCGCGGCCTTGTCGCCACGCTCTGAACCGCTTTCAGGATATCCGAAACCGCGTTTCAGACGCTGGAAAAAGCCCCTCGCAAGCATGGCATGAGCCTTGCCTCACGCGCGTCAACGCCCCATTCCAGAGGGACAGGAGATCGCGCCATGTCCATTACCCCGCTCAAGACCGCCCCCGGCGAGCCGCCGCGCACCGCCGCGGACGTGGCCGACACCGTGCAGGTCATGCTCGCGCGCCTGCGCGCGGGCGGCGCGCAGGTGGCGCTCGAATATGCGCGCCAGCTTGACGGCTGGCAGGGGGCGATCACCGTCACCCGCGCCGAGATTGACGCGGCCTGCGCGCGCGTGCCCCAGACGCTCAAGGCCGACATCGCCTGGGCGCATGACAACATCGCCCGCTTCGCGCGCGCCCAGCGCGCCACGGCGCAGGACATGACCATCGAACTGCGCCCCGGCCTCGTCGCGGGACAGCGCCAGATCCCGCTTCAGGCGGCGGGCTGCTATGTGCCGGGCGGACGCTACAGCCATATCGCCTCGGCGCTGATGTCGATCACCACCGCGCGCGAGGCGGGCGTGCCCGACATCACCGCCTGCTCGCCACCCTGCGGCAGCCAGGGCATCCCCGACGCGATGCTCCATGCCATGGATCTCGCGGGGGCCACGCGCATCCTGACCATCGGCGGGGTGCAGGGCATCGCCGCGATGGCCTTTGGCCTCTTCGGCGCGCCGGCGGCGGATATCCTCGTCGGCCCCGGCAACGCCTATGTCGCCGAGGCCAAGCGGCAACTCTTTGGCCCGATCGGCATCGACATGTTCGCCGGCCCCACCGACAGCCTCATTCTCGCCGATGACACCGCCGACCCCGAGACTGTCGCCGCCGATCTGGTCGGACAGGCCGAACATGGTGCCAATTCCCCGGTCTGGCTGGCCACCACCCACCGGCCGCTGGCCGAGGCGGTGATGGCCCGCGTGCCCGCCCTGATCGCCAGCCTGCCCGAGCCGAACCGCGCCGCCGCGGCCGCCGCCTGGCGCGATCTGGCCGAGGTCATGCTCTGCGACAGCCCCGAGGCGATGGCGCAATACGCCGATCGCAAGGCCCCCGAACACCTGCACGTGCAGGCCCGTGACCTGCCCTGGTGGCTCGCGCGCCTGCGCGCCTATGGCTCGCTCTTTCTGGGCAAGACCACCACGGTCGCCTTTGGCGACAAGGCAGCAGGCCCAAACCACGTCTTGCCGACCTCTGGCGCCGCGCGCTATACAGGGGGGCTTTCGGTGCACAAGTTCCTGAAGACCGTCACCTGGCAAGAGGTCGATGACCGCGCGCTTCCCGATCTCGCGCGCATCACCGCCAGCCTCAGCCGCGCCGAACGGATGGAGGGACATGCCCGAAGCGCCGATATCCGCATGATCGCCGCGCGCGCCGCGGCCAGTTCCATAGGCTGAAGACCTCTTGATGAAAACCGTCGGAATTCTGGGGGGCATGGGCCCCGAGGCCACGATCCTCTTGATGCAGAAACTGCTCGCCGCCGTGCCCGCCCGCGATGACAGCGATCACATCCCCCTCATCGTCCATCAGAATCCGACCGTGCCCAGCCGCATCAAGGCGCTGATCGAGGGCACCGGCGAGGATCCGGGGCCCACCCTGGCCCGAATGGCGCGCGATCTCGCTTCAGCCGGCGCGCAGGCGCTCGCCATGCCCTGCAACACCGCGCATTACTACGCCCCCGTCGTGGCGGCCGCGACGCCCCTGCCCTTCCTCAACATGATCGATGTCACGGCAGCCGCGCTCAGCGCGCAAGGCGCGCAGCGCATCGGTATGCTCGCCTCCCCCGCCACCCGGTTGGCGCATGTCTTTGAGGCGCCTTTCGCCGCCCACGGCCTCACGCCCGTCTTTCTGCCCGATGACAGCGGCCTTCTCGCGATCATCCGCGCGATCAAGGCCGGCGAGCGCGGCACGGCGCTCGGCCCGCGCCTGCGCACCGAAGCCGAGGCCCTGCGCGCGCTCGGCGCCGATCATCTCCTCGTGGCCTGCACCGAACTGTCGCTGATGACCGACGATCTGCCGCACGCCACGCCCGTGACCGACAGTCTCGATTGCCTCACAAGGGCCATCGCTGCCTTCGCGCAAGGCTGACCGGGCGCGGCCCGACGCTGCCTTTCATCGTTCTTCAAATACTCAAAAAATCCGGGATCTCAGCCCACCGCGCGGCCTGAGATCCGCTCCAGATGCACCCGCATCTGCTCGGCCTCATAGCGCGCCTCGCGCAGTCCTTCCATCGTCGCCGCCAGTTCCGCCTCGGTCTGGCTGAGCTGGTTCATCAGTTCCGCCTCGCGCTGCTGGAGATAGGTGATCGCCTGATCGCGGGTTTCCTCGGCCTCGTGCAATTCCTGCGCCATGCGCTCCAACTCGCCGACATCAGCCCCCGCCACGCGGATGAACCGATGGACCAGCCAATTGGCGAACCAGCCCATGCAGAACGCCACGAAAAGGACGATCGCCGTGGCGATGATGAATTCAGTTCTGTTCATTGCCGCCCTGATCCCGCACGGTTTTTTCAGCCCCCGGCTCTTCTTCCACCGGTTCTTCAAGGCTTTCAAGACCTGTTTCGACCTCTGGCACCGGCTCTGGCCGGATCAGACTGAATTCGATCCGCCGATTGGTCTCGCGGCCCTCCTCGGTGTCATTATCGGCAATCGGTCGGCTCTCGCCATAGCCATTGGCCGTCAGTGACGAGGTCAGCACGCGACGGAGCCGCAGTTCGTTGAGCACCGTGCGCGCCCGCTCGAGGCTCAGCTGCGCGTTCATCTCGTCGCGACCCTGACTGTCGGTATGACCGCCGATCTCCATCTCGATTTCACCGCATTTCTTGAGGATTTCGGCAATTTCATCCATGATCTGCGTGCCGGAGGCGTTGATCGTCGCGGAACCTGGCTCGAAACTGATCTTGCGCGCGCGTTGGACATTTGCAATGTCGGCTTCGCAATCTTCCGGCGTCGGAAGGCTGGCCACCGGATCAATATCCTCCAAATAGACCACATCAATCGAGAATTGCTCTTCCGTTCCCAGCTTGTCCGCCAGCATTTGCGCGATCTCGGCTCTGGCGCTCTTGCGGCCGCTACGACCTGCAATGGCAAGCGAGTCAGGCGTTACCGTCACCACCCCATTGGACAGATAGGACAGCACCTCGACCCCCAGCAGGATCCGTATCGGCCAGTCGTCTGGCAGGCCTTCGGCAAGACGGGCTGTCACATGCACCCTATCGGAGGCAAACCGCGCCTTGGCGAAACTTGTCACCGTGTCGCGTGCCTGCGCATTGCCCACCCGACCGCGCAACAGGATCTGGCCTTCGGGCGAGAGGGTGGCGATGAATTCCGGCACCACCGGGCCTGAATCACTGGGTGGCGGCGGCAGGGTGGCACTGAGCGCGAAGACCTCCGGCAGATTGGCCTCCAGCTGCCCGACGACATCATCGAATTGCCCCTGCGGCGTGCCCTGCGGGGCCCAGAGCGCGATATCGGCATCCGAGAAGGTCACGCTGCCGCCGCCCAGCTTGCCGATCGCCGAGATTGCCAGTTCCACCGCGCGCGCCCACTGCGGCGAGGGCACGCCCATGCCGATCACGCAATCGGCCTTGACCCGCAATCCCGCCTGCCCCGCAACATGCAGGATCCGATCGCGCGCCTCTTCGGTATCGGCCGAGCAGGCGTCAAAGCGCGCGACGCCATCCTCAATCAGAAAGCGCAGGGTGAAGGGCGTGATCACCGGACGCGGTGCGGAGATGTCGACCACAAGGCGCACGTCCTCCGGGGCGCGCCGTGCCAGATCGGTCTCGATACGGTGCTGAGCCTCGGGACTGTCGACCATGGCCGTGATTTCCACCTGCTCGGCGCTGACCGAAATCTTGCTGCGCGGCAGTTGTCCAAGCGCCCGCACGGCATAGCGAAGCGCTTCAGCCCAGGTCTCTGGCGTCGGATGGTCGGCCGCATCCAGCAGATCAGCCACCGGCGCGCCCTCGGCCGCCTCGGCCAGATCAGCGAGCAACTTCTTGCGATCCGTTTCCAGCGGCACCAGGCCGATCAGCGATATGCCGCTGTCATTGCGCAACATCTCGATGGCAAAGCGCGGCGGCGCGATATCGGCGGCCTCCTCGACCAGCATCTGGTCGATCACCCGCGCCGCATCCACGACGGAGCCTGCGACCGACAGCGCCGTGAATCGTTTTGCCTCGGTTGGGGCGGTGCCCGCCAGAAACACCTGAAGGCCGTCGGTATGGACCTCGGCCCAGGCCATCCCGTCGACGTCAAGCCGGTCGCGCACGGCATGGCGCGAGGCCTCCTCGATGGCGCTCACCGCAAACCCTGCGACGACGACGCACAGTCCTGCCGCCCCCGCAAAGGCCGCCAAAAGGGAAAGAACCGCGGAAAGACGCATCGCTCTGAGGCCGCTCTTGTTGCTCATCTTCTCGTCTTTAGGCGTGCCTCGACCCGAGTTCAATCACAGCAGCAGGGCAGCGGCGAAAAACGGCACAGGCAAAAGTCCAGCATCCCGGTTCGAGCGAAACAGCATGAGGAGCCGAGCGGTATCGTCCAGAACCAGCTGCCGCATCTGCCAATGCAGATGCCAGCCCATCGCCCAAGGGCCGCACAGCGCCAAAAGAAGTGCCATCCAGCGATCATCCGGCACCGCCAGAATGACCGCCCCCGCCATCAGCAACACAGTGGCCGCCAGAAACCGGCGCAACCAGCGCGGCGAGTTTTCACCAAACAGCCGGGCGGTGGATTTGACCCCGATGAGCGCGTCATCCTCGGCATCCTGATGGGCATAGATCGTGTCATAAAAGAGCGTCCAGGCGATCCCCGCGAAATAAAGCAGCACCGCCGGGGCCTCCAGCCGCCCGGCATGGGCCGTCCAGGCCAGGAGAGCGCCCCAGTTGAAGGCGATCCCCAGAAAGACCTGCGGCCACCAGGTGAACCGCTTGGCAAAAGGATAGATCGCGACCGGCAGGAGCGAGAGCACGCCAAGGGCTATCGCAGCGGCATTGAAGGTCAGCAGGATGGCCAGAGCGACGAACGCCTGCGCGCCCATCCAGATCAGCGCACCGCGCACCGTGACCTGCCCCGAAGGGATCGGCCGCGAGGCCGTCCGTTCCACCCGGCCGTCGATATGGCGATCGGTAATGTCGTTCCAGGTGCAGCCCGCCCCGCGCATCAGAAACGCGCCGATGGCGCAGCCCGCAAAGATCCACAGATCGAACCAGCCCGCCCGCCCGTCCGACAGCATCGCCAGCAGCAGACCCCACCAGCAGGGCAGCAAAAGCAGCCAGGTTCCGATCGGCCGGTCGGCGCGCGCCAATCGAAGCCATGGCCGTGTCGCAACGGGGGCCAGACGATCCACCCAATTGCCGCGATAGGCATCGGCAACCGCGCCCGCGACCTCTGGCAACTGGTTTTGAGCAGTCATATGGTAGCCCCATGAAATTGACGAAGATCAGACTTTATGTAGAGCACCCGTTGGGGCAAGGGCAAATCCTTCCTCTGGTGCGCGCGCAGGCGCATTACCTCTTCGACGTGATGCGGCGGAGGCCGGGCGATTCGGTGCTGCTGTTCAACGGGCGGGACGGCGAATGGCGTGCCAGCGTTGCAGAGGCGGACAAGCGCGGCGGCGCGCTTGAGGTGCTCGAGCAGACCGCAGCGCAGATCGATCCGCCCGATCTCTGGCTGATCTTTGCACCCCTCAAGAAGGCGCGCACAGATTTCATCGTCGAGAAGGCCACCGAGATGGGTGCCGCGCGGATCATTCCGGTTCAGACCGACTTCACCAATGCCGAACGCATCCGGCAGGATCGGCTCCAGGCCCATGCGATCGAGGCCGCCGAGCAATGCGGCGGCACCTTCGTGCCCGAGGTGGCAGACCTCGCCCGGCTCGACCGTCTGATCGACGCCTGGCCCAGCGACCGCCGCCTGATGTTCTGCGACGAGACGCTTGCCGGAGCCGCGCGCGGCCTTGCCTCGGCAGATCGGGGCAAATGGGCCATCCTGGTCGGACCCGAGGGCGGCTTTTCCGAACCGGAACGCGCCCGCCTGTCTACCCTGCCCCTTGCCTATCCGGTCAGCCTCGGGCCACGGATCCTGCGCGCCGACACCGCCGCCGTCGCCGCCCTCACCCTCTGGCAGATCGCGTTGGGGGACTGGAGATGAGCTTTTTCCGGCCCGAAGCGCGTGCCGCCCTCTGGCGCTGGCGCGAGGTGCTGACCGGGGTCGCACTGGCGGGGATTGGTCTCTGGTGGGTGCTCACCACGATCGGGCTTCTGCATTGGTTGGGGTATCTTGCCCTCGCCCTCGCCGCCGCGACCCTCATCATCGGCCTGCAACGCGCCCGGTTTCGCGGCCATGGCGGCGGCCCCGGCATCGTCACCGTGGACGAGGGACAGGTCGCCTATTTCGGCCCGCTCACCGGCGGCGTTGTGGCGATCCGAGATCTGCGCCAGCTCACGCTCGACCCCTTGGGGCGACCCGCCCACTGGGTGCTGAGCGCGCCCGATCAGCCCGACCTCTACATCCCCCTGAACGCCGAAGGCGCCGAGGCGCTCTTTGACGCCTTTGCCACCCTTCCGGGCCTGAGGACCGAGCATATGCTGGCGCAGATGCACCGCCTGCCCGAACACCCCACCGTGATCTGGCAGCGTCCGCAAACCACGCCCGCACGTCTTTGGCTGCATTGACACGCCCGCCGATTGCCGCCAACTGTGGCCCGCGAAACGCCATGACCCCTCAGGAGGCCCCACCATGTCCATTCCACAATCCGGCGGCGGGCCGATCGAACATCACAGCCAACTGGCCGAATATCTTGCCAGCGGCTGCAAACCCAAAGCGGACTGGCGCATCGGCACCGAGCACGAGAAATTCGGCTATTGCAAGGACACGCTGCGCCCGATTCCCTATGAAGGGCCCCGCAGCATCCTTGCGGTGCTCGAAGGCCTGCGCGACGGCCATGGCTGGTCCCCCGTCACAGAGGGCGATCACCTCATCGGGCTGGAAAAGGATGGCGCGAATGTCTCGCTCGAACCCGGGGGACAGCTCGAACTGTCGGGCGCGCCGCTCGAAACCATTCATCAGACCTGCGACGAGGTGAACGAGCATCTGCGCGACGTCAAGGACATCGCGGACAAGGTCGGCGTTGGCTTCATCGGTCTGGGGGCGGCCCCGGTCTGGCGGCACGAGGACATGCCGCTCATGCCCAAGGGCCGCTACAAGCTGATGGACAGCTACATGCAAAAGGTCGGCACCATGGGCCAGACCATGATGCGCCGCACCTGCACGGTGCAGGTCAATCTCGATTTCGCCTCAGAGGCGGACATGGTGCAGAAACTGCGCGTGGCGCTCGCCCTGCAACCGGTGGCCACCGCCCTCTTCGCCAATTCGCCCTTCTTCGAGGGCAAGCCCAACGGCCACAAGAGCTGGCGCGCCCGCGTCTGGCGCGATCTCGACCCGGCGCGCACCGGCATGCTGCCCTTTGTCTTCGAGGAGGGCTTCGGCTTTGAGGCCTATGCCGAATACGCGCTCGATGTGCCGATGTATTTCGTCTATCGCGAGGGGCAGTATATCAACGCGCTCGGCCAGAGCTTCCGCGATTTCCTGCGCGGCGAACTGCCCGCCCTGCCCGGCGAGAAGCCGACGCTGAGCGACTGGGCCGATCACCTCACCACCACCTTCCCCGAGGCGCGGATCAAGAAATTCATGGAAATGCGCGGCGCCGATGGCGGCCCGTGGCGCAGGCTCTGCGCGCTGCCGGCCTTCTGGGTGGGTCTGATGTATGATCAGGGCGCGCTCGATGCCGCCTGGGATCTCTGCAAGTCCTGGGATGCCGAAACGCGCGATGCGCTGCGCGTCGCCGCCAGCGTGGACGGGTTGCAGGCGCGCGTGGGCGACATCCACATGCAGGATTTGGCGCGCAGCGTGCTCGCCCTCTCCGAGGCCGGTCTCAAGGCGCGCGCGCGCAAGGGCGGCGGCGGCATGATCCCCGACGAGACGCATTTCCTCAACACGCTGCGCGAGAGCGTCGAGACCGGCAAGGCTCCAGCCGACGAACTGCTCGATCATTACCACGGTGACTGGCAGGGTGATCTGAGCCGGATCTATGCCGAATACAGCTATTGACGGGCCGTTTCGGGGCGGGCACACCCGCCCCGGACCCCGCTGTCAGAACGCGGCCCTCCACTGGGCCGTGTCGATGAACCAGCGTTCCTCGGCGATCTTGTCGCCCTGAAACTTGAACAATACTGCAAGCTGGCTGCCCTGCGGGATCCTGTCGCAGGTCCACTCAAGGATCGAGACCACCTCTGCCCCCTCGCCGATCTGACGGATCGAGGTGATCGCGAATCCCTTGGGCAAGAGCCCGCCCAGCCCGTCCAGGGCGCTGCGAAACGCCGCCCGCCCGTTCAGCACATCCGCCTGTCCCGGCATGACGAACACCATGTCCTCGGTATAATCGGCGATCAGCGCGTCCCAGTCGCCCCGCCCCACAGCCTCCCAGCCGCGCTGCACGATCTGCGATGTCCTTGTCTCTTGCTTCAGCATCTTCATCTCCCTGTTGAATGTGTGAGGCCAGATTACGGACGCCCGGCTGCGGCCTCCATCCAGCAAGTGCTGTATTTCGGCTCGGGCATGTGGTGTATTCTGCATACGGCATCTGCACAAACCGGCATGGTCACGCATCGGCGGACGGCATCTGACAGGGCAAACATTGAACAAAGACATTTCACCGCCAGAGCCTCTGAGCACCCGCGAACGCCAGATTGCCGAGGCGTTCTCCAGCGGCGAGACCTATCAGGCGATTGCCGAGCGGCTCTGCATCGCACCCTCGACCGTGCGCACCCACCTGACGACGATCTACCGCAAACTCGGGGTCTCGTCGAAACTCGACCTGCACCGCCATTTGCAGACCGACTCGGTCCCGGATCAGCCCGAAACCCTGCCCCTACCCGCGCGCCCCGACAAGCCCTCGATCGCCGTTCTGGCGTTCGAGAACATGTCGGGCGATCCCGAGCAGGACTATTTCTCGGACGGCATCACCGAGGATATCATCACCGCGCTCTCGCGTTCGCCCTGGCTCTTCATCATCGCGCGCAACACGACCTTTACCTACAAGGGCCAGAACGTCGATATCCGCCGTGTCGCCACCGAACTTGGCGTGCGTTTCGTGCTCGAAGGCAGCGTGCGCCGCGCGGGCGAACGGATCCGCGTCACCGCACAGCTCATCGACGGCGTGAGCGGCGGCCATGTCTGGTCAGAGCGCTACGACGGTCATCTGACGGATGTCTTTGATCTGCAGGACGAGATCACCCGCAATGTCGTGGCCTCGATCCAGACCCGCGTGCATCTGACCACCATCGAAGAGCCGGTCGAGCGCTCCACCCGACCCGATCTGACGGTGTGGGAACTGACCATGCGGGCCTGGCACCTGCTCTATGACTTCACCCCCCAGAGTTTCGAGACGGCCCGCGGTCTCCTGCACCGCGCCCTCACGCTCGATCCGGAAAGCGCCGAGGCGACGATGGTGCTCTCGCTGATCCAGCATCATACCGCGCTGATGGGCTATGCCGATGACGCCCGCGCGACGATCACCGAGGCGTATGAGCTTGGCCACCGCGCGACAGAGCTCGACCCGCGCAACGAATACGCCCACTGGGCCTTTGGCATCAGCGGCTGGGGATTGCACAAGCATGACGAGTCCATCGTCGCCCTTCAGCGTGCGGTCGAGCTTAACCCGAATTGCTCGCTCGCCTATGGCAGCCTTGGCACGGCGCTCGGTCTTGTCGGGCGCAGCGACGAGGCGATTGCCAACCAGCAGATCGCGATCCGCGCCAACCCGCGCGATCCCAGCATCTTCTTCCGATTCAGCGGCATTGCGCTTGCCCATTACATGGCCGGGCGCTTCGATACGGCGGCGGAGTGGGCGGCGCGGGCGATCCACCGGATGCCGCGCTGGTATATCGGCCATTTCATCCTCGCCGCGAGCCATGTGCAGGCGGGCCGTCTGACTGAGGCGCAAGAGGCGATCCGTGCCTGCCTTGCGGTCCTGCCCGACATGACTGTCGCCGATCTCGACCGCGTGCCGCTCAAGGATTCGGACAGAATGGAGGAGTTCCGCGCCTGCCTGCGCCGCGCCGGTCTGCCCGACGCCTGAACCCAGACCCGTTCAACCCCGGCCCGCCAGCGGATCGAGGCCAAAACGGTTCGCCCCCACCGTGCCGCGATGGATGAAAAAGAAGAATATCAGAACCAGCGCCCCGATCAGCGGAACCACCACCAGCATATACCACCAGCCGGTCCGGTCCAGATCATGCAGCCGCCGCACCGCCACGCTGATGCCGGGCAAGAGCACCGCCAGTCCGAAGATCCCGCTCAGCACATCACCGCCAATCAGTTGCAGGACCGCGCCCGTCCCAAAGACGAAAAGCGCGAACCACCAGTATTCCGACCGCGCCGCGCGCCCCGAGAAGGTGAGGTAATTCTCGATCAGACAGGTCTTGACCGCCGTTCCAAAATCCAATTTTTCCCCTCTGCAACGCTATTGCCCGATCTTTGGCTCGGTCCCGGCCTTGAGCCGCTCGATATTGGTCCGGTGCCGCCAGAAGATCAACAATGTCAGCGCAATACCCAGCGTCAGCGTGCCACCCGGCGCGAGCAGGATCATCCAGCCGGTCGAGAGCGCCGCCGTCAGCAAGGCGGCCATCGACGACACACGGGTGATTGCAGCGCCCACCAGCCAGGTCAGACAGGACGCCACCCCCACCGGCCAGCAGAGCGCCAGCAGGATCCCCAGAAACGTCGCCACCCCCTTGCCACCGCGAAAGCCAAGCCAGACCGGATAACAATGCCCGAGAAACGCCATCAGCGCCGCTAGTTGCGCCGCGTCCTCACCCGCGAGGATCCGCGCCAGCAGGACCGCCACCGCCCCCTTGGCGCCATCGAGAAACAGTGTCAGCGCCGCCGCCGTCTTGTTGCCGGTGCGCAGCACGTTGGTGGCGCCAATATTGCCCGATCCGATCTCGCGCAGGTTGCCCAGGCCCATCACCCGCGCCAGCACCATGCCAAAGGGGATCGACCCCAGAAGATAGCCAATTCCCGCCCACAGTCCCAGAGCGGCAGCGGTGCTTTCAATCGTTGGCATCACTTGGCCTCATAAACCGCGGTTCCCGCAACATAGGTCGCCAACACTCTACCCTGCAATCGCGCCCCGTCAAAGGGCGTGTTCTTGGATTTCGATTTCAACGCGAAGCGATCGAGCACAAAGGGCCTGTGCGGATCAAAGAGCACCAGATCGGCAGGGGCCCCCACCGCGAGCCGCCCCGAGGCCAGCCCCAGCCGCCGCGCCGGATTGAGCGCCATGGCGCGAAACAGCGTCGGCAGATCCAGCGCCTCGGCATGGTAGAGCCGCAGCGCCGCGGGCAACAGCGTCTCGAGCGCCACCGCTCCGCTTGCCGCCTCCTCATAGGGCAGGCGTTTGGATTCCTCGTCCTGCGGCGTGTGCATCGAACTGATCGTGTCGATCAGCCCCCCGCGCAGCGCCTCGATCACCGCCTGCCGGTCCTCCTCGGACCGGAGCGGCGGCTTGACCTTGAAGAAGGTGCGATAGTCCGACACATCGAACTCATTGAGGGTCAGATGATGGATCGAGGTGCCCGCCGTGATGTCGAGCCCGTTGGCCTTGGCCCGCGCCAGCGCCGGCAGCGCGCGCGCGGTGGTGATCTGATCGGCGTGATAGCGCGCGCCGGTCATCTCCAGAAGGGCGATGTCGCGGTCGAGCCCCATCCGCTCGGCCATGGGCGAGACGGCGGGCAGACCCCGCAGCGAGGCGAACTTGCCCGCGGTCGCTGCCGCCCCGGCGGAGAGCCCCGGATCCTGCGGATGGCCGATGATCAGTGCTCCTAGCGAGCGCGCATAACTCATCGCCCGGCTCAGCACCTTGGTGTCGCTCACCACATGATCGCAATCGGTGAACGCAACAGCGCCCGCATCCATCAGAAAGCCGATCTCGGTCATCTCGCGCCCCTGTCGCCCCTTGGTCAGCGCCGCCATCACCAGCACGTTGACCGGGGCGGCCGCATTGGCGCGGCGAGCCACGAATTCCAGCACCTCGGGGCTGTCGATCGCGGGCATCGTGTCGGGCCGCGTCACCATCGTGGTGATCCCCCCGGCCGCCGCCGCCAGCCCCGCCGAGCGATAGCTTTCCTTGTGCCGCTCGCCCGGCTCGCAGACCTTGACGCCGATATCGACAATGCCGGGGGCAAGGCAATGCCCGCCACAGTCGATCACCGCATCGGCCTGCGGCATCTCGGTCCCGGTGCCGCGCGCGGCAATCATCCTGTGCTCGATCAAGATCCAGCCCGGTGCATCAGTGCCCGCGTCGGGGTCGATCAGGCGGGCGTGGGTGAAGAGGGTCTTGGTCATGGTTCAAACTTTCTCTGCACAGCGCATCCCATGCTCATCGCGCCACCCAGACCATCAGCGTGGTCAGCGCCGCAAGTCCCAGCAACACCACCAGCGCGACCCGCCCGGACATCTTCGGGTCTTTCGGCTCCTGCATCGCGGTCCCTCACCGTCCAGCCATCGCCGCGCGCAGCCGCGTCGCGACCCCCGCGCGGTCTGCCTGATACTTGATCAGATGCTTGTCGCCCGCCGCCGTCACCACCTGCACCGCGCTGCCAAGGCCCCGCACCGTCCTGATGTCACCCAACCGTACCGCCCGCGTTTGCGGTCCCAGCAAGCGCCGGTCGGTCAAATCCCAGCGCGCCGTCAACTCGTCCGAGGCGACATAGAGGCCGCGCACCGCAATCGCCGCCAGACCGCCCACCGCGCCGGTCCAGGCATGGGGATTTCCGATCAGCAAGAGCACGATCATCCCGAGCGCCATCGCCCCGGCTGCAAGCCAGGCATGATCGCGCCAATAGATCGCCCGGTCGGGATGAAAGCTCTCCAGCACCCGCTCGCCCTCTGCCAGCGGCGTGGTGGGGGTCATGGAATACATCAACCCCTCGCTCACAGCTTCACCGCCAATCCGATCACCAGCGCCACCCCGACCGCCAGGATCGCGAAAAAACCGAAGGCCAGCCACAGCGCCGCCCGCTGCCGCCGCGGCTGCTTGCCGGCCCCCGCCGCAACCCCGCCCGCCGCACCGCCACCGGGCAGCAGATCAAAGCGCACCGGCGTGCTCTCCTCTGTGAACCGCCCGACCAGACGCAATGCGGCGCTCGTGCGCATCTCCATCGCAAGGCCCCCAAAGGCGCGCGAGGGCACGATCAGCACCCGGCCACTCAGCGCATTGAGCTGTCCGCACATTGGCGCCAGTTCCGACGCGGCTATGCCATGCCCTTCGGCCAGATAGTCAGACAGCGGCAACCCCTGCAAATCGTCGAGATCGAAAAGCTCGATTTCGGCGGTGCGAACCTCACCCGCCGCGCCCAGCGCCGCAAGAACGGCCTCGTCAGCAAGCGGTGCGGCTGCATCCTCGATCACCGCAAACACCCGCACCACCTGCGTCTCTCGCGCGGTAATGTTCAACACCGTGCTCATGACTGCCCCGCCTCTGCCCGCCGGGCCCGCAGATTGCGCGCCAGCAGATCCATCACCGCCATGCGCACCGCCACGCCCATCTCGACCTGATCCTGAATCACCGAGCGGTTGATGTCATCGGCAATCTCGCCATCGATCTCGACGCCGCGATTCATCGGCCCGGGATGCATCACGATCGCCTCGGCACGGGCAAAATTCAGCTTTTCCGCATCCAGCCCGTAGCGGTGATAATATTCACGTTCCGACGGAATGAATCCGCCGTCCATCCGCTCCTTTTGCAGGCGCAGCATCATCACCACATCGACGCCTTCAAGCCCCGCGCGCATGTCGTCAAAGACCTCGACACCAAATTCCGCGATCCCCGCCGGCATCAGCGTCGGCGGGCCAATGAGACGCACCCGGTTTTCCATCTTGCCAAGCAGCAGGATATTCGAGCGCGCAACGCGGGAATGTGCAATATCGCCGCAAATCGCAATGCTGAGCCGATGAAGCCGCCCCTTGGCGCGCCGGATCGTCAGCGCATCGAGCAGGGCCTGCGTCGGATGCTCGTGCCGCCCGTCGCCCGCATTGAGCACCGCGCAGCGCACCTTTTGGGCCAGCAGATCGACCGCACCCGATTGCGGGTGCCGCACCACCAGCAGATCGGGATGCATCGCGTTGAGCGTGAGCGCCGTGTCGATCAGGGTCTCGCCCTTCTTGAGCGAGCTTGCCTGCATCGCCATGCTCATCACATCCGCGCCCAGCCGCTTGCCCGCCAGCTCGAAACTCGCCTGCGTGCGGGTCGAGGCCTCGAAGAACATGTTGATCTGCGTAAGCCCCGCCAGCGCATCGCCATGTTTGACGTCGCTGCGGTTGAGCGCCACATAATCTTCGGCCAGATCGAGGATCGCGGTGATGTCTCCGGGCGCCAGCGGTTCGATCCCCAGAAGATGCGCGTGTGGAAAACTCATGCCGTCTCCGATCCGGTTTGCACCGCTTTTAGAACCCGCGCGGCACTTGGGCAAGGCAGCGTTTCAGACCGCCTCGACCACGCGCTTTCATCGTTCCGAAAATACTCGAATTCCGCCCCCTCGTCTTGCGCCGCCAACGCCCCTTTCACGCGCCGCTGCGTCAGGATAGCCTTGCGACCATGGAATCGACACCCACCCCGCATGACGATCTGGCCTGCCTGGCCTGGCAGATCGAGCTTGGCGCGACCGAGGCGATTTTGGATGCGCCGGTGAACCGCTACGACCTGCCGGACAAGACCGTCCAGCCCACCCTGCGGGCCGCGCCGGTCCGGCCCGCCGCCGAGACCGCAACGCCGACCGATCCCGTCAGCGCCGCCGGGACGGCCGCCGCTGGCGCCACCACGCTCAAAGCCCTGCAGGCGGCCCTCGCGGCCTATCCGCATTGCGACCTCAGGCTCGGCGCGCGCAATCTGGTGTTCAGCGACGGCAATCCGGCGGCTCGCATCATGGTCATCGGCGAGGCGCCGGGCCGCGACGAGGATCTTCAGGGCAAGCCTTTCGTCGGGCGGGCCGGTCAGTTGCTCGACCGGATGTTTGCCGCCATCGGTCTGTCGCGCCATGCCGCGCGGCCCGAAGATGCGCTCTACATCGGCAACATCATGCCCTGGCGCCCGCCGCAGAACCGCGACCCGAGCCCCGAGGAGATCGCCATGATGCGCCCCTTCATGGCCCGCCATGTCGCCCTCGCCAATCCCGATCTTCTGGTCTTGATGGGCAATATCAGCTGTGAGGCAGGTCTTGGAAAGCGCGGCATCACCCGGTTGCGCGGGACGTGGAGCGAAGCCTGGGGCAAGCCTGCGCTGCCGATGTTCCACCCCGCCTATCTGCTGCGCACACCTGCGGCCAAGCGCGAGGCCTGGGCCGATCTGCTGGCGCTCAAGGCGCGGCTGCGGAGCCTCACATGATCCTCGATCCGCTCACCCTTCTGGCCTTCATTCCCGCCGGTCTGGCGCTCAACCTCACGCCTGGGGCGGACATGATGTTCTGCCTCGGCCTCGGCCTGCGCGCCGGCCCCCGGCCCGCGCTCGCCGCCAGTGCCGGGATTTCCGCAGGCGGCATGGTGCATGTGACGCTGGCCGGGCTCGGCCTCGCCGCCACGATCGCTGCCCTGCCCTGGGCGTTTGACGCGATCCGCTGGGTCGGGGTGGCCTATCTGCTCTGGCTGGCCGCTCAGGCCCTGCGGCAGGGTCCGCTGCGGCCCTCGGCAGCGGTGCTTTCGCCCGCCCGCGCGTTCCGGCAGGGCATAGTGGTCAATCTCACCAATCCCAAGGTCATTCTCTTCGTTCTGGCCTTCGTGCCGCAATTCATCGATCCCGTCCGCCCCATCCTGCCGCAATTCCTGATCTACGGGTTGGTTCTGGCGGTCGGCGGCTTTGTCATCAACGGCGCGGTCGGCGTCTTTGCCGGAGGTGTCGGCCGCACATTGGCAACCTCGCCCCTGTTTGCGCGGGGTCTGGGTCTTGCCTCGGCCGCGATCTTCACCGCGCTTGCCGCCCGCCTCGCCATTTTGCACAGGAGTTGATCTGCCCATGTCCCGCATCGACGACAGCAAGGAGTTCATCCCCATCCGCATCGCGCTTCTTACCGTGTCGGACACCCGCGAGCTGACGCAGGACCGCTCGGGTGACACGCTGGCCGAGCGGATCGAGAGCGCCGGTCATCACCTCGCCGACCGCCGAATCCTGCGCGACGAGCGCGATCAGATCGCCGCGCAACTGCGCGCCTGGATCGCCAACCCGGAGATCGATGTCGTGATCTCGACCGGCGGCACTGGCCTGACCGGGCGCGACGTGACGATCGAGGCGCATCGCGATGTCTATGAGAAGGAGATCACCGCCTTCGGCACGGTCTTCACCATCGTCTCGATGGCCAAGATCGGCACCTCGGCGGTGCAGAGCCGCGCCACCGGGGGCGTGGCGGGCGGCACCTATCTCTTTGCCCTGCCCGGCAGCCCCGGCGCCTGCCGCGACGCCTGGGACGAGATCCTCAAGCTGCAACTCGATTATCGCCACCTGCCGTGCAATTTCGTCGAGATCCTGCCACGCCTTGAAGAACATAAACGCCGGAAATGAGCCGCACCCGCGTTCGATCAACGGGTGGCTTGGTTTTTCGCCCTCAGGGGTTAAGTTAAGCAGGGTCCGTCTGTCGGACTCCAGCAAGGGTTGCGCGCCATGCGGTTTCTGCGTCAGAGCCTGACCGGGCTCTTTCTTCTGTCGCTGACGTTGGGCCTTGTGGCCTATGCCGGACAGATTGTCATCAGCGCGGTCGAGGCGCGCCTGAACCGCGACGCCGATGCGCCCGAACGTCGCGAACGTGTCTTTGCCGTGCGTACCACATTGGCCACCGAGACCACCATCACGCCAACCCTCACCGCCTTTGGCCAGATCGAGAGCCGCCGCACGCTCGAGATCCGCGCCGAGGCAACCGGCGTGATTACCGAACTGTCGCCCGACTTCATCGAGGGCGGTCAGGTCCGCGCCGGTCAGTTTCTGGCCCGGATCGACCCCGCCAATGCCCAATCCGCGCGCGATCGCGCCGACACCGATCTGATGGATGCGCGCGCCGAGGCCCGCGAAGCCGCCCGCGCGCTGACGCTGGCGCAGGATGACCTCGCCGCACGCCGCGATCAGTCCGCGATCCAGGAGCGCACACTGGCCCGCCAGCGCGATCTGGAGTCGCGCGGTGTCGGCACGCTCACCGCCGTGGAAGCCGCCGAATACAACGTGGTGCAGGCGCATCAGGCGGTGCTGGCCGGGCGTCAGGCGCTGGCGCAGGCCGAGGCGCGCATCGATCAGGCGGCGACCGCGACAGCGCGCGCCGAACTGGCCCTCTCGGAGGCCGAGCGTCGGCTGGCCGAGACCCGCATCACGGCAGGTTTCAGTGGCACGCTCAGCGATGTGACGCTGGTCGCAGGCCGCCTTGTGTCGGCCAATGAACAACTGGCCCGGCTGGTCGATGGCAATGCCCTCGAGGTGGCGTTTCGCGTGTCCACTGCACAATATGCCCGGCTGCTGGACAAGGCCGGGGCGCTGATCCCCGCCCCTGTCACCGTCACACTTGACGGCTTCGGTCTCGATCTGACGGCAAGCGGCAGGATCATCCGGCAATCGGCATCTGTCGGCGAAGGCCAGACCGGGCGTCTGATCTTTGCTGCGCTCGACAGCGCCCCGACGATGAAGCCCGGCGATTTCGTGACCGTGCGGGTCGCCGAACCGCCTCTCGAACGCGTCACGCGGCTTCCGGCGGATGCCCTCGGGCCTGACGGAAGTGTTCTCGTGCTGGGCGCCGATGATCGGCTCGAGAGCCGTCCCGTCACCCTCCTGCGCCATCAGGACAATGACATTCTGGTTCGTGGCGAAGGGCTTGCCGGACGCCAGGTGGTCAATGACCGAACCCCCGTGCTGGGCGCCGGCATCAAGGTGCGGCCGCTGACACCATTGCCCGAAGCAGAGCCACAGCCCGCCGAGGAAGCGACCGTCACCCTGACGCCGGACCGCCGCGCCCGGCTCGAGGCCTATGTCAGGAACAGCGCCGACATGACGGATGAGATGAAACAGCGCCTGCTGGCACAACTCGCGCAATCGCAGGTTCCCGCGCAGATGGTTGATCGGCTGGAACGCCGGATCGGGGGCTGACCGATGGCCGGTCTGGTCTCCTATTTCACGCGCCACGGCACCGCCGCCAATCTGCTTCTGGTCCTGATGCTGGTGCTTGGCCTTGCCGCCGTGCCGCGGATGAGGGCGCAATTCTTTCCCGATATTGTCATCGACAACGTCACCGTTTCGGTGATCTGGGACGGCGCAAGCGCCGAGGATGTCGACAACGCCATCGTGCAAATCCTCGAACCTGTCCTGCTGGCGGTTGATGGCGTTGACAAATCCAGCGCCACCAGCCGCGAAAACCGGGCGATCATCACACTCGATTTCGAACCGGGCTGGGATATCGGGCGCGCCGCCGACGAGGTGCAGGCGGCGCTCGATGTGATCACTACCCTGCCCGGCGAGGCCGACAAACCCGTGGTGCAGCGCGGCGCGTGGCGCGACCGCGTGACCGATGTGGTCCTCACCGGCCCTCTGGCACCCGAGCAACTGGCGCGGCTGGCGGATGAACTGGTGATCCGCCTCTTTGAGGCCGGCGTCACCCGCACGACCCTCCAAGGCGTCGCAGCCCCCGAAACCGTCGTCGAAGTGCCAGCCACGAACCTCATCGCGTATCGCATTACCATGGCCGAGATCGCCGCCGCGATTGCCGCCGAAATCAGCACCGATCCGGCTGGGGATATGAGCGGGACCAACGCCCGTGTGCGCACCGGCAGCGAGAAACGGAGCCCGCGCGATCTGGCGGCCATTCCGCTGCGTGCCCGCCCTGACGGAACGACGCTCAGCATCGGTGATGTCGCCCGCATCCGGGTCGAGGGGTCTGACCGTGAACTCGCCTATTTCGTTGGCGATACGCCGGCCATCGCCCTGCTCATCGACCGCTCGGCGCATGGCGATGCGATCGACATTCAGGCGAAGGTGCAGACCATTGCCGACGAGATGGCCAAGACCTTGCCCGATGGCGTGACCGTGGATCTGGTCCGAACCCGCTCCAAAGCCATTTCGGGCCGTCTCAAGATGCTGCTCGACAATGCCCTCACCGGACTTGCGCTGGTTGTCGGATTGCTCTTTCTCTTTCTCAATGCGCGCACCGCCTTCTGGGTGGCGGCAGGCATTCCGGTGGCGATGCTGGCCGCAATGGCGCTGATGTTTGCCGGCGGGCTCACGCTCAACATGATCTCGCTTTTTGCGCTGATCATCACCCTCGGCATCGTGGTGGATGACGCCATCGTGGTGGGGGAACATGCCGATGCGCGCCATCGCAAACTGGGCGAGGCCCCGGCCGAGGCCGCCGAACGCGCGGCGCACCGCATGGCCCTGCCGGTCTTTGCCGCGACGCTGACCACGCTCATCGCGTTTTTCGGGCTGGTGTTCATCGGCGGGCGGTTTGGCGATCTGATCTACGACATTCCCTACACCGTCATCGCCGTGCTGAGCGCAAGCCTGATCGAGTGTTTTCTCATCCTGCCAAACCACATGGCTCATGCGTTGGCTCATTCCGCCAAACGGCACTGGTATGACATCCCCAGCCGGGTGGTGAATCGCGGCTTTACCGCGTTTCGGGATCGCGCCTTTCGGCCCTTCATCGGTCAGGTGATCCGCGGACGCTATGTCGTAACTGCGGGCGCGCTCCTCCTGCTTGCGACGCAGATCGCCAGCTTCATTCGCGGCGATGTCACATGGCGGTTCTTCAACGCTCCCGAACAGGGTAGCGTCTCGGGCAATTTTGCGATGGTGCCGGGCGCCAGCCGCGCCGATGCTCTCGTGCAGATGCGCGAGATGCAGCGCGCCACAGAGGCGCTGGGCAAGGACTACGAAACCCGTTACGGCAGCAATCCGCTGGCCCATGTCATGACACAGGTGGGCGGGGCCGAAGGGCGCGGATTGGCCGGCTCTGACACCCGCGACGCGGACCTCCTGGGCGGCATTTCGATCGAACTGATCGACGCCGATCTCAGGCCCTATTCCAGCTTTGCCTTTGTCGCCGACCTTCAGGACCGGGTGCCGCAGCTGCCGCTGACCGAAACGCTCAGCTTTCGCGGCGCGCGATCCGGCGCCGGTGGCGATGCGATCGATGTGCAGTTCTATGGCGCCAGTGCCGAGAACCTCAAGGCCGCAGCCGAGACCCTGAAGGCGGCCCTCGGGCGCTTTCCAGAGGTTTCGGCGCTCGAGGATAATCTGGCCTATGACAAGACCGAAGTCATCCTCGATCTGACACCGCAAGGTGCTGCTCTGGGCATTACCGTGGACGACCTTGGCCGCATCCTGCGCAACCGCGTGAACGGCATCGAGGCCGCGACCTATGCCGACGGCCCGCGCACCGCCACGGTGCGGGTCAAGCTGCCAGAATCGGATCTCGCCGCCGACTTTCTCGACCGGATGCAGCTGCACATGCCGGGCGGCGGCTCCGTGCTGCTCGCAGATGTCGTCAGTGTGACCACACGCACCGGATTTGCCACCGTGCGACGCGAGAACGGCCTTCGTGTCGTCAAAGTGACCGGCGATCTCAACGAGGACGATCCCGCCCGCGCCGCCGAAATCATGCAGAGCCTGCAAACCGATATCCTGCCCCGGATTGCCAGCGAACATCAGATCGAATACCGCCTCGCGGGGCTGTCGGAACAGGAGGACGAGTTCCTCGCCGATGCCCGGCTCGGCCTGATCCTTACGCTTTTGGGGATCTACATGGTTCTGGCGCTGGTCTTTGCCAGCTGGACCCGACCGTTGGTGGTCATGGCGATCATCCCCTTCGGGCTTGTCGGCACGATCTGGGGCCATGCGCATTGGGATGTGCCACTCTCGATGTTCACTGTCGTCGGACTTCTCGGGATGACCGGCATCATCATCAACGATTCCATCGTTCTGGTCACTGCGATCGACGAGCACGCCCGCACGCGCGGCATCGTGCCGGCCATCATCGACGGCACCGCCGAGCGCCTGCGTGCGGTGCTGCTGACCACGCTCACCACCGTCCTTGGCCTCGCGCCGCTCCTGTTCGAGCGATCAACCCAGGCCCAGTTTCTCAAACCCACGGTGATCACGCTGGTCTATGGCTTGGGCTTCGGCATGATCCTTGTGCTCTTGGTGGTGCCCGCGCTCCTCGCCATCAGCCAGGATCTCTCGCGGCAGATCACCGCATTGCGCCGCGGGCTGCGCGTGCGTCATGCGCGGCTCGGGCTGACGCTTGGCCTTGGCCTTGTCACCATGCTCGGCTGGTTCGCGGCGACGATCGGCTGGACTTTCGTCACCGGCGCCCTGCCTGCGCCACTGGCCGATCGTCTGTCGTTCTCCCCACAACCCGCAGCTCTCGTGCTCTTTCTCAGCGGCGTGGCGACAGCCCTGATCCTGCTCTATCTCGTCACGGCATTTGCCCGCTGGCGACGGCCCGCCCGGTCCTGATCGCCCTTGCACAGGGTCCAAACCGGCGCTACCCCTCTGCTCATGCGTATCATCCGGGATTACACCTATGTCACCGAGGCCGATCGTGGCAGCTCTGTCGCGATCGGAAATTTTGATGGTGTTCATCTTGGACACCGGGCGGTCATCGAGATTGCGCACCGCGCCGGGGCGGCCATCGGCGCGCCGCTCGGCATCCTCACCTTCGAGCCGCATCCGCGTGAATATTTTGCCCCCGACGCCCCGCCCTTTCGCCTGATGAACCGCGAGACGCGCGCGCACCGGCTCGAGAAACTCGGGGTCGAACGGCTCTACGAGATCAATTTCAACGCCACCCTCGCCGCGCTCAGCCCGCGCGACTTTGCCACCCGCGTGATCCATGACGGCCTCGGCCTGCGCCATGTCGTCGTCGGCAGCGATTTCTGCTTTGGCAAGGGGCGCGCGGGCAATGCCAGGGTGTTGCAGGATCTCGGCATCGAACTGGGCTTTGGCGTGACCATCGCGGAACTGGTCGAAGGCAGCACTGGCCAAGTATCCTCGACCGCCATCCGCCAGGCGCTCAGCGAGGGCGAACCACGCCGCGCGGCGTCCATGCTGGGCCACTGGCACCGCATCGACGGGCCGGTGATCGGCGGCGAACAGCGCGGCCGCACCTTGGGCTATCCGACGGCCAACATGTCGCTCAAGGGCCTGCACCTGCCCAGATTCGGCGTCTATGCGGTGCGCGTCGAGGTGCTCGACGGGCCACACAGGGGCCAGTATGAGGGCGCGGCCTCGCTCGGCATTCGCCCGATGTTCCACGCTGCCGAGCCCAATCTCGAAACCTTCCTCTTCGACTTCACCGGCGATCTCTATGACGCGCATCTCTCGGTCGGCCTGATCGAGTATTTGCGCCCCGAGGCCACATTCGACAGCCTTGAGGCCTTCATCGCGCAGATGGACGCCGACTGCGTCCGCGCCCGCAGCATCCTGGCCACGACATGACCGATCCCATCGACCGCTCCGGCCTGCGCCCGCGTTACTGGGAAACCACGCCCCTTGACCGGATGACCCAGAGGGAATGGGAGGCGCTCTGCGACGGCTGCGGCAAATGCTGCATGAACAAACTAGAGGATGACGAAACCGGCGAGGTTGCCTTTACCCGTGTGGCCTGCCGCCTCTTTGACGATACCACCTGCCTGTGCGCGCAATACCCGATCCGGCAGCACTTCGTGCCGGAATGCATCAGCCTCAAACCCCATACCATCGAACGGCACGCCTATTGGCTACCCGAGACCTGCGCCTATAAACTCCTGCATCTGGGCAAGCGTCTCTATGACTGGCACCCCCTGATCTCGGGCGATCCGCAATCGGTGCATGATGCGGGCGTGTCCATGCAACATCGCACCCTTCCCGAATTCGAGGTGCCCGAGGATGACTGGGAAGACCATATCATCGAGGAGCCCATCTGATGTATTTCGCCTCTGACAATTCCGGCCCGGCGCTGCCCGCCGTGTTGCAGGCCATGATCGACGCCAATGCCGGCTACGCGACCTCCTATGGCGACGATGCGCTGATGGACGAGGTCCGCGACCGGATCCGCACGCTCTTCGAGGCACCGCAGGCCAGCGTCTATCTGGTGGCGACCGGCACGGCGGCCAATGCGCTGGCGCTCGCCACCCTGTCGCAGCCCTGGCAGACCGTGTTCTGCACACCGCTCGCGCATATCCATGTCGATGAATGCAACGCGCCCGAATTCTTTACCGGCGGCGCGAAACTCAGCCTGGTCGGACAGGCCGACAAGATGACGCCCGACGAATTGCGACAGGCCATCGCCGCCTGGCCCAAGGGCGATGTCCATGCCGCCCAGCATGGCCCGCTGGCGCTGACCCAGGCGACAGAGCGCGGCCGCATCTATTCCTGTCAGGAGATTGCGGCGCTCTGCACCGTCGCCCGCGACCATGGCCTGCCCACCTATATGGACGGCGCGCGATTTGCCAATGCGGTGGCGGCGCTTGGCTGTTCTCCGGCCGAGATGACCTGGAAGGCAGGAATTGACGCGGTCTCGATGGGCGGCACCAAGAACGGCTGTCTCGGCGTCGAGGCGGTGATCTTCTTTGCGCCGGAAAACGCCTGGGAATTCGAACTGCGCCGCAAACGCTCGGCGCATCTCTTCTCGAAACACCGCTATCTGTCGGCTCAGATGCTGGGCTATCTGCGCGATCATCTCTGGCTCGAGACCGCGCAAGAGGCCAATGCCCGCGCCGCGCGGCTCGCCACCGGCCTGCGCAGCGTTCCGGGGGCTCGCATGGTCTTTGAGCGCGATGTCAACATGATCTTCGCCAGCCTGCCGCGCGCCACGCATCAACGGCTCAAGACCGCGGGCGCGGTCTATTTCCTCTACGAGGGCCCGCTCGACACCGGCCCCGCCGACGAGCCATTGCTGGCACGCTTCGTCTGCGACTGGTCGATCACCGAGGCGCAGATCGAGGCGTTCCTAAGCGTCGCGCGCGGAGACTGAACACCGCCTCCCGGTCACACCGAACCGAGAAAGCCCCGCACCGCCGCCGCGACCCTGCCCGGATGGGTGATCGGCCCCATATGGCCCGCCCCCGCGATCACCGCCCGGCGCGCATCGGGCAAACGCGCGGCAAGCCCCGCATTGATCGCCGCGATGATCGCAGGAGAGCGCGCGCCCTCCATCAGCAACGCCGGCGCTGCAATCCGCGTCAGCGCCCCGCTCGCCAGCATACCGCCCGCATCCTCGATCAACGCCGGATCGGCCGCCACGATCAGCGGCATCTGCGCCGCCATCTTGCGCCGCGCCGCTTCGGGCATCATCGCCCAGGCCCGCCCGTCGCCCCAGACGGCGGTGAATCCCTCCGCCGCGCGCCGCATGTCGCCGCTGGCCATCCCCGCCGCATAATCCGCCATCGTTGCCGCATGTTCCGCCCGCATCGCGGGCCGGTCGGCAAAGGCCACGGCAAAAAAGACCGGTTCATAGAGGATCAGGCTGCGCACCAGATCGGGCCGCTCGACCGCAAGCCGCAGGGCAACCGTCGCACCGAAGGAATGACCGAGAATATCCGCAGGACCGTCAAGAAAATCCGCCGCAATCGCCGTGCTCACCGCCTGAATCTCGCCGCGCCCCTCCCACGCGCCGCTCTGCCCGTGCCCCGGCAGATCGAAGGCGGTGATCGTCATCACCTCCGCCAGTTCGCGCGCCAGCCCGCTCCAGCTACCGGAATGCGCCAGCGAGCAATGGATCGCCAGACCGCGGCGCGGCCCCTGCCCGAACGATCTCCACCCGATAACGAACCCGGCGCGCGCGGCCTGCGGCACGGCTCAGAGCTTGCCGGAAAGATGCAGGTCGAGATCCTCCAGCCGGTCTTGCCCCCAGAAAGACTGGCCGTCATCGACCACATAAAAGGGCGCGCCAAAGACGCCCGCATTGACCGCCGCCTCGAGATTGGCGGCATAGGTCTCGGCACCGCTCAGCAAGCCGCGATCCGCAAGCCCCGGATCAAACCCCGCACGAGAGAGACAATCGCGCACCACGTCATCCTCGGCGATGTTGCGCTCCTCGGCCCAGCAGGCGCGCAGCACCGCCTGCACCAGCGCCCCCAGGTCGCCACCGCCCGCCGCCTGCGCGGCGATGATCGCATAGGACGACGGCGCGGGATTGGTCGGCCAGAAGGCGGGCTTGAGATTGAGCGGCAGGCCCCGCTTTCTTGCCTGCCGTGGCAATTCCTGGGCACGATAGGCGTTGCGCGAGGGATGCCGATCGCCGGGCGCGGTGCCGCCGGTGCGCGCAAAGAGCGCCAGAATATCGAGCGGCTTGTAGGTGATCGTCGCGCCATGCCGCGCCGCGATCTCCTCGAGCCCGCCCCCGGCGAGATAGGCAAACGGCGACAGGGTGGAAAAATAATAGTCTATATGGGCCATTTCGGCGCACCCCCTGCTGCCATCGCTTTGCCTGACCCTAGGCCCATGCTAAGCGGTGTCAACATCACGAATCTGTCACACTGCGCAGCCGGGGATTGCCACCATGTCAACCAAGTCACAACCGAAGCTCATTTCGGGTAACGCCAACATGCCTCTGGCGATGGCCATTGCCCGGCGCATGTCGATGCATCGCGGCGTCAATGTGAGCCTCGTCGATGCCAGGGTCGAGCGGTTCAACGATCAGGAGATCTTTGTCGAGGTCTACGAGAACGTCCGCGGCGAGGACATGTTCATCATCCAGCCCACCTCGAACCCCGCGAATGACAACCTGATGGAACTGCTGATCATGGCCGATGCGCTGCGCCGCTCCTCGGCCAGCCGCATCACCGCCGTGATTCCCTATTTCGGCTATGCCCGTCAGGATCGCCGCTCCAAGGCGCGCACGCCCATCTCGGCCAAACTTGTCGCCAACATGATCGTCGAGGCAGGGGTCGAGCGCGTGCTCACCATGGATCTGCACGCCGCCCAGATCCAGGGCTTCTTCGACATCCCGGTCGACAACCTCTATGCCTCGCCGATCTTCGCGCTCGACATCATGATCCAGTTCAAGGGCCGGATCGACGATGTGATGATCGTGTCGCCCGATGTCGGCGGCGTTGCCCGCGCCCGCGAACTCGCCAAACGGATCAACGCCCCCCTCTCCATCGTTGACAAGCGCCGCGAAAAGGCCGGCGAGGTGGCCGAAATGACCGTGATCGGCGACGTGACGGACAAGATCTGCATCATCGTCGATGACATGTGCGACACGGCCGGAACCATGTGCAAGGCGGCCGAGGTGCTGATGGAAAACGGCGCGCATGAGGTGCACGCCTATACGACCCACGGCGTCATGTCCGGCCCCGCGGTCGAGCGGATCACGAAGTCGGTGCTGAAATCCATGGTCATCACCGACACCATCCAGCCCACCGAGGGGGTGCGCGCCACCCCCAACATCCGCATCATCCCCACGGCACCGGTTTTCGCGCAGGCGATCCTCAATATCTGGAACGGCACCTCGGTGTCCTCGCTCTTCGAGACCCCCACGCTCGAACCGGTCTATGAGGGACAGTTCGGCAGTTGAGATCGACCGCTCAGGCCGAGGCAGAGAGTTGCGCCTCTCGTGCCGCGCGTTCCTCAAGATCGAGCCAGAGCGCCTGACCGCGATAACCGCCCTTGATCAGATGCCCCGGCGTGCGGATTTCGGGATGGTCCTCCACCCAGTCGCGATAGCGGTCATTGGTGACGATCCGCGCGCCAAGATCCCGCGCGGCGGCCAGAATATAGGGATCCGCCGGTGTGCCCTTGGGAACGACCAAGACCCGCGCCTGCGACATCCCCAGCATCTTTCCCATTTCCCGATCATGGCGATAACGGTCCGAGATGAGGTAGCCGGCATTCGCGTCGAACACCACCCCGACAGAGAGGCCAAGACGGGACAGATAATCGACCACCTCCCGCACGGCATCGATCCGGGGAGTTTCGTCCTTCCAATAGAGGACATTCGAGCCGTCTACGACGATCGGTTTGCGCTCCGCACGCGCCTTGCGCCGGGGCCCGCGCCCCATCTCGCGCAGCGTCAGCAGCAGACTGGCCAGGGCCGAGGGACCAGCCAGCAGGATCAGATCGGACCATCCCGGCAACAGCAGCGCCGCCAGCAGACCCGCAACAGAGAACGCAAGCAGCACCAGCGAGGTTTTCACGCGATCATCCTTCCTTCAAACGGCCTTGCCGCCACACCGCGCAAGGCGCCCAGCGGCCGCCGTGACGCCGTCAATAAAAATCCTGCCAGTCATCCTCGTGGAATGCGGCACCAATCGCCATCCAGCGGACCCGCACCCGCGCCACGCGGGTGTCGCCCCAGGTGCGGAACACCGCGTCAAACCCCTGAGGCGTGATCTTTTCCGCCGTCACATCGGCGCGCGTGTTGCGGGCGCTGTCGATATCCCAGAGCGACAGGGAAAGATGAACCGCCGGGGCCGCCGTGAACGGCGCGCCAAACACGATCTTCTTGCGACGTTCCCGCTCCCCCTTGCCCGTCCACATCTCTCCGTCATCGGCAAAATCGGAGAACAGAACGTCGTCGCCCTGATCGATCGCGATGGCCTGATGGGTGAAGATCTGCATTTCCGCCTCTTGCGCAGTTCCGACCGTTCTAGTCAGCGTTTCAGGCGAAAATGCGAGCAGAAAATGAAAAAAGGGCCGCAAACGGCCCCTTTAGCACGAACGGTGTTGCTGCCTCAGGTGGCCGACAGACCGATCTGATCGCCCACTGCCACCATGTCGGCAAGTTGTTTGGCCGCCTCGTCAACCGATCCCGGCTGATTGGCAAAAGCCTCCTGCGCATAGGCCAGCCGGTCGGTGGCGGCATCGACCATGGCCTTGAACTCGGCCTGCGTCATCTCCTCGCGCGCCACCGCGCGCTCGGCCAGCACCGACACGCTCTTGCCGCTGATTTCGGCGAACCCGCCGGTCACGACAAATTCGCGCGGGCCCTGCGGTCCGGACACCCTCACGATGCCGGGGCGAAGCGTGGTGATCAGGGCCGCGTGATCGGCCATCGCCGTCAGATCGCCCTCGGCACCGGGGATCTGGACTTCGTCGGCCGTCAGGGACGCCAGCAGACGCTCCGGGCTGACCAGATCGAATTGCACTGTCTCGGCCATTCAGGCCTCCTCTTCTGGCGAAGGGTGGGGGCACCCCCACCCTCTCATCTCCTCACGCGGCAGCTGCCGCCATGCGCTCTGCCTTGGCGATCACATCCTCGATGCCGCCCACCATGTAGAAGGCGCCCTCGGGCAGGTGATCGTATTCCCCGGCAACCACGGCCTTGAACGACTTGATCGTTTCTTCCAGCGGCACCTGCACCCCGTCAGAGCCGGTGAACACCTTGGCCACGTCGAAGGGCTGCGACAGGAAGCGCTGGATTTTCCGGGCCCGCGCCACGGTCAGCTTGTCCTCTTCCGACAATTCGTCCATGCCGAGAATGGCAATAATGTCCTGCAACGACTTGTAGCGTTGCAACACGCCCTGCACATCGCGCGCCACCTGATAATGCTCCTCGCCCACGATCGCCGGATCCATCAGCCGCGAGTTCGAGTCGAGCGGGTCCACGGCGGGATAGATGCCCAGCTCCGAGATTGCCCGGCTCAGCACCGTCGTGGCGTCGAGGTGGGCGAATGTCGTCGCCGGCGCCGGGTCGGTGAGGTCGTCGGCGGGCACATAGACCGCCTGGATCGAGGTGATCGAGCCCGCCTTGGTCGAGGTGATGCGTTCCTGCATCGCGCCCATATCGGTCGCCAGCGTCGGCTGATAGCCCACGGCCGAGGGAATCCGGCCCAGCAGCGCCGACACCTCGGAGCCCGCCTGCGTGAAGCGGAAGATGTTGTCGACAAAGAACAGAACGTCTGACCCGGACTGGTCGCGGAACTGTTCGGCCAGCGTCAGGCCCGACAGCGCCACGCGCATCCGGGCCCCCGGCGGCTCGTTCATCTGGCCATAGACCAGTGCCACTTTCGAAGCGGTCAGGTTATCGGGCACGATCACGCCCGATTCGATCATCTCGTGATAGAGGTCGTTGCCCTCGCGGGTCCGCTCGCCCACCCCGGCAAAGACCGAGAACCCGGCATGGACCTTGGCGATGTTGTTGATCAGTTCCATGATCAGAACCGTCTTGCCCACCCCGGCCCCGCCGAACAGACCGATCTTGCCGCCCTTGGCGTAGGGCGCCAGCAGATCGACCACCTTGATGCCGGTGACAAGGATTTCCGATTCCGTCGCCTGTTCCGAAAATTCCGGCGCCGGCTGGTGAATGGCGCGGCGTTCCTTGGCCTTGATCGGGCCTTTCTCGTCCACCGGTTCACCCACGACGTTGAGGATACGGCCCAGCGTGCCATCGCCCACCGGCACCGAGATCGGCTCGCCGCGGTCGCTGACCTCTTGCCCACGCACCAGTCCCTCGGTGGCGTCCATCGCGATCGCGCGCACGGTGTTCTCGCCCAGATGCTGCGCCACTTCGAGAACCAGCGCCTTGCCGTTGTTATCGGTTTCCAGCGCGTTCAGAATCGCGGGCAGATGGCCGTCGAATTGCACGTCCACCACGGCGCCGATGACCTGGGTCACTTTGCCTTTTGCTTTTGCCATGTCTCGTCTCCGGTTGTCTTAAAGCGCCTCGGCGCCCGAAATGATTTCAATGAGCTCGTTGGTGATCACGGCCTGACGCGACCGGTTGTATTGAATCGTCAGCTTGTCGATCATCTCGCCCGCATTGCGCGTCGCATTGTCCATCGCCGACATCCGCGCCCCCTGTTCGCTCGCCCCGTTCTCCAGCAGCGCGCTGAAGATCGCGGTCGCCACCCCGCGCGGCAACAGATCGGCGAGGATCGCCTGCTCGTCGGGCTCGTAATCGTAAAAGTTGCCCGTATCGGCCGCCCGATCCGCCCCGCCCATATCCGCCGGGATGATCTGTTGCATCGTCGGGATCTGGCTGACCACGTTCTCAAACCGCGCAAAGAACAGCGCCGCCACATCGAATTCGTCCGCATCAAAGCGATTGAGGATGTTCATCGCGATGGCCTGCGCGTCGCCATAGCCCAGACGCTTGACATGCGAGAGGTCCACATGATCGACGAAATATCGACCATAGTCCCGTTTCAGCGCGTCGCGGCCCTTCTTGCCAACGGTCACGATCTTCAGGGTCTTGCCATGCGCCAACAGATCTGCGGCATGAGATTTTGCCAGCTTGGCAATATTGGCGTTAAAGCCCCCGCAGAGCCCCCGTTCGGAGGTCAGCACCAGAAGCAGATGCACCTTGTCCGCGCCGGTGCCTGCCAGCAGGCGCGGCGCGTTCTCCGTATCACCCACTGAGCTCGCCAGCTTCTCCATCACCGCGGTAAAGCGTTCGGTATAGGGGCGTGCCATTTCGGCAGCCTCCTGCGCGCGGCGCAACTTCGCCGCGGCCACCATCTGCATCGCCTTGGTGATCTTTCGCGTGTTCTTGACGCTGCCGATCCGGTTCTTCAGGTCCTTGAGAGAAGGCATCCGCTATCCCTTCACGCGAAATCGACGGCGAATTCGTCCAGCGCAGCCCTGATCCGGTCCTCGGCCTCACCCTTGATCTTGGGATCTTCCTTGGTGATATACTCCAGAAGCCCGGCGTGCTTGCCCCGCAGATGCTTGAGCAGACCCTCTTCGAACCGGCCCACGGCATTGACCGCGATCTTGTCGAGATAGCCCTTGGTGCCGGCATAGATGACACAGACGATCTCGGCATTGGTCAGTGGCGAATACTGCGCCTGCTTCATCAATTCCGTGAGCCGCGCACCGCGATTGAGCAACTGTTGCGTTGCCGCATCCAGATCCGAGCCAAACTGCGCAAACGCCGCCATCTCGCGATACTGTGCCAGTTCCAGCTTGACCGGACCAGCGACCGATTTCATCGCATTGGTCTGTGCCGACGATCCCACACGGCTGACCGACAGGCCGGTGTTCACGGCCGGACGAACACCCTGATAGAACAGTTCCGTTTCCAGAAAGATCTGCCCGTCGGTGATCGAGATCACGTTGGTCGGGATGAAGGCCGACACGTCGCCGCCTTGCGTCTCGATGATCGGCAGCGCCGTCAGCGAACCCGCCCCGTTATCCTCGTTGAGCTTGGCCGAGCGTTCCAGCAGGCGAGAGTGGAGATAGAACACGTCACCGGGATAGGCTTCGCGTCCGGGCGGACGGCGCAGCAGCAGCGACATCTGCCGATAGGCCACGGCCTGTTTGGAGAGATCATCATAGACGATCAGCGCATGACGGCCATTGTCGCGGAAATGCTCGGCCATGGCGGTCGCCGAATAGGGCGCCAGAAACTGCATCGGCGCAGGGTCCGACGCGGTGGCGGCCACGATGATCGAATAGGCGATCGCCCCGGATTCCTCGAGCTTTTTCACCAGCTGCGCCACGGTCGAGCGCTTTTGCCCGATGGCGACGTAGACGCAATAAAGCTTCTTGCTCTCGTCGTCGCCGGCGGCGTCGTTGTAGATCTTCTGGTTCAGGATGGTGTCGAGCGCCACGGCGGTCTTGCCGGTCTGCCGGTCGCCGATGATAAGTTCGCGCTGACCGCGTCCGATCGGGATCATCGCGTCCACCGATTTCAGACCCGTGGCCATCGGCTCATGCACCGATTTGCGCGGGATGATGCCCGGCGCCTTGACGTCGGCCAGACCGCGCTTCTTGGTCTTGATCGGACCCTTGCCATCCAGCGGGTTGCCCAGACCATCCACGACCCGGCCCAGAAGTTCGTCCCCGATCGGCACGTCCACGATGGACTTGGTGCGCTTGACGGTATCGCCTTCCTTGATGTCCTGGTCGGTGCCAAAGATCACGACACCCACGTTGTCGCTTTCCAGGTTGAGCGCCATGCCCATGATCTTGCCGGGAAACTCCACAAGCTCACCGGCCTGCACATTGTCGAGCCCGTGCACCCGCGCGATCCCGTCCCCGACCGACAGCACCCGACCGATTTCGGCGACTTCGGCATCCTGACCGAAATTCTTGATCTGCTCCTTCAGGATTGCAGAAATCTCTGCTGCTTGGATACCCATTTATCCGACCTCTTTCATTACATTCTGGAGGGAATCGAGCTTGGAGCGGATCGAGGTGTCGATCATCTTCGAGCCCATCTTGACGACAAGACCGCCGATGAGACTTTCATCGACGGTCGCAATGATCTTCACATCCTTGCCGACACGCTCTTTCAGCGTCTTGGCCAATTTGTCCGATTGCGCCTTGGTCAGCGCCTTGGCGCTTACCACCTCGGCGCTCACCTCGCCCTTGTCCTCGGCGATCATCGCGTTGAGATGCGCAATCAACTGCGGCAGCACGAAAAGACGCCGGTTCTGCGCCATCAGCGCCAGACCGTTCTGCAACGCGGGCATAAGACTCATCTTCTTGGCAATGGCCGCCATCGCGGCCCCCTGCTCGGCCCGACTCAGCACCGGCGAGGCAATCATCGCGCGCAGGTCGCTGCTCTCGGTCAGCGCCTGCGTCAGGTCCCCAAGATTGCCCTCCAGCCCCGCCAGAGACTTGCTCTCTTTCGCAAGCTCGAACACGGCTTTGGCGTAGCGCGCGGCAATGCCAAACGAAATCGATGCTGGTTCGGACACGTCCACCCTTCCGATCATCTGACCCCGGTTGACAAGCGACGCCGCATGGCGCGTCTCCGGAGATGTTGGCCTTTGGTGCATCTTGCGAAACACCCAATTTCGGCTGGGGTGTAGCAGAGCCATCCGCGCCCGGCAAGCCGCTTTAAAACTATTGTATACCATAGAATACTACTTGATATCAGATAGTTATCAAAGTTGCGACCGAATACGTAGTTTTTCCTCTGCAGAAAAAATCACATTTGCTCAGGATTTTGCGATTCCATCCGCACCGACCCCGCCGAAACCCGCAGGCGCAACGCGCACCAGAGCATACGACCAGAAATCCCGCCCTTGGGCCGGGCCTTGGCGCATCGGCCGTCCCACGGGTTCGCGCCCGCCCTGCTCAGGCCGCACCGTCAGGGCCGCAACAGGCACCCGGATCAGGCACAGGAACTTACCGAAGGGTGAACCGGCGATGCGTTGGGTTTGGCGAAAGCGTCAACAAATCCCCGTCCCGCGACCTCACCCCTCCTTGCGGATGGCCGCGTTCGCCGGATCATAGGGGCTGTCGCAGGTCACGACCGCATCCCAGAGCCGGTCCAGAATCTTGACCTTGAGCCTTGTGCCCTCGACCGCCTGTTCGGGCTTGACATAGCCCATGCCGATGGATTTGCCGAAGGCCACCGAATAGCCGCCAGAGGTCAGCCGCCCGACCCGCTCGCCGCCTGCGGTATAAAGCACCTCTCGGCCCCAGGGATCGGCATCCGCGGGCCCGTCAATCAAGAGCGTGCAGCATTTCGAGCGGATGCCGGTCTCGATCATCCGCTGCTTGCCGCGGAAGTCCTTGTCCAGATCGACGAAACGCGGCAGATCGGCCTCAAGCGGCGTCGCATCCCGGCCCAGTTCATTGCCAAAGGCGCGATAGGATTTCTCCTGCCGCAGCCAGTTTTGCGCCCGCGCGCCCACCAGCTTCATCCCGTGCTTTGCACCGGCTTTCTCAAGCAGGTCAAAGAGGTAATTCTGCATTTCGATCGGGTGATGCAATTCCCAGCCCAATTCGCCCGTATAGGCGACGCGGATGGCGTTGACCGGGCACATGCCCAATTCGATCCGCTGCGCCGAGAGCCAAGGGAAGCGCTTGTTGCCAAGCGCGGTCGCCGGATCGGCATCCTTGATGACCTCGTTGAGCACGTCGCGCGATTTCGGTCCGGCGATGGCAAAGACGCCCCATTGCGTCGTCACGTCCTGAATCTCGACATAGCCGAATTCAGCCGCCCTGTCCTCGGCGGATTTGCGCAGGTAGTCGGCGTCATATTCCGTCCACGCCCCGGCAGAGACGAGGTAATACTCATGCTCCTTGAGCCGCACGATGGTGTATTCCGTGCGCGTCGTGCCATGATCGGTCAGCGCATAGGTCAGGTTGATGCGGCCTACCTTGGGCAGCTTGTTGCAGGTAAACCAATCGAGAAACGCGGTGGCACCGGGCCCCTTGACCAGATGCTTGGTAAAGGCCGTGGCGTCGATCAGACCCACGCCGCCGCGGATCGCCTTGGCCTCCTCGACCGCATATTGCCACCAGCCACCGCGACGAAAGCTGCGCGCGTCATGGTCAAAGGTCTCAGGTGCATCGAGAGGCCCGTAATAGTTGGGCCGCTCCCAGCCATTGACAAAGCCGAACTGCGCGCCGCGCGCCTTTTGCCGATCATAGGCTGGCGCCGTGCGCAACGGGCGGCAGGCGGGGCGCTCCTCGTCGGGGTGATGCAGGACATAGACGTGCTCGTAGCATTCCTCGTTCTTGCGCGCGGCAAACTCGGTCGTCATCCAGGTCGAGGAATAACGCTTGGGATCGAGGCTCGCCATGTCGATCTCGGCCTCGCCATTGACCATCAACTGCGCGAGGTAATAGCCGGTGCCGCCCGCCGCCGTGATGCCAAAGGAAAATCCCTCGGCCAGCCACATGTTGCGCAGCCCCGGTGCGGGACCGACCAGCGGATTGCCATCGGGCGTATAGCAGATCGGGCCGTTGAAATCACCTTTCAGGCCCGAGTCCTCGCAGGACGGGATGCGATGGATCATCGCCTGATACTGATCTTCGATCCGCTCCAGATCGAGCGGAAAGAGATCGGCACGGAAACTGTCGGGCACGCCATACTCGAACCGGGCCGGCGCGCCCTTCTCATAGACGCCGAGGATCCAGCCCCCCCGCTCCTCGCGCACATAGGACTGCGCATCGGCGTCGCGCACCACGGGATGCTCCTTGCCGCCGTTCTTGCGGAACCCAACCAATGCCGGATCCTGATCCATCACGATATACTGATGCTCGACCGGGATCGCCGGGATCTTGATGCCGAGCAGCCGCGCGGTGCGCTGCGCATGGTTGCCCGAGGCCGTCACCACATGCTCGGCGGAGATCACGATCTGCTCGTCGGACGGCACGAGGTTGCCGCCCTTCTCCACCATCCTGGTGCAGGTCACGTCCCAATGCGTGCCGGTCCAATGGAACGCATCCGCCTGCCACTTGCGCTCGATCATCACGCCACGTTGCCGCGCGCCCTTGGCCATGGCCTGCGTCACATCGGCCGGATTAATATAGCCGTCGGTCTTGTGATAGAGCGCGCCCTTGAGATCCTCCGTGCGGATGAGCGGCCAGTGCGCCTTGATCTCGTCGGGCGTCAGCCACTCATAGGGCACCCCGCAGGTCTCGGCGGTCGAGGCATAGAGCATGTATTCGTCCATCCGCTCTTGGGTCTGCGCCATGCGCAGGTTGCCGACCACGGCGAACCCGGCATTGAGCCCGGTCTCGGCCTCCAGCGTCTTGTAGAACTCGACCGAATACTTGTGGATATGGGTGGTGGCGTAGGACATGTTGAACAACGGCAAGAGCCCCGCCGCGTGCCAGGTCGAGCCCGAGGTCAGCTCGTCGCGCTCCAGCAGCATGACATCGCTCCAACCGGCGCGGGCCAGATGATAGGCGATCGACGTGCCGACGGCGCCACCGCCGACGACAAGGGCTTTGACTTGGGTTTTCATGACCTGCGACTCCCATCAGGCAACCTGCTTTGCGGCGATCATTATCAAACCTGCCGGATCACGCACAGCCCAGCCGACCCAACGCCGCCCGAAAGCGACCTCGCCCGACCTCTCGCCCGAACTCTCGCCCAAACTCTCGCCCGGACTCCGGCGTCAAAGAGGTGTATGGATATTCCGCACGTCGCTTGATAGCTTGCGCCGCAATGCAGAATTGACCGGAAGAGAGCCATGAGCGCCACCGCCCGCAAGACCGCCCCGCTGCCCGATGACATCCGTGCGATGAAGGGCGTCACACCGATTGTCAGCCTCACCGCCTATACAACGCCGATGGCCCGCATGATGGACGCAGAGTGCGATGTCGTCCTGGTCGGCGACAGCGTTGGCATGGTGCTGCACGGCCTGCCCTCGACGCTGGGCGTCACCATGGAGATGATGATCCTGCACGGCCGCGCCGTGGCGCGCGGCCTGCACAAGGCGATGCTCGTGATCGACATGCCCTTTGGCAGCTACGAGGAAAGCCCCGCCCAGGCCTTCCGCAACGCTGCCCGGCTGATGCGCGAGACCGGCGCGGTGGCGGTCAAGCTCGAAGGCGGGCAGCACATGGCGCAAACCATTGCCTTTCTGGTGGCGCGCGGCGTGCCGGTGATGGCGCATATCGGCCTCACACCGCAATCCGTGAACACGCTTGGCGGCTACAAGGTGCAGGGCCGGGGGGCTGCTGCAGAGACGCTTCTGGCCGATGCAATCGCGGTTTCGGACGCCGGCGCCTTTTCGGTCGTGCTGGAAAAACTCCCCGCCACGCTCGCCGAGCAGATCACCGCCGCAATCCCCATTCCCACCATCGGCATCGGTGCGGGCGCGGGCTGCGACGGACAGATCCTTGTCGTTGATGACATGCTGGGGCTCTTTACCGCCTTCAAGCCGAAATTCGTCCGGCACTATGCAAACCTCGGCGCCGAGGGCGAGGCCGCCATCGCGGCCTATGCCGAGGACGTGCGCGCCCGCCGATTTCCCGGCCCCGAACACGCCTTCGCCGACAAGGTTCCAGAGGCATGACCGTCCCCATCCTGCGCCGCCTCGACGCGCTGCGCAGCCTCACCCGGCGCTGGTCCCTTTCCGGCGACACAATCGGCGTCGTGCCCACCATGGGCGCGCTGCATGACGGGCACCTGTCGCTGGTCGCGGCCGCCAAGGCCGCCTGCGACCGGGTGATCGTCACGATCTTCGTCAACCCCAAGCAGTTCAACAACCCCGCCGATCTGGCCAATTACCCCCGCACCGAAGACGCGGACGCGCGCAAGCTCGAACGGTTCGAAGTCGATGCGCTCTGGGTGCCGGACGCAGACCAGATGTATCCCGCCCGTTTTGCCACCACCGTCTCGGTCGCAGGACTGACGGATGTCATGGAAGGGGCGTTTCGTCCCGGCCATTTCGAGGGCGTGGCCACCGTCGTGACCAAACTCTTCACCCAGACCAGTGCCACCGACGCCTTCTTCGGCGAAAAAGACTATCAGCAACTTCTCGTGGTGCGCCGCATGGCCACCGATCTCGACCTGCCCGTCACCGTACACGGCTGCCCCACCATCCGCGAGATCGACGGGCTGGCGATGTCCTCACGCAACCTGCTCCTGTCGGATCGCGCCCGCACCACGGCGCCGACCCTCCATGAAGAAATGGAATCCATCGCCTCCGGCCTGCGCGACGGACTGGCTTTTGACCCGCTTCGCGCGGCGGCGGCGGCGCGGTTGACGAGGGCAGGCTTTACCGGCGTCGATTACCTCGACCTGCGCGCGCAGGACGACCTGTCATCCCTGCCCGCCCCCGCCCGCCCGGCCCGCCTCTTTGCCGCCGCCTGGCTCGCCGGGGTGCGGCTGATTGACAATATCGCCGTCCGGGACTGACCCCGATTTCATCGTTCCGCAAATACTCACATCGCACCGCCTGCCGCACGCGCCGAGTTTTGAGTATTTGAAGAACAGTGAAATCAGCACGCCGGGCCGGTGGATGTCAGATCCAGCCCCGGCGCGCGCCGCAGCAGCGCCTCGGCCCCGGCCACCATGCCCTCGATGATCGTGGCCACCGGTGGGCGATCATGAATCAGCCCCGTCGCCTCGCCGACAAAGGTATTGGCGCGCGCCGGATCGCCCGCCGCCCAGCCCTCGGCCCAGTCCGCCCGCGCCGCCGCAGCGGCGCGCAGCGCCTCGGGATCGTCATGCCAGCGGTCGGTCACCGGGTTGCGCAGCACCCGCGCCGTGTAGCGGTCGGGCCAGCGCAGCCCGCGCGCCGCATCCATCACGCGCGAGCGGATTGTCTGATCGCCGGTGGCGGCGATCGCCGCATCGGTCATGGCATCGCTCACCACCGCCTCTTGCGAGGCCCAGAGCCGCGAGCCCACCAGCACGCCATCCGCCCCCAGCATCAGCGCGGCGGCAAGGCCCCGCCCGTCGGCAATGCCACCCGCCGCCAGCAACAGCACCTCGGGCGCGTGTCCCGCCAGCCAGTCGGCCACCTCGGGCACCAGCGTGATCGTGCCGCGCCGCTCGCCATGGCCGCCCGCCTCGGCGCCCTGCGCCACGATCACCCGCGCGCCCACGTGCGCCGCGCGCCGCGCATCGTGCAGCGTCGTGACCTGACAGATGAGCGGCACATCGGCCTTGGCGATCCGGGGGGCAAAGGGGGTCGGATCGCCGAACGACAGGCAGAGCGCCGCCGGACGCCGCGCCAGCACCTGATCCAGCAGGCCGGGGTTTTCCGCCATCTTCCAGGTGATGAAACCGCAGCCCACCCGCGCATTTCCGGCCGCCCCGAATTCCTTTTCCAGCCAGTCGGGATTGCCATAGCCGCCGCCGATCAGGCCCAGCCCGCCGGCATGGCTGACCGCCGCCGCCAGACGTCCTCCGGCGGCAAAGGCCATCGGCGCGGACACGATCGGATGCGTCAGATCAAAGGCGTCGGTCAGCCGTGTTTTCATGGCCGGATTATGCGCATTGGCACCGTCCGGGGCAAATGATTCCACCACGCTCAGCGCAGCAGATCGGTCACGATCTCCGGCAGGCGCACGAAATCCGAAAACGCCGCGTGATGCGGCAGATCGGCGAGTCTGCCCTTGTGATAGCCCTCGGTAAAGAGCGCGAAGGGCAAGCCTGCTCGTGCGGCCGTCTCGGCGTCGACCTCGCTGTCGCCGACAAAGACCACATCGCCCGCGCCAAGCCCCGCGATTGCCGCCCGCAGGGGCATCGGGTCGGGCTTGCGCTGCGCCGTGCTGTCGCCGCCGATCACCACGTCGAAATGCGCCGTCAGGCGCAGATGCGCCAACACCGCGCGCGCCGGTGCCTCGGGCTTGTTGGTGCAGATACCAAGCCGCAGATCCATCGCCGCAAGCGCGGCCAGCGTCTCCGGCACACCGGGATAGACCGTGGTCAGCGACACGGCGGACTCGTAACCCGCAAGGAAGTCGTGCACCATTCGCGCCTGCAACGCCGGTCGGCCCGCCGCACCGCGCGCCTTGAGGCAGCAGGCGATGAAATGCGGCACCCCGCGCCCGATGAAGGCCCGCGTTTCCGCCGGCTCGAACGGCGCAAATCCGTGCTCGACCATCAGGCGATTGGCGCTCGCGTGAATGTCGGGCGCGCTGTCGATGAGCGTGCCATCCAGATCAAAGACGACAGCGCGGCTCATGCCATGAATGCGGTTGCGGCCTCGGCGGCGGCGCGGATGGCGCGAATATTCGCGCCGTAAACCTCCGGCTTGTCCACCGATCCGCCCTTGAACACCGCCGATCCCGCGACCAGCACATCGGCCCCCACCGCGGCCATCAGGGGCGCTGTCTCGGGCGTGATGCCGCCGTCGATCTCGATATGGATCGGCCGGTCGCCGATCATCGCGCGCAAGGCGCGCACCTTGTCGATCTGGGAATGGATGAATTGCTGCCCGCCAAAGCCGGGATTGACCGTCATCACGCAAACCAGATCGACCATGTCGAGCAGATGCCCCACCCCGTCGAGCCCGGTGCCGGGGTTGAGCGCCAGCCCCGCCTTGGCCCCGCTGGCGCGGATGGCCTGCAAGGTGCGGTGGATATGCGGCCCGGATTCGAGATGCGCGGTCAGGATATCCGCCCCCGCCTGCGCGAAGGCCTCGATATAGGGATCGACCGGCGCAATCATCAGATGCACATCCATCACCGTCTTGATATGCGGCCGGATCGCCGCGCAAAGCTGTGGGCCAAAGGTCAGGTTGGGCACGAAATGCCCGTCCATCACATCGACATGCACCCAGTCACAGCCCTGCCCCTCGATGGCCCGGATCTCGGCACCGAAATTGGCGAAATCGGCCGACAGGATCGAGGGCGCGATCTTGATCGAACGGGTGAAACGCATGGCGGCTCTCCTTCTCGGCGGATGCCGGGGACATGCGCCGCCAAGACGCCAAGGTCAAGACCCGAGCGCGGCAATTGATCCCCGCCCGCTTTCATGCCACCGTCCTGCCAAAATGCCGGGGGAGACGCAGCGCCATGCAGGGTCAGATGATGCACCAGCCGCTCAGGATCATCGACATCCTGACCTATGCGGCAGAACTGCACGGGAGCGAGGGAATCGTCTCGGCCCGCGTCGAGGGCGACATCCACCGCGCCACATACCCGCAGACGCTGGCCCGCGTGGCGCAGCTTGCCCATGCGCTCGACGGCCTCGGGGTGCAGCGCGGCGACCGCATCGGCACGCTGGCGTGGAACGGCTACCGGCATTTCGAGCTCTATTACGGCATCGCGGGGATCGGGGCCGTCTGCCATACGATCAATCCGCGCCTCTCGCGCGAACAGCTGATCTATATCATCACCCATGCGGGCGACCGGCTGATCTTTCTCGATCTGACCTTCGTGCCGCTGGTTGAATCGCTCCGGTCCGACCTGCCCGAGAGCCTGCGTTTCGTGATCCTCACCGACCGCGCGCAGATGCCCCAAACCACGCTCGAGGCGCTCTGCTACGAGGATCTCCTCGCGCCGCAGGCCCCGGATTACGACTGGCCCCGCTTCCCCGAGGACACGGCCTGTGGCCTCTGCTACAGTTCGGGCACCACCGGCCTGCCCAAGGGCGCGCTCTATTCGCACCGCTCGACGCTGCTGCACGCGCTGCAAGTGCCGCTCTGCCAGACCTCGAGCTTCAGGGCGGGCAAACGCATCCTGCCCGTCGTGCCGCTCTTTCACGTCAACGCCTGGGGCCTGCCCTATGTCGCGCCGCTGACCGGCATGACGCTGGTCATGCCGGGGCCAAATCTCGATGGTCCCAGCCTCTTTCGGCTGATGGAGGGCGAGCACGTCCATTCCGCCTGGGGCGTGCCGACGGTCTGGGCGGGGTTGCTCGCGGAGATCCGGGCACAGGGCCGCATACCTGACGGATTTGCCGATCTGGTGGTGGGCGGATCGGCCATGCCGCGCGTGATGATCGCCGAGTATGAGGCGCGCGGCGTGAACGTCGCACAGGCCTGGGGGATGACCGAGATGAGTCCGATCGGCAGCCACGGCATCCTGCCCCCTGCGCTGGAAAACGCCCCCGAGGAAGAGCGCATCAGTGCCAAGTGCTGCGCCGGGCGCCGCCTGTTCGGCGTCGCGTTCAAGATCGTAGATGCGCAGGGCCGCACCCTGCCCCATGACGGCATCGCCACGGGCGAGCTATATGTGCGCGGCAATACCGTGATCGCGGGCTATTTCAACAATCCAGAGGCGACCGCCGCGGTGATGGATGCCGAAGGCTGGTTCGGCACCGGCGATGTCGCCTCGGTCAGCCCCGAGGGACGGCTTGTCATCCGCGACCGCGCCAAGGATCTGGTCAAATCGGGCGGCGAATGGATCAGTTCGATCGATCTGGAAAACGCCGCCGTCTCGCATCCCGCCCTTGCCGCCTGCGCGGTGATCGCCGTGGCCCATCCGAAATGGGACGAACGCCCGGTTCTGGTCGCCGTTCCTGCGGGCGACGCCCGCCCCTCGCTGGCCGAAATCCAGGCCCACATGGCCGCCCATTTCGCCGCCTGGCAACTGCCCGACGATCTGCTCTGGGTCGAGGCGCTGCCGCTCACCGCCACCGGCAAGGTCTCGAAACTGACCCTGCGCGCGCAATTTGCCGACTATCTCCATCCCGACCTGCGCGGCGGCCCCGCATGAGCGCAGCCCCTGACACCGAGGCCGTCGCGGCCTGGCTCACGCGGCACCTGCCGGGCTTTGCCGGGCCTGTGCAGGCCACGAAATACGCGGGCGGGCAATCCAACCCCACCTACCGCCTGACGACGCCCGAACGCTCTTATGTCCTGCGCCGCAAACCGCCCGGCACGCTCCTGAAATCCGCCCATGCGGTCGAACGCGAATTTCGCGTGCAGCAGGCGCTGGCCGGCACGCCGGTCCCGGTCGCGCGGATGCATCTGCTCTGCGAGGACGCGGAGGTGATCGGCACACCCTTCTACATCATGGACGAGGTGCGCGGCCGCAATTTCGACGCCCCCGCCCTGCCCGGCCTCACGCCCGCCGAACGCCACGCCATTATCGACGAGATGAACCGCGTTCTGGCCGCAATCCACGAGACCGATCTTGTCGCCACCGGCCTTGCCGATTACGGACCGTCGGGCAATTACTACAGTCGTCAGGTGGACCGCTGGACGCAGCAATACCACGCGACGGCAACCGAGGATCTTCCCGAGATGACCGCCCTCATCGCCTGGCTCGACGCACATATCCCGCCCGAGGACGGGCAGCGCTGCCTCGTGCATGGCGACTTTCGCCTCGACAACCTGCTCTTTGCGCCTGACAGCCCGCGCTGCCTTGCGGTGCTCGATTGGGAATTGTCCACCATCGGCCACCCCTATGCCGATCTTGCCGCCGTGATCATGCAATGGTCGATGCCCGCCACCCCCGAGGGGCGCGGGCTGAGGGGCGTGGACCGCGCCGCGCTTGGCCTGTGGTCGGATGCCGAATTCATCGCCCGCTACTGCGAACGCCGCGGCCTGCCGCCGATCACCGATTTCGGCTTTTTCCTCGCCTTCAGCCATTTCCGCATGGCCGCGATCCTGCAAGGCGTCAAGAAACGCGCCCTCACCGGCAACGCCTCCGACCCCGCGCGGGCCCTGCGTCTCGGCCGCCATGTGCCCGAATTCGCCCATGCCGGGCTCACCGCCGCCAAGGAGACCGCATGACCCATGAACTCGACCCCACCCTGATCGAGGCCCCCTCGGCCCTGCAAACCCATCTCGGATATCGACTGACCGGCTGGACCCTGGGCTTTGCCCGCGTCGAGATCCCGCTCGCGCCCTACCTGATGAACCGGCAGGGCCTGCCGCATGGCGGCATCCATGCCACGCTGCTGGATACCGCCATGGGCTATGCCGGCTGCTACACCGGCGATCCCGCACGCCCTCAGATGGCACTCACCCTGTCGCTGACGGTGAACTATCTCGCACAGGCGCAAGGCACACGGCTGATCGCAGAGGCGCGACGCACCGGCGGCGGCAAGAGCACCTACTTTTCCGGGGGCACGCTGCGCGACGACAGCGGCACGCTCATCGCCACAGGCAGCGGTGTCTTTCGGCTCCGCCAGACCTGACCGCGTCCCGATCCGTGCCGATCCGCCACCCGATCGGGCAGACCCGGAATTTGACCTTAACAATACCCTCTAAAATGGTATTGATGGCAGCGACCACACGCAGAATGCGTATCTGCCAGAGGACCATGCCCGTGCTCAACACCGCCCCCATCACCGCGCCCGTCACGATCGACAGCCTGTTCCTGCTGGACTCCAGGGTCTATCTGCGCCCCGCCGATGGCGCGGATCCCAGCGGCCTGCGGCTTGCCATGCTGGGCACCGAGGTGCCCTTCGCGCCCTGTGACGGGGCCGATCTGCCGGTCGCGCTTGCGCTGGTCTCCGACCCCTTCGATCTCGATGCCGCCTGCCGCAACAGCCGCGCCGACCCGCCGGACACCAGCCTCGCCGCGCGCCATGCCGTCAGCCTCAATGGCCTTGCGGACTGGACGCTTGAGGGCTGCGACACGTTGCAGGTGATGATCGCCCGTCGCGAGACGCCCGTCCTCATCGCCTTCGATGCCGCGATCGCCCTGCCCACGACCGCGCAACCGCTCGACTTCTGCGCCGAAATCGCCATCCACCGCGCGCGGGCCGATCTTGTCGTCACGCTCGAGGACCGTTTGACCGGCCGGATCGTCACGCAGCGCGCAGCTTTTGATCCGACCTGTCACGGCGGGCGCAGGCGGCAGGGCTATCAGCACCTGCGCCTTGCCCTGCCCGCCTCGACCGGGGCGACGCATGTCTCCTTCGCACTCGACTATCTGGCCTATCGCGACGATGGCAGCGACGCCGAACCCTTTCTCTTCGTCGCAGATCCGAGGCTCGAACGCGCGGGCAAGGATTTGCCGATCGCCCGGGCAAGGGCCCTGATCGACGGCCCCGGGCGCGCGCCTTGTGGCTGGCACATGGCCCCCCTGCCCGGCCTGCTCGGACCCGGAACCGATCTCATGCTCCTTGATGGCAGCCATGCCATGCTCCTGCATACCGGCCAGAGCACACATGTCACGCTGCGCGAAAACCAGGGCCATACGCTGATCTTTCAGGCGGACGCGCCGACGCCCGCCGTGCTCTGCATCGACGGCCTGCCCGTGCTGCGGCTCGATCTTGACGCCGAGACATCGGTCCGCCTGCCCGCGCAGCATCTCACCGGCGCGCGCCGCCGGATCGCGCTCAAGGACAGCAGTTGCAGCCAGACCCTCTACGAGGCGATCTGCCCGCTGCCCCATATCCTGACCCCCGCCGAGGTGCTGCAACGCGAAACCGCAGGCCCCTTTCCGCCCGCCGTCTTTGCCCAATCCGCGCATCGCTACCAGAGCCTGCGCGCGCATCTCGCCAAGGCCACCCCCGCCTCCGACATGGCGCAACTCTCCCATGCCCTCGTGGCGCTCGAAGCGGGCCATGAGCGGGCCGAGCTCAAACCGCTGAGCTTTCCCGTCCATGACGCGCCGCAGGTTTCGGTCATCATCCCCGCGCATGACAAGGTCGGCGTCACCTATCTGGCGCTCTGCGGCCTGCTTCTGGCGCACAACGACACCCCCTTCGAGGTGATCGTCGTGGATGATGCCTCCACCGACGACACCGCCCGGCTGGAAGAGATCGTGGCGGGCATCACCGTGATCCACAACACCACGCCACAACGTTTCATCCGTGCCTGCAATGCCGGGGTGGCAGAGGCGCGCGGCGAATACGTCGTGCTGCTCAACAACGATACAGAGGTCACGACCGGCTGGCT
>Ga0100385_1000488_pt1 | contig 46963 bp, 59 predicted proteins | sample CryGeymeta201509_FD_81543 | JGI IMG/M metagenome (GOLD analysis project Ga0100385, IMG submission 81543) | Groundwater microbial communities from Crystal Geyser aquifers in Utah, USA - Crystal Geyser metaG 2015-09 | ecosystem: Environmental > Aquatic > Deep subsurface > Groundwater | place: USA... | reverse complement strand
GTGCGGGGTGGCGCGGCGGGCGGGGGGGGGGGGGGGGGGGGGGGGGGTGGGGGGCGGCGGGGTGGGGGGGGGGGTGGGGGGGGTTGTTGTGTGTCTTTTGGGGGTGGGGGGGGGGGGGGGGGGGGGGGGGCGACGGAATGCCGCCCCCGTGGATTGAACCTTAAAAGGGGATTTAGCCGTTGGCAAGCCCCTTCGTCGTCTTTTGCGCCTTGAACCACTTTTGATACTGGGTCCGCGCCGTGTTGAACGCCACACCCTTCTCAACCGCGGCGGCGATCACCTCTTTGCGCCCGGCATCCGGCATCTCAGCGCAAAGCGCCCACACAATGCCGACCGCGCCTTCGACCGTTGACCGCTCAAGGTAATGGCGGGAGGGGGCGCTTTTCGCCTTGCCTGCGGAACGCCCCGCGGGCTTGATCTCAGCGCCCCATTCTGCGCCGCAGCCCAAGCAGGCCCACTCGTGCTTCTGATGCTTGAGGGCTTCGCGCTGTGAGCCGTGGCGCTCTTCCATGCCATCGAAGTCGGACACACCGTTGGACAGGTGCACGCTGCAAGCAGGGCATTCGGCGTGACCACACATCTCGATCAAGTCGGCATCGATCTCGTCTGCCGTCATTTGCTCAAGAGCCGAGGCCGTGACCACCGCACCAGCGACGATGCCGCGCGACCGCTTTTCCGCTTCGATCTGCGCCTTGTCCTCGTCCGACAGAATGAGCGTCGGGCCGGGGATTTCAATCTTCTTTGCCATCTTGTGTCCTTTCGTCGGGCGTCATGCCCTGCCCTAGGTTATAGGCGAAGGATCCAGCATGGGCAACCTAGAAAGGAATATCGGCCTCGAACCTTTCGCAGCCGAAGGCGATCACCCGCGACGGCGGTGTCCTGCGCTGGGGGTCAAGCGCGCAGACATCGCGCTCCCTGCTATCAACCGGGGTCATCAGCATCAGCGTCCTAAAGTGGACACAATTAGGGCAACAGGGCAGTTGCTTCTGCAAGTCCATGACAGCGGCCAGCAGGGCGTCGGTGTAATGTTTGGGCAGCTTACTCATCGAAGATCCAATCCAATACTTCTGGGTAATCGCGCTTTTCCTGAACCCTGATCCGCGACGGAACCCGCAGCGCATCGAGCCGGGGCAGGCATTCAGGCGTGGATTCTGGCATCGCCCCGCCCCCGTGCCTCGTCCACCACCACTCGGCCCTCTTGCGGGGATTCCCCAAGTGCTCGGGCAGGACGTAGGTGTTAAAGCGGCGCAGCCCGCAATGATAGGACACTTTGATCGATGGGGGTCGCCCTGTCTTTCTGTGCACCTGGTATGTCACGCGATTAACTTGGAACTCGGTGACAACGGGCTTCTCATAGGCCCCGGCGAGCAGCTGGTGCGACGAGGACGTGGAATCAAACTTCACATCGAAGATAAACTCCCCGCCGCATTGGATGCAGTTACGCACCGATGGGTGATTCCATGCGCCGCAGCCCTTCGGCCCACCGCCGCGATCCGGGTCGCTGGTGCCTTCCACGATATTGCAAGAGCCATCCTCGCCCCGTGAGCCGCAGGTCTTGACGGGCTGCTGTCCCCCTCCCTCGCCCTTCTTCTTTGGAAGCTGGGGGTCATTGATCGGCCCGAGGACCGCGGTGTTATGCGCGAAGTCGAGAACGAGGCAATGCTGCTTGGAGCTCGCGGCGATGGCGGCCAGACGGCCCACTTGTGTGGCCAGATCGAACCCGGGCGCGTAATCCGGGCGCGTGCCGCGACCGAGCATCTGCACCCAAAGCCCCGGCGACTTCGTCGGGCGCAGCATAACAATACAGTCGAGCGCGGGGAAGTCGAACCCGGTGGTCAGGATTCCAAAGTTGACGCACCAACGGACTTCGCCGGCCAGGAATCGCCGCAAGTCCTCGTCCCGCGTCTTTGACTTCGAGTGGATGACGACAACAGTTTCCCCGTAGCTTTCGAGCTCGGCCCCTATGGCCTCTGCGTGCTCAATGCCGGTCGAGAAAACAAGGATATGAGAGCAGTTGGCAGACAGGGTGATCGCCTCGGACATCGCCTCAGTCGTGACGTCCGCTTTATTGATGGCTCGCTCCAACGAGCCCGGGCGGAACTCGCCACCAGCGGACGACACCCCTTTGGTGTCAAGCATGAGCTGCGTTGGACGAGGGATCAGAGGAGTGAGGTAGCCCTGCTCGATAAACCAGTTGAAGGCTTCAAGTGTTGTGGAATCGAAGCAGACGTCCGTGAAGAGCCCGCCGTCGGTGATATGTCCGACGCCGAGGCGATACGGCGTTGCCGACAGGCCGACCGCTTTGCAGTTTGGGTTCTTCTCAAGCAGGTAATCAAGCAGCGTTCTGTATTGCGTTGCTTCGTTGTCGGATACGAGATGGCACTCGTCAATAAAGACCAGGTCGATACGACCGAGCTCTTCCTTGCGATTGATTACCGTCCCGATTGTTCCGAAGGTCACGGGCAGCCCTGTCTCGTAGCGATCAAGCGACGCCGAGCACACGCCGAGGGGCGCGGACGGCCACATAGTCAGGAGTTTTTCGCTGTTCTGCTTGACCAACTCTTTGGTCGGGGCAAGCATCAGGATGCGCTGCCCTGCCCATGTGCCAAGGATCGTCACGATCAAGTCAGAGATAACCACAGACTTGCCCGTCCCCGTCGGCATCGCAATGACAGGATGACCCGTGCCGCCCTTCTCGAAGTATGAGAAGAAGCCGGCCGAGGCCCACGCCTGGTAGTCACGCGGTTGGAAAGCGAACGTCATTGGAAGACGTAAGACAGGATTTCGAGCAGACGCTTGACCGTCATGTTTTCCAGTTCTTCGGCTCGCCGGGCCTCGTCCGGATATTCAGCGGATAGCTGCTCTTCGACTGTTTCGAGAAGGCCGGCAAGAACGTCCTTTGCTTCGCTCATAGATCACCTCTTGGTCAGATCCGGGATCGGATCGTGTTGGTCGCAGCCCTTGAGCTGCGCTTTCTTGTCTAGCACATGCTGGTGAAGCTCGCACCCCCAAAGCCCGCCGAGATCGGCAACGCTGTGCCGGCACGTCCGACAATTCCGCAGGACGGGCTGCCGGTCGGGGAAGTGGCAAACCGCCGCCCTATCGCACCACTTGCAGTCCATATAGGACGGGTCCTCGCTGATGCGGGGAGGGGCGTTGCGCCTGGTGATAATGTCCTGCGCCTTGGCGCTAATCGCTGCCGCGGCAGGTTGATCGAGCGCGACAAGCTCGCAGTAGAGGTCATCGTCGTTCTTGTTGACGGCGACGTAAAGACACAACGGGATGCCCCGGCGCGCCATGCAAGACTGCATCTGCGAGTAGTGCTCTGGCTTCGCTACGGCGACGCCCTCGGCCACCAGCTTCACGAATGACTTGGTATTGTGCGTCTTAAACTCGCCGAGCGCCCACTGCTCCGGCGCGTCTGGGAGGCCATACATCACCGCGTCCAAAGCCGATCCGTAGTGCCCGCCGTGGTCGCTGATGCGCTCCTGGCCGCCGTCTTCCGGGATCGACAGGTGGACGCCGATCATCTCCATGAGAGCCAGGAAGCGCGCCTCCTCCAGGTGACCGCGGTTCATCAAACGAAGCATGCGGGGCGGGAACTCCTTGACCCCTGTCCAACGCCAGCCCAGCCAGATCTCGCGGACGCATTTACGCCCGATCTGCGACGCCCCGAGATGCGACCGGAAAGGGTCTTCGTCCTCGCCCCGGTATGCGTCCTCGATTGTCGGGAACCACTTGCGCTGGAGCTCGCGGAAGCGCGCACCCCCGTCCGCAGCAATGGCGGCATCGATTGCGGCTTCTGTCCTCCTAGCCCGACGAAGCGGGGAGCGTGCTGTGAGGGCGACCATTACTTGTTCCTTCTCTTTCGTTTGTCTTGGGACCAATGCCGTTTCCGAGGGGCCAGGTCGGTCTTGACGGTCAGGAGCGCCAGATGGGCCTTGCGGCAGGCGTCAACGTCCAGCAGGCCGATATGCGCTTCGGCCTCGCTCAGGTTCAGGGTGCGCGCCAACCAGGCGTAAGCGGCCTCTCTGCGCCACCCGTGCTTTTTCCACAATGGGTCGAATGCTCGGTGCAGCTCGTAGCGAGCGCGCCGCGTTTCCCTGTCTGCGAGCCTGCCGAGGGGGATGTCCGTGCCGTGATGGCAGCCGACCAAAGCATTGCAGTTGCCGCAATGCCAGACGAGATCCCACTTGTTTTGTGTGGGTAGGCCCATAAGGGAGCGTTTCTGCAAATGGACATTGTGGCTGCCGCAGCAGTCGCAGTAGGTCGGGCGGGGGAATCGATTCTTAACACGGTCAGCGACCGATCCAATCAACATAGGACAACGCTCCAAAAAGATGACCCCGCCCGACACCGGGCTGCATGAGAGCCGTCCTAGCCATCGCAACGGACGCATGAACGGGCGGGGCCGAGGTGAGGGCAGGCGCTGGGGGGTTGCGCCTGCCCTATCCGATTAAGCCGCAGGCTTGGCCCATGCCGGCGTCTCGGTCGCAGCCGGGGCCGTCGGCGCAGCGGGCGCAGCAGGCGCAGCCGGGGCAGCAGGTGCCACGGGCGCAGGCGGCGCGGCCTGAACGGGGGCCTTGACCCATTCCGTCCCAGACCACCACATCTCGTCCGGTGTGCCGGCAGCGTGGATGTGGTTCGGATCGGTCGGCCTGGTCGGCCCTGCCGCCGGTGCGACCGGGGCCGCAGGCGCGACGGGGGCGGCGTGACCAGCGGCGGGCGGGGCGGCGGCGGTGCTGCCCTTCACGTCCACGGCCGAGCGCCCATGGATGTCCCGATAACCCTTGATCTCGTTGCCAGCATCGAAGGACTTACCCTGCGGTGTCGTGCCACCGGGCTCCGGCACGAGCTTGATCTGCAACGGGATCTCGTGCAACTGCTGACTGTCCTGGACATCGATCACCCCCGTGACCCATGCGATTGCCGAGAGATCCTTCTGGGCGATCTCGACCGCCACCGGGTTCGGGTTGTCAAGGTTGAGGTTGGTGTAGACCTGCCGGTTGGCGTGTGGCCCGTCAATGATCGAGAACGCAAGCGACAGGTAGGACCCCGTGCCGGCGCTCGTCGCCTTGATCTCCGACTTGATGATCTTGGCGTTATACCAGCCTTCCGGCAGCGGTTCGAGCGCCGTGTTGGGGTCGACCTGCCGGGCGTTGAAGTTGAGAATTGCCATTCTATGCTCCTTGGATTTTGCTGAAGATTGCACTAAGGTCCGGGAACTCATAATGAAGCAAGGCCCCGGACCGATCCTTTGCTTCATATTGCAGATCCACACCGGTCTGCAATGCCTTAAACTCCCCGGACTCGCCGCCCTTAAAGGAGCCGTAATAGAAAACCTCATCGAAGAAGTAGGGAAGCCCTTGTGTGAGCTGGCGGCCAGGCATCGATGGTGCCCACCGCGTGATACCGCTGTGCTCGTCCTTGACCCACTCGGCCTTGGCGGTCATCACAACATGCTTACCCTTGATATCTCGGAAGGCGCGGATGGTCGCCCACATCTGGTCAGCCAGCGTGCCGTATGCCTGCCGCCCGTCCTTCGTCCCCGCCTTGGCGTTGCTCAACACCTTTTCCCCGATCTCAGACAGGGAATCGATGCAGATGGTGCTAAACGCCGCCCCAGTCGGGCCAACCAGCATATCGTGCGCGCGGTTCAGGTCGTCAAGCTTGCTGATCTCGATGACCGCAACATCGCTGTCCCGCAGCGACAGCATGCCGGCCTCGGCCGAGATGATGACCGGGCGCGGGGCCGTCGCGCAAAGGCGCGTCTTGCCGATGCCCGAGCGGCCGTAAACCAGGCACTTGATACCATGCCCTGCCGAGGCTTCGCGCGCCGTCTTGATCGTGATCCCAGAGATCGCCGGACGCGCCATCGGGGGCGGTGGAGGGGGCGCGGGACGCCCGGGCGGAGGGGGCGGCGGGATCGACCCAGCAGGGGAAGGGGGCGGAGGGGGCGGCGGGGGCGGCGGTGTGGTCATCACAATTCCTCTTTGAGCTGAGCGACGATCTTAGCGAGGGCGGCGACCGTAATCAACCCGCCCCTCGCCGCCTTGCTCGCCATTGTTTCGAGCTCGTCCATGCGCTCCGTGAAACGGGCGCGCACGCCGTCGGCGATCTCGTCCGGCTCAGGGTCGGGCCTGTCATCTTCAAGCTCGCCGATAGGGTCGCGGATGAAGTCCTCGAAAGAGCCGACGACTGAGGCCGGCACGTCCGAGGCAACGATGGCGACAACATGACCGGCGAAGTGGATTTCGTCGCCGATCAAGTCGAGCTGGTGGATAACGCTCATGCCTTGAGCCCCTTGGCCGCCTGCACTTCGATGGTGGGCGAACCAGGTGTTGCAATGACCGCGGTCGAGAAGATCAGCTTCATATCCGGGGACAGGCTGTTCCATTCGCGCTTGGCCAGCTCGGGCTTATACTTCACCAGCTGATCCGCGTTGGCGACGCCCTGCTCCCGCAGTGCCTGGAGCGTCACGGTCAGTGCGGCTTCGTCAATGCGACGATTGACCTTGTGTTGGCCGACGATCACCCGCCCGTCTGGGAGCTGGTGGCGTTGCGTGCCTTCGACCGGGTTCGGAAACGCCCCGGCGAAAAGCAGCGCGCGCTGATCCTTTTCCAGCGCGGCGTAATGCTCGGCCATGCGCTTGTTCTCCTCCCACTCGGACAGGAGCTGCAAATAGGGGTCAGGGTTTTCGTTGCTCGACTTTGCGTTCTTCGCCATGTGACGTCTCCTTAATTGCGTGTTGAGAATTGCAGCCTATGCGATGCCTGCGGAAGCCTGCAAGCGAAAAATTGCAGCATGCAAAAATTCCTTGCAAGATCTCGATGGCCTCGCCTATGAATGAAGGCCAGCAAGGGAGACCAACATGAAGCGACGATGGACAAGGCACGAGACAGGGACGCTTATGACGCGGACCCGGGAGCTTCTCAAGGCGACTGACCACACGGCACTGGCCATATATGATGCCACGGGCGTCTCGCCTGACTGGCAGGCACGCTTCACAGCGGGGCGGATCAATGACCCCGGCGTTAATCGTGTCGAGGCCCTTTATACTTTTCTCACAGGCAAGTCGCTGGGGCTGTAAATTATGAAGAGCAACAACTTTCCGCAGGCCTTGCGGGCGCGCGCTCAATGGATGGTTGCCGGCACCGGCGAGCCCTTTGATGCGACGGGCAAACAGAACCCGGAATACAAGAGGCCGATTGACCCCAAGACTGGCCGCTGGGGCTCGCCCACAGATCCCTCCACTTGGGGCACCTTCGAGCAGGCCATGGCTTCGCCCCTGCCGCTCAAGGGATTTGTCTTTACCGACGAAGATCCCTTCGCTGTTATCGACCTGGACACATACAAGGCCAAGAACGATATGGTCTTAGATCTCCATGAGGCGATCATGGAGGCCGCAAGCACGACCTATTCCGAGTGGTCGCAATCGGGCGCGGGGACACATATCATCGGCCTTGGTGTTGTCCCGACAGGGGCCAACAACGAGCTCAACTGCCTGGAGGTTTATTCCGGCAAGCGATTTATGATCTGCACCGGGGACGTCAAGAACGAGAAGCCTCTTGCGGATATTCAGGCGCTTCTCGACTACATCTATCCCCTGCTCAAGAACGAGGGGTCGCTTGGACCGATCAACTGGAAGGAGCTTGGCGACGGCGACCCGGCGACAATGAGCGATGCCGCGGTGATCGAGATGGCGAGCAACGCCGACAACGGGGAAAAGTTTGACCGCCTCTGCCGCGGTGATATGACCGACTACGACGGCAACTGGTCGGTCGCCGATTCCGCGCTGATCGAGTTCTTGTGCTTCTATACGCCGGACAACCAGCAGGTCACGCGCCTGTTCCTCATGTCCAAGCTTGCCGAGCGGGAAAAGGCTTATCGCCCTGACTATATCCCTAGGACGATCATGCGGATGAGGCAGCGCATTACCAACGATCAACCGCCCCCCGTGGATCCTACGGCGATCATGCAACGGGCGCAGGCCGTCGCGTTGCCCCCTCCGCCCCCTCCCAGCGTCAACACCGCGCCCACTGGGGGGAATCCACCCCCTCCGCCCCCGCCTGGTGTAAACACCGCAGGCACTGAACAATCTGTCCCACCGCCGCCCTCGCTGGGATCGAAGGGCGACAGCGCCGCGACCACGTTCCCGCCCGGGCTCATCGGGGAGCTGGCGGAATACGTGTATGGCGCGTCCATTCGTCCTGTCCGTGAGATTGCGCTGGCAACCGCCATCACGGTCCTGGCCGGGATCGTCGGGCGTAACTTCAACGTGAGCCGGACAGGCCTTAACCAATATGTCCTGCTGCTCGCCAAGACGGGCTCAGGCAAGGAATCGGTCCAGTCGAGCATCGACCGCTTGTTTGGCCAGGTGTCAAAGATCACGCCGCAGGCCGACCAATTCATCGGCCCCGCCCACTTCTCGTCCGGGCCTGCGCTCGTCAAGACGTTCCAAGACAAGCCCTGCTTCGTCTCGGTGCTAGGTGAGTTTGGGCACCGGCTCAAGGCGATGACCGATCCGCGCGCCAACGGGGCCGAGACGACCCTGCTCGCCGCGTTCCTGGACATTTACGGAAAGTCAGGATGGGGGCAGATGCTCCGCTCATCCGTCTATAGCGAGAAGGAGAAGAACACGACGGTCGTTCATGCTCCGTCGTTGACGATTCTTGGCGAAACAGAACCCGACGGGTTTTTCTCTGCGTTGGATGAGCGCGCCGTAACCAGCGGGTTCCTCCCCCGGTTCACGGTGATCGAATATACCGGCGACAGGCCCCGGCGCAATCGCAACGCCTGGACGTCCCCGCCCGAGGCGCTCGTCCAGAAGATGGCGAGCCTGATCCAGACGATCCTGGCCATGAGCACCAATCATGCCTGCACCGACGTTGCAATCTCAGCCGACGCCCTCGCCCTGCTCGACCGCTTCGATGAGTTCGCAGACAATCAGATCAATGAGGGCAGTAGCACGGATCGTTACCTTTGGAATCGCGCCCACCTGAAAGCGATCCGCATGGCGGCACTCGTCGCAGTCGGGGTCAACAGCAACAAGCCCACGATCACCGCAGGTGAAGCGGCATGGGCCATTGAGCTCGTCAAGCAGGACATTGACACGATCCAGGCGCGCTATCGCAAGGGCGACGTTGGCAGCGGGGACAGCAAGTTGCAGGCCGACCTGGTGGGCGTTGTGAAGAAGTATCTGTCCACAGGAGCGCCGCGGTTCAGCGACTATCACCGCAAGGGCTGCATCCCTCACCGCCTGCTCATGCAAGCCACGGCATCGCGGGCGGCGTTCAAGACGCACAAGCTCGGGGCAACACGGGCGCTCAAGGACACGCTCGCCGGCATGGTCGAGGCGGGCATGCTCGTCCAGCTGCCGAAGCAGCAGGCTAGGGAATGGTTCAAGACGTCGGCTTCGGTGTATGCCGTCGGGGAACAATGGGATGAGTGACTTGTTTAATGTTGTTTAATGGGCTGTTTAATGACTAACCCATTGAAAACCCCCATGTTTAATGTGTTTAACGTGTTTAATGAATAAACACACAAACAGGGACAGATCAGATACACGATGAAAAGGGGGCAATATCATTAAACACATTAAACATTAAACAAATGATGATAAATTATTGTATTTCAATGATACTTTTGTTTAAGGGCAACTTAAACATCATTAAACAAAGGAGCAGGATATGGGATCGCTATCAATTCAGAAAGGGAAAAGGGCCGAGCGAGACGTGGCGCGCCGATTGAATGAGAGCTTGGCGCTCGTGTGTGGGCAAGCAGGCGTTCCTGTGGCCAGGTTGCAGCGCAACTTGAAGCAGGTCCAGCAGGGCGGGTTCGATCTGGACGGCCTCGATTGGCTCGCCATCGAGATCAAGCATCACAAGCAGGTCAGCCTCGGAAGCTGGTGGGCGCAGACTCTCCGGCAGGCGACCGACGAGCGAGAGCCGATCCTGATCTGGAAGCAGCATGGCGGCCAATGGCGTGTCCGGATGTTCTCGCGGCTGGTGATCGAGCAGGGGCGATTGCTCAGGGTCGTGGCAGACATCGACTGGGAGAGCTTCATCGTGTGGTTCGAGAAGCGCGCCGAGGTCGAGATAAAAAAGATCGCCGGGGATACTTTTCTTGTAGCCGAAGGCCTCTTTGGTCCGTAAAAGGGGACATCAACAACGAAGCAAGGAGCAAGTCAATGACGAACCAGAGCTACACCATCAAGGCCACCGCAATCCGTGGCTTCCGTCGCGCCCAGCAGCGCCTGGCCGAGGGCCTGGACAGCGCGCAGATCTTCGACCGCTACATTGTCGCCAACGAAGATGGCACCTTCTCGATCAAGCTCGACAAGGTCGCCGCCCCTGTGGTCAAGAGCCGGATTTACAAGGGTGTCGCTCTTCGCCGCCGCTCGGAGGAGCCGGAAGGCATCACCTCGCTGGTGCACGATATGTTTTCCGAGTATGAGGCCGAAGCCGAGGAACGCGGCGTGACGCTCAAGCGCAAGGACTTCATCGCCAAGGCCGTCCGCGACGGGGTCGCCTATTACACCGCCCGCACCCAGTATCAGAAGTGGCTGCGGGGCTGATCGATCAACCAGCGGGGGCCAGGTGCCCCCGCCAACATCGAAGGAACACACAATGCGCCCTTGGATCAAAATCCTGCTTTTCCATCACATGCCCGAGATCGCCGGGGGGCTTCTCATCGGTGCGGCGACCGGCTGGTATCTGTGGCTCGTATGAGCTTCTCGCCCCAGCTGACCCCGGTCGAGATGCTCCAGCGCGGCAGCTTCGGCCACGGCTACTTCCACAAGGCCGCAGAGGCCGATTACCGCAAGGCCAACGCGGCCATCTAAGAAATTGGTTGCCCTTGTCCGCAATCTCGCGGACAAGGGTATAGCAACAACGAAGGAGCACACAGATGAAGGCATCAGACAAGATCAAGGCCACGATCATGGCCCTGCTGGCGAAGGCCAGCGGCACGGATAACGAGCACGAAGCCGAGGCGTTCCTGGCCAAGGCACACGCGATGCTGGAGCAATACCAGCTGGACGTCGCCGACCTCGTCGGCGCGGATGATCCGATCATCCAGCACTTCGGTTATCGGCAGGCCGAGGGCGGCCACGCATGGAAGTGGAAGCTTTACTGCGCCGTCGGCGCGCTCTACGGGGCTCGCAGCGCCTACTGCTTCGATGGCTACGATGCCAACGGCCGCGGCGGACGCGCCCCCATGTGGCGAGTTGAGCTGGTGGGGCGGGAGTCCGCGGTCATCACGGCCGAGCTCATGTATCCTTGGATCGTGGCGCAGGTCAAGCAGCACGCCAAGGCGTTGTCCGCCATCACGGGCATGAGCGAGCAGGGGCAGGCTAAGCGCGTTGCCGCGGCACTCATCAGCCGCATCTGGCGTCTCGTTGTCGAGAACAAGGCATCGGCCCCGGCGACGGCAGCAGGGCGCAATGCACTGGTGATCCTCGACCAGGTCGAAGCAAAGTTCCTGGCGCTTTACCCGGATCTCGCCCCGGCGCGGACGTCGCGTGGTGTCTCGGACAGCCTCAGCCGCGCCGCTGCGGGTTCCATCGGCCTGCACCGGCAGGCTTCTTCGGCATCGACCCTCAAGCTCGGGAGCAAGTAACATGGCCATCGACTATCAAGCAACAATCAAGGGCTGCACCTCAGTTCCGGACGGCTTCGTCTTTATGCTAGACGTCGCCGGCGCGGATGTCCCCTATGCTTGCTACCTAAACCATGAGGACGAGGTGGCCCGAGAGGTCGCTCAGGTCAAGCTAGGGCGTCTCGTCCTTGGCGCAGGCCTCACCGTAGTGAGCGACACGGACGAGCTGATCGGCAAGACTGTGGTCGCCCGCATCTCCGGCAACGATATCCACGGGATCGTCCTCCCCACCGATGAGCCGCTTGCCGACGAGCCCCCCGCCCCTCCCTCCGACAGCATCAAGGTCGAGTTCGAGGAACGAATGGACGCCCTTCGGTTCGCCATGAACGGCGACAACCTCGGGACGAATGTTGAGCTTCTCACCCCTGCCATTCACCAGCTCCTCCACACGTTGACCGAGCGCATTGTCCAGGACATGCTGCGCGGCAAAACAACACGCGGCGATCTGATTGGGTGGGAGCACGCCTCCGCGCTCGTCCTCGCCGTCCGGATGGTCGATCTGTTGCCGTCGGAAGTTTTCGAGGACGGGCAGCAGATCCTGGACGAGATCATGCAGACGGGCCAGGACGATCCCGGCGCTGATGTTGGGCTGAGCAAAGACGACTACGAAGCGATCTATGGCTGGGGAGGGCAGGGGTGATGGGACACCTGCCGCTGATCGTCGTCCTGCTGATCCTCTACGCGGCGTCCTTCGTCCTGCTGGTGTCCGGGCTCAGCTCGCACCCGTGGGGCAAGGGCTTCTTCGACCGCGTCCTTGGGACGTCCGGGATGGTTGCCTTTGGCCTTGCGCTGTTCTACGTTGGCGAACGCCTCATCTAGGAAGGAACCACACATGAGCGAAGCTGTTGACCTGGAAAACCTTTGCGAGCGTTTGACGCTCACCGACGATGCCGATCCCGGCTGCTGGCCGACCATGGAGGTCGAGATCGAGCCAACATATTGGTCACCCGCAGATCCGGACGTCGGCATCGATTATCCGACGCTGGAGGACTGGGACGAGACCTACACGTTGGACGGCGAGGGCATCGTTGACTTGCCGGGGTTCGCCCTTGCCATCCACGCCATCATCGGCAAGGATATCGCTGAGACGGCCGAGCAGTTGCAGGCGATCATCGGTCAGATGATCCGCGACACGCTCGACCAGATCGAGCCAGAGGATTCGCTGTGAACATATTCCCCACTAGCAACAGCCCTTGGGCCTCGGCCGAGGCGTTGGACGACAAGCGCCTGGTCCGGCAGGCATCGGAGGCGGTCATTATCCTGAGCACGGCATGCGCCGTCCTGGATCTCCCCGCGCCCTATGGTGTGCACCAGCCGGAGCACGGCCTGATCCAATGGCTCGCTGCCGATCCGCGGCAATGGCTTTGGGGCTGGCATTATGCCCTCGCCTGCAACCTTCTCTACACCAAGACCTATGGACGGCGCTGCGTGAGTGAGCAATACTTGGACGCCATGATCGCCGACCACCGCGTCCGCTTCGGCAGGATGGAGTGGTGCAAGCGCGACAAGCCGCCCGCCTTCACGTTCCACAACGCAGCCAGTAACCAGGCGCTTGGCCTTGACTTCCGAGACGTTCCCGACACACTCGAAGCCTATCGCCTTTACCTCAGCGCCCGCTGGCTGCTCGACAAGCGCCCACCCGTGTGGACAGGGCGGCCCATGCCGGGGTGGAGGGTCTAATGGGTAGGCGTTGGGGACCGGGCTTTGAGCCGAGGGAAAGGACACAACAGAACTTCAAGAACCTGGCCCGTCGCATGAACGCCTCCGACTATTGTGAGCTTCTCGGGATCGAGGACGGCGTCCTGGACGACTGGGACACCTGCCAACACGGGGTCTCAGTTGCCAGCTACTGCGCCGCCTGCAACCGAGGCACCGGCCACCCGCGTTGTCATGTCTGCGGCGACGAGACAGGGATCTGCGGTTGTGCGGATTAGCCCCTATCCCGTTTGCCCCCTGCTTTTCGAGGAACAAGACCACGAGTGGGGTTGGATTACGTTGCCCATGTTCCACGTTGACGCGGCAGGCCCAGTTGTGTTCCACGCCTTGCCGACGCTCGATGATCGACCGCACCAGCTGGACGAGGAATGCTGGTGCCACCCCGTTTACGTGGACGAAGGGCGCGGGGCCATGTGCCTGGTCCATAACAGCTGGGACGGGCGGGAGTTCTACGAGAGCGGGGAACGCAAGCCCCATTGACATTCTCGCCGTCCGCTTGCTATCAGGGGGCAACAGCTTGTGCAATAGCGCCGGTCGGGATCGGAGAAACGCCCTCAAGTTAGTTGGAAGCAAGGCGCGAACCTTGCGGGAAGGTGATCCGGGGTCAGGCCCGGTGCCCTACCAAATCAGGCACGCGGATCGGGCCGCTGCAAGTGACCGCCGGATACCCCGGGCTGACGGCACCCCGCGTAACCAGGAGGACTTATGCCTTACAAGCGCAAGTCGAAGAAGAAGAAGGGCAAGAAGTGATGTTTGGACGATTCCGATCCTACTTCGTCGCTCGGTGGCAGATCCAGCGCAAGCGTTGGCGCAAGAACAACCCCCTGCCGCCGCTCGACTAAGCACGAGATCCCCGAAAGGGGTATGGCCGTTATTCGGTCCGAGTTTTAAGCGTCTGGACGCGGGGGCAGCACCCGCCGCCTCCACCATGAGCACAGGGCTGTCGTTGTCGCGGCTCCTCATAGAGCTTAGGCCCTGTGCTCATGTTGGGGGCGAACCAGGATCGACAGGCGCAAGGGATGAGGAACGCGGCCCGGTTAGGTTGGCCCCGTGATGCTGACAAGAAGGCAACTGCCAACGACAACTCGCCGGCAACGGCACTCCGCCTCGCAGCCTAAGGCTGCTTGGCATCGGTATGGCTCCACCGGGAAACAGAACGGGCCACTTTCTCTATTGCTATTCCTTCCCCCTTGGGCTAACGTGTCCATGCCGATCAACGGCACGGGAGACGACACATGACGCAGAACGACCACCTGGCCGAAGTGCTCAAAGACGCACATGAGGCAGCGACCGAGGCGATGAAGCAGTGGGTTCTTGACCACAAGGAGCTCCCCTTCAACTGCGGGTTCGCATGGGTCAACATTGACGGCACGACCCCGCTCGCCCGCTGGTGCCGGAAGAACGAGAGCGGTCAGGATCGCGGTTACTATGGCAGCAAGGGCTATCCCCGTGGCTGGCAGTTCTGGGCTCCCGGCGAATATAACGGGCAGGACATGGACTGCCAGCGCGCCGGGGCGCAGGCCTTTTCCCGCGTCCTCGCCCATCGCCTCGGCCTCGCCGCCACCGTCGGCTCGCGGCTCGACTGATGGCGGTTGCTTCGTTCTCGTTGAACGGGAGGGTGGAGTCCATGAAGGGCTTCCACCCTCCAAAGCAGGCAAGCCTGACCCATTGGTATAAGGCTGCCACCGCACAGATCGATGCGGCACCCGATTGGCGCACTGTGGACATAGGTGCTGCTCTGGTCGATGCCAACACCATCATCTTCGAGGGTCACACAGACGACGCCCAAGGAATCCGCGTTCCGTGGATGGTGATGATCGCCCGGAGGCGTCATCTGCGCTAGCCGCGCACGGGTGAGAATCCAGCGTTAAATCGATGTTATGGCGGGGTCTGTGTTGACAGGCCGCGCAGAGCTGTGCGACGGGGGGCCGAGGGTCCTCTAACGAAAGGCAGTCGGCACAGTGCTAGACCTAGTATCAACAGGGCTCCTCGCCGGGGCTGCGGCGATAATGTCATGGCTGGTCCAGGCCTATCGCTTCCGGAACGAGCACGTTGCCACAGTCTCGAAGCACAGAGATGATCTCACGCTTGAGCTTCTCGGGGGCGCGCGAGCCGAGATGGCAGCGGCAAAGGTAGAGGTGGCAACGCTTCGCGCAGAGGTCAAGGGGCTCCGCTCGCTGGAGCTTCATTTCTACCTCTTCCAACAGGCGTTGGATCACCTTGAAGCCATTTTGACCGCAGAGACAGTCGAGCAACGCGCCGTGGCGGAGAATAACGCCCGCGCTTTTCTCGACCGCATCAAACGGAAACAACAGGAAGAACGGGAGAACAGCAATGGCATGGGTGTATGACCAAAGCAGCGGCGAGCTGACCCACAACGGGCAGTTTGTGAGCCGGGGTTACTCAGGAAAAGGGCGCGGGAAAAACAACCCCTCCATGCAAGGTGTCCGCGGCGTCGGACCACTCCCTGCCGGCAACTGGTTGATGGCCGGGGTTTACAATAGCAAGCGGGTTGGTCCCTTCACCATCACTCTCCACTCGACCGACGATTCCAAGGTTGACGATATCCACGAGCCGACCGGGCGCAGCGCGTTCCGCATCCACGGTGACAGCATCCGCGCACCGGGGACGGCGAGCATGGGCTGCATCATCCTGCCCCGCTCTGTCCGGGAGCGGATGTGGCGGAGCGGTGATCGTCACCTTGTGGTTAAGGCCTGACCCTTGGTTATCGGGCTTGTTTCTCGCAGGCTCGCCGCTACCTCGGCCTGGTGGCGGCCGATCATCGGCTGGGCTTGCACCTGCAATGCCTGGCTGATTCTCGTTTTGTTGCCAATGCGAGGGATTCACATCCCATCAGACGAGCTTTACGCCATGCTCGGTTTCGATGCGTTGGTGATAGGGATTCGGGGCTGGGAAAAGATGCGAGCCCCGAAACCAGAGGTTTATGGAGAGCACACATGATCCGCCGCGCAAAAGCCAATCCGATCATCGCCGGCGCGGCTGCGCTGCTCGTTGTTGCGCTCCTGTGGTGGTTCGTGTGGTGGTTCTTCATCAGACCCGACAAGCTCCAAGATGAAGCCATCGCAGCGAGGGTTGACGGTGCCGCGGCAGGCGTGCAATCGGAAAACGCTCAAGCCGCGGTCGATGCCACGGCCGACAAAGTGGAACGGCAGATCGTCACAGAAAGGATCACCCGTGAGAACACCATCCGCATCATGGCCGCGCCTGGCGCGCAAGACCCTATTCCTCCTGCTGTGGATGAGCGCCTTCTTTATGCTCTGTGCTTGCGGCGCGAAGCAACTCAATCTGACCCCGCCTGCGCCAACGTGTCTGAGCCTGATAGCTAAGACCCTCGGTGCCCCGACTCCGTCCGCCCCGATCCCGCCAGTTCGCACGGCTGGCAGCCTTGCAGCCTTTGCCGACGCCCAGACAGGACAGCTCGACCTGGCCAACGATGACAAGGAAGCAATCTTTCGCTTCGAGGCCGAGTGCCGCGCCCGAGACGCGGCGATGCGGGCCGCGCTCACAAGGCGCAAGAGGTTCCTAGGAATTTTCTGAACGGGGCTTGCCGGCTACGCTGGGCTGCCGTTACGTTGCCCGAGCGTGGGAGGTTCCCACGAGCGGCGGTGCCGGTTTAGGGAATGGGTAGCAATGTTTGAGGAGCCATGGAAGCGTAAGCGCAGCGACACAGTGGTGGACGCCGCAATCGAGGACAGCGAGCGCAAGCCGTGGGATCCCCCGCTTCCCAACGTCGCCCCCGAGATAATCCAGGCCCATCGGACGTCCGCAACAGCGCGCGGCGAGGGGCTCCGGGTTGATCGCCTGCAAGCGCAGGCCTTTGCCAAAGAGCTTATCATCGACTTTAACCCTGTCAAGGCGCTGCTCCGCCTAGGTTGGGCCAAGCCCGACGCCTCGACCCAAGCCCTCTACAAGAAGGCTCAGCGATACGAGCGCGATCCGTATGTCCAGCAGGCAATGCGGGATTATATCCACCGGATCGAATCTGACAAGATCGTCTCCCGGGAGCGCATCCTTTACGGGCTGCTCGAAGAAGCATGCTACCACGGGCCGGGCGCAAGCGCGTCCGCCCGGGTCGCCGCATGGGGGCAGCTGGCCAAGCTCATGGGAATGCACCTGCCCCCGGACGACCCTGCCAAGGCGCAAGGGGTGCGGGGCGGCGTTCTGCTCATCCCCTACTCGCCCAGTGTGGAAGACTGGGAGCGGAACGCAATGGGGCAGCAGGCGAAGCTGAAAGCGGACGTCCGTGCTTGAGAACGTCGGGTGGACCCCTTTACATGGATCGCAGGCCCTCGCCCTTGCATGCCCCGCCCATGTGATCCTTTACGAAGGCACACGCGGGCCAGGCAAGACCGACGCCCAGTTGATGGCCTTCCGGAAGCACGTTGGCCGCGGTTACGGGCGCTTTTGGCGCGGCGTGATCTTCGACCGCGAGTATAAGAACCTGGACGACCTTATATCGAAGTCGCTCCGCTGGTTTCCGCAGCTCGATGGCCCCAAGCCCAAGTTCCTGTCCTCAACCTCGGACCTCAAGTGGGTGTGGGAAACTGGGGAAGAGCTTCTGTTTCGGCAGGTAAAGAGGGACGCTGACTATTGGAATTATCACGGTCAGGAGTTCCCTTTCATCGGATGGAACGAGCTGTGCAAGTATGCCATGCCGACACTCTTTGACGCGATGTTCTCCTGCAATCGCTCGTCCTTTCGTCCGCAGGATCATCCGATCATTGACCCTAGCTCGTCGCAGATCGAATACCTGCCAGAGATTCCTCTCGTGTGCTTTGCGACGACCAACCCATACGGCCCCGGCCACAACTGGGTGAAGGAACGGTTCATCGATGCCGCCGAGCCCGGGCAGCTGATACGCAAGGACTACAACGTCTTTAATCCCCGGACACAGATGCGGGTTGACCTGGTCAAGTATCATGTCCGCATCTTCGGCAGTTACAAGGAAAATATCTACTTGGCCCCGGAATACGTCGCGGAGCTGGAATCGATCCGCGACGAGAACAAGCGGAAGGCCTGGTTGTGGGGAGACTGGGATATTGTGGCCGGCGGGGCCTTCGATGATGTCTGGAACGCCGGTGTCCACATCCTGCCCCGCTTCAAAGTTCCGCATAGCTGGCGGGTTGATCGCTCTTTTGACTGGGGCTCCACTCACCCGTTCAGTGTGGGCTGGTGGGCCGAGGCGAACGGGGAGGAGGCGATCATGCCGGACGGCACGACCTTCTGCCCTCCTGCCGGCACGCTGATCCGCATAGCCGAGTGGTATGGCTCAACAGGGCACCCAAACGAGGGTCTGAAGATGTCCGCCACCAAGGTCGCCAAGGGCATCATCGAGCGGGAAGCGGCGCTGGTTGCCGAGGGTTGGGTGGCGCGGCGGCCGTCGCCCGGTCCCGCGGATAATCAGATCAACAACGTGAACGAGCGGGACACCGATACGATAGCTAAAAAGATGGCGGACGAGGGCATCGACTGGGAGCCTTCGGACAAGGCCCCGGGATCGCGGAAGATCGGTCTTCAAGTTGCGCGCGACAGACTCGAAGCGGCAGTTGACGGGGTTGGCCCGGGCCTATACGTTACGGCGAATTGCCGCCAGTTTGTCAAGTATATTCCGACGCTGCCGAGAGACGAGGACAACATGGACGACGTTGACACGAGCGCAGAGGATCACATCTGGGACGACACGCGCTACCGCGTCTTGTCGGGCGGCGGGCGGTTCCTCGCCGATATCCCGACCACTTTTGTGAGCTGAGGGGGCATCATGGCCGTTGATACTGTTCTTCTTGCGTTGAGCGAGCGCATCCCCGACTACGAGCTGATCCGCGACTGTGTTGCTGGGCAGCGCGCGATGAAGAAGAAGCGCACACGTTATCTGCCCGACCCTGATCCCAACGAGCCGGACGAGAAGGCCCGAGAGGACCGCTACGAGAGCTACCTCGGCCGCGCCGTGTTCTACGGTGTGACGGGGCGGACATTGCGCGGCCTGGTGGGTCTTGTGTTTCAGACCGACCCCGCGGTTCAGGTTCCGACCCTGCTTGAGCCCCTCCTGGTCGATGTTGACGGCTCGGGCATGAGCATCAACCAGCAGGCGGCCAAGACGTTGTCCTCGACCGTGTCGCTGGGGCGCGCCGGGCTGCTCACCGATTACCCGCGCACCGCGGGGCCGGTGACTGTGCTCCAGGCCCAGCAGGGCAACATCCGCCCGACCATCACGCGCTACGAGCCGGAGCAGGTCATCAACTGGCGCACCGTCACCGTCGGCAGTCGCGTTTATCTGAGCCTTGTTGTGCTCAAGGAGCAGGTCGTTGTCGATGATGATGGCTTTGCCGAGGACTTCGATATCCGATACCGCGTCCTCCGGCTAGTGCCGGGCGTCGGCGGTCTCGTTTATCAGGTGGAATTGTGGCCAGACGGGAACGGGGGCCAGCCGAGCGAAACCTACATGCCGACCGACGGCAATGGCGCACCCTTCCGGGAGATCCCGTTTACCTTCGTCGGGGCTGAGGAAAACACGGGGGCAGTTGATCGTCCGCCCCTGCTCGACCTGGCCGAGCTCAACAAGGCGCACTTTTGCAACTCTGCGGACTATGAAGAATCGTCCTTTATCTGCGGCCAGGCGACCCCAGTCTTGACCGGGCTTACGAAGCAGTGGGTAGACGAGGTTTTGAAGGGCAGGATCCGCTTCGGCTCACGCGGGGCAATCGCCCTGCCGGTCGGCGGAGACGCCACGCTTTTGCAGGTTGCGCCAAACCAGGTTTGCAAGGAAGCGATGGAGCACAAGGAGGCTCAGATGGTCGCCCTCGGTGCCAAGCTCGTTGAGAACACGGGAACACAACAGACAGCCACCGAGGCGGCGATTGACAGCGTGATGGATAACAGCGTTCTCGGAACGGCCGCTCGCAACGTGTCCGACGCCTACCGCAAGTGCTTGCGCTGGGCGTGGCAGTTTGTTGACGGCGCAGTGGTCACAGATCTTGAGATCATCGACTACGAGCTGTCTACCGACTTCGCCGCCGCCTCGCTTGGGCCGGCCGAACGGGCGGACATCGTCGCCTCCTGGCTCAAGGGAGCGATCACTTGGGATGAGATGCGTTGGAACCTCAAGAGGGCCGGCGTCGCCTATGAGGACGACGAAGTAGCCAAGGAGTCCATCGCATCGGCCCGAGAGGAGGCGTTGGCGCTCGAAGCCGACGCCACCGGCGACATGACGGACCCAGCCAATGCTCAGTGAAGAACTAGTTGACATTGCCACACGGCATCAAGTTTATCTTGAGCGGTTCAAGGCTGGGCTGCTCAAGGCGACGGATCAGCTTTTCGTCCAGCTCAATCGTGACCTGGTCGCCCTGCTCAATCGCTTTGGCGTTGAGCGGATGGGCGTGTTGACCGCCGTCCAACGTCGCCGCCTGCTGGACGCGCTTCGCGACGGGCAGGCGGGGGCCTATCAGGAAAGGATTGATTCCCTCCTGAGCGAGTTCGTCGCCCTCGCGCAATTCGAGCAGGAGTTTGAGCTCGAATCCATCAACGAAGTCCTCGTCCCTGAGATCGAAGCGGTCACCGAGGACGACGCAGCCCCCGTGTGGGCATTCGTCCAGGAACAGCCTATGGGCTCGACCGGGGCGCTGCTTTCTGTGTGGCTCGTCGGCTGGGCGGCAAACGAGGTGCGGCGATCAACCGATCTTATGCGGCGTGCCGCGGCAGAAGACTGGACAAGGGCGCAGGTGATCCGCGCTTACCGCGGCACCAACGAAGGGCGCTTCGTGGACGGTTTGTTTGGCAGTGCCCGGCGCAATACGTCGGCAACGATCAACACGGCTGTCCAGCATGTTTCCGCAAGCGCCCGCGCCCGGACGATGGACAAGACGATCTTCAAGCTCCGTGGGGCAGGGCGGATCAAGGTGACAGCGGAGGGGACGGTTTCCTCCATCACGAGCCGCGCAGCCAAGCGCGCCGGGATCAAGGTCGGGGACAATGTTAAGTTGATGGGCTACCGCTGGATATCCATCCTTGACAACAAGACGTCTCAAATCTGCCGGTCACTCGACCAGCAGGTGTTTAAGTTTGGCAAGGGGCCTCTGCCCCCTGCTCATGTTAACTGCCGCTCAAGCATCACGGCGGAGATCGCTGGGCGCTACTTGAGGCGCGACGCTTCCGGTCGCTTTACGCGGCGGGATGAGCGGACAGCGACAGGTGCGGGCGGTGTAGAACCAGTTGACGGCGGGGCCACATATTACGAGTGGCTTAAAACACAACCCGCCGCCTTTCAAGATGACGCTTTAGGGGTGACAAGAGCGGAATTGTTTCGCAAGGGTGGGATGAGTGCCGCAACCTTTGCGAAGTTGAACCTTGGTCGGAACTTCAAACCCCTGACCTTGGATGAGATGCGGAAGCTCAAACCCAACGCCTTCCGGCGTGCTGGCCTTTAAGGGAGAACTATCATGCTCAAGCGTATCCTCGAAACACTGGACGGTCTGGACGAGGCCGTCAAGGCGTTCTACAAGCAGGGGGCGGACGGTAAGTTCGTCCTCCAGGTCGATGGCAAGGACGTGGAAGACGTCACCGCGTTGAAGAACGCCAAGGAGCACGAGAAGAACCTCCGTGTGGCAGCCGAGAACGACGCTAAGGCCGCCAAGGACGCGGCGACGGCAGCGACCGCACAGATCGAAACCCTGACCAACGACCTGACCGCCGCCAAGGCCGACAAGGGCAAGGACGTCCAGGCCATCGAAGCCTCATGGCAGCAGAAGCTGGATGCGGCCATCAATGCGGCCAAGAATGAGACCTCGTCCCTCACCGGTGAGATCGAGCGTCTGCTCGTGACCAACACGGCGGTGGCCACGGCGGCTGAGATCAGCACCGTGCCAGAGCTGTTTCAGGACGTGATCCAGAAGCGTCTCAAGGTCGAGAAGGGCGCGGATGGGCGCTACTTCACCCGCGTGCTGGACGAGGCCGGTGCCCCGTCGGCAAAGACGCTTGACGAGCTCAAGCAGGAACTGCTTGCCAACCCGAAATATGCCGCTATTATTATCAGCGGTAAGGGTTCTGGCGGCGGTGCCGGCGGACCCGGCTCGGGCGGCGGTGCCGCCGAGAAGAAGTGGCTCGATCATACCGATGAGGAATTGATTGCGCTTCGCAAGGAAGACCCTGCCCGCTATGACCGGCTCCGCGCCGAGCACCAGAAGGGCAAGTAATCCTATCTCGCCCTCGCACCCAACAAACCCCAGCACACGGAGAATACCATGTCTCGCCTTGCCAACATCATCGATGTGACCATCTTCAACGACCTCCCGGCCGAGGACAGCCCCGAGAAGACCGCTTTCTTCGCGTCCGGCGTTATCGCGCGCAATGCGATGCTCGACAACCTGGCCAACTCGCCAGGCAAGACCGCCGAGCTCCCGTTCTGGCGTGATCTCAACGCAGCCGATGAGCCCAACTACTCCAACGACGCCCCCGGCGATGTTGCCGTGCCGAAGACCATCGAGCAGGGCGAGCAGATCGCCCGCAAGGCGTTCCTGAACCAAGGCTGGTCGGAGTCCGATCTTGCCGCAGAGCTCGCCATGGGCGGCAATGCCATGCGGCGCATCCGCGCCCGTGTGGACAGCTATTGGACGAAGCGTTGGCAGCGCCGGCTGGTGGCGAGCTCGATCGGCGTTCTTCTCGCCAACGTCGCTCAGGACAGCTCGGACATGGTCCATGACATCTCGATCCAGGACGGCGACGCTGCCACGGCCGCAAACCTGTTCTCGCGGTCGGCCCTCATCTCGGCCACTTTCACCCTCGGTGATCGCTGGGACGGGATTCGGACCATGGTCGTCCACTCGGTCGTCATGCAGCGCATGATCGAAGGGGATGACATTGTCTATATCCCGGACTCGCAGGGGCAGCTCACCATTCCGACCTACCTCGGTCGTCGGATCGTGGTCGATGACGGTGCCCCCGTCATCGCCGGCACCACCAGCGGGTTTCGTTACGTCTCGATGCTCTTCGGCGAAGCCGCCTTCGGTTACGGCGAAGGCACCCCCCTCGTTCCGACCGAGGTCGAGCGCGAAGCGGCGCAGGGCAACGGTGCCGGTGTCGAGAACCTCTGGACCCGCAAGACGTGGGTGATCCACCCCTTCGGCTATCAGTTCACCAGCAACACGGTGACCGGCCCGACCGGCAAGACTGTCAACAACATCTCGCCGACGGATGCCAACCTTGCTTTGGCTGCCAACTGGGATCGGGTGATCGACCGGAAGAACATTCCGCTCGCTTTCCTCATCACCAACGGTTAACCCAAGGGGAACGGGGGCTTCGGCCCCCGTTTTTCTTCCAACAAGAAAGGACATCCGATGGCCAAGGCCCCGAACAATCCGGACCCAAAGTCCGAGACGCCTGCCCCCTCCCCGACCCCCGCACCTGCGCCCGCCTCGCCTTGGGCAAAGGCTGGGGACAGCGCGGAGATTCCGCAGCCCGTCACGACCGCCGCAACGCCGGCCCCTGCCCCTGCCGTTGACGAAGAATCCACAAGCATCCTTGACGACGCCGAGCAGGCCGAGCTGGATGCCGCGGTTGCGCTTTTTCGGATCAACACCGAAGCCACGATGATCCGGGGCAAGCTCGCGCGCAACATCGCAGCCAACATCATCGATGGGACCACCCATTACGGCACCCGCGTCACCCGGCGCGCAATCGATACGGAGGAATAACATGGCCATCAAGAACGTTATCCCCAAGACGAAGCCCGAGCAGCTCGAAGATGCGGCCGCCAGCGCGGCCCTCGCAGCCGCACGGGCGGCCCCCGCCACGTATTCCACCACGGCCGCCGACCTTGCTGCCGTGCTGGTCGCGCTTGGCGTCATGGCCCCCGCTGCGTAACACGCATGGCCTTGATCGTTGAAGATGGGACGGTCGTCACGGGGGCAACATCCTTCGTCACGGAAGCCGAGATCATCGCATACGCAGCAGCGCGCGGTGTGGTCATCCCGGACGATGCCGCCGCCACACTTCACGCCATCAAGGCCATGGACTACTTCCGGACCCTTTGTTTTCGGGGTGACGTTGTCGCCATCGACCAGGAACTTCCGTTTCCGCGTATGGGCCTGGTCGATGGCGACACCGCCGAAGACTATGCCCACACGATTCCGCGCAACATTAAGCAGGCGCAGGCTCAGCTTGCCGTTGACAGTTTTGGCGGCATCGTCCTGACCCCTTCCGGCGCTCTCGACCCACAGTTGAGCAAGGTTAAGGTCGGCCCGCTTGAGCGCGAGTTCTACGAAGTTGCCGGCGGCCTTGGCCTTGAGCCCCGCCTGGTTGTCGCAATGGCCTACCTTTCTCCCCACCTTTGTGATGCGGGCTCCTTCGGCCTCAAGACGGTGAGAGCGTAGTGGCGGACGTTTACACACAGGATATTGGCGCTGCAAAGGCACTTATTGGCGCCTTTGGTGCACAATGCCAGTGGCAAAAGCCGCGGCCTGTGGCGGGCGGCGACCCGGGCTACCCGACCGAGGGCAGCGAGCCCAGCCCTGTCCCTTGTGAGATCGTGTTCTTCTCGTCGCGGGACGTGGCCATGATGCCGATGGCTTTTCGCCAGTCAATGAAGGGGACCGACGTTCCCGAGTCTGCCGAGCTGGGGTTGATGCAAGGAGGCGTCCCTTTTGTCCCCGAGCTGACTGACACGATCACCCGGGCGGACGGCCGCGTCTATTCGGTCAAGAAGATCGATGCCGTCGCCCCCAACGGAACGCCGGTCCTCTACTACCTGCTGGTGCAATCATGAGCGCGACGCCGCAGCAGGCCCGTAAAGAGATTTTTGCGCTGCTCGCGGACAAGTGGGCAGCCGGCACGATCGTCAGCCCCGTCCCTGAGATTCGCTACCAAGGCGTTGAGAAGGCAGCAACGCCCGGCGCGGATAAATTCTGGGCGATGGCATCGACCCAGCTCGTCACAACCAGGCAGCGAGCACATATCATGCCGGACGGTCCAGGTATGTCCCCGCCCGAATATGTGACCGATGGCTTTCTTGTTGTCCAGCTTTTCGCGCCGATGAAGAGCCCAACAGCATACGCGACTGGGGAGTTGCTGGCCGCCTTCGTGCAATGTATATTCATGGCGGCTGAAACAGCGTCCGGGGTCTGGTTCCGCAACCCTCGGATCAATGAGCTGGAGGCGGACGGGACGTGGTATCGCTGGAACGTCATTGTAGATTTCCAGTTCAATCAGACAAAGGGATAAAATCATGGCGGTGCAAAAGCAGGACTCCAACCTCGTTGGCTTCTACAAGATCAGGGAGACCGTGCTCGGCGAGGTTCCGGCAACCGGCACATGGCAGACGCGGGAGCCAAACTCCTTCGATGCCTTGGGCGGGGAATATGTCAAGACGGCTCGTCGGCCGTTCTCACCCTCCCGGCAGCGGAAGAAGGGGTCGGTTACCGATCTCAACGCCGACGGCGGGTATAACGAGGACGTCACCCAGAACAACCTCCAGAGCGATATGGAGGAATTCTTCTTCGCCGATATGCGCCGGACGCCGGAGCTGGTGATCGATGCTGTTGCGGCAGGATATAATTCTGCGACGGCCGTCCCCGGCTCCATCGCAGCGGGGGCGATCTTGCTGGCGAGCGGCTTCGCTGTGGCCAGCAACAACGGCATGAAGGTCGTGTCCGGCGTCACCGGAACGCTGATCGAGACGACGGCGACCGAGGCGGCGGAAACCCCTCCTGCCGGGGCCAAGGTCAAGCTCGTTGGTCACACGTTCCCGGCTTCGGACCTGTCCATCACTGACGTTGCCGGCACGTTCCAGCTCAACACCGCGGCAGGCGACTTCCGCGACTATGACCTGGTGCCGGGGATGTGGGTTTTCATCGGCGGGGATACGGCCCTCTCCTTCTTCCCCTTCGGCGCGTTCTATGCCCGAATTGCCCCCGACGGGATCGCGGCTGACGGGTCATTCCTCACCCTCGACAAGGCGACCGCGACCGTGACGGCGCAGGCGGGGACAGGGTTGTCCGTCCCCGTCTACTTCTCCGACGTTATCAAGAACGAGGAAGACCCCGATCTCATCAAGCGGTTCAGCTCCACGCTGGAGCGGACCATCGGCCGTGACGACGTTGGGACGCAATCGGAGTTCCTTACCGGGGCGGTTGCCAACGAGCTCACATGGACAAGCCCCCTCTCGGGCCTTGTCAATGTGGACATGGGCTACATTGCCCAGCGTGCCAACACGCGGACAGGCACCGAAGGCCCACTGATCGCCCGGGCGAGCAACACGGTCCTGCCGGCGCTCGGGGAAGACGCTTTCAACACGGCGTCCAATATCTTTCGCCTTCGGATGAGCGTGCTGGACGCGGCGACGTTGAATCCGACCCCGCTCTTCGCCCGCGTGACGGAATGGAGCCTCACATTTAACAACAACGTCACCCCGGCGAAGGCTCAGGGCGTGCTCGGGAGCTTCGATACGATCACCGGCAACTTTGACGTTGACGGATCGTTTTCTTGCTATTTCAGCACGGTCGAAGCCATCCACGCTGTCCGCTGCAACGCGGATGTGACCTTCGATGCCATCTACTGCAAGAACAACGCCGGGCTGTATATCGATCTCCCGCTTGTCGGGCTCGGTGGCGGCCGGCTCAACATCGAGCAGGACGCGGCAATCATCATCCCGGTCGAGACGATGGCGGCAGAAAGCAACTTTGGCCACACTGCGCTGATGGGCTGGTTCTCGTATCTGCCGAACGCCGCCATGGCCGAGGTTGACTGCTGATCGGCAGTGCCCGTCTGATCGTTTGGCGTTAAGGTCGGGGGCGGTTGGCAAAGTCGCCCCCGACTAACAAGAGGATCAGAATATGTCACTCCGGAAAACATTCAAGACCGACAAGCAGGCCGAGACCGATGGCGTTGAGATGGAAGTGGCCGTTAATGAGCACAACGGGCAGCCCATCACGATCCGCCTGGCCCGCATGGGGCCGACCAATCGTCGCTACACGGCCGAGCTCAACCGTGTGACCAAGCCGCATCAGTCGGCAATCGCCAACGATGCCATGGACAACGACCTGGCCCGCAAGATGCTGCGGGAGGTGTTTGTCAACACCATTCTTCTCGGCTGGAACAACCTGCCGAAGTCGGAGCTGACCGGCGACGCCGCGGACACGCAGCCGCTTGAGTTCACACCGGACAACGCTCACGCGCTCTTCGAGGAGCTTCCGGAGCTCTATAACGACTGGGAAGCGCGCGCCCAGAAGGCTGCCGCTTTCCGTGAAAAGGAAAAGGAGGTCACGACGGGAAACTGATCGCTGTCCTGCTCTACTTGCATGAATACCCGCCGGAGATCGAAGCCCGAATCCGGCGGGAATGCAAGAGGTTCAAGGAACCGCTGCCAAAGCGAATTGCTGAGAAACCAGCCTTGCACTTTGGGTCCGCGCTCTTCCTTAACGCATGGTTCGACCTCGATCCGGAACGAGACAGGTCGAAGGGGCAGGGCATCACGCGGGCGTCATGTTTCCAGTATGCGAGGGACTACGACCTGGACCATGAGCAACGGGACGATCTCTGGACACACATAGCGGCAATGGACAGCGCGTTTCTCGAATGGCACGGAAAGCGCACAAAGGCAAAGGCAACCAAGGGTGACAAAGGATCTTAATCATCTCGCCGCCCGTATGGAGCGTCTGGCAGGCCTGGTCGAGACGAGCGCGTCCCGCCTGGCCGTCGCCGGCGTCCGCGCTGCCGTCCGTGAGCTCGTCTATGTCACGCCAGTTGACACGTCCGAAGCCCTGTCCAACTGGCAGGTGTCGCTCAACGCCCCGCCTGCGGTCAATATCCCGCCTTACTACCCCGGCATCAAGGGATCCACCCGTCGCAGCAGCGCGGAGCAGGCGATCAATGAGGCGGAGGCGGCGTTGACCGTCAAGGAGCCCGGGCAGACGTTGTTCCTTTACAACCTGACCCCTTACATCAAACGCCTGGACGAGGGCTCGTCCTCGCAATTCGCTGGTGGCTTCGTTCCGCGCGCCCTGATCTCATTCCGTGTTGCGGTCGAAGAAGCCCGCAAGACGTTGTTCTCCTAAGGGGCCGGCTATGACCACCGAAGTTGTTGGCATTCAGGTAACAGACAAGGTCGATGGGACCATTGTCAAGAAGTTGCGGGACATCGCGGCCGAGGCGACCAAAGGAGCGAGCGCAGTTGACAAGCTCCAGGCCGCGCTGTCCTCGGCTAACACCTCGGCCGTTGACCGCCTGGCTGCCGCACAAACGAAGGCGGCGGGGGCGTCGCAAAAGCTCGCGTCCGCGATGGCGGATTCCGGCAGCAAAACAGAGAATCTTTACGACCGCGTCAATCGCCTGCGGTCGTCAATCGACCCCCTTTACGCCGCGCAGATGCGCTACAACAACGAGCTAAACGAGGCTAACGCCCTGCTCGGTGCGGGGGCGATCAAGATGAATGTTTACCAGCAGGCAGTCAGCGCCGCGGACGCGAAGCTCAAAGCGGCAACGGCTGGGCTAGATCGGATGACGACCGCGCTCCAGCGGAACGCCCGTGGGACAGGGGCAGCCCGGGCCAACACAGCAAACCTGGTCGCCCAGTATAACGATATTGGCGTCTCCCTTGCTGGCGGGATGAACCCGCTCCTTGTTCTTGTCCAGCAGGGGTCGCAGATCAGCTACGTTGCCGGACAGATGGAGAACGGCTGGCTGGGCGTGCTTCGTGTCACCGGCATGCTACTGCTCAAGCTCGCCCCGCTGCTTGTGGTCATGGGAGGGATCGCTCTCGTGTTTCGCCAGCTGCGGAACGAGGCGCGGGAGACGGCAGGGGATCTCAACGCCTACGCCAATAGTCTCGGCTTGACGGCCAAAGAGGTCAAGGAATTGGAGGACGTAACTGTCACGGCTGGTGACACGATCAAGGCGGCGTGGCAGGTCAGCATGGAATCGATCCTTGACGCGGCAGGCATCACAACTCAGGACATCAAAACATTCTTCTCCGACGCCGCCGACTTCATTGTTGAGGCCTTCAAGTTTACAGTGGCGGCAAGCAGGGCCTTGTTCTTCACGTTGGTCGAAGTCGCCAAGGTCAGCGCGGGAAACATCGGCACGATCTTTTCCAACATCAGGCAAGGGGCCAGCAACCTCGTTAACGGGCGCGACCTGGCCGAGGGCTTGCGCCCGTTGCAGGAGCTCAAGATCGGCGACACGCTCAAGCAAGAGTTTGACGAAGCCAACGCGGCGCTCGATGCCTTCGGCAAGCGGATCACGGATCGGGCCGCTCAGATCGCCAAGGCACGCATTGCCGCCCAAGCCAAGGCGATCATCGAAGACCGTCCGGACAGCGCAGCCAAGACCGTCAAAGACACCCCTGAGATGAAACGGGCCGAGGCGTTGCGCCTGGTCAATATGCAGCTTGACAATGAGCTGGAGCGTATGGGCATGCTCAAGGACGCCCGAGAGGTTCAGCAGCGGTTGGATCAGATCGACCAGACGTTGTCGCAAAAGAAGATCAAGTTGACAGACGAGGAACGGACGGCGCTCCAGTCCAAGCTAGTGACGATGCAGCAGGCCAGCTTCGCCCAAAACGAGGCCGACCGTATCCTCGCCAACATCATCACTCCGGCGCGGAACTACAACGCCACTCTCCAAGCGGCCAACGACCTGCTCGCCAAGAACGCAATCTCGCAGACCGACTACTCCGCCGCCGTCAACATGGCCGGGCTGGACTACGCAGCCGCGACCGACCCGCTATTCCGCTTCAAGCAGGGGATCGAGGCGGCCGAGAACGCAACTCGGCAATATGGCATAGCCACACAGCAGACGCTTTTCCTTGAGCAGCTGCGGCAGGAATACCAGGACCGGGGCTTGTCGCTCTACGACGAGACTACGGGCAAGCTGCGTGACGAAGTGGCCGAGATCATTCGCAAGAATGATGCGCTGCGGGAACAGCAGCTGATCCAGTCGGAGCTGGGTCAGGTGCTTGCCCCCATCCTCGACCAGAATCTTGAGATCGCAATGAAGCAGGACGTCTATAACGAGCTGGAAAGGTTGCGCCAGGCTGATCTTATCAACGAGGAAACATACCAGCGCGCTCTCGCTGGCCTCTATGTCAAATATAATCAGGAACGGCTAAACGCCGCGTCCGATTTCTTCGGGGCGCTCGCCAGCGTGACGAAGCAAGGCACCGGGGTGATCGGTGCGATTGGCAAGGCAGCCGCCATCGCTCAGGCAACCATTGACGGTTACGTTGCCGTCCAGAAGGCGCTCGCATCGCTTCCGCCACCGTTCAACTTCGTGGCCGCGGCCGCGGTGGCTATCAAAACGGGCGTCCAGGTCGCCGGCATCGCGTCAACCAATGTGGGCAGCTTTGCTACGGGTGGGCAGTTCATGGTCGGCGGGCGCGGCGGGGTCGACCAGAACAACATCAATATGAATGTGAGCCGCGGTGAGAGAGTCACCATCGAGACGCCGCAGCAGCAACGGGCAAACGACAACCAGGCCGCCCCGCAGCCGCAGCAGGGGAATGTCCGGATTATCAACCAGCTCGACCCACAAGTTGCGCTGGACGCCCTTGACACAGCGGCGGGCGAGCGTCTTATTGTCAACATCATTGAGCGCAATCCGCAGGCGATGCAACGAATCTTGGGATCCCGATAATGGCACACACCGCAGGAACGGCAACCGATTACCTCGATCTGCTCGACAAGCTGCGCTTGTATCTTGTCGCTCAGGGCTGGACCCAACTCAACTTCACGGGCGGGGACACACTTCACATTCGGGGCGACGGGGCAGGGGCCGGGCGAGAGGTGTATCTTGAGATCCGGGCCGTCGCTGATGCCCCCTCCGGCTATTACGCTTGGAGGGCGAAGGGGGCGACCGCTTATGTGTCCGGCGCGGCTGAGGGGCTGCAACCTGGGTCGTTCTCGACAACGGACGCCTACTTTAACCTGTCCAACGGCACAATCGATTATTGGTTCTTCGTCAATGATCGAAGGGTGATCGTTGTGGCCAAGATTGGAAGCGTTTATGTTTCCGCGCATTACGGGTTCTTCCTGCCCTTCGCTACGCCCGAGCAATATCCGTTCCCCCTTTATGTGGCCGGCAATTACGGGCTTCTGGAAACTCCAAATGAAGCCAATTCCGCAAATAGATTCTTTATCGACCCCGGCGGTAGTTTGACCACCAGGCGGAGCGCGTATATGCGTGACCCGTCGGGACTGTGGCAATCAGTTGTAAACCAAGTTTACAGTGGCGCAAACGACAGTAGTTTGCAGACTGGGCAGGGGCCGTCTTGTTTTGTCTACCCGGCGCAAATGGGCGAGGTCGGGACATCGGCTTCCTACCTTGGATGGACAATCGGTGCCAGCATTAATGGGGCTGCGGGAGGCGGATCGCAGGATTCGTTTGTGCCAACGGCTCAGAATGAGCACGCTCTTTGGCCGGTCTCGCTTCATAGCAGGGCGGGGCCGCCCTATGGTTCACTGGACGGCGTTTACATGATCTTTGGCACTGGGCTCAGTTCTGAGCAGCTTATCACGATTGGTTCCCGTGAGTTCATGGTCTTCCAGAATATCGGGCGGTCGTCAAGCAACGACTTTATGGCAGTGGAGCGCATCTGATGGCATACGAAACCGGCAGCGCGACCAACGCCAACGATCTACTGGACAAGCTGGGCATCTTTGCCCTTGCTAACGGCTGGACAATTCAACGCAACACGGCAGGGCTTTTGTTTCTGTCAAAGGGGATTTGCGCCGTTTCCATCCAGACACAAAACTTTAACTACAACGACTGGGAAACAGGCAGCAGCGTTAGCACGCCCTCATCCCGGTGGAACATGGCGCTCAACGTGAGCAACGACGGCACCCGGACAACTTTTTGGGGCCATCCTGGGTCACTCGTCACAACTAGCGCAGATACTGATCGCGTTGTTACCAACGACCTTTACGGTCCCTTCACCGCGTATCATTTCTTTGAGGGGACCGATGGGGGAGCCGGCTACATTCATATCGTCGCGCGCACTGCGGCGGAGAGGTGGCGTTGCTGGGGGTTTGGGCACCTTAATAAAGGGGCCTACAGCCACACCGGTGCGGCGTATTTGGTTGGCTGCGATGGCTTTTACTATCGCAACCAGTCAGCCTTCAACATAGCGACTTGGTATTCCATTATCTCAGCTGCGCCGTATCCTTTCGCCCGCAACTCGTCGGAAACCTTGGTCGGGTCAGGGCAGCCAACGGCTCTTTATGTTCCGGACGGCTCGCCTGTTGGATGGGGGCAATGGGCCTCAGCGAGCGCGCCCGGGGGCGTTCTGAGCTTGATAAACGGACGGCAAAAACCAATCCTCGGAAGCTCAGGGGATGAATCTTATCCCTCCAGTGCGGCTTCAAATACTATCCAGCGTCTGCTGAACCCTTTGTATTTTGGCCTCGAATCCCAGTGGGGTGGCAACCGAATGCTTTTTACGCTTCCTTTTGTGATGACCAACGCCAGCGCCGGGAGGCTTTGTCACATCGGCCAATACCCGGACGTTCGCGCCGTTAACCTGGAGGGGCTGCAAATCCCGCAAAGCCTATTCTACTCGACCGACGAGTGGGTGTGTTTCCCTGTCGGGAGGCGGACTCCGTGGGGGCTCCAGTCTGAGATCGGCTTTCAATACTCGTCCGGACAATTCGGGCTGGCTTTCCGGAAGAACGCATGAGCTCCTTTGCCGCTGTTCCGATCATCGCGGCGGCGCGGGCGTCGCTGCTCTCGGTCGACTGGGAACAGACGTTGCCGGGCGAGGCGGTTCTGCTTCCAACCGAGATGGGCGGCACGCGGGCAGGCTCGTCCGTTGTGGCCATTCGCCCGTTCCCCACACGGGGCGGCAACCTTGCGGGGGCGTATCTGTTCGACTATTACTATCGGATTTATGTTGTTCCTGCGGTCCTGACTGCCAATAACCCGCAGTTCGGCATTCCGATCCCGTTTGCTATCTGGAACGCATACCCGCAGCCCACGACCAACACGATCACCGGGATCACCGCGCTTGACGCCGACGGCCTGGTTCTTTCGGCCGAGGTCGGAGACGTGTTTGCAGCCGTTGAGTATCGGGCCGTGACCATCACGGTCACACCGGACGCCCCTCCGGCCGTGGATGCTAACTTCATCTTCACGTTTACCGAGGGCGCAGGCCCGTTCCGGTTCATCGCGGCAATCGCTAATGTCCTCGGCCTTGCGATAGAAGAAGGACTCCCCATCGAGTATGAGTGGCTGACCGACGTCTTGCGGGCCTACGATGGCACGGAGAGCAGGGTCGCCCTTCGCGCTCGTCCCCGGCGGACGTTTAAGCCCCGCATCCTGATCCAGAACGACGCTGAGCGCAAGCAGCTCTACGACACGGTCTATAAGGGCGTTGCCGGCCTGCTGGTTTTGCCAGCTGTCCAGCACCAGTCACCGCTGCGGGCGGACACGATCATTGGAGACACCGCCATTGTCTGCAACACGAAGCAGGCCGACCTTCGCGTTGGCGAGTTTTGCATAATCAGGACACGGGCAGGGGAGTCTTTCCTCTTTAAGGTGTTGGCCGTAGACCCGACCTTTGCGACCATCGATTCCGGGCACGCCGTAGCGATCCCGAGGCGCGGGGCTGTTGTCACGAGCGCGATCTCCTGCCGAGTTCGCAACGGTGCCGGGGTCAGGATGAATGCCATTGCCGGCTCTCTTGCCATCGACCTGTCCGCCTTCGACACAAGGGCGCAGCTCACGCACCCCGCGTCCGTCGCGGCCCTCACACTCTACAATGACGTCCCTGTCCTTGAGCGGCGACCGCTCGACAGCGAGGCCCCGGAGCTCTTTGACGCCGGGCTGTCCATTATTGACAACGAGACAGGCAAGCCTGCCCAGTTCACGGCATGGGATCAGAAGTATTTCAGCGGTGAGCGTCAATACCAGATCAATACGCTCTTCGAGCAGACGGACATCGACTATTGGTTTACGTTTCTTGATTACTGCCGCGGTAGGCAGCGCAGCTTCTACACCAGCACGTTCCGGAACGACCTAGTGCAGGCGCCCCTTGGCGTGTGGACAGGTGCACAACTGGAAGTCGTCGGTCTCGATTATAATGCGCTTTACGCTAGCAGTCCGACCTACCAGAACATCGAGCTGGTGACAAGCGAAGGCACCTTCTACCTGACCGTTGACAGCGCCGAAGCGTTGGGCGACAATACGCTGCTGACTTTCCTTGACGGGGCACCCGTGGATCCCTTGCTGACCACCATCGAAAGGATCAGCTACCTGCCCCGCGTCCGCCTCCTGGAGGACACGGTTACTATCACATACGAGAACACACGGGCACTCGTCAACATCGGTTTGAGGGCAGTCAGGCAATGAGCACATTCAACGACCTCGAAGAAAGTGTCCAGGAATCGCTTCCGGTCGAGTGCTATCGCTTCACCGGCTCGTTTAAGAATTATTACTACACTTCGAGCGAGAAGGCGGTGATGATTGGAGCGGACGTATACCAGCCCGTTGCCGTCTCGCGCTCGCGTATCAAGGCGGGAACACATGAGGACGATTCCTTGCAGCTCGACCTGGAGATCCCCTTCGATGTTCCAGTCGTAAAGGACTACGCCTTCGCCCAGACCCCGCCCAAGCTTTACCTCGAAGTGTTCCGCCAGCAAGGAGGCGACCCCACTATTTTCTCGCCGTTCTGGCAGGGGGAGGTCAGGGGGTTTTCCGTCAATGATCGGACGGCCAGCATTCGCGTGCCTTCCATATTCAGCAACGCCCTACAAGGCGAGATTCCGAATGTTTACTACCAGGCCCCTTGCAATCATGTGCTTTATGATGATCGCTGCGGAATCTCCCGCGCTGCCCACACGGTAAGCACCATTATTCTTTCCGTGACAGACGGGGTCAACGTGGTGACGACCACCGCGCCTGCGGCCGACGGCGTGCTGGTCGCAGGCGAGCTCGTCAACACGAGGAACGGGGAGCGCCGCATGATTCTGGCCAACATCGGCAACAACATCAGCCTCGGCTACCCTTTCGTTGATCTGCGCCCCGGCGACACGGTCGACCTAATAAAGGGGTGCGACCACAGCCTTCCGACTTGTAAAGCCAAGTTTAACAATGTTATCAACTTTGGGGGCTTCCATTACATCCCCGCAGAAAACCCCTTTGACGGATCGGCGGCCTGATATGCCTTGGTTCCTTGTTGCCATCTTTGCTGTTAGCTTCATCGCTACGATCCTCCTGGCCCCCAAGCCAAGGGTCGAGAACGCCCGGGCTTCGTCGCTCGATGACCTTCGCTTTCCGCGCGCCAGTGAGGGAGCGGTAATTCCGCTGGTGCTGGGCCGCGGCCTGATCCGAGGCCCTAACACGCTCTGGGTTGGCGACTTCGCGGCTGTTCCCATCAAGAAGAAGCAGAAAACAGGTCTGTTCTCGTCAAAGACGGTCGTCATCGGCTACACCTATTTCATCGGTCTTGATATGGGCCTCTGCCTCGGCCCGGTAACCCTTCATTCGATCCGAGCCGACAAGGACACGCTCTGGACAGGGACTGCGACGACCGACGGCGCGCTGGTCAGCATCAACCTCCCGAACCTTTACGGCGGTAGGGAAAAGGGCGGCGGCATTGTGGCCACCTGCCGGTTCTACACGGGCTCCCTCACCCAAGGGGTCAACGCCTATCTGGAGGGGCAGATCGGGGCCGGGGACGTCCCCGCCTATCGCGGAACAGCGCGTCTGGTGATCGAGAAGGGCAACATCGGGGAGGCCAACAACCTGCGCCCATGGTGGTTTGAAGTCAGCCAATACACAAACACCCTCGGCCTTCCGGGCGGTCGGGAGCGTATCGGGGACGACGTAAACCCCATGGAGGCGCTCTACGTTGCCTTTACCCTTGAGTTCGGCGGCTTGGACGTTCCCGCCGACCTGCTCGATGTCCCCAGCATGATCGCTGCGGGGGAAGTCCTCTTTAACGAGGGCAACGGGATTTCTCTCATCATCTCGACCCCGAATAGCGGCAAGGACATCGCCAACGAAGTGCTGCGGCAGGTGGACGGGATCATGTATCAAGATCCCCTGACCGGCAAGATGGTGATGAAGCTGATCCGGCCGGACTATGTTGTCGATGACCTCCCCGTCCTTGACGAATCCAACATTCTGGTCGTCCGCCAATTCACCTCGAAGTCATGGGAGGACACGATCAACCAGGTGCGTGCCACCTACACAAACAGGGACAAGGGCTACGAGCAGGGCGTCTCTATGGTTCAGGACATGGCCAACATCAACGCCCAAGGCCGCATCCGCTCCATGACCCAGTCTTACCCGGGCGTGAGCAGCGGGGCGTTGGCGACGGCGTTGGCCACACGGGACATGGCGCAGGCCTCGGTCCCCCTCATGGGCGTGTCCCTTGAAACCAACCGCCGAGCGGCCCAACTTCGCCCCGGTGACCCTTTTGTCTGGGCGTGGGACGCCTTTGGCATTGAGCGTGTCGTTATGAGGGTCAAGTCCTTTGACCTTGGGGCGCTCAACAATAACCGGATTTCGCTGGAATGCACTCAGGACGAGTTCGCAGTGAACCAGACGGTATTTGCTGCCCCGAGCGGTGACGGGTCAAGCGTGGCCTTGCCCGACGATCCCGCGACCGCAGCCACAACGCGCCTGCTTCACGAAGCTCCTTACTTTATCGCGGCGGCTGCGGGCCTGGCTGTGCCGTCGGGCTTCGGACTCGTGCTTGTTGGCGCGGTGCCTCCTGCCGCCTCCGTTGACTTTGACGCCTGGACGTCTTTGGATACCGTTACCTATACCGTAGCGACCGAAGGACTCACCTACACACCCACCGGGCTCCTCAAGACGACGATTGCGGCCAACAGCAATTTGACCGCCGGGGTGATCGCTTCGCTTGTTGTGCAGATCACGACCGACGAGCTAACTTCCGTTTCCGACATTTCCAGTGGGGCGGGAATGTTCCTAGTCAATGGCGAGCTTTTCGCACACTTGGGTGTGACGGATAACGGGGACGGGACCTACACCCTCGCCGACGTCCGGCGCGCCCTGCTTGATACCCCGGCGCAGGCCCACTCCATTGATGACCGTATCTGGTTTCTGAGCGGCGACAACGTGGTGGAAGACCCTGTCCCGTCGGGCGCGGCCATTCGGGTCAAACTCACACCGCGGACGTTTCGTGATGTTTTAGACGTTGCCATCGCCCCGTTCGATTCCTTGGCCCTTACCAGCAGAGCGCAGCAGCCGCTGGTGCCAGGCCTTGTCCGCTTCGATGCTGGCGCGGCTTTTGCCCCTCCCCCTGCGCCAGACGGGCCTAAGGTGATTACTTGGGCCAATCGCTCACGCCTCGCCGGCGTCGTGTTGTCAATCGTGGACGCAACCTCGGTAAACGAGGCAGGACAAGAAACGATTATCCGCCACCGGGTCAACGGGGGTTCATGGGTTGAGACAGTCGCAGCGCCCGGGGTCACAACTGCGACGATCACCCCGACCGCAATCCCCGGCGATACCGTTGACTGGGAGCTTTACAGTCGGCGGGACGGCCTTTTGAGCCGGACGAAGATCGCCGGCGCCGCGGGCGGCACAAGCATGGTCATCATCTAGGGGCCTTCACATCACCCCAGTTGTCCCCAATCTCGTAGTCGGCCTTGACAGGGACGCGAAGCTTCATGCAGGTTTCCATTACATGCCGCATGGCGCGGAACGCTTCGTCCTTGCCGCCCGGGTCTGAGAAGTCGAGCTCGTCATGGACGGTGAGGCGGGGAACGCCTGTCTCAGCGAAGATACCATCCTGGTAGCATTGAAGCATGGCCTTCTTCATCTGATCGGCCGCGCTGCCTTGCAGCCTGCGGTTCAGCGCCTTGTGGGTATAGGCCCTCTTGACATTACCGAAGTAGCGACTGTGTGCCTGCTCATACGGGAGGGCCGGCTTACGCTCGCCCCGCCCTGTCCTTTCGTCTGGTTCCCACAGTTCGAAGCGTGATTTCCGACCGAGGATGGTGGTGATCGTTCCGAAGCGCGCGGCTTCCGCAGAGCAGGCATTCATGGTCGCCCGAGCGTATGGCGCGCCCTTGTGGTAGGCCGCAAACATCTCCTTCCCTAGCTTCAACGAGACACCGAGGTCTTGTGCTAGCTTGGGTTCGCCCATGCCGTAGATTAGGCCGAAGTTGATCGTCTTGGTGTGTCCCCGTGGCAGGTCGAGCCCGGTCATCTCCTTGACGAGCTTTTGCGTGATCTTGTGGTAGTCGATGTCCGGGTCGTTCTCGTAGAAGGCGCGCAGCCTGTTAGCGGACCCGTCGCCCGTGTCAACGGCGAAGTGGGCGAGGAATCGATACTCGATCTGCGAGTAATCATATTTCCTCCAGGCCACATGCCCCTCATCATAGGTGAAGATCCGGCGGATCATCTTGCCGAGCTCGGTCCTCACCGGGATGTTTTGCAGGTTCGGGGTGTCGGACGACAAACGGCCCGACCTGGTCCCGCCCTCGTCGCCGCGCAGCTGGTTGAATGTGCCGTGAACCTTTCCGTTGACCTGGTTGTCCAGGATGTAGGATTTAATGAATGTCCCGCGGATCTTTTCGCGCTGGCGGATATCAACAATGAGCTGAGCAACAGGGTCTTTGACCGACGAGAGGAACGCAGCGGTGAAGGTCGGGTTCCCCTTCGGCGACCGTTCCGTTGGCGCGGTCCTCATGTAGGGAATCTGCATTGCGTCAAAAGCGCGGGCCAGGTCATCGCCGGAATTGACGTTGACACGGAATCCAACAGCCTGCCGAAGATTCTCTTCAAGGGCAAGCACTTCCTTGCCGAGCGTGTCATATAATTCTTCCGCCCTTGGGACATCGACCGTGACCCCGGCGAACCTCATCTCCATGAATAGCGGAATGAGCTGGCATTCCATGTGGAAGACATCGAGCAGGTTTTCCTTGGCGAGCTGTTCCCACTGGTGCCCTATGATCCGGAGGGGCAGGGCGGCGTCCTGTTCCGCATAGGGGCCGACAAGGGACGGCGGGGCGCGCCAGATGTTCTTGCGCTGGCGATCATTCGCTTGCCCGCCGAAGGCATCGGAGCACCATTGGTATAGCTCGTTGCCCTGCTTGCCCTCCCTCAGATATTTGAGGCCGAGAACGTCAAGCGCGACCTTTGCGCGCTCGTCCAGGAGCGCCTCAGCAAATTGGACATCATACAGAGGCCCAGCAACGGGAATGCCTTCATGCGCTAACCAGCCCAAGTCATAGGGAAGGTTGGCCCCGATCTTCGGCTGATCGGCGCGGCTCAGCGTGTGCTTCAACCAGGCGAGAGCGTTGTCCGGGTCGAGATTGTCCTCTGGGGTATCGGCGTGCCGGATCGGAAAATACCATTGACCGACGTTCCCGTGCTTGTCCTTTGCCCCCACAGAGAAGCCGACAACGTGACCGCGGCCTCTCGCCCAGCCCGGCCCTGAGCTCAGCAGCTCGGGATCGCGTGTCTCGGTATCGATGGACAGGGCGATGGCGGACGACAGATCCGGAAAATAGGACGGGGCGCGCCACCCCGTCTCAGGCACCGGGGGGCGGGGCCGATCCTGCTCGCTTCGTTTGCGGGACGTCGGCATGTCCTGCCAGAACATCCCGATAGCGTCAAACCGCGTCATTGATCCGCATTCCCACAATGGCCCCGCGCAACTGATCGCCGAAGAATAAGCACGGCGAGGGCCACATGGCAAAGTCAATTTCTAGCGCAACGTCGGCGAGCTTTGCCATCTGGCCTAAGAAGTGGCACCCGACCCCCTCAAGCCCCGGCAGCTCGTAGCTCGCCCCCTCACCCTCGTGCTCGCTGGTTGCCAACAGCCCGCCGCGCAGATGCAGGCGGTTGTCTTTCTCGGTGAAGGCGTCCAGGCGCTGGACGGCATCGAAGAACCCGGCAGGGATTGGTTTGGCATTGTGCGGGCGATTGAGCACGCGGCCGAGGTCAGGCCATTCGGTCGAGAACAACTGTGTCTTGAGCCACGCCCCTGTCTCGAAGTGAAAGGTGACGGAATTGGCTTCGATCTGCGCCGCCATCGGTTCCTCGCCGATGCGAAGAAGCTCTTTTACAGCCTCGGCTGGAATGCACATCCGGGCGGGGAAGTAGAACGGCATCCAATGCTCGACCAGGACAATGTTGTTGGTCGCATAGGCCGACTGCCCGTCAAGAAGGATTCCCATCGCCCACGGGCGGGACGCATCGATGCCCATGAAGGGTGACAGCCTACGCAGCACGGGGAGAATCTCGCCCCCCAGCTCGACACGATCACCGGCAGGGGCGACAACGGGGACGGAGGCGTCGTTGGGGTGGCAGTCAACGTAGGCGCGGAACGGGCCGGCCTTGATTGACAGCTTGCCGGCTGTGGTCACGTTGAGAACGACCTCCTTACCGTCCGGGATGCGCTCAATCGCCTTGACGAAGGGCACTGCCTTCGGGCAGGCCAAGACGTCCAGGTCGGTCGGGGTCGATATGCCGAGCCGTCCGTTGAAGCCGTAGATTCGCCCGTCGGCGATCCGGAAGTGGGTCAGGGCGGGAACGTAATCCTTGCGGGCGACCGCCCCTTGGACAAACTTGAGGTCGTTTAACATCAAAAGAGGCCTTCCGTCTCGGGGATGAAGCTATCGCCCTCAAACTGTTTATGGCGGGAATAATACGGGAAGGCAAAGGCATTGAACGCCCAGCGCGAATAGTAGAGCTCCCGTAGGCGATCCGGGTCCGCGCCCGTCGCTCGGATCGAGGCCTCTATTGCCGCGGTCTCCACGGGGGTCACGCTGTCCATGTGCTGTCCCCTGATCTTGCGGCGGCTCGACTTGTTGGAGACATCGACCTGGCCGACCTGGCCGGGGACAAGGATCATGCCGTTTGCCGCCCATTGAACCCATGTTGACGAATCCACGGAATACCATGGGTAGCGCATCATCAGGGGCAACGAAGTCAAGCCGAAGCCATGCACCTTGACGATGGGACGCCCCTGCTCGTCGGTGAGGTGATCGGCCCAGAGGCGATCCAGCCACAGCTTGAGTTGCGTTGTCGAGATTGGAACCATGCCGCCAATCGTGATATAGGAGTAATGCTTCAGGTAATACTCAAGCACCTCTATGGGCTCGCCGTAGTGATAGCAGGGGAGGGGGCGCACCCCGCGATCTTCCATTGCCCGCTGGTTATTGTAGGTGCCCACATGATCGCCGATGGCATCGAGCACGGACGCAAGGGGCTGACCGTCCACATGCTCGATGATATCCAGGTTCCTCTTGATATACTCGCAGTAACCCGGCAGGTCGACTTCGACCCCCATGCTGAATGCCGAGAACGCCCCGGAATCGAGGAACACCTTGACGCCCTCTTTCCGGATCTTGTTGACGGTCCGCTCCCGATGAATGTAGTGGTAGGATTCGAGGAACCAGCGGACGTCCTGCCGCATTTCCTTTTCCCGGTCGTCCAGGCGTGAGTAAACGCGCCCGCCGAGGTCGAAGTTGGAGGTGTAGAGACCGGCCAGATAAAGCTTCATGGATTCACTCCCCGTGATACTGCCAGAGGACCGCGTTGCACAGCGCATGGACAGCGCCAATCGTCAAGTCGGTCCTGTGGCAGTGATGCAGGTGGATAGGCGAGCGCAGGAAGTCGGCGGGGAAGGAGCGCCAACTGATCGGAAGCGCCGCAACCGCCGGTGGCGGGGGTGCGGCGAGGGCATGCTTGCAGTAGTAGCACATGCCTCCCTGAGCCGTCACATACGCCTCCCGCGCCGCCCGACGTGAGCCGCTGGACGCCCTGCTGTAGCGAAGTGGGAGCGTCGGTGGCGTGTGGTCAACGGCCTTGAGCGCAGCTCGTGTCTTGGCGGGGATCTTTACCATTCGTCCCCGCAGTTAGCCTTGGCTTCGTTCCAACGGTTCATCGCAGCCTGCCGATGCAGCTTGCAGCCGTTTGGCCCCGTGACGGTCGCCGCAGCGTCGCCAAACTGGGCCGCCGTAACCGTGGGATCATCCTCATGGATCATCTGCGCCGCGCAGCGCAGGCTGTTGGCAAGCGTCTCCCCGCCGTTGAAGCGGGCGATCTCGGTGCTGATCTCAGCGGCGATTGATTGAATGTCCATGCCCCCTTGTCCGATATTTCGGGCAGGGGGGCAAGCGACAAAAGAGATCACCATCCATATTTCTCCGCGCAGATCGGGCCAATGCCGAGGTCGATGGAGGCGTGGTTCGTGAGCTCGCGCCCGCAGCACGAGCAGCGCCCCGTCCGGCGACCGAAGGCAATCGCTGCCTCCTTGGGATCGCTGGCGACAGCGACAATCTCGGCTTCCTGGACGGCGCCACATTCCCGCACGCGAAAGAACTTGCCCCCCATGATCTTGCCAAGATAGGCATCGCTCTCGGTGCTCGTGACGTAGAGCGCGCCGGCGTTCCGCCCGTGGGCAGGAGCCAGCGAGAACTTGTAGTCGCCAAGGTATGTCTTTGGGCGCTTGATACCGTGAGCCTGCGCCGCAGCGAAGGCTTCTTCGATGCGAGCGACGTTGACGTCCTGAGCCGTCGCGTTACGGGCAGCCGTTTCCTTTTCCTGGGCTGCCTTGCGGTCGGCGTCGGCGAGCTGGAGGCGCGTGACGGCGGCGTGCTGGCGCTCGGTGAGCGAGCCATACTTGGCGAGGGCGTCGCGCATGGCGGCCGCAAACTCGAAGGAACCAGCCCGGGCGACGATCCAAGCATGATCGGCAGGGAAAGCCACAGCCCATGCGGCGGCGTCGGCAGCGATGTCCTTGGCGCGCTGATCGGCCTTGCGGGCGCGCTGATCGGCGGCCTTGGCGCGATCTTCGCTGCTCGTCTTGAAGAGCAACTTGCCCTTGCCCTTGCACTTGAAGCAGTAGCCGACGACCCGGCCGCTGTAGGACACGAAGGTGCCGCTGCCGCGGCACGCGGGGCAGCGTTCCTCGAAGCGGCGAGCGTTGGCGACCGCGGCATCGGCGAGCGTGGTGTCCACAGGGGCATGCTGGCGCGGGGCCGAGCCAAGGGGGGCCAGGCCGAAGATGTCGGCGGGATCGTCGTTAAGGTCGTCATGCTGGTAGGTCGGGGAATTGCACATGGGTCGTCTCCTTTGCTACGCCCCTTTGTCCTCGATCTTGGACAAAGGGGCAAGCGGAAAAGAGCGCCTATTTGGCCAGATGCAAGAATTCTTGCCGCGGCACGCCGTTGAGCATCACGCCCCGGAGCGCGCTGGTCACGGTCGAATGCCCCTGCTGGCAGACGCCCCGCGATTCCATGCACAGGTGGCGCGCCTGGACGATCACCCCTACTCCCTTCGGATCGAGGTGCTCCACCAGCGCATCAGCGATTTGGCTGGTCAGGCGCTCCTGAACCTGCAAGCGACGGGCGAAGCAGGCAACCAGGCGCGACAGCTTCGACAGGCCGACGATCTTGCCACTGGGGACGTAGCCGACCGTTGCCGTGCCGAAGAATGGGGCCATGTGATGCTCGCAATGGGTGTAGAAAGGGATATCCCTGACCATCACCATCTCGTCGCAGCCCTCGGCCCCGTCCTCAAAAGTCTTGAGGATATCGGCGGGATTCTCGCTGTAGCCCGACGCCCAGAACGCCCATGCCTTCGCAACACGCGCCGGCGTCTCAAGCAGGCCCCCGCGCTCGGGATTCTCGCCGATAAATTGAAGCATGCGCTTTACGTTGTCCTCAAACGAGCCGACAGAATCACCCTCCCACGGGAACACGACCCAGCGCCCGGTCCACGCTGGTTCCCTTTTGTCCAGCAGGACGACAGGGACAGCGGCGTTGCCGAGGAACGAGCGGCGACCATTCGCCTTGGACGCTTCGATGGCCTTGGCCATCGTATCGCCGGAGTCGATCAAGTCGTCCACAATATAGTCGGCCTCTGCGGGATGATCGACCAGCTCGAAGAACGCATGAGCGCGCATGGCGTAGGCCGCAGAGATACCGCCCCTTGGGATGGCGTAAACCCTCGCCGGCCGATTGGCGGGCGGCTGGATCTGCCGCGCCGCAATAAGGGCCAGGTCATCGACCGCAGCGAGGGTCAGAATCGTTTTATCGGACATCATCGTGCTCCCGCGTAAATGGCGCTATTGCCACCGTGTTCCCGAACCTCGACCGACGTAAGCACAACACGCGGGCTGTGGCCCTCGGCCTTGAGCCAGTCGTCCACGAAGGCAAAGACATATTGTGCGAAGCCCTCGCATCCGACGAAGGGGACCACGATGACGTCCGCCAGCTTGTCCGGCCCATTGCCGACGGCAAGATCTTCCAGCTCCTGCCGGCAGGGGTCATCGGCCGCAACAAGCAACTTGTGGTCAAAGGTATCGACCAGCCAGCCCTTGATATATTTGAGCCCACCGAAGTCGATCACCCAGTTGTTCTCGTCCAGCGTGTCGGTGGCAAATGTGAGCTTGAAGCTCAGCGGATAGCCATGGAGGAAACGGCAGTGTGACTTCGCGCGCCATTGGCGGAAGCATGCGGAGAGGCCAAGCTCGTGGCCGTATGTCTTGGTTACCAGATACATTGCTCCTGCCCCTTACACGTTGCGCTTGATGCCGTCAAGCATCGCCTGGACGTCGCCAGAACGGGGCTCACGAGCCGCAACGAAGCGAGCCCAACCAGCGGCGCGGATCTCGCAGGCGGGGCATTTCCCACACCCATAACCCCAAGCGTGCCGGTGCTCGCGGTCGCCGTTATAGCAGGTGTGGCTGTCCTCCAGGACGATCTCCAGCATGCCGAGCTGATCGGCCATGGCGAAGGTTGCAGCCTTGTCAAGGTGCATCATGGGGGTGATGATCTTGATGCTCGTCTGGTAGCCGATGTTGAGCGCGGCTTCCAAGGCCTGGACAAATTCCTCCCGGCAGTCAGGGTATCCCGAATAGTCGGTCTGGCAGACGCCGGTGTAGATCGAGCTTGCGCCGACCTCTTGCGCGACGGCATGGGCGAGGGTCAGAAACAGCGCGTTGCGGTTCGGGACGAAGGACGCCGGCAGCCCGGGCTTGTAGGAGTGGGGCTGGGTCGTGTCGCCGTTGCTCACCAACGCGCTCGTGACCATGCGACCGAAGAAGTCAAGGTCGATGATGGCATGAGGCACGTTGAAGCGGTCGGCGATGATCGCCGCCTGCCGAAGCTCGGTGGCATGCTTCTGCCCGTAACGAAAGGAGACGGCGCTGACCTTCTCGTGACGGGCGAGGGCGAGGCCCAGACAGGTGACGGAATCTTGCCCGCCGCTCAGGACCACCACGGCCGGGTCCGCAGCCGATACGCCAGACAGGACTGGCAATTCTCGTTGGATCATGTTTCTCACTCCATATTCAGGATTTTGTGGATTTGCAGTTGAAGGCGGTGCCCGTGATCCATGGCGCTCCGAATGGCAGCGGCAAGGTTCAGGGCGTTCGCCTCCGGCGACGCTTCATCCATAGGCTGGACAAAGACAGGGGTGCCTGGCCGAGGCCGAGCAACACGGGGGGCGGCGGGGTGCATGAGGGCGCGGAGCGGAAGCCCGTCGTCCTTGCACACCTGGCCGGCCTGGATCACATATTTGAACGCCGCCGCCTGCTCGTAGACGCGCTGGCTGATCGCCTTTGTCTTGGGGGAGCAGACGACCGTGAAGTGAGGGTGATGCCACAACAGCTCGTCCGGCCCTTCGAGCACCCCGTTGGTTTCGATCTGGACACGATAGCCGGCATCGAGCAGCTGGTTGACGGCAGGGGCGATGTTCTGGCGGAGGGGCTCGCCCCCGGTCACGACAATGAGCCCGCCGTCTGCGACGCTGTGGAGGCGCGCCGCGCGCAACATATAGGAGGCGGTGACCGTCGTCTGCTGGGCTGTATACTCGGTGTCGCATCCGGGGCAGCGCAGGTTGCATCCATGCAGCCGAATGAAGAGCGCCCGCTCGCCTGAGAACGGGCCTTCGCCCTGAATTGTCGGGAAGACACTGTGGACATTGAATAGGCCGGTGGGATCATAATACGCCGGCAAAGGCGTTTGGCTGTTTTCGCGCATGACGTTGCTCTCCTTAGGCGATCACCTTAGGACGGCAGGGCGGAAGCCTGCAAGCAAATAATACACGGCAAATAAAGAAGGGCGGGGATTGCTCCCCGCCCTTCCCCTGCCGCTTGGGCCGTCTGAGCTCAGGCCGCTTCCTCGACCGGAGCCGACGGGGCAGGCGGAGCAGGCGGTGCCGGCGGCGACGCCGGGGCGGCCTCGGCCTTGGCAGCGCGGCCAGGCGACGCTTCGCCAACCAGCCCGTGGAACTTGCGCCACTTGCCATACTGGGTCGCGCCCGTGGAGGTGTTGATGCCTTCGGCGTGCACCTGGTCGATCACCGACTTGCGATCCGCAGGAGCGCCGAGCTTGGCACTGATGGCGTCGGCGATGGCCCAGACGCGGCCGGTGCCCTTGGACTCGTCCTTCGGACGGGTCACACCATTCTTGGTGATCTTCACGACTGCCGGCGCGGCTTCGGCTGCGGGGGCGGCGGTTTCAGCAGCCGGGGCTGCGGGGGTCTTGGGCTTGGCCATGTCTTGTTCCTTCGTTGTTGCGGGGGGGGGGGGGGGGCCGGAATGCCCCCCCCGGGGTTAGAAGTTAAAAAGGGGATTACCCCTTTGACAAGCCCCTTGTCGTTCTTT